>Ga0209207_1000302_pt1 | contig 33432 bp, 23 predicted proteins | sample SaghotsprinmetaG_FD_184140 | JGI IMG/M metagenome (GOLD analysis project Ga0209207, IMG submission 184140) | Hot spring microbial communities from South Africa to study Microbial Dark Matter (Phase II) - Sagole hot spring metaG (SPAdes) (version 3) | ecosystem: Environmental > Aquatic > Thermal...
CGGTAGCAGGCACTCGACGGCGGCATCGACGCGCCGGTAGGCGGGCAGGCGACGCTCCAGCCCGAGCAGTCCCCAGTCGGCCAGCCGCTGCCAAAGCGCACGTTCGCAGCCCATGTCGCGGTGCAGCGAGCACCACTGGCCCGCGCGCTCGACGCGCACCAGCGGCGTCGTCTCTTCGCCGCCGGCGAGCATGAGTCCGTCGCCGTAGTCGAACCACAGTTCGGCCAGCGGCCAGGTTTCGTCGATCGACGCCAGCGCCTGATGGCGGAACCGCCCGAGACGCAGGCGCAGGCGGGCGCGCGGCGTGGGCAAGGTCTCATGCACCAGATCGCAAGCCGGCAGCGGCAGCGGTGTGGCCTGCGGCGGACGTGGCAGATGCACCAGACGCTCGGCGACGATCAGCGCATCGTTCTCGTCCAGCGGCGGCGCCTGCAACAGATGGCGCAACAGCTCGACCGGATAAGCGAAAGTCAGCCTGCCCAGGACGGCGTTGCCGGGATCGACGTACCACAACGGCCCGGGAAGAAAAACCCGGCCGGGCGGCAGATCAATGGCCAGATGCTGCCGACCGTCTTCGCCGAAGCGCCAGCAGAGGGTCAGCGGCTGCGGCTCGGCCAACGTCAACGGCCGCTCCATGTTGCCGACGAGAAACAGCCTGCCGGTCGCCGCCGCGCGTTCGAGCAGATCCGGCCCGAACTGCTCGTCGAGCTCGACCTCCGCATGGCGTTCGATGTATCTCTTTCCCTGCGTCAGCAACAGGCCGAGATAGAGGCGCAGCGGACCCACGTCGGCCTCGGTGACGTATTCGTTGTCCAGCAGACGATCGAAATAGTAGTTTCCGCTGACGAGCGGCGAAGGTTTGCCCAGACCGCCACGTTTGAGCCGACGGCTCTTCGCCACGGTCAGAGAACCCATGTCGGAGTCATCGAGGATATAAACCAGCGCAAAATCGGATGGCGGCGGCTCGGGGGGGGCGGCATCGAGTCCAGCCAACCATTTGCGGGTAAGGGAACTCGGCCGCACTGCACCGCCCTCGGCGGATGCCGACGTCTTGCCACCGATCGGCAAAGCCAGCCATACGGCCTCGATGAGCTGTTGCGGCCGACTCATCCGGTCCGTCGTGGCTATCTCGAGTCCGGCCTGGATCATGGCCAGCACGTGCTCACAATTGCTGTGGCGCGGACAAGCACAGATGCTGGTCATCTGCGGCACAGGCGCGCCGGCTTGCGGCACCAGCCAGACATTGACGCGATAGACGCGCCGACCATGGTCGCGGCACTTGCCGTAGATCAGCAGGTGCCCCCGTTCCATTTTCATGCCTTCGACATCGACCGCGTCGCTCTCGATCAAAACGATCGCGGCGCGGACGGTGTCTTCGTCGAACTCAGGGAGGGAAGGAACCTTGACCATGAGCGGGCCGAAATTTGGTCATTATACGCTACGCGTCCAACGCCGCCTCGACACTCGGGCAAAAACGGACGCCGCGGTCGCGACGACGCATGGCCCGCTCTCTGCCCGCCCCCGGGCGAAGGGGCACGACGATGCCGCCCAGGGCCTCGTCGTTCCAGGCCAATGGCGAGCGCTGCCTTCAGACCATCTTGACCAGGATGTCATGCAAGGTGTTGGCGCAGGCAGCCATGCGCTCGCCGGCATTGGTCAAGTGGCGGTAAATCTCGCGCCGCTTGAACATGTTGATGTAGTCGTCGCCCTGAAAGAGATTGGCCAGCGCCTTGCGATAGAGTTTTTCCATGCGCCGTTCGGCCTTGCGCGCCGCGTCGGCGCAGTCGGTGGCTTCGACCGGCGCGTGGCCGAGCTTTTCGAAGCCGGCCATCAGCGCCACGCAGCCGTCGTGCAGCAGGCGCGCCATGTCGAGCGTATAGGCATCCGGCTGCAGGCCGAGCGCATTCATCTCGCTCACCGTGTCCTTGCAGTAATTGACCACTTCGTCCAGTGTGGTGATGGCGCGGTAGATGTCCTCGCGGTCCATCGGCGTCGAAAACGCCTCGTTGAGCGTGTGCAGGTTACGCACCTTGACCTTGTCGGCGGCATGTTCGTCCTCACGGATGCGCTCGCCGATCTCGGGTTCGAAATGCTCCATGAACTGCACCAGCAGTTCGACGGTATGCACGACCTGATGTGCCTGCTCGTAGAGCAGCTCGAAGAAGTTGGCCGTTTTGGGGAAAATGCGGTCCAGCACCTGCCTCCATACGGAATCGGCGGCATCAGCCATGATCAACCCCCGGCGAGACGCAACGAAGCATCCAGCAGCAGATGGCAGGGCACGGCCGCCAGCGCCGCACCCGGCATGGTCACCACCCAGGTGGTGGCGATTTCTCCGGCCTTGGCCCAGCGCACCGCCCGCGGCCGCTCGGAGGCGCCGATGCCCATGATGCTGGTGGCGACGACATGGGTGGTCGACACCGGTGCACCGATGGCCGAAGCGGAGAGGATGACTGCCGCCGAAGTCAGCTGTGAGTCGAGCGCATGCAGTGGCCGAACCTTGTAGATGGCGAAGCCGAGCGTGCGCACGATGCGCCAGCCGCCGGAGAGGATGCCGAGGGTCATGGCGATGGCGCAGGCGAACATCACCCAAGCCGGCACGACGAAACGGTCGATGAAGCCGCCGAGCAGCAGTACCAGCGTCAGGATGCCCATGCTCTTCTGCGCGTCGTTGGCGCCGTGCGAAAAGGCGAGGCCGGCGGCAGTGAGCCACTGACTCTGGCGCAGCCAGCGGTTGATCGACGGCCGCGCGCCGCGCAGGAGCAGCAGGGCCAGGCGATGCAACCAGAAGCCGGTCCAGAAGCCGATCAGCGGCGACAGGATCAACGCGGCCAACACCTTGATCACGCCAGCCACCTCGCCACGCGCCAGTTGCGCGAAACCCCAGACGACGTGATCGGCGCCGACCGAGATCACCACCGCGCCAGCAAGACCGCCGACCAGCGCGTGCGACGAGGACGAGGGAATGCCCTTCCACCAGGTGAGAAGATTCCAGACGATGGCGCCGAGCAGGCCGGCGAGCAGGATGGTCAATGCCTGCACGGCCGGCACGCCGGAAAGATCGACGAACTTGCCGATGGTGTTGGCCACCGCCGTACCGCCGAGCAGTGGGCCGAGGAATTCGAAGAAGCCGACCACCAGCACCGCCTGGATCGGCGTCATCGCGCGCGAGGCGATGACGCTGGCGATGATGTTGGCGGCGTCGTGAAAGCCGTTGGTGTAATCGAAGGCCAGCACGACGAGCACGGCGGCGATGGCCAGCAGGAAGAGCAGATCGAAACCCATCCGTTCATGATAGCCCGGAGGGCGAGACATCGTCGCGCGCCAGTGTCGCGGCGCCACTCGCCGCGGTTCTGCCCGGCATCAGTAGGCGTAGAGCACGTCTCCCGGCTTGATGCGCGGTTTGTCGCTGGCCGTTTCGGCGATGGCGAAACGCGGATAGACGCCCTGCACGACGGCCGAGCTGAGTGGCGCCTGCTCGCGACCGAGCGGCTGGCCGTCGAGGTCGAGGATGGGCGGATCGAGCTGGCGGGTGATGGTGAATTCAGTGCCGGCATCGAGGCCGGTGTCGGCACCCGCATCAAGCCAGAGCTTGCGCCCTTCCACCTTCAGCACGCGCGCACCGAAGGGCTGGCAGCCGACCAGCTGCTCGGCCCACTGCGCCAACTCTTCGAGCAGAGCGTAATAGGCCTGACCGAAGTCGCTGCGGACGAAATCGTCGCTGTCCAGATCCGGCCGTGCCGGTAAAGAGCGCCAGAGCGTGCCGACGCTGCGCGCGAAGGTATGGCGGCCGATGAGCACGCCGGTGAAGCCGTCATGCACGTAGGCGTCGAGCACGATGCGCCGCTCGTTGATCAGCCAGTTGCGCTCATGCACGCCGAGATCGCGAAACACCGCACCGAGCACGGCCTGCGCCCGCTCGCGCCGCGCCAAAGTCAGCGCCATCGGCACGCCGTCGCGCGTAAAGAGTTCCGGCGCCTGCTCGGCCGTGACATGGATGAAGCTCTGCGGCTGCGCCAGCGCCAGCAGGCGGCCGCCGCGCTCGAGCCGGCGGGCAAGACGAACCGATGCATCCTGCGGCCAGCCGAGGTAGCTGCCGGGCGAGAGCCGTTCGGGGTATTGCAGCGGAAAGCCGGCGACGATCAGCTTGCGCAGTGGTTTGTCGCCGCAGGGCGCCGGCGCGAGCGGATCCTCGACCCGCACCTGGGCGCGCACGATGAGCAGTCCCTTGTCGACGCGCTCGTCGACGATGCGCGCCCCGAGAATGCGCGCCTTGCCGGTCAGACTGCTGCGCTCCTGCAAGGTGCCCTGATGCTGGACGGTGGTCGCCTGCAACGTACCGCCGACCTGCTCGGCAGCCGACGCCAGCGCCCGCCGCATGGCCACCTGACGCGCGCGCAGCCTGTCGCCTTTTTCGATCGGCGCACTGCCCTCGACCAGCAGTTCGATGCCTTGTGCGCCGGCGTGCGGCACAAGCAGAACGAAGACGACAAAAAACGCGGGCAAGAACACCGGGATGCGCCGCATCGGCGATTCCGTCACACCGGACGTTCAGAACTGCAATCCGCTCGAGAGCGCGCAGCTGAGGCCCGTGCATACATGCGTCGGCGCCCGGCAGCCCGGACCGACGCAACCGATGGCGCCGACCTCGGGTTGCGGGAAACAGGTGCCACGCACGATGCAGTCGCGGAAGTCGGACGGCAGCTCCAGCTCGACCGTGCATTCGAAATTACCGTCGGCGACCGAATTGATGCTCACCACCTTGGCACCGCGCACGAAGGCATCGACCGAGGCGCGGATCTGGTCGTTCTGCATCGCGAACGAACCGACCGTCGAATTGCCGGTGATCTGCACACCATAGACCTGCTCGGCCAGCGAGCGGTAGGCATCGATCTTGGCGGCGCGCATGGCCATCAGCTTCTGCTGTCCGGGTGCCAGCTGGCTGTAGGCATTGGTCGAACCGTAACCGACGGCGCTGACCTTGATCGGCGGCGGCTTGATCACCGTCGGCTGCGGCGCGGGCTGTTGCACGACGATGGTTTGCGGCGCCGGCGCCTGCACGTACTGCACTTGCGGCTGCGGTGGTTGCACGACCTGAACCTGGGGTGCGCCGGGTGCCGTTTCTGGACCACGTAGCACGGCCGGCGACTGGTTGTAACTGTAGCTGCAGCCGCCCAAAGTCAGTGCGGCGAGGACGGCGATCGACGGCAGGTAACGCTGGAGCTTCATGATGTCTTCCCTGAAGGATTTAGCCGTGACGATAGCGGAAGCACGCCCAGCGCGAGAAAAAATTCAGAGGGCGAAAAACCGTTCATTTCGTCTGCGCCGCTTCGATCCTCGACCCGGTCGTGGCCAGCGGCGTCTTCTTGCCCCGTTCGCTCTCGATCAGAGCGCGCGCCGTCGCCAGCAGCCGGGCGCCGTCTCCGCCCTTGGCCGTGACCTCGCTTTGCCAGGATTCGACCACCGTCTGCGTCGTCGCGCGCCATTGCGCCAGCTCGGCGGGAGGAATGACGTTGACCGAGTTGCCGCGTGCGCGCACCGCCTGCCGGCCGCGTTCCGCGGCCTCGTCATACAAGCGTCCGGCGCGGGCCGAAAGCTCAATGCCCGTCGTGCGATCGATCAGCGCGCGCAGATCGGCCGGCAGCCCCTGATAGCGCGCCTTGTTCATCACCAGCGCGAACACCGAGGTGTAGAGCGCCGGAAAGCGGGCGTCGGTTTCCGAGGCAAAGCGCGTCACCTCGTGAATCTTCAGCGCCGGTACGACCTCATAAGGCAGCAGCGCGCCGTCGATGACGCCCTTGTAGAGCGCATCGGCGACCTGGGGTACCGGCATGCCGACCGGCGAAGCGCCGAGCGCCGCCAGCATGCGGTTGGCCTGACGGGTCGGCGCCCTGATCTTCAGGCCCCTGAGGTCGGCGCGCTGTGTCACTGCTCGCTTGCCAAGGAAGAAATGACCGGCTTCGTGCGTATGCAGCGCCAGCGGCTGCACCTCGTGCAGATCGGCCGCCCCTTCCTGGCTGGCATAGCGCCACAGCGCGCGTGAGGCCGACTCGGCATCGTGGATCATGAAGGGCAGCTCGAACACCTCGAGCAGCGGAAAACGGCCGGCGGAATAGCCGAGCAGTGTCCAGACGACATCGACGACCCCGTCGCGAGCCTGATCGAAAAGCTGGGCTGGCGTGCCCCCCAGCTGCATCGCCGGATGGATCTGGCATTTCAGCCGGCCGGCCGATTCGCGGTACAGCGATTCGCACCACGGCTCGATCAAGCGGGCATGGATGGTCGAAGTCGTCGGCAGAAAGTGATGCACACGCAGCAGCGTCGGCTCCTGGGCGCGCACCAGCGGTGCGGCGACGATCAGACAGGTCCCGACGACGGCCCGCAGCAGCAAAGCAAATACTTTGTTCATCGCCGCCATTTTGCCAGATCGGCCACGGCCAGAAACACGGAATTGACCGCCCACAGCTACCCTTTTCGCGCCTGCGGCGATACGGTCCAAGGGCGAATCTATGCCCATGTGCAATGTTCCGGCGCGTGCGAGCACGATCGTCCCGGCCCGTTCCCACCCGCGGCAGCCGGTGGCCGCCGCGCCTCCCACTCGCGGGCAGCGTCAGAGCGTCGGCGCGCCCTTCGCCACCGGTTGAAGCGGGCGATTCCCTCGGTGCGCACACTTCCTTTCCGTCGCCCATCAGCCTGGCGCCCGTCGATGCCCCGGGCCTTGCTGACCGGCATCGCGCTCTTAGTCAGCCCATCCGTCTGGGCAATGTCGACAGCGCTGCCCGAACCGCAACCACGTCTGTCCTACGGCCTGACTTTTCCGGCGGCCAACGCCAGCGTCATCGAAGACGACGAGCGCCGTCTGCTGCGCGTCGAATGGCGCGCCGGTCTGTCGCGGGCCGAAGAAACCCGCGCCGTCGACGAACCTGCTGCAGCGCTTCGCCCGCATGGAGGTGTTGGTCGCCGATATCGCCCGAGGCGTGCAGGCCCTGCCCAACTGGCGGCAGCGGGTCGCACTGCCTGCTGCCCAACATCGACCGACCGACGACCGCCTCTGGTTCTGGGGACTGACCGGTCTGGGCGCCCTGCTCGCCGCGCTCTGGCGTCGGCGTCAGGCCGCACAGACCATCACTTCCCCGGCAAAGCCAACCGTGCTCTCCCTACCACCGGAAGGCACGACGACGCGGGCACAACGGAAGATGACCCACCGCGTTACTCCGGCGTCCTCGCCCATCGCCAACGCCACGCTGGTGCCGAAAGTCAGCCCGGCCAACACGGCGGCGCAGGTCGGCGCAGCGGTCTGGCTGCCAGGCTGTGGCCATCGGCGGAAGCGCGCGACTACCTCGAAAAGCTGCTCGCCGACAACCGCGAAGGCACGCGCAACGGCTTCCCGCAATCGGTAGCCGAAGAAATGCTGCTGCTCATCGCGGTCATCGAAGCACGCAACTGAAAAAACGCCGAGCCCCCGGCGTCAGACCGGCGAATCGATGTCCACGAACGGGCAGTCGAGACCAAAGGTTCCGGTCAGGTACTCGCCGAGGGCGAGGACGCCATAACGCTCGGTGGCATGATGGCCGCAGGCCAGATAGGCGACGCCGGCTTCGCGCGCCAGATGTACGCAGCGCTCGGCGATCTCGCCGCTGACGAAGGCATCGACGCCCAGCTTTACCGCCGCATCGAACCAGTCCTGTGCGCCGCCCGCGCACCAGGCCAGGCGACGCAAAGGCTGGGCCGGCTCGCCGATCAGCAGCGGCACCCGCCCCAGGCACAGATTGAGCGCGGCAGCCAGATCGCCAACCGTCTCCGCCTGCGGCGCACGGCCATGAAAACCCAGGTCGTATTCGCCGAAACGCCCCTCCACCTGCCAGCCGAGGCGCACAGCCAGCTGCGCATTGTTGCCCAGTTCGGCATGGGCATCGAGCGGCAGATGCCAGGCATAGAGGTTGATGTCATGAGCGAGCAGCGCCTGCAGGCGCTGGCGGCGGAAACCGGTGATGCGGCCATCTTCCCCTTTCCAGAACCAGCCATGATGGACGAGAATCGCATCCGCCTGCCGCGCGATGGCCGCTTCGATCAACGCCCGATTCGCCGTCACGCCGAGGACGACGCGGCGTATCGTTGCCCGTCCTTCCACTTGCAGGCCGTTTGGGCAATAATCCTTGAAACGCGCGCTCTGCAGCAGTTCATCCAGATGCGCCGCCAGCGCCTCCCGCCCGACGCTTTCTCCCTGGCTTGTCTCCAACGCCTCTCCCCCCTCTCTCGCACGATGCACCGATTGTGGCTCATTTTTGCCCAGACCGTCACAGTGGCGGTGGCGGCGCTGTTCGTCGTCCAGACGCTCAAGCCACAATGGCTGGGTGCGCGCAGCGGCGGCGGCATCGTCGCCATCCAGGAAGCGCCGCCCGTGCCGCTCCAGCCCGCGCTGGCCTCCTATGCCGACGCAGCGCAGCGCGCCCTGCCCTCGGTGGTGCACATCTACACCAGCCAGGAAATAAAGAGCCGTCATCCGCTGCTCAGCGACCCGCTCTTCCGCCATTTCTTCGGCAACCGTCAAGGCGAGATGGTGCAGCGTCGCTCGGGTCTCGGCAGCGGTGTCGTCGTCTCCAGCGAAGGCTACATCCTCACCAACAATCACGTCATCGAACAGGCCGACGAGATCGAGGTCGCGCTCGCCGATGGGCGTAAAGTACCGGCACGCATCGTCGGCAGCGATCCCGAATCGGATCTGGCCGTGCTGCGCGTCGAAGCCGGCGGCAAGCTGCCGGCCATCGTCTTCGGCAAAAGCGACGAGCTGCGCGTCGGCGATGTCGTGCTGGCCATTGGTAACCCCTTCGGCGTCGGCCAAACGGTAACCTCGGGCATCGTCTCGGCGCTTGGTCGCTCGCATCTGGGCATCAACACCTTCGAAAACTTCATCCAGACCGATGCGGCGATCAATCCCGGCAACTCCGGCGGCGCACTGATCGACGTCTCCGGCCATCTGGTCGGCATCAATACGGCCATCTTCTCGCAAAGCGGCGGCTCGATGGGCATCGGCTTCGCGATTCCCGTGTCGCTGGCGCGCAACGTCATGGAGCAGATCATCCGCACCGGCACGGTGACGCGCGGCTGGATCGGCGTCGAGGTGCAGGAAATCACGCCGGAACTGGCCGAATCCTTCGGCTTGCCCGACAATCGGGGCGCATTGATCGCCGGCGTCGTGCGCGGCGCACCGGCCGACCGAGCCGGCATTCGCCCCGGCGACGTGCTGCTGTCCGTCGACGGCCGCGAAGTGCAGGACGCCCAGAGCATGCTCGACCTGATCGCCGCGCTCAGTCCCGGCCAGAATGCCCGCCTCACCGTGCGGCGCGACGGCCGTACCATCGAGTTCAGCGCAGCGATCGGCAAGCGGCCACGCCTGCCCCGCGACTGAAAAAGTGCGACCGATGCGCTGCTGCCGTCGGCGGCCGCCGTGTCGGCGAGGCTGACTTTGGCGCAGCACGAAGGAGCGCCTCGCCACGGTCATGTCCGTGCCGTCTTTCCCCCCGGTCACACCTGCCATTGCGCTCAACACCGGTCCGGCGCCGCCATGTCGATCCGGACCTGACCGTGGCGCACGAAAGGCGGTTTGACGACACGCGCCACGAGCAGGCGGCCACGAATATCGACGCGCACACTGCTGCCCGGCTCGACCGCGAGCGGCAGACGGGCCAGCGCGATCGACCGCCCAAGCGTCGGTGAAAAGCCACCGCTGGTGATCACCCCTTCGCCCAGCGGCGTCATCACCTTCTGCTGCGCGCGCAGCACGCCCGGCTCCAGCAGCACGAGACCGACGAATTCCCGCGTCTGCCGCCGTGCCAACAGCGCCTCCCGGCCGATGAAGTAGCGATTTCCGTCGCGCAAGTCGACGGTCCAACCCAGACCACAGTCCCAGGGACTGACCGATTCATCCATGTCCTGACCGTAGAGATTCATGCCCGCCTCGAGACGCAGCGTATCGCGCGCGCCCAGTCCGCAGGGACGCACGCCGGCGGCCAGCAGGCGCTTCCAGGCCTCGGGCGCCTCGGCGGCCGGCAGCATGATTTCGAAACCATCCTCGCCGGTGTAGCCGGTACGCGCGATCAGCCAGACGCTGTGACCAACGGCCCATTCGCAGGCTGAGAACGCCTTCAGTGCCACCGTGGCGGCATGCGCCGCAGGAAAGGCCATCCAGAAACGCTCGCGCGCTTGCGGCCCCTGAACCGCCAGCATGGCCAAAGAATCGTCGGCCCGCGCCTCGGCGGCGCGCCGCGGCCGGATGGTGACGGCGTGACCGCCTGCCTGAGCCCGCAGCCAGGCCAGATCCTTCTCCGCCGTCGCGGCATTGACCACCAGCCGGTAACGCTCATCGGCCAGCCGATAGACGATCAAATCATCCAGGATACCGCCCTCGGCATGCAGCAGACAGCAATAGAGCGCCCGGCCCGGCTCGGTGAGACGAGCGACATCGTTGGCCAGCACATGGCGCAGGAAGGCGCGCGCCTCGGGGCCGCCGACATCGACCGGCAACATGTGCGAGACATCGAACATTCCCGCATCGCGCCGCACGGCATGATGCTCCTCGATCTGCGAGCCATAATGCAACGGCATACTCCAGCCGGCGAAATCGACCAGGCGCGCCGCCGCCGCCCGGTGACAGCTGTGCAGCGGGGTCAGTTTGCTCATGCTCCGTCCGAGAAAAAGAAAAAGTGCATTATCGGCGGCCCGACCGGGCGCAGCAAGGCGAGCGGCAGGCAAAGGCGCGGGCGAAAGCATCGGAGCCGTTGGCAGCAAGGCGCGGCAGGGGCGGACTGGCCTGCCTCCCCGAATACGGCTGGCTTGCTGCGCCAGCCAGCGCCGGATCGGCCCTGCGTCCGAACGTTTTCGATCTTGCCGGGGAACATCGCCTGCCTTCGTCGCAGACGACTGGCGTGGCCCCGTTCGCCGATGCTTCGCCCGTGCATTCCATGCCTCTATCGGCAAATAGAAACATTTTTGCCGGTCGGTCCGTCTGCCTGCCCGTTGGCACAGGACGCGCACGGTAGAATCGCCGCCGCTTCGTCGAAAGTTCCCCTGAACGTTCCCTGGAACGTTTCCTCGATGGCGTCCCGACGACCCACTGGTCGATACCCGCTGGTCGACCTTTGGCCGGTCGGACGGGCGCCGTTCTTCGTCAATCACCGGAGGCTCGATGTGACGGCTCCCATCGCAACCAATCAGACCATCCTGGTCGTCGGTGGCGGCATCTCCGGCATGACCGCCGCGCTCGAAGCGGCTGAATGCGGCAAGCAGGTCATGCTGGTGGAGAAGACGCCCACCCTCGGCGGGCGCACTGCCCAGCTTTATCGTTATTTTCCCAAGATGTGCCACCCGACCTGTGGGTTGGAAATCAACCTCAGGCGGCTGCGCGGCAATGCGCGCGTGCGGGTGATGACGATGACCGAAGTCGTGGCCGTCGGCGGACGGCGCGGCGATTACCAGGTGACGCTGAAGATCAAGCCGCGCTACGTCAATGAAAACTGCACCGCCTGCGGCAAATGCGTCGAGGCGGTGAAGACCGAGATCGCCGACACCTTCAACTACGGCGAAGGCAAGACCGGTGCCAAGGTCAAGGCAGCCTATCTGCCGCACCCGATGGCCTACCCGATGCGCTATGTGCTCGATGCGAGCATCGTCGGCACGCCGGAAGGCGAAGCGGCCAAGGCCGCCTGCCTAGCGGGGGCGATCGATCTCGCCATGCAGGAAGAGACCGTGCAGGTCAACGTCGGCGCCATCGTCTGGGCCACCGGCTGGCGCCCCTTCGATGCGGCGAAGATTCAACCCTATGGCTACGACCGCATTCCGAACGTCATCACCAGCGTCGAGTTCGAGCGTCTGGCCGATCCGCGCGGCCCGACCGGCGGCAAGCTGCTGCGCCCCTCCGATGGCAAGGAAGCGAAGAACATCGCCTTCATCCAATGCGCCGGTTCGCGCGACGAGAACTATCTGCGCCACTGCTCGCGCATCTGCTGCATGGCGACGCTGAAGCAGACGCAATACGTGCGCGAGGCGCATGGCGATGGCGGCCAATCGACGGTCTATTACATTGACATCCGCGCCATCGACCGTTTCGAGGATTTTTACGCCAACGTCTGGAAAGACCCGACCGTGCGCTTCGTCAAATCGAAGGTGGCGCGCATCGCGCTCAATGAAGCGAACGGCAATCCCATCCTGCACGGCGTCGATACCGAGGGCTATCACCGCTACGCCAACGAACACGATCTGGTCGTGCTGGCCGTCGGCATGGAACCGGAAGTAACCGGCGTCAATCTTCCCGATGACGTGATCCTCGATTCCTCGCACTTCATCGAAGGTTCGAAGGACGAAGGCATGTTCGGCGCTGGTGCCGCCGCCAGTCCGCTGGACGTCAACCGCGCCGTGCAGAGCGCGACCGCGGCCAGCTTGCGCGCGATCCAGGTGATCCACAAGACAGCCACTGCGGAGGCTTGACGAGAATGGCTGACAACAAATTTGCTGCATATATCTGTTCCGGCTGTGGTATCGGCGACGTGCTCGATATCAAGGCCCTGGAAAAGGTGGCGACGAAAGAAGGCAAGATGGCCATCGTCAAGAGCCATCCCTTCCTCTGTAACGAGGAAGGCGTCCAGCTGATCCGCAACGACATCGCCAACGAGGCGGTGACCCACGTCTGCATCGCCGCCTGTTCGCGCCGTGCCAAGGCGGAAGCCTTCAGTTTCCCCGAGGTCGCATTGTCCCGTGCCAATCTGCGCGAAGGCGTACTCTGGGTGGTCGCCGAGGGTTCCGAGCACGACGAAGTGCGCCAGGAAATGGCCGAAGACTACGTGCGCATGGCTTGTGCCGAGGTCAAGAAGATGAAACTGCCGGCCGGCAACGTCAAGGAAACTTCGAGCAGGAAAATCCTCGTCGTCGGCGGCGGCATTTCGGGCATGACGGCGGCGCTCGCCGCGGCCGATACCGGCTATGAGGTCGTGCTGGTCGAAAAGACCAGCCAGCTGGGTGGCTTCGCCCGCCAGATGCTCAAGCGCGTCCCCTTCAACGCACCATACGCCGAAGCGCAGCCCACCGGTGTCGAGGACCTAGCAGCCAAGATCGGCGCTCATGCCCGCATCAAGGTCTATCTGAATTCGACGCTGGCCGAGACGAGTGGCGCGCCGGGTCGCTTTGCGATCAAAATCGCTCAGGAATCGGGCGCGATGATCGAAGAGATGGTCGGCGCCATCGTCCAGGCCACCGGCTTCACGCCCTATGACATCACCAAGCTGACTGCACTGGGCGGCGGACAGGCGAACGTCATCGATCAGGCTGGCCTCGAAGCGCTGGCCCACGCCGCCAATGGCGGGCCGATCAAGCGCGCCGATGGCAAGGAAGTCAAATCGGTCGTCTTCGTGCAATGCGCCGGCCAGCGCGGCAGCGGCGGCAATGGCGGTGAGGGCCATCTCGAATACTGCTCCGGCCATTGCTGCGCCACCAGCATCAAGCAGGCGATGTATTTCAAGGACCAGAATCCGGACATCGACACCATCGTCATGTATCAGGATCTGCGCGTGCCGGGCATGGGCGAGGACTTCTACCGCAGCGCCCAGAAGAAGGGCGTCGTGTTCACCAAGTGTAAGGTGAATGGCGTCAGCGGCGGCGAAGTCTGCACACTGAATGTCAAGGACCTGATCCTCGGTGAGGAAGCGACGGTCGAGGCCGATCTGGTCGTGCTGGCCACCGGTCAGGTGCCGAATTCTGGCGTCAATCTCGACGAATGGACGGCGGTCGTCACGCTGGCCGAAGGCGGCGATACCGAAGCCCAGGCCAAGCGCGAGGAGATGCGCGCGACGCAATCGGTGCTCAAGCTCAGCTATCGCCAGGGCCCGGACATGCCGCAGTTCAAATACGGTTTTGCCGACTCGCACTTCATCTGCTTCCCCTACGAGACGCGCCGCACCGGCATCTACGCCGCCGGCCCGGTGCGCCGGCCGATGGACATGTTCCAGGCGCAGGAAGACGCCACCGGCGCGGCGCTGAAGGCCATCCAAGCCGTCGAAAATGCCGCGTACGGGCGCGCCGCCCATCCGCGCGCCTGGGATCTGTCCTTCCCCACCGCGCGCCTGGAAGGCTGCACGCAGTGCAAACGCTGCACGGTCGAATGCCCGTTCGGCGCGATCGATGAAGACGAAAAGCGCTTCCCGAAATTCAACGAGGAACGCTGCCGCCGCTGCGGCACCTGCATGGGCGCCTGCCCGGTGCGCGTCATCTCGTTCGAGAACTACTCGGTCGATACGGTCGGCAGCCAGATCAAGGCGGTCAATGTTCCGGACGAATTCGAGGAAAAGCCCCGCATCCTCATCCTGGCCTGCGAGAACGATGCTTACCCGGCACTGGACATGGCGGGGCTGCAGCGTCAGACCTATTCGGCTTTCGTCCGCGCCATCCCGGTACGTTGTCTGGGTTCGGTCAACACCATCTGGATCACCGACGCGCTGAATTCCGGCTACGACGGTGTGATGTTGATGGGCTGCAAGAAAGGCGATGACTACCAGTGCCACTTCGTCAAGGGCTCGGAAATGGCCTATTACCGCATGAGCAAGATTGACGACACGCTCAAGCAGCTGGGTCTGGAGCCTGAGCGGGTCAATACTCAGGAAGTGGCGATCACCGACAGCGCGCGCGTGGCCCGTTTGATCAACGACTACGTGGCCCAGATCAATGAGATGGGCCTGAGCCCGATGAAGGGCTTCGGCTGATCGAGGAGCAGGTAAAGATGAGCACAGCAAACGAACAGAGCCGTTATCGGGGCAACTTCCTCAAGGAAGTCGAAGCCAACGTCGAGGAAGGCCACTGGGTGCGGATGTGCATGCAGTGTGGTGTCTGCGCGGGTTCCTGCCCGCTTGGACCGCACTGGGAGCACTCGCCGCAAAAGATCTTCATGATGATCCGCGCCGGTAAACGCGAGGAAGTCTTGAGGTCCGACTCGATGTGGATGTGCACCTCCTGCTACAACTGCATCGTGCGCTGCCCGCGCAAGCTGCCGATCACGCACATCATGCATGGTCTAGCGAACTACGCCCATCGCCTCGGTCTCGCGCCGGAAAAGCAGCCGACGCGCGAAATCGCCAAATTGTTCTGGGACAACCTGGTCAAGACCGGTCGCGTCAATGAGCTCAAGTTCTCGCTGGCCATGTATTTCCGCAATGGCTTTGGCGAAGGCATCAAGGCGGCGCTGGAGATGCAGGGCGTCGGCATGGGCTTGATGAAGGCCAAGCGCCTGAATCCGATGGAAATCCTTGGCGGTCACAGCTGCAAGGACAAGGGTGGCATCCAGAGGATGGTAGCCAAGGCGCGCGAGATCGAAGATCGCAAGAAAGGCTTTGGCCAATAACCGGGGCGGAGAGAGAGATGGCAAAGAAACACTATGCGTTTTACCCCGGCTGTTCATCGCAGAAGGGTGCTTCGGCGGACAATTTCATCCGTTCGATCGACGTCGTCTGTGAAAAGCTGGACATTCAACTGAACGAGATTCCGGACTGGAACTGCTGCGGCGCCTCGATCGGTTATGGCGAAGGCGGCGAACTGCCGCGTCTGGTGCTGTCGGCGCGCAATCTGGCGCTGACGGCACAGAATTTCGCCGGCCAGGACATGGTCTCGGTCTGCCCGGCCTGCTGGTTGGCTTCGCGCGAGACCGCCGAGCGTTTGCATGAATCGGCGCAACTGCTCGCCGAAACCAACGAGGCACTGAAGGAAGCCGGCCTCGAACTGAAGAGCGAAGTCAAGGCACGCCACTTCGTCGAAGTGCTGATCGAGGACATCGGCTGGGAGGCGATGGAAAAGCCGGTCGTCAAGCCCTTGCAGGGCCTGAAGATGGCCGGCTATGTCGGCTGCCAGACCAACCGTCCTTTCGGCATCGCCGGCGAATCGTTCGAGAATCCGCAGTATCTGGACAAGATGATCGAGATGGTCGGCGCCGAGGCCGTGCCTTACGACCAGAAGGTCACCTGCTGCGGCGGTGCGCTGGCGTTCTCCGAGCCGGACAAAGCGCAAAAGCAGATCCGCGACATCGTCGAATCGGCGCTCGACCATGGCGCCGAAATGATCGTCACGCCCTGCCAGCTCTGCCAGGCCAACGTCGAGATCTATCAATCCGAGATCAACAAGAAGCAGAGCACGAATTTCAACGTGCCTGTGGTCTATTACTCGCAGCTGATGACCGTCGCCTATGGCGGCTCGGCCGAACAGGCCGGCCTCGACGGTCAGCTGATCCGCGCCGAGAAGCTGGAACAGATCGCCGGCGAGTAAGCCGTCGCGGTTTGGCCGAAAAGCGCGGCGCTGGCTTTGCCAGCGCCGCTGCTCGTTCCGGCGTCAGGTGCGCGTCGCCTCCAGCGCGAACGTGCTCAGTGCCGGGAAAAGCACGAGCAGTGCGATGCGCAGTAGATCCGAGACGAGGAAAGGCAGCACGCCGGCGAAGATCGCGCGCAATGGCACATCGCGCGCGACGCTGTGGATGATGAACACATTGAGGCCGAAGGGGGGCGTGACCAGACCGATCTCGACCACGGTGAGAATCAGAATGCCGAGCCAAATCGCCTTCGGTTCGGGCGGCAGCCCCCAGAAATCCAGGCCCATGAGCATTGGAAAGATCAGCGGCACGGTGAGCAGCACCATCGACAGGCTGTCCATGACGCAGCCGAGCACGAGATAGCCCAGGAGCACCGCCGTCAGGATGAGCAGCGGCGGCCAACCGCTGGTGGCAAGCGCTTCAGTCAAGCGGTCCGGCAGCTGCGTCAGCGCGAGAAAGGCGTTGAACAGATCGGCGCCGAGCAGGATGAGAAAAATGCCGGCCGTAGTTGCGCCACAGCCGAGCAGCGCGCGCTCGATGCTCGGCCAGGCGAGCTCGCCGAGCAGCACGCCGAAAGTCAGGCTCATCAGCACGCCGACGGCCGCGGCTTCGACCGGCGTGAACACGCCGCCATAGAGGCCGCCAAGCACGATGCCCAGCATGACGAGCACCGGCCACACGCGGCGTGAAGCCTGCCAGCGCGCCGCGCTGCTGGGCGCGGGAGTCGGCGGCCCGGCGGCCGGATCGCGCTGCAGCCACAGCGCGACCACCGCCAGATAGCCGGCGGCGGCGAGCAGTCCGGGAACGAGCGCGGCGAGAAAGAGCTTGGCGATGTTCTGCTCGCTGACGAGCGCGAAGACGACCAGCACGATCGAGGGCGGAATCAGGATGCCCAGCGTGCCGCCGGCTGCCAGGGCGCCGGTGGCCAGAGCCGGCGCGTAACCCGCCTGCTGCAGTGCAGGCATGGCAACGCGGCCGAGCGTGCCGGCCGTGGCCAGCGACGAGCCACACAGCGCGCCGAAACCGGCGCAGGCGCCGACGCTGGCCAGCGCCAGCCCCCCCGGACGGTGGCCGATCCAGGCCCGCGCCGCCTCGAACAGCCGACTGGCCAGCCCGCCTTCGGCCGCCAACTGGCCCATGAGGAGGAAAAGCGGCACGGAAATCAGGTCGTAATTGCTGAAGCGGCCAAAACCCAATCCCTTCAGATAATGCAAGAGCGGCTCGACGCCAGCGACGAGCGCGAAGCCCAAACCGCCGGCGATGAGCAGCGCCGCAGCGACCGGCAGGCGCAGTACGACGAGCACGGCCAACAGTGCGCCGCCCACGGCAGCGGCCAGCCCCCCGCTCATCTCGCCCCTTCCCGCTGAGACGCCAGACGGCCGAGCGCCGCCAAAGCGAGCAGCGCGAAGGCGACCGGCATGGGCGTCTGCGCCCACCACAGCGGCAGCGCGAGAATCATCGAGCTTTCGCCACTCGCCTTGCTGGCCAGTACCCCCGCAAGGCTGCGCCAACAAAGCAAGGCGCTCAACAGCGCCAGTAACAGGGCCGCCAGCGCATCGAGACGGCGTTTGACTGCAACATCAGCACGCTGCGTGAAGGCATCGACGACGATGTGGCCACCAGCGAGTTGTGCCCAAGGCAAAGCACAAGCGATGGCGCTGGCGCCGAGCATCTGGGTGAGTTCGACATCGCCGGCGACCGGCATGGCCCATAGCCAGCGACCGAGCACGCTGGCACCGATCAGCAGGCAGACCACCAGTAACAGCACGCCCCCGAGCAGCGCCAGCAAGCGACAGGTCGTATGCAACAGGACCATCGGGGATTTCATGCGCCGGCAGTGTAGCGGAAGCCAGGCATCGGCTGCACCTGCCAGCAACGCCGACCGACATCCGGGAAGGGGTAGCCGCCTATAATCGGGCACCCGATGCGAACTTGAGGCAGTTGGCACGAATATGGCCACAGTTTTGACCCTGGAAACCCAGCTGCGCTTGATGCAGGCCATCGAGCGCATGCCGGCTTTCCCGAAAAGCGTGCAAAAGGTCATCGAGCTGACGCGCGACATCGACTGTCCGCCGAAAGCCATCGTCGCGGTGATCGAAAAGGATCCGGTGCTGACGCTGAAAATCCTGCGCGTCATCAACTCGGCCTATTATGCGCTGCCGCAGAAGATTACCTCGGTAGCGCAGGCGGTGATTCATCTCGGCATCAACACCATCAAGAATCTGGCGCTCTCGTTCGCGCTGATCGGCATGCTGCCGAGTGCCAACGCGGCCGGTTTCGACGCCCAGCGTTATCTGCTGCACTCGCTCACCACGGCGACGCTGGCCCGGACGCTGTGCGCGCGTTTCGCCAGTAGTGAAGCCGATGCGAACGAATGCTACATCGCCGGCCTACTGCACGATTTCGGCAAAGCCGTGCTGGCGCAATTCTTGGCCGCCGAGTTCTGTCAGGCGCTGGCGCGCACCCAGGACGAAGGCATGCCGCTCTATGTCGCCGAGCAGGCGGTGATTGGCGCCGACCACGCCATGGTCGGCGCGCTGCTGGCGCAGAAGTGGCAGTTTCCGGCGACGCTGGTCGAGTGCATCCGCGATCATCACGATGCCGAAGCGCCGCCCAGCGCCATGCTCGACTGCCTGCGGGTAGCCAACCAGATCAGCCGACTGCATCGATTGGGCGATGCCGGCAATCCTTGGCGCGATGACGAAGCGCCGGCGGCGCCCTGGCGTTTTGGCGATGACCTGCAGGCGACGGTCTCTGCCTTGGGCGATCTGGAGAAAATCGTCGGCGATGCCAAGGAATTTGCTGCGGCCGGACAGTAGTCGCAGGCGGGCCCCCCGGCCCGATGCTTTTTCAGGAGTCCATGATGAAGGTTCGTTTCTGGGGCGTGCGCGGCTCCATTCCCTCGCCCGGCTCAGCGACGGTGCGTTATGGCGGCAACACCACCTGCATCGAGGTGCGTACCGACGAGGATACGCTGATCATCCTCGATGCCGGCACCGGTATCTACCCGCTGGCCATGTCGCTGCTCAAGTCGCTGCCCATCGAGGCGCACATTTTCATTACCCACACGCACTGGGACCACATCCAGGGCCTGCCTTTCTTCGTGCCGCTATTCATTCCCGGCAACCGCGTGCATGTGCACGGCGCCTGGGACGTGGTCAGCGGTCAGGGCATCGAGCAGGCGATGAACGTACAGCTGCAATACAGCTTCTTTCCGGTGCGCGAAGCCGAACTGAAGGCGCGCGTCGATTACAACATCGTCTCGGTCGGCGAGACGCTGCCGGTCAACGATGCGTTGATCACCACCTTCCTGATGAACCATCCGGTGGTCAATCTCGGCTACCGCATCGATTGCAATGGCCGCTCCGTTTTCTTCACTGGCGATCATGAGGTTTGGAACAACATCTATGCGCCGGATGAAGAGGGCTGGGTCGATTACGAGCGCATGCTCGACGAGCGGCGGCGCGAGTTCGAGGACGCCATCCGCGGCGTCGATGTGCTGATCTCGGATTCGGCCTACACCGAAAGCGAGTATCCGGCCAAGCGTGGTTGGGGGCACGGCACCTACGACCAAAGCATCGCTCTCGCCCGGCGCGTCGGCGCGCGTCGGCTGGTGTGCACCCACCACGAACCGACGCGCAACGACGATCAGCTGGAAAAGGTGTTCGGCGAGGCGCTGGCGCGCGCCGCACTGACCGAGGGCGATCCGCAGGTGATGCTGGCGCGCGAAGGGCTGGAAATCGAGCTCTGATCGCCCGCGCCTCGATCAGTCCCGCGCCGCCAAAGTCAGCCCCATCAAGACGGCGTTCGTGCTTCGATCACCCGACTCGGTCAAAATCGCCATCCATCGCCCCGCTCCGGCCAAGCCGGCTTTCGGGGCGCCGTGCAATGGCTGCGGCCTATGCTGCGCGCTCGAACCCTGCCCTGTGGGCCGCCTACGCCTTTGGCGCTGGCGCGGCACCTGCCCGGCGCTCGTTTGGTACGAGGAGGAGCGGCGTTACCGCTGTGGGCTCATCATCGATGTCCGGCGTTACTGGCCGCTGCCCCGATCGCTGCTTCCCTTGGCCCAACGGCTTGCCCGCCGTTGGATCGCCGCCGGTCAGGGTTGTGAGCGCCCGTACCGAAGGTGTAGAGCCCGATCCTCGGGGTGCTAAGCACCCACAATTCGCGGGCCTTCGTGTGCAACGAAATTTGCATCATCCTCTCCAGACGAACCTGCAACCAAGTCCAAGGCATCCGGGTGAGGCCGCTCGGTCAAGGCCGGGCGCAGCGCATCCTTGATACGGCGCCCCAGCCACTACGCTCGAGGGCTTGGGGCAGGCAAAGCCCAGCGGCACCCTGCCCCCAAGCCTGTCCGGCGGTGAGGACGTTTTCTTCCTCTTCTGCCAATCCCCTCATCTCCTCGCCTCTTCCTCTTCCTCCTCCTCGCCTCTTCCTCCTGCCGCTTCAGACCCTCGATCAGCTCTTCCAGAACCTCTTTGCCCTACATACCTATCAGCATCGGGTTGAGGCGAATCTGACAAAGTAGAATTAGCGTACGGGCGACGCACTGACCGGCTGCGTACCAGACAGGCGGCAGTCGAGCAATGCTTCACGCAGCAGATCGATGAGCTGAAAACGCGGGAAACTGGCGCGCCACAGCAGGCCGACCCGGCGCGATGGTTGTGGCGGCAGGAAAGGACGTGCGCGCAGCAAGCTATCGTTTTCGGCCAGGCGATCGACGGCGCTCGCCGGCATGACCGTGAGGCCGACTCCGGAAGCGACCATTAGCCTGATCGTTTCGAGCGAAGAGCCCTCCACCACCTGCGGACCACCCGCACCGGCCTGGGCGCACAGGTCGAGCACCTGATCGCGAAAACAGTTGCCGCGCCCGAGCAACAGCAGTGGCTGCTCGGTCAACAGTTTGGCATCGATCGCCACCTCGCCCGCCCAGGGATGGTCCGCCGGCACGAGGACACGGAAGGCCTCGTCGTATACCGGCTGGGCAACCAGGCCAGGTTCGTTAACGGGCAGTGCGACGATGGCTACGTCTAGTTCGGCGGCCTTGATGCGCTCGACGAGACGGGCCGTGAAATCCTCGTGCAGATAGAGCAGCATCCGCGGCGCCCGCCGATGCAGGAGTGGCACCAGCGACGGAAACAGATAGGGACCGATGGTGTGGATGGCACCGAGGCGCAGGGGACCAACCAGCGGATCGCCGGCACTCTGCGCCAGTTCGGTGATGCGCGCCGCTTCGCCGAGCACTTTTTCGGCCTGATGGACGATGATCTCACCCACCGGGGTCGCGCGAATCTCACCGCTGCCGCGCTCGAAAAGCACCACACCCAGTTCGTCTTCGAGTTTCTTCACCGCGACCGACAGTGTTGGCTGGGCGACGAAGCACTTTTCCGCCGCCCGGCCGAAATGACGCTCATGCGCCAATGCAACGATGTAGCGCAGTTCGGTGAGCGTCATGGTGAGCCACGTTCGAGATCCCGGCGCATGACATGGCGTGGATGGAAAGCGGCGAGCAGGCGACGGTAAGCGGCCTCGGCTGCAGCGCGGTCGTCGCGGCTGAAATGACTGACGTAGAGATCCAGCGTCACGGCGGCATACTCGGGCCAGGTATGAATGGCCCGATGCGATTCGGCCAACACCACCATGCCCGTGGCACCGGCCGGGGCCTCGGTCGAACCAAAACCGTGAAAAGCTTCGGCAATCTTCTCCAGGCCCGCTTCCTCACAGGCGGCGAGACAAAGCGCGCGCAGCACTCCGGCTTCGCGCATCGGCGCGCCGGCGCCGACACAGGCGCGCCATTCGGCGATGATGTGCAGTCCGTACACCGAGGGTTCTCTCTCTCAAGAAAACGAAGGGCCGCTGCGAGTTTTGCCGCGCTGACGCGCGTCCATGGTGCCGCGCTGACGCGCGTCCATGGTGCCGCGCTGATGTGCGTCCAACGCGTCTGGCTGCGCCGGGAAAGCATGTTCGCTGACGCGATTGGGTCGGCTTGCCCCGTGAGGGGAGAAACGAGCGCAGCGAGTTCTTCGGCGTGGGCTCACTCGCGTCGACAAAAAAGTGAATGCCGGCTGGCCAGTGACCGAAACGGCAGGCGAAAGTCAGTTGCGCCGGGACGGCGTCGAACCGGAGATGCCGGCATCACTGCTGGCTACCGGCGAGGACGCATACAGCGGCGTCCAGGCCCACTTGTTCTGCCAGGCGGCGCGCACCAGATTCGGATACTCCGGCTTGCCCAGACTGCCGTTGTAACGCCCGAGCGCACGGTAGAGATCGCCTTTTTCGATGTCCAGATAATGGCGCAAGATGGTACAGCCGTAGCGCAGATTGGTCCGCAAATGGAACAGATTGTGCTCCGGCGTGCCGATCAGGTTGACCCAGAAAGGCATGACCTGCATATAGCCGCGCGCACCCGCCGACGAAATGGCATATTTACGGAAACCACTCTCGACCTGGATGATGCCGAGCACGAGTTGCGGATCGAGTCCGGCGCGTTGCGCCTCATAATAGACCGTTTTGAGGAACTCGATGCGCTCGCGGCGATCCGGAATGCGCTTTTCCAGCCGTGCCGACATCGTCGTCAGCCATTCGATCTTCTCGCCGAGGCTGGGGAAAATCGGCTCCGGTGCGGCCTGATCGGCCACTGCGGCATGCAAAGCCGCCTGCACGCTGGCAGCGAGCGGTTCGTATTTCTGCGCCCCGGCCAGGGCGAGGTTCATCGCGCCAGCGAGCAGGCAGGGGCACAACAGACGCAGCAGAGCCCTCATCGGTTGAGTTTCCGGCGCAGGAATTCCGCCACCTCGGCAGCAGGCAGCATCTGGACCGTCTCATCCTGACGGCCCTTGTATTCCAGTTCCCCCTTGGCCAGGCCGCGCTCGCCGACGACGATGCGATGCGGTACGCCGATCAGTTCCCAATCGGCGAACATCGAACCAGGACGTTCATCGCGGTCGTCGTGGATCGCATCGATGCCGGCGGCGATCAACTGCTCACGCAGACGGTCGGCGGCATCGCGCACCGCAACCGATTTGTGATAACCCATCGGCACGATCACCACCTCGAAAGGAGCAATGGCCGCCGGGAAGACGATGCCACGCTCGTCATGATTCTGCTCGATGGCCGCGCCGACGATACGCGTCACGCCGATGCCATAACAGCCCATTTCCATCGGTTTCTCGTGCCCATCCTCATCGACGAAACGGCAGCCGAGCGCTTCGGAATACTTGGTGCGCAGCTGGAAGATATGACCGACCTCGATCCCGCGGCAGATCTGCAACACGCCGGCGCCATCCGGCGATGGATCACCGGCGACGACATTGCGCAAGTCGGCGACCAGATCGGGCTCAGGCAGATCGCGGCCCCAATTGACACCGACGAGATGAAAATCGGCCTCATTGGCACCACAGACGAAATCGGCCATCGCCGCCACCGTGCGATCGGCGACGACACGCACGCGCGCTCGATCGACGCCGACTGGACCGATGTAGCCCGGTCGGCAGCCGAGGAAGCGTACGACTTCTTCATCGCTGGCGAAGCGGAAGCCATCGAAGCCCGGCAGTTTGCCCACCTTGACTTCGTTGAGCGTGTGATCGCCACGCAACAGCAACAAAGAAAACTCGCCCGTGCGATGCATCACCGCGATGGCTTTGACGGTGCGATCGACGGTCGTGCCGAGGAAACCGGCCACGTCCTCGCAGCGGATCTTGCCCGGGGTCGCCTTCTTTTCGAGCACGACATTGGCCGCAGCGCGCGGCATCTTTGGCGCCAGCGCTTCGGCTAGCTCGACGTTGGCCGCGTAGTCCGAAGTCGGACAGAAGGCGATCGCATCCTCACCCGAATCGGCCAGAACATGGAACTCGTGCGAGCCTGTGCCGCCGATCGAGCCGGTATCGGCCGCCACAGCGCGGAAACGCAGCCCGAGACGAGTAAAGATGCGCGTGTAGGTGGCATACATGTTGGCGTACTCGCGCTCCAGATCGGCAAAGCCGGTGTGGAAGGAGTAACCGTCCTTCATCGCGAACTCGCGACCGCGCATGACGCCGAAGCGTGGCCGGATCTCGTCACGGAACTTGGTCTGGAACTGGTAAAAGTGCTTCGGCAGCTGACGATAGCTTTTGATCTCGCGCCGCACCAGATCGGTGATCACCTCCTCGTGCGTCGGACCGATGACGAAATCGCGCTCGTGGCGATCCTTGAAACGCAGCAGCTCCGGGCCATATTTGTCCCAACGGCCCGATTCCTGCCACAGTTCCGCCGGTTGCACCGCGGGCAGGAAGACCTCGAGCGCTCCGGCGCGATCCATCTCGCTACGCACGATGTGCTCGACCTTGCGCACGACACGCAGACCCATCGGCAACCAGCTATAGATGCCGGCCGCGAGACGACGGATCAGACCAGCGCGCAACATCAAACGCTGCGAGACGACCTCGGCATCAGCGGGCGCTTCCTTGAGCGTGGTGATGAAATACTGGCTGGCACGCATGACCGCGGAAATCGGGGAGGGAGGAAATTCAATTCTAGCGCCTGTTCGCCCTCTACGACGGCAGAACCGCCACCTTCCGCATTTCATGACCCCGGTCTGCACCAGCGTACCCGGCCCAAGGCCGACACGTGTGATGAAAGTCAGCCGCGTTGGCACGGCGTCAGAACCGCGAAGCCGACGGTGGAAAGACAGGTTCGCCCACGACACAGAGGCTGGTCTGGGAAGCTCCGTAAGAGGGAACACCGCCGGCCAACGCATCGTTCCCTGCCCACTCAGCCTGGAAACACCCCCGTCGACAGATAGCGATCGCCGCGGTCACAGACGATGCTGACGATCACCGCATTTTCGAGCTCGGCGGCGAGGCGCAAGGCCACCGCCATCGCTCCGCCCGAAGAGATGCCGCAGAAGATGCCCTCCTCGGCCGCCAGCCGGCGGGTCATCGTTTCGGCGCTCGACTGATCGATGAGTTCCAGGCGATCGATACGTGAAAAATCGCAGATCTTCGGCAGATACTCGGAGGGCCAACGGCGGATACCGGGAATCTGCGCCCCTTCCTGCGGCTGCACGCCGATGATCTGCACGGCCGGATTGCGCTCCTTGAAGAAGTGCGAGCAGCCCATGATCGTGCCCGTTGTGCCCATGCTGGCGACGAAATGGGTGACGCACCCCTGCGTGTCGCGCCAGATTTCCGGCGCCGTGCCTTCGTAATGCGCGCGCGGGTTGTCCGGGTTGGCAAACTGATCGAGCATCACACCGCGGCCTTCGCGCACCATCCGCTCAGCGAGATCGCGCGCGCCTTCCATGCTCGCTTGAGCCGGCGTGAGGATCAGCTCGGCGCCAAAGGCCTTCATCGTCTGGCGGCGCTCGAGGCTCTGGTTCTCCGGCATGATCAGAATTATGCGATAGCCCTTGATCGCCGCCGCCATCGCCAGTGCGATGCCGGTATTGCCGCTCGTCGCCTCGATCAGCGTATCGCCGGGGCGGATCTCGCCCCGCTCCTCGGCGCGGCGGATCATCGACAGCGCCGGCCTGTCCTTGACCGAACCGGCCGGATTGTTGCCTTCGAGCTTGGCCAAGATGACGTTGTTGCGGCGCGCGTTCTCCTCGCCAGGCAAGCGCTGCAGGCGGACGAGCGGTGTGTTGCCGACCTTGTCTTCGAGCGTCGCCCAATTCATGGCCCAACTCCAGCGAGGATGCGCACATAGCGCTCCACCCCTTCGGCGACGGTCAGGAAAGGCGCGCTGTAGCCCGCAGCGCGCAAAGACGAAATATCGGCCTGGGTGAAGCTCTGATACTTGCCCTTCAAGGCTTCAGGAAAAGGGATGTATTCGATGATCCCTTGCCCGACCATCTCGGCGATGGTCAGCGGCGGCTGACCATCGAGCGCGCGACAGCCATTGACCACGGCCAGCGCGATGTCATTGAACGGCTGGGCGCGACCGGTACCGAGATTGAAGATGCCCGATTTTTCCTGATGGTCGAAGAAGAAGAGATTGACCGCCACGACATCGTCGATGTAAACGAAGTCACGGCACTGCTCGCCCGCGCCATAGCCATCGCAACCTACGAACAGGCGCACCTTGCCCTCTTCACGATACTGCTGGAAGTGATGGAAAGCCACCGAAGCCATGCGCCCCTTGTGCTGTTCGCGCGGCCCGTAGACGTTGAAATAGCGGAAGCCGACGATGGGCGCGCTGGCCATAGGCAGCCGTCGGCGTACGAGCTGATCGAAAAGAAACTTTGAATAGCCGTAAACGTTGAGCGGCGCTTCGTGCGCCCTCGCCTCGCTGAACACGTGGCCACTGCCATAGACCGAGGCGCTCGACGCATAAAGCAAAGGTACATCATGGTCCTGGCAGTGATCGAGCAGTACCGAGGAGTAACGAAAGTTGTTGGCCATCATGTAGCGGCCATCGGTATGCATCGTGTCCGAACAGGCGCCCTGATGGAAGACTGCCTCGAGCACGCCATCGAAATGGCCATGCTGCAAAAGCTGCAAGAATTCGTCTTTGTCCAGATAGTCGGCAATCTCGCAATCGACCAGATTGCGAAACTTGTCGGCGCGCGAAAGATTATCGACAGCGATGATGTTGTCGAAACCGCGCCGATTGAGCGCACGCACGAGGTTGGCACCGATGAAACCGGCGGCGCCGGTAACGACGAAGTACATGATGACAAGCCTGAAAAAAGACGATCCCGGAAAACACCGAAGATATCGATGTTCATCGCCCGGCGCGTCAGCAACCAAACCGTTCGCTCAAGAAAACGAAGGGTCGCCCCGAGTTTTGCCGCGCTAACGCGCGTCCGTTGTGCCGCGCTAACGCGCGTCCGTTGTGCCGCGCTAACGCGCGTCCGTTGTGCCGCGCTAACGCGCGTCCAACGCGTCTGGCTGCGCCGGCGGCGACTCGCTCCTGTAGCGGGCGAGGCTGGGCGCGTTCGCAAACTTTCCGCAACAGGCAGGTGAGATGGTTGCCAGAATTCAGCTGGCCAACCCTTTGACATCATTGGTCGGGGCGGCGGGATTCGAACTCGCGACCCCTTGCACCCCATGCAAGTGCGCTACCAGGCTGCGCTACGCCCCGACAGGACGTGAAGTGTAACAGATCGCTCCCGGTGTTTACCAGGATCGTTGAGCTAACGATCATGGTGGTTGCCACCACACCTGGGAGATGAAAATCGGCACTGCCGTGGGAGCGACCCCCGGATCCGGGTCCGGGGGCCTCGATGACCGCGGTGGCAGCCCGTTCCATCGCCTAAATCGCGAAGTATGCCTTTCGAGTGATTTTCACGCTAAAATCGGCATTGCCGTGGGAGCGACCCCCCGGATCCGGGTCCGGGGGCCTCGATGACCGCGGTGGCAGCCCGTTCGACCGCCCAATTGCCGCGCTCGCGCGCGTCCAGCAAGTTTGGCTGCGCCGGGAAAAAATGTTCGCTACCGCGAACGTGCTGTCGCGGGCAAGCCCGCTCCCACGAAATATGCCTTTCGAGTGATTTTCACGCTATACCCCACCGGTGCGCCCGCCGTCATGAGCTGTTTTGGACAAGAGTGAGTTGCTGCGATGACTATTCATTTCGTGTCCCCCATGGTCGAGAATGTGCATGGGTACGTATACGGCAGATTGATCCCGCTCTGCTTCCCGGCAAGAGTGACGCGCCGGTCCGCGCAGTCGCGGGCAGGCGCCCATCGCACGGGCGCTCGGCGCCAGGCCAGGACGATCGCCGCTAGAATCGCCGCCATGAGCCGCCCCGTTCGCGCCAGGTTGTCATGGCAGACGCTGTTTCTGCCCTCGATCCTTCTGATTTTCCTTGCAGGCGCCGCGCCCCTGCGTGCCGCGGGGCCGCTGGTGTTCGCCCCGCTGCCGACGGAATCGCCCGAGACCGTCGTTGGACAATGGCGGCCGATGCTGGATCGTCTGGGCAAGGCGCTGGGGACGGAAATCCGCATCGAGTATTCTGTCGACTATGACGAGGTGCTCGCCAAGCTTCGCGCCGGCACGGTCGATCTAGCGCAGCTGGGTCCCTTGCCCTACGTGACGCTCAAGAAGCGCTTTCCTGCTGCGACGCCCATCGTCAGATTCAAGGAGCGGGATGGCAAGGCCGCCTACACCTGCGCGCTGGTGGCTCTGGAAGAGCGCAAGTTCGCGCCGCGCGCCTTGCGCGGCAGGACGGTGGCGCTGACGCAGCCCTTGTCCACCTGCGGCTATCTGGTGACGGATGCCCTGTTGCGGCAAGGCGGCAGTACGCTTGAACAGAATCGCTATCGCTATCTCAAACAGCACGATGCGGTGGCGATTGCGGTGGCACGCGGAGATTACGATCTGGGCGGAATGAAAACCTCGATCGCCCGCAAGTACGCCCATCTGGGCGTGACGGTGCTAGCCGAGTCGCGCCCGCTGCCGGCGTTCAGCCTGGTCGCGAATGGCGAGCGCGTCGGCCCGGAGCGCATCGAGCAGATCCGGCGCTTTCTGGTCGAGTCGGATGAGCTTGTCCGCGCCGATTGGGGCGACAACATCCGCCATGGCGCGGTCAGCGCCGCGGATGGCGATTTCGATGCCCTGCGCGCGCTGCTTGCCTCCAGCCCGCCGATTCCCGAGAAGGGGAATTTCTGATGCACGACCGACCGGCGGCGTGGAAGACGCGTCTGGCCTGGGGCGGGTTTGCCGCGTTTTTTTTCGCACTCGCCGTTTGGGGGGTGCAGACGAACTGGGAGTACAAAGAGCAGCGCTATCTCGAACAGCAGGCGGCGGTGGTCGCCACGGCCTACCGTGCCAGTGTGGACAGTTATGCGCTGGCGACCAGGATTCTCGTCGATGAGACGGTGCGGCGCCCCGACGTGATCGCCATTCTTGCGCGCGGCATGGAGGGCGACCCGGCTGCGCGCGGTCAGTTGTTTCGCCGGCTGGCGCCGACCTATGACCGCCTGGTGGCGCAGGGCATCCGGCAGTTGCATTTCCATACCCCCACGGCGCACAGCTATCTGCGTTTCCACGCGCTGGAGAGGTACGGCGATCCTCTGTTCGACCTGCGCCCGTCCTTGCGTATCGCCAACACCGAAAAGCGTCCGGTGAGCGGGTTCGAAGCGGGGCGGGTCATCTCCGGCTTTCGCTATGTCTTTCCGCTGTTCGATGGGGAGAGACATCTGGGCAGTGTCGAGATCAGCCTGCCGTTTCGTTCGATCCGCGACGCGATGGCGCGCAACGACCCGGGACGCGAGTATGCTTTCGTGATCCGTAGGCAGGCCGTCGATGCCGTGCTTTTCGATCAGCGGCGCGGCCTGTATGCCCCCTGGCCCGTCAATGCCGATTTTGCGCTGGAAGATCCGCATCTCAAGCTGCCGGATGCGCCGCCCCCGCCGCCGGAGGCGGTGAAGAAAATCGATGCGCGGCTGGCGGCCGATGTCCGCCTGCAAACCGCCATGGCGGCGAACCGGACGTTCACGCTGCCGGTGTACGACGTGGATGGCCGCCACTGGGCGGTCTCCTTCGTTCCGGTGTTCGATGTCGCCGGCAGCCCTGCGGCCTATGTCGTCTCCTACGCCGAGGCGCCTTACCTGGGGATCCTGCGCGACGAATTCCTGCGCCTGTTGCTGGGGACGGCGATTGCGCTGCTGGCCCTGTTCGGCTTGGCCCTGGGTTTGTGGCGCGCGCGCCAGCGTGCGCGGCTCGAAGCCGAGCGCCTGAAAACGGTGACCGACACCATTGCCGACGGCGTTTATGTGATGGACCACGCGGGGCGTCTCGTGCTGGTCAATCCCGCGCTGTGCGAATTACTGGGTTACCCGGCTCAGGAACTGATCGGCCGGGTTGGGCACGACCTCTTTCATGCCCACAATCGGGATGGCGACCAGATGCCGATCGAGGACTGTCCGATCTACCGTGCGGTCGGTCGGGGCGAGGCTTACTTCGGCATGGAGTGGTTCCGCAAACGCGACGGTGCGCTGATCGAAGTCGAGGTTTCCAGCCGGCCGTTTTCCCGTGGGGATGACCGGATCGCCGGTTCCGTGACCGTCGTGCACGACGTGAGCATGCGGCGGGCGGCGGATGCCCTGGTAAGGGAGAGCGCGTATCGCCTCGCCGAAGCGCAGCGTCTGGCGAAGCTCGGCAGTTGGGAGTATGTGCCGGAAGGCGACAGGCTGAGCTGGTCCGACGAGGTCTATCGCATCTACGGCGTGAGTCGCGAGTCCTTCCAGCCCGCTTTCGAAACGCTCATGACGCGCATCCACCCGGACGACCGAGCGCGGGTGCGCGGGTACTATCGAGACAGCCTCGAAACGCAGCAGCCCTTCGCCGAGATCCGCCACCGCCTGTTGCTCGACGATGGCAGCGTCAAGCATGTGCATGAGCGCTGGGAAACCCGTTACGACACGGGCGGCAGGCCCGCCTTGCTGGTCGGCACCGTGCAGGATGTGACGCAGGAAGTGCTTGCCGAAGAGCGCTTGCGGCAAAGCGAAGCGATCCTGCGTTCGTCGATCGACGCGATCGACGAAGCCTTCGTGATCTACGATCCCGACGACCGCCTGGTGTATTGCAACGAGAAATACCGGCAGGTCTATCCGAGTGTGGCCGACTTGATTCGGCCGGGTGCGAGCTTTGAAAGCATCGTGCGCACCTGGGCCGAGCGCGGCGCCCCCGGTGTGCCCGCCGACGATGTGGAAGGCTGGCTTGCCCGGCGTCTGGCCCTGCACCGCAACGGCAACTTGATGATCCAGCGCACCGACAACGACCGGTGGACGCGTGTCGTCGAGCGCACCACGCCGGACGGCTATATCGTCGGTTTCTGCGTCGACATCACCGAGCTGATGCGGGCCAAGGAGGCCGCCGAGGCGGCCAACATGGCGAAGAGCCGCTTCCTCGCCACCATGAGCCACGAGATCCGCACGCCGATGAACGGCATTCTCGGCATGGCGCAACTGCTGCTCGGCCCCGGCGTTTCCGATCAGGAGCGCGAAGAAAGTGCGCGCGTGATTCTCAGCGCCGGCCAGAGTCTGCTCGGCCTGCTCAACGATATTCTGGATCTCTCCAAGGTCGAGTCGGGCAAGCTGCAACTCGAGATGGGCGAGGTGGTTCCCGCCAGTCTGGTGGACGAAATCTGCCTGCTGTACCGGGAGAATGCCCGCAATCGCGGGCTGGAACTGAAGGCGGTCTGGACAGGCCCGGCATTGCGCTATCGGGGCGACCCGCATCGTCTGCGGCAGATGCTCGCCAACCTGGTGAGCAATGCGCTGAAATTCACCGAAACGGGCGAGGTGCGCATCGAGGCGCGGGAAATCGAACGGGGCGGGGACGGCCGGCGCGCCACGCTGGAATTTGCCGTGATCGATACCGGCATCGGCATCCCGCCCGACAAGCTCGACCGGCTGTTCAAGCCCTTCAGTCAGGTCGACGACACGGCGACGCGCCAATACGGCGGCACCGGGCTGGGCCTGTCGATCGTGCGCAGCCTTGCCGAGCTGATGGGCGGCAAGACCGGCGTGGAGAGCGCACCCGGCGCGGGTTCGCGCTTCTGGTTCCGCATTCCCGCCGCAGCGCTCGGCGCGGCGGCGCAGACCGCCGGGCCGGGAGGCGCCGTCTCGCCGGCGTCGACTTTTGCGAACCGCAATCTGGCGGGGCGGCGCGTGCTGGTCGTCGAGGACAACGCCACCAATCAGACCGTGATCCGCGCCATGCTTGCGCGCCTCGGGCTCGCTTGTGAAATCGCCGGAGACGGCGCGGCCGGCCTTGCCGCGGCGCAGGCGGGTTTCGATCTGATCCTGATGGATGTGCAAATGCCCGTGATGGACGGGCTGGCCGCCACGCAGGCGATTCGCGCGCGGGAGGCGGCGGCGGGACGCCGCCCGTGCCCGATCGTTGCGTTGACGGCGGACGCCTTCACGGAAAACCGGCAGCGTTGCCTCGATGCCGGCATGGACGACTACCTGACCAAGCCGGTCGATTTCAACGAACTGACGGCATGCCTGCAGCGCTGGCTTGCCGCCGCCGACCCGGGCGATGCGACGCAAGAGCGGGCTGCACTCTCTCCTCCGGACCTCACGACCTTTTCTTCCGAAGCATTGCTTGCGCCGCTGGCGGGCAATCTCGAAGTCGCGCTCGTCATGGTCGACAGCGCACTGGCCGATCTGCCCGAGTACACCCGGCAATACGAAGAAGCCGTGCAGATCCGGGATCTGCCGACCGCCCGCCGCATCGCGCACACCCTGAAGGGGCTCGCGCTCCAGCTGGGCGGCCGTCGTCTGCATGAAATCGCCGGGGCGATCGACGCCTGCCTCAAGCGCGACGAGTGGCCCGATCCGGGCGCGTATGCAGGGCTGCGCACCGAGTGCGAGCGGCTGATCGGGGCCTTGCACGACTGGCAGTCCGGGCGGGAGCGATAGAGCGTAGAGCGGTTTCCCCGAAAGTTTTTCGTCTATAATCCGTCGCCTGCGGTGGCTGTAGCGTTAAAATCACTCGAAAGGCATATTTTTTCGTGGGAGCGGGCTTGCCCGCGACAGCACGTTCGCGGTAGCGAACATTTTTTCCCGGCGCAGCCAAACTTGCTGGACGCGCGCGAGCGCGGCAATTGGGCGGTCGAACGGGCTGCCACCGCCGTCATCGAGGCCCCCGGACCCGAATCCGGGGCCGCTCCCACGGCAGTGCCGATTTTCATCTTCAGGGGTGGTGGCAACCCAATGCCATTAACCTGAATCCGCAAGTTTACAGACCATCCCCGCCCCCCCTGCCCGATACATGGGCAATTTTTTGCGCCCCGACCCTTTTGTTGCGCCGAAACGGCGTTGCCAGTCAGGCTTTAGTCCATCCCGTTATACACAACTCACCTGACATAGACCGCTGATCCGATGCTGCGCCCTGCAATAGCCGACTGTCTTTGTCTGGCGCGCCCATTGCTTGCCAATTCCCATCTTTCGACGGGGAGACGGAAACGGGAAACTGGGCAGATGACGAATTGGGCAGGGCAAACTTGGGCGACGCACGACTGAACCGACGGCTGGTCAAGCGCCTCGCCACCCGCTTTGCCGAGCAACCGACGGCGAGCATACCGGGGGCTTGCGGGGACTGGGCGGAGACGATGGCAGCCTATCGCTTCTTCGATCAGGCCAGTGCGGACAAGCGCGGACTGAACTGGC
>Ga0209207_1000305_pt1 | contig 33083 bp, 35 predicted proteins | sample SaghotsprinmetaG_FD_184140 | JGI IMG/M metagenome (GOLD analysis project Ga0209207, IMG submission 184140) | Hot spring microbial communities from South Africa to study Microbial Dark Matter (Phase II) - Sagole hot spring metaG (SPAdes) (version 3) | ecosystem: Environmental > Aquatic > Thermal...
ACTGAAGATTTTTTACCCCGCCTCTCTCAACCAACCAGCCCAGGCTCTTCAACCCCCAGACCCGTCTGGCACATTCATCCCAAAAGAACCTCTGTGCAGCGAAGCCCTCGACTATAGCACAGGTTTTCAAGAGCTGGCAACAAACCTTGTGTGAATTTCGTTTCCGGCTGACTTTTCATCTGCGGGCCCTCCAGCAAGTAGTCTCCTCGCCCTCGGACCTTGACCACGATAATGCCCGCACCATGGCACTGATTACCCTACTGGATGCACAACTGGCCTTCGGGCACGTTGCCTTGCTCGACCACGTCAATTTTTCTCTCGAAGTCAACGAACGCGTTGGACTGATCGGCCGAAACGGAGCCGGCAAGTCCTCCATGCTCAGAATTTTGGGCGGTCTAGCACATGCGGACGACGGAGCCCGGCACCTGCAACAGGGCATTCGCATAGCTTACGTCGCCCAGGAACCCGTTCTGAATGCGGATGACACCGTCTTTCAGGCCGCGTCACACGGAATTTCAGAGGTGGTTGCGCTTCGCGATCTCTATCTGAGTGGCGCTGAAGGTGTGGATCTTGACGCCATACAGACTCAGATAGAAGCCTACGACGCCTGGAACTGGGAGCAGCGCGTCACCGAAACGCTCCAACGCTTGCATCTGCACCCGGACGCCCGCATTGGAAGCCTCTCCGGCGGTACCAAGAAACGTGTCGCATTGGCGCAGGCCCTGGTTGCACGGCCCGACGTCCTGCTGCTGGATGAGCCCACCAACCATCTGGATCTTGACTCTATCGAGTGGCTTGAAGATCTGCTGACCGACTTCAAGGGAAGCATCGTCACCATTACCCACGACCGGAGTTTTCTGGATCGTGTCGCCACACGCATCGTCGAACTGGATCGGGGGCGCTTGCTTTCCTACCCTGGCAACTTTGCGCAGTACCAGGTGCAGAAACAGGAGCAGTTGGCGCAGGAAGAGGTCATTGCTGCCAAGGCAGACAAGTTGCTCGCCCAGGAAGAGGTGTGGATTCGCAAAGGTGTCGAGGCACGGCGTACGCGCAGTCAGAGCCGAATCAGTCGACTGGAAGCGCTGCGTGCTACGCGCAAGGCACGGCGCGAAACCCTGGGCAGTGTCAAAATGGACCTTGCCTCAGGCGCCCCGAGCGGAAAGATCGTTGCCGAACTGACCGGCGTGACAAAGGCGTTTGGCGACCGAACTATCGTCCGGAACTTCAGCGCGACCATTCTTCGCGGCGACAAGGTCGGCCTGATTGGCCCCAATGGCGCAGGAAAAACCACACTGCTCAAGCTGATTCTGGGAGAACTCGCGGCCGATCAAGGGCACATCCGCCAAGGAGCCAATTTGCAGGTGGCTTACTTCGATCAGATGCGCCATGCGATTGATCTGGATGCCACCCTGGAAGACTTCATCAGTCCTGGCAGCGAATGGATAGAGATCGGGCAGCAGCGCAAGCATGTTCGAAGCTACCTCGGTGATTTTCTGTTCTCTCCCGCGCGCGCGCGTTCGCCTGTGCGATCCCTTTCGGGAGGGGAACGCAATCGACTGCTTCTGGCCCGTTTGTTTGCGCGCCCAGCCAATGTTTTGGTGCTCGACGAACCGACCAATGACCTGGATATCGAGACCCTGGACCTGCTCGAAGAGTTGCTGCAGTTTTATGAAGGCACAGTGTTTCTGGTCAGCCATGACCGCACCTTCCTCAACAACGTCGTAACCAGCACCATCGCCTACGAAGGTGACGGGCAATGGCGCGAATACGAAGGCGATGTGCAGGATTGGCTGACGCAATCGCGCCGCAGCCGGGAGATTGCGGCAACGGCGCCGGACGCCACGGGTGCCGAGATCGCGCCCCCCCAAGATTCAAGCAAAAATAGCACTGAAGCCAATACTAGCGGGCGCCAACAGCTATCAAAAAAGAAGCTGAGCTACAAAGAGCAACGAGAGCTTGATCAGCTCCCCGACCTCATTGCCGAACTGGAGGCGGAACAAAAGGCCATTCATTCGGAGCTGGCCGATGGCTCAATTTACAGCAAGGACGCTGCCAGAGCCAATGCACTGCACGCCCGCGATGGAGACATTGAAACCGCCCTGATGCATGCGCTGGAGCGGTGGTCGTTGCTGACCAGCTGACTCCGGTCATGCCTACGGCACCATCTCTGGTGGCCAGCAGAGGGGTTAAATCCGGTGCAGCACCCGATCCGAGCTACCCCGAAGTCTGGTAACGAGTGCAGGCGCAATCTGCGTCAGTGGCAGCACCTCGTCAGCCGCTCCGTGCGCAATGGCCTCACGCGGCATGCCGAACACAATACAGCTCGCCTCGTCCTGCACATAGTTATAGCTACCCGCATCTTTCATTTCACGCATGGCGGCGGCACCGTCATTTCCCATTCCGGTCAGCATGATGCCGAAAGCATTGCGCCCAACAACAGCAGCCGCCGACTTGAAGAGAACTTCGACCGAAGGTTTGTGCCGATTGACGGGAGGGCCATCGTCCACGACCGCCACATAGTTGGCTCCGCTTCGGCTGATGTGAAACTGTGTTCCCCCCGGTGCAATATAGGCATGACCGGGCAAGATACGCTCGCCGTTGACCGCTTCCTTGACCGTGATCTGGCAGAGGCCGTTCAATCGAGCGGCAAAACTGGTGGTGAAGCCCGGCGGCATGTGCTGCGTAATCACAATGGCAGGAGAGTCTGCCGGCATGTGCACCAGGACTTCCTTGATGGCTTCGGTCCCGCCCGTGGAGGCCCCAATGAAAATCAACTTTTCCGTCGACAACCGCCCCAGCAGCCCAGCGGACGGTACGGAAACCTGCCCAGCATTCGTTGCGGCTGACGGCTCGCGCTGAACTCTGCGCACATGGGCCACGGAAGCGACTCGGATCTTGTCGACAATCTGCCCTGCCAGCTCATTGAGGCCACTCGAAAGGCCCACTCGGGGCTTGGCCACGAAATCGACCGCACCCAACTCCAGCGCCTTAAGGGTGACTTCAGCGCCACGCTCGGTCAATGTGGAGATCATCAGCACTGGCATCGGCCGCAAGCGCATGAGGCGGCCCAGAAAATCGATGCCATCCATGCGTGGCATCTCGACATCCAGTGTGATGACATCGGGATTGAACTCACGGATCATCTCTCGCGCAATCAAGGGGTCATTGGCTGTCCCGATGCACTCCATATCGCTTTGCCGGTTGATGATCTCGGCGAGCAGACTGCGCACCAGCGCGGAGTCGTCGACCACAATCACCCGGATTTTTTTTCCCATCTCCAACTTTCTCAATCAAAACAGATCCACAGAACCACCGGCCGTTGTTTGTGCCACCGTAGCCGCATTGCCGCGCTTTTCCTGGGCCACCAATTCCTCCGGATGCGCGTGTGCCAGACGCTTGACCATGGCCTTGCCAGTCACAGGAAAAAAACAGACCTTGCGGGGATAGATATCCAGCACATCCTCCGACACCACCGGAATGCGCTCAGTGTGCAGGTAGTTCACCACAAATTGGGTATTGCGCTCGCCGACATTCATGGTCGTGAAACTGTGCATGACTTGCGCTCCACCGAATATCTTCGCCTGCATCGTCTCACGCCGTGCGCCCATCTTGAGCATCTCGTTGATGAGCAACTCCATGGCATACGAGCCGTATCGCCCGGAAACATCAATCGAATCCCCATCCGGCAGCATGAAATGGTTCATGCCGCCAACACGCATGCGGCTATCCCACAAACACGCTGCAATGCATGATCCAAGAACCGTCATGATCACCAGATTCTCATTCGATACATAGTATTCACCGGGCAACACCTTCACGGCGTTGTACTGGAAGTGATGATCGAAGTAGAAAAATGACGCCTGCCCGGGCCGAGGAGGGCGGGATTTGAGTTCCTCCAAGGAAGACTCGGGCGCCGCCTCAAAACTGGTGGGGTAGATATCTGCCGTCAACGGGGCGATGCGTGGAGCACGCCGCCGCTCTGGCAAGCCCGCCACGCCAGGCATGGCGCCAGAGGTTGATGCGGCAGTGAAACCAGATTTGAGTGTAGTCATGGATTCAAGAGACAAAACAGCCCGGACAGGTCAGCGGCGCTCGTACACCGTTTTTCCACGCAATGTAAAAAGATCTCGGGATTCACTGAAATTTTCTGCATGGCCTACAAAAAGCATGCCTCCCGGTTTGAGCACTCTATGGATGCGTTCCAAGACGCGGCGCTGCGTAGGTGCATCAAAATAGATCATCACATTGCGACAGAAGACGACATCGAAAGGCTCTCGGAAAGGCCAGTCGTCCCGAATGAGATTGACGCTGATGAACTCAATGGCCTTGATCAGCTCCGGCTTGGCACGCACCAGCCCCGAGTTGGCACCTTTTCCGCGCAGAAAAAAACGCTGCAGATGCGCCTGCGTGAGTCCCTTGAGTGCTTCCAGACGATAGATCCCCTGAGCGGCTGTGGCCAGAACACGCGAGTCGATATCACTGGCAACCAGCTTGAATGCGGCGTTGGAGCCCAGAGCCTCCAAGGCCGTCATGACAATGGAATAGGGCTCTTCCCCCGTCGATGCGGCACTGCACCAAACCCGCCAGGGACTCCCGGCGGGCCTGGAGCGCAAATGGTTCGAGAAAATCTCGAAATGATGCTGTTCCCGAAAGAATGCCGTGAGATTGGTCGTGAGCGCATTGACGAACTCCTGCCACTCGGTCCCATCGTGGTTTTCCAACCATCCCAGATAGTCGTGAAAACTGGTATGCCCCGTCTCTCGCAGCCGACGGGACAGTCGGCTGTACACCATGGCATGCTTGCCCTCGTGCAGATTAATCCCCGCACGCTGATAAATCAGCGCCTGCACTCGGGAAAAATCCGCATCTGTCCAGACAAACTCACGGCCTTGCGCAAGCGGACCGGACGCGCCTCCCTCGCCGACTACCCGTGAGGAGCCCCCCCGCTCAGAGCGCGTCGCTAAATCAGTTTCGGGGTTGCGAAGCATGGATTGTCCTGAAGAAATACTCATCGATTCAATGACCCAGAGGGCGGATCCCGCACCTTATGAATCAGCCGGGCAGTCGTCACCATGCCTGATAACTCTAACCCGTCAATCGCCCCCTGCGGCCACAAGCCCCATATCCACGCTTGACATCAATTTTTCAATATCCAACAAGATCAGCATCCGCTCGCCAACCGAACCTAGGCCGAGGATGCACTCATTATCAATCACACTTTCAATATCAGGTGCTGCCTTGATGTTATCTGCCGCCAACTCCATCACATCGCTCACCGAATCCACAACAATACCGACAACACGGTTGCGCAGATTCAAAATTATCACCACAGTAAAACTATTATATTCCGCCTGGGAACAATTGAACTTGAGGCGCATATCCACGATAGGGATAATGGTCCCCCTCAAGTTCACCACACCCTTGATGAATTCAGGCGCGTGGGCGATTCGCGTTGGTGGTTCATAGCCTCTGATTTCTTGGACCTTCAGAATATCAATACCGTACTCCTCTTGGTCCAAACGGAATGTAAGGTATTCCCGCGCGCCCGAAGAAGCAATTTCTGCTGCCTTGCCAATCACACTCATGTAGCCTCTCCTTTCATTGCAACGGCTGCTGCACCATAAGCCATGCTTGCTTAATGGCGCGCCCGACGCACCAAACCGCCGATATCAAGAATCAATGCAACCCTGCCATCGCCCAGAATAGTGGCTCCAGATACATTGGGAACCTTTCGATAGTTGGACTCCAGATTCTTCACGACGACCTGGTGCTGACCCAAAAGCTCATCCACCAGCAACGCCACGCGATTTCCATCCGCTTCCACCACTACCATGATGGTGCTGGACTTTTGCGGGTCAAGGCGTGGCACTTGGAAAATCCGTTCCAGCGCAATCACCGGCATGTACTCGTCACGCACCTTCACAAGCTGCGAACCTTGTGCGACCGTGTTCACATCGTCAGGGTTGACTTGGAAAGATTCAACGACGGATGACAGGGGCAGGATATACACCTCCTCATCAACCCCCACCGACATGCCATCCATGATGGCCAGCGTGAGTGGCAGGCGCACGGAAACCTTGGTCCCAAAGCCTTCTGACGAATCAATTTCCACCGTTCCATTCAACGCCGCGATGTTTCGCTTGACCACGTCCATGCCCACGCCCCGGCCAGATACATCCGTAACGACCTCGGCAGTCGAAAACCCGGGGGCAAAAATTAGCTGCCAGACATCGGCATCACTCATCTGATCAGACACGTCCATGCCGCGCTCGCGGGCCTTGCTGAGAATCTTCTCGCGTGAAAGTCCCTTTCCATCATCTTTCACTTCGATAACGATGGAGCCCCCTTGGTGAGACGCGGACAAAGTAATCGTCCCATGCTCCGGCTTACCCTTGGCCAATCGCTCCGCAGGCAATTCAATCCCATGATCACCACTGTTGCGGACGAGATGGGTCAGCGGATCGGTGATCTTTTCCACCAACCCCTTGTCGAGTTCGGTGGCCTCACCCAAGGTAACCAGATCCACCTTCTTCCCGAGCTTGTTGGCCAGATCACGCAGCATTCGCGGGAAACGGCTAAACACAATGGACATCGGAATCATGCGAATCGACATGACTGACTCTTGAAGATCCCGCGTATTGCGGTCCAAGTCCGCCAAGCCGGCCAGAAGCTGCTGGTGCTCGGCGGAATCCAGTCCGAGACTGTTTTGAGCAAGCATGGCCTGCGTAATCACCAACTCACCCACCAAGTTGATCAGTTGATCCACCTTGTTTACCGCAACGCGGATCGTGGTGGACTCCATTTGCGCCTGACTACCGGCCTTGGCCTCCGCGGCTGCCTTCGGGACAATTCTGGTGACTGCAGAAACAGGCTCAATAGCCTGCAAAGCCTGCACCCCCCCAGGCGATCCAGGAGCATTTTTGAAAAACCCATAGGCTTCATCCGCAGGGCCCGTCGCGCCCTCTATATCGCCATTCTGGGCAGGAATGCCTGAACTGGCGTCGACGGCAGCCCCGGCAGATGATGCCGAAATCTGCACCTGCTCTTTGGCGACATGGAAAGCAAACAGATCCAAAAGATCGCTGTCTGTCGAAGATGTTTCAACGGAAAAAATCCGCGTAGCGGCAGCATCGCTTGGCAAGTCAGCAATGGTTCCCAATCCAGGAATATCGCGAAACAACTCCTTGATGGCGTCGGCTTGCTCCATTCGCTCCAGAGGACCAATCCGAATCTGCAAGTGACGAGCCCCCGCTGCGCCTGCCGGAGCGCTGGCGACAGTCGGCGCAGACTGAATCACCGGCGCTGGCGCTGGCGCTGGTGGATCTTGCGGCTTTGGAGGCTCCACCGGAGCCTCATGCGCCGGAACCATGCCTGCAGCCAACTCGCTGATCCGCTTGACCAGATGTGCCGTCGAGGGTGGTGCATCCTGCGCCCCCGCCTGATGGCGGGCCAGCAAGCTTCGGGAAGCATCTGCCGATTCCAGCAGGACATCCACCATTTGAGGAATCGGTTGTAGCTCATGCCTGCGCAAGCGATCCAGCAAGGACTCCATCTGATGGGTCAATTCTGCAACATCGGAAAATCCAAAGGTTGCAGCCCCTCCCTTGATGGAGTGTGCGCAACGGAAAATACCATTCAACTCTTCATCATCGGCTTTCTCGAGATCCAGATCCAGCAGCATGTGCTCCATCTGATCGAGGTTCTCGCCCGCCTCTTCGAAAAAAATCTGATAGAACTGAGACAGGTCAAAATCTGCACCTGCTCCTTCTTGATAGGTTTCACCCATTTGGGGCTCCTGTGTGCTTGCTGTGGCCGACTAGCGCAATTAACGAATCACCTTCTTGATCACCTCAATCAGCCGATTGGGGTCGAACGGCTTTACCAGCCACCCGGTGGCACCGGCAGCCTTACCGGCCTGTTTCATTTGATCGCTCGATTCCGTGGTGAGTATCAGGATCGGAATCGTCTTGAACTTGGGATCCTCCCGCAACTTGCGGGTCAGTCCAATGCCATCAAGCCGCGGCATGTTCTGGTCCGCCAGCACCAGATCAATGTTATGGGTCTGCGCCTTTTCCAGCGCGTCTTGGCCATCCACCGCTTCGACCACATGGTAGCCAGCACCTGCGAGGGTGAAAGACACCATCTTCCGCATGGACGGAGAGTCATCAACGGCAAGGATCGATTGCATGTAGGGCTCCAACTGACTTGAATATATATCGGTTAAATCGGAATTGTGACCGCATTAAAAAAGATCGACGGATCCAGCATCCATCTCGCTTTGCGTCACCGGATTGGGGCGGTCTGGTGCCATTTCGGCAAAGGGCGCCGCCTCCTCGCCTTCGTCCGATCCCATGGATTCCGCAGCAAGACGAAAAGCGCAACTCTGAAGCACTTTGGTTGTGTGCCAGATCAACTGCGAAGCCATGTCCTGAAACTGCAACTCGGTCACCGCGCTACGCAAAGCAGCCCGGGCAGCAATCAATTCCGGCGAGTCGCCCACCACCGCATCCGTCAGCAACTCATTGGCCTCGCCAAAACGCTCCAACAGATTGTCTGTGGCATGGTTCAAAAGCCCCTCCAGACGGTGAAGATCATGCATGACGACCAGCAACGAGTCCTGCAACTCAGCAGCCACCATGACGGGCAAGCGAACTTCCGGAGCACCAGATCTTGTTAGCATTGATTGCATCGTTTCTCCCTTGCCGCCCATGGCAGCAAGATACACGAAACCCTTATATCGTCATACCTTCAAAGATAAAAATGACCTCAAAAGCGCCGACATGATCGGTCATTCGACCGCGTATCAAGGAACAATCCAACAGGACAAATCCCCTTGTTTGTTCCAATTTGTATCCTATGATAGCCCCTCTCATGGTCTTCAACACATCCGGCCAGTCATTGCGCATTCTTCATCTTGAAGATTCAGCTGCAGACCACACGCTGACTTCGATCACTCTGCGCCGGGCAAAGGTTGAACACATGATGTGGCACGCCGACACCCTGGAAGCGTTTCGTGACCTGATCGACAAGCAGGTCTTCGACGTCATCCTGGCCGACTACAAGCTGCCCGGCTTCACCGCGCTTGACGCGTGGGAGCTGGTGTCTAGCCAGCCCCGGCATCCACCGTTCATCCTCCTGTCCGGGGCTATCGGCGAGGCAGCAGCTGTTGACGCAATGCGCCTGGGGATTGCCGACTATGTACTCAAAGACGAAATATCTCGCCTGCCCCATGTCATTGCGAGAGCCCGCGAAGTCCATGAGGCCCGCTTGTCTCGCGAGCAGGCCGCGCATGAACTCGCAGCCTCGCAACAGCGGCTTGCCGAATTGACGGAACACCTGCAGAGCTCCATTGAGCAAGAACGCGCGGCGATTGCTCGCGAGATCCATGACGATATTGGCGGATCGCTGACAGCCATCCGGTTTGACCTGGCCTGGATCGACCGCCACGCCCAGCAGGCCGACATTCGGGAACATGTGCAGGCGGCCACCGCCATGCTGCAGCATGCTCTGGGAGCCAGCCAACGTATCATGATGAATCTTCGCCCCCCCATTCTGGATCAGGGGCTTGTTGCAGCCGTTCAATGGCTGGCTGACAGCTTCGAGCGCCGCAGCGGCGTCCCGACCCGGCTGCAATCCAGTGCCGACGCCATAGATTTGCCCGCATCTGTGCAACTCGTGGCGTATCGCACCGCTCAAGAGGCACTGACCAATATTTCCAAATATGCGGCCTGCACCGCCGTCCATATCGACCTGTCCGACACGGAAGGCGTTTTTACTCTGGAAGTGACCGATAACGGGCGTGGATATGACCCCTTGTCACTGAAAAAACCGAAAGCATTCGGTATCAATGGCCTGAGGGAACGCGCACGCACTGTGAATGGCTGGCTCGACGTCAGCAGCAGGCCAGGACAGGGCACGTCGGTTATTCTGTCCGTGCCACTGGAATCTTCCGCAGGCAAAGGAGACGATTGATGATCCGGGTGGTGCTTTGCGACGATCATGCCGTGGTGCGCCGTGGTATTCGAGACACATTGGCCGAAGCTCCCGACATCGAGGTCACCGGAGAAGCCGGGAACTATCCAGAACTACGCGACGTTCTCCGAAAGGTGGCATGCGATGTCTTGCTGCTTGATCTGAACATGCCAGGACGCAACGGGCTGGAAGTGTTGGCGAGCCTGCGTGAAACCGACTCGGCAATCAAGGTATTGATCGTTTCAATGAATCCTGAAGACCAGTATGCCGTGCGTTGCCTGCGCGCCGGTGCACAAGGCTATGCGAGCAAGGCGGCAGATCCCGTCGCCTTGATAGAGGCAGTGCGCACGCTGGCACAGGGGCGCAAATACCTTACGGCGGAAGTCGCACAAATGCTTGCGGAAAGTGTGTCTCAACCGGAAAACGAGGCGCCTCACACCACACTGTCCGAACGGGAGCTGCAGACACTTCTCAAAATTGCCAGCGGCAAACGTTTGTCTGAAATTGCCGAGGAGCTCATGCTCAGCCCCAAGACCGTCAGCGTCTACCGCGCCAGGGTGTTGGAAAAACTGAAACTGGGCAACAACGCCGAACTCACGGTGTACGCCATCCGCAACCAACTGGTCTGACAACGGCTCAGCGTTGTGCGGCAAAAAGATCGATCGCGCGCTGCATGAGCGTGAGAACCGGCTGCTCCAACATAGGCAGGGTGGCGGCAATACCAAGCAAACCTACCGTAAGCGTCACAGGAAAACCTACCGCATAGACGTTCATCTGCGGCGCAACCCTTGAGATGATGCCCAGTGTCAAATTGACAAACATCAGGAGCGCCATCATGGGCAAGGCAATCCACAAAGCACTGGAAAACAGTGAGGAGCCCATCTCATACAAACGCATCTCGGCCAGGCCCTGCATGAAACGGCCATCAATCGGAAACTTGTCAAAACTCTGGACCACTGCCAGCAACACCATTAAATGCCCATTGATCACCACGAACAAGAGCATGGCCAGATTGCCGAAAAAGCGTGCTACCGCACTCACCTGTGCGTTGCTGGTCGGATCAAAGAATGACGCGAAATTCAAGCCCATCTGCAAGCCAATGATTTCCCCGGCAAGCTCCACAGAGGCAAACACCAGCCTGACGGCAAAACCGATCGCCAGTCCGACCATCACCTGTTGCACCGCAGTTCCCAATGCATCAGGTCCGTTGAGCGAAACCACTGGCTGATCCACCAACATGGCCTGCGCGCACAGCGCGACGAAAAAGGCCAACCCAATCTTGGCTCGCATGGGAATCACGCGCATGGAAAACAGCGGCGCCACAGAAAACACCGCAAGGACACGCAGGAAGGGCCACAGGATGGGCGAAAGCCACGTCACCAACTGAGACTCGGAAAACGTGATCACAAAAACACGGCTCTCTTCAACCGACCACCGCCGGAATGGACTCAATAGTGCGCCGGATGTAGTCAACGAGCGTCGCGATCATCCATGGCCCGGCCAGTGCAAACACGACCATCGCAGCAATCAGCTTCGGCACAAACGCCAGGGTGGCCTCATGAATTTGGGTCACGGCCTGAAAAATACTGACCAAAAGGCCCACACCCATCACCACCCCCAGCACGGGCATGGCGATCATGAGCAGCAGCGTAAGAGCATCGCTCCCGATGGTGAGTACCATTTGAGCTGTCATGGCAACTCCTTTATTGGACGAAACTCGCAGCCAGAGACCCGATCAGCAGGTTCCACCCGTCGGCCAACACAAACAGCATCAGCTTGAAAGGCAGCGCCACAAGCACCGGTGACAGCATCATCATGCCCAACGACATAAGAATGCTGGATACCACCATATCGATCACTAGAAACGGGATAAATATCATGAACCCGATCTGGAAGGCCGACTTGAGCTCGCTGGTGACAAACGCCGGCACCAATACCCGCAAGGGCGCCGTTTCGGCCGTCACGGCCGCATCCAGGCGTGCGAGCCGTGCAAACAGGGCGAAATCAGACTGCCGCGTCTGCTTGAGCATGAACTGCCGCATCGGCGCCTCGGCATTCTCCACGGCCTGCTCAAAACTGATGGCGTTGGTTGTATAGGGGAGGTAAGCGTCCTGGTAGACCCGATCCAGGGTCGGCCCCATGACAAACAAGGTCAAGAAAAGCGAGAGCCCGATGATCACCTGATTGGGCGGAGCCGACTGCGTACCGATCGCCTGGCGCAGCAGGGACAGAACAATGACAATCCGCGTGAACCCGGTCATCATCAGCAAAATGGCCGGCAGGAATGACAGCGCCGTAAAGAACAGCAAGGTCTGTATCGGGACGGAGAAACTTGTACCGTTGCCCCCCGAACCCACCAATACCGGCAAAGAGGCCCCCGTTTGCGCCCGTGCTTCCGCCGGAAGCATCGCCACAATCACCGGCAGGACCAACACAACCGCATCGCGACCCAACCAGGCGCCAGCGTTTCCGTTATTGCCCATGGGAAACCCCTGCCGCATCCGAACGCACATCCGGTAGTACCGCTTTTTGCCGTTGCATTTCGCTAGCAAAGTCTGCCGCCGATGCTTCTGGCGGAACTGGCAATACCGCCTGCGGCGAAAGTACATGCAGGCAGCTGACTTGCTGTGAAGTCACCCCCAGTATCAGCACGGTCCGGGAATTCTCCGGCCCCACTTCAACCGCCACCACACGCTGGTGCGGCCCCACGGCGACTGCAGACAGCACCTTGGAGGCTGCTCCCGGCGTCATTCCGCTGCCTGCCTGTCTTTGTTGGATCCGGCGGACCAGCCATGGCAATGCGGCCATGGCAGCCACAAACAGGACCACCAACAACAACGTCTGCGAAATGCTGCCTGAATTACCCACGGCTGACCCGACGCAAACGCTCTGACGGCGTGACGACATCCGTCAAACGGATACCGAACTTGTCATTCACCACAACCACCTCACCTTGCGCGATCAGGTACCCGTTCACCAGCACATCCATGGGCTCACCTGCCAATGCATCGAGTTCGACCACCGAACCCTGGGCCAGCTGGAGGATGTACTTGATTGGCACCTTGGTTCGCCCCAACTCCACCGACAACTGCACCGGGATGTCGAGAACCATGTTGATGTCATGATGCGACGCGTCAGCCCCTCCCGCCGAAAACGGCCGGACCGGCTCACCACTCAGCGGGCCACCCTGCTCCGCGTCCCCTGGCTTGGCATCCGATTGCTTCTGCTCCTCCAGTGCCTCTGCCCAACCGGCAAAGGGATCGTCCGCAGTTTCACCGCTCTTGTTGTCTTCAGCCGACATCTTTTTCTCCCATCCAGTGCATGTCTGCGTTGCGCAGGCATTCTTCTATGCGAATGGCGTACTTGGAATTGTGCGTCCCGTACTGGCATTCAAAAATTGGTACGCCACCAATGGAGGCGCGAATACGGGGTTCTCTATCAAGCTCGATGAAGTCCCCAGGCTTCATGGCCAGCAGTTGCTCCACAGTGGCATCTGCGCGGGCCAACTCCGCCACCAGAGTGACCTCGGCTGCCTGAATTTCGCGGGTCAGTACACGCACCCAGCGGCGATCGACCTCGATCGAGTCTCCCTGTGTCGAGGAATACAGCACATCGCGTATGGGCTCCAGCGTCGCGTAAGGCATGCAGATGTGAATGGCTCCCGCCAAGTCACCAATTTCCAACTGGAATGCCGTGGACACAACGATTTCGCTGGGAGTCGCAATGTTCGCAAACTGCGGCTGCATTTCAGAGCGCTGATAGTCCAGCTCCAGCGGATAAATACCTTGCCAAGCCTTCTTGTACTCGGTGCAAATCACGTCCACCAAGCGCTGAATGACGCGCTGCTCGGTCGGAGAGAAGTCACGCCCTTCAATCCGGGTCTGAAACTTTCCAACGCCGCCAAACAAGGTATCAATGATGCCAAACACCAGAGACGGCTCACACACAATCAGACCACTGCCACGCAAGGGTCTGATCGCCACGATATTGAAGTTGGTCGGCACCGCCAGCTCCCGCAGGAACGCGCTATAACGCTGCACGGCCACCGTACCCACCGAGATCTCGGGACTGCGGCGAATGAAATTGAACAGTCCAATGCGAAAATTTCGCGCGAACCGCTCATTGACGATCTCCATCGTGGGCATACGGCCACGAACAATGCGCTCCTGGCTGGAGATGTCATAGGTGCGTACATCGCCCTTCTCGAGCACCTCCTCTTCGGTTTTCTGGCTCTCTCCGGTCACCCCCTCCAAAAGGGCATCGACCTCTTCCTGGGACAGAAAAGATTCACTCATGGTGCAGCCTCGTTCGGCCTACTGGATGATGAAACCGGAAAAAAGCACCCGCCGAACCGGGTTGGCGGCTGCCTTGCGGGAACGCGGCGGCGGCGCGTCGCCTTCATCGTTTTTCTGCGCATCAGAACGCCCTTTGGCGGCCGGCACATCAAAACCCAGGGGCCGCGAAACCTCCCTGTGGATATCGACCGCCAGCTTCTCCTTGCCATCCCGGCTCAGCAGCTCATCCGAGGTTCTCTGCGACGCCAGCATGATGATGCTGTTCCGGATACTGGGCATGTGCTGCTTGACAAGATCTGCCGTCTTGGTGTCATCCAGTTCCAGCGTGATTCCAATCTGCGCAAACCGCTCCCCACCGTTGTCGGCGAGATTGACCACCAAAGTATCTATCGGCAGAAAAGTGGGGGCCACCGCGGGCGTGGAGGCCTTTGCCGGCGTTCCGCCCTCGCCATCATCCTCGTCCGCGTGACGTTGAGACAGAAACCATGCCGCCCCCGCCCCCACCACCACAAGCAAGAACACGACCACGGCTCCGATGATGACCAGTTTCTTGCTCTTGGCGGGTTTTTTTGCAGGCTCGGCTGCAGAGGCATTGGATGACACGTTGAAACTTCCTTGCTGAGGGCCGGTTGGACGCTGGCAAAGCACCAGCGGCTGTTGCCCGTATGCGAACCATTATTGGACAGACACGTGTCCATAATAGCCAGATTAGTACCGCAATCCCCCTGCATTCCACAAGGCAACCCAGCCTATCAGACAAAAATATCGACGGCCCGGTCCCCCAGGACATTGACGCGCCCGGGAGTGCGAGCAGCAGCGGCCGGAGCGACGACTTCAGCCAGTCTCTGGGGATTCTTCTGTCCGCCCGCACCGCCCCCCCCATCACCCTGCCGGCGGCCCGATTCACCCACCGTCACACCAGAAAGCACCAGCCCTTCCCGATGCAGCATGTCCCGCAACTGGGCCACGCTGCCATCAATCATCTCTCGCGTCTGGGCCTCGTCGCTGCCAAACGCCACATGAGCCTCATTGCCTGTCAGCGAAACACTCACCTCGACCGGTTGACCGTCATGCTTGACCGTCAATCTGGCGTTCTGAATATTCTGGTGAACCCAGTACGCTACCTGCTCGGCCACGGCATCCTCAGCGCCCGCCATCGCGGGGTCCACGATCTCGGCACCCGCCTCACCCGGCAGTCCCATGGGGTGATCCTGGACTGGTTCTGCCGCCCCCCCGGCGCCAGAGGCGGTCGCGCCAGACTCCACACCCCGTGCAAGAACACGGCTTGCCACAGCAGGATCGGACACCAACTGAGCCAGCGCTGCTGGCACGCCGTCGCTGCCCATCTCCTGAGCCAGGGCAGCATCACGCACCGCCCCGGCTGTGTCCCTGGCGCGTTCCACGGCAAAAGACTGAACAGCAGCCACCGGGATCGCCGACGCATTCTGACCTTTGACATTCGACGCACTCAGGCCCTGGACACCAGCCGCAGAACCCACATCACCCAACGGGGAGCTTCCTGCACCCAACCTGCCAAATGCTTTGCGTTTCCCCGCCGCTCCTGCAGCGGACGCTACGCCCTGGTTCTCGGCGGCCCCACTGCGCTCATCGTCCACCACGGCATCGCCCTGAAGCACCGCCTGGGATAGAGGATCAACGTCAGCATCGACCGAAACCAAGGGGGTGGCAGTCCCTGCTGCCGCATCCTGCCCTGGCACCATACCCCCCGCGCCTGGTGCCCCTGCGCCCATTACAGCCGGCCACTGCCAGGGGAACAGCGCGCCCTGCAACACAGCCTGCGCACCCGCATCGGCAGCAACCGGTTCTGTAGCAAATGCATCCTCACCTGCGGCTTGTGGCACCACCGCCTCTTGCAAGTTGCCATCGCCCAAAGCAGCAAGCAGGGCCATGAACCCCCCCGGTACGGCACCCGCTTGTGCATCGGCCAACGAATCCCTGCCCTGCACGGAGGGCTTGCCACGTACTGCCTGAGCGCCTTGGCTTCCCTGTTGGTTTGTAGCGCGTACTTGTTCCATCTTGTTTCTCCAGGCCCGTCACGAGCCATTGAACGATTGGCGATACTGCAAAGCAGCCCGTTCGTCGGTTTGCTTCTGATCCCGTCGCATCTGCGCCTGCAAGGCATCACGCTGGCGTTTTTCCACCAGCTTTTTCAGACTGGCAAGACGCAGTTCCGCCTCCAGCAATGCACGCTCAGCGCCCCCCACGCGCTCCGAATGCGACCCCACCACACCGACCTGAAGGCCGACCGCATGCTCCAGCCTGCCCATGAACTGGTAGTGGTGGTACATCACCTCCGGCTGCACCGCCGCATTGGGCCGCATGCCCCAGCGGTTCTGCGTTTCAAGGGCATAGCCTTCGAGCTGATCCAGCTGCGCTTGTGCGGCCTGGCTTGCACTGCGGGCATCCTGCAGCGACCGGCGCGCGTCGTCCCGCTGGCGCATTGCCATCTCAACGGCGACCGACAGGGCATTGGACACAGACATGATGGTCTTGCTCCAGCATTCAATTCAGTACGTCGTGCATGGCGTAGAGGCTCTCTTGCATCGGCGCAGCCTCGCGCATGCCCTGCTGCAGAAAAGCCGTCATGGCAGGCTGCAGACGGATTGCCTCGTCGAGCAAGGGGTCGGAACCGCTCATATAGGCCCCGACCTGCACCAGATCCCGGCTCTTCTGATAGCGCGAGTACACAGCCCGGAACTGCCGCGCCAATTCAAAATGCTCTTGCGAGACCACGTTGTGCATCACCCGCGACGCCGACTGCTCAATGTCGATCGCCGGAAAGTGCCCCGTTTCGGCCAATGCACGCGACAGCACGATGTGCCCGTCCAGAATGGCACGCGCCGCATCGGCGATCGGGTCCTGCTGATCGTCCCCTTCCGAAAGCACGGTATAGAACGCCGTGATCGAGCCAACGCCGTGCAGACCATTGCCGCTGCGCTCCACCAGCGCGGGCAGCTTGGCAAAACATGAGGGGGGATACCCCTTGGTGGCCGGCGGTTCGCCAATGGCCAGGGCGATCTCGCGCTGCGCCATGGCATAGCGGGTGAGCGAATCCATGAGCAGCAGCACATGCTTGCCCTTGTCACGGAAATGCTCTGCCACCGCCGTGGCATAGGCCGCTCCCTGCATGCGCAGCAGCGGCGGCGCATCGGCCGGGGCCGCCACCACCACAGCCCGGCCGCGGTCCTGCGCGCCCAGGATATCCTCAACGAACTCCTTGACCTCGCGTCCCCGCTCACCAATCAGACCCACCACGATCACATCGGCCTGCGTGTAACGCGCCATCATTCCGAGCAATACACTCTTGCCCACGCCCGAGCCGGCGAACAGACCCAGACGCTGCCCCCTGCCCACCGTCAGCAGGGCGTTGATGGCGCGCACGCCAGTGTCCAGCGGTTCACGCACCGGATCCCGGTCCATTGCATTGATCAGGCGCCGATCCATGGCTTCAGCCGCCACGTCGTGCAAGGGGCCTCCATGGTCCAGCGGAATACCCTGGGCATCAACCACGCGGCCCAGCAGGCCATCCCCCATGGGAACGCGCAACGCACCCACCCGGTGGACGGGACGAGACGGCTCCGTCTCATCCAGGCGAGGCACGGGAATATAAGGAGCCGCGGGCACCACGCTGGCCCCGCTGGACAGGCCATGGATATCACCTGCAGGCATGAGGAAGGCACGATCTGCGGAAAACCCCACCACTTCGGCCAGCACGGGCATATGCCCCGGCTGCTGAATCAGGCACTGCGACCCGACCGGCACACGAATGCCAGCAGCCTCCAGCACCAGGCCGGTCAGGCGTGTCAGGGTCCCACGCGTTTCCAGCGGGTGCTTTCCCGCAACACGGCTGAGCGCCCCCGCCAGATAGCCCGGCCAGGCCGAGGTCTTGTCAGAGGCCGTCATCATGGCTCACCTCCTCCCAGGCCGACGCCAGCCCCAGCGGCGCAATAGCGTGCTGCCAGCGCTTCTCCAGGCTGCCATCGACCACCATTCCCGCCTGCTCCACCAGACAACCACCCGGCGGCACCGACGGGTCAGCCACCCATTGCAACGCGGCGGCGGCCAACTCCTGCTGGAGCGCAGGCCCTACCAGTGCGTGGTCCTCCGGGTGAAGCCGCACCGTCGCGGGGCGCCCATCCGACACCAGCATGCCCAGTGCTTCCTGCACCACAGGCTTGAGCGCATGGGGGTTGGAGCGCAGCTCCTGACGCACCACTTGGCGTGCAATTTCGCAGGCCAGCTCCAGCACCCCCTGCGCCATGTTCTGCTGCAAGTCGCCCAGGCTTGCGTTCAGCGTCTGCACCACGGCCTCCAGCCGTTGCGCAGCCTCCTGGCCCTGTCCGGTCACATAGTCGTCCATGCGCTGCTGCCACTCCAACGTGGCCTGGGCCCTGCCTTGTGCTTCCCCCTGCGCATAGGCTTGCGCGTGCACCTGTGCAAGCTCCGCCTGGCGTGCAGCCTCTGCCTGCTCCAGCGCCACAGGATCCTCTTCCACCGGCTCTTCCACCACGGGGTCCGAGCCATCCACAGCGCCAAATTGCCACTGCGTCACGTCGCCCACTTCCTCGCTGGGAATGAAGCGCGCATAGAGACGGTTTTTAGACGAAGGCGTCGTCACCACCGCCTCCAATCACGATTTGCCCCTCATCCGACAGGCGCCTTACGGTCTTGAGAATTTCCTTCTGCTGCGCCTCGACCTCGGACAGGCGCATCGGCCCGCGCGATTCGAGGTCTTCGCGCAGCGCCTCGGCGGCGCGCGAAGACATGTTGGACAGGAACTTCTCGCGCAACTCCGGCATAGCCCCTTTGAGTGCCACGATAAGCGTTTCGGAGGCAATTTCCTTGAGCACCGTCTGAATGGCACGGTCGTCGAGCTTGATGACATCGTCGAACACGAACATCTTGTCCATGATCTTCTGGGCCAGATCGGGGTCGTGGCTGCGGATCGATTCCAGCACCACCGTGTCAACATTCGAGCCCAGCAGGTTGATGATCTCGGCCGCCGTCTTGATGCCCCCCAGGGAGGTCTTGCGGATCTTGTCTCCTCCCGCCAGCACCTTGAAGAGCACTTCGTTGAGATCCTTCAGCGCCATGGGCTGAATACCTTCCAGCGTTGCCACGCGCAGCAACACCTCGCTGCGCTGGCGGTCCGTGAACTGCATGAGAACGGCGGCCGACTGTTCGTGGTCCAGGTGAACCAGGATAGCAGCAACGATCTGGGGATGCTCGTTGCGCAGCAACTCGGCTACCGACAGCGGGTCCATCCATTTCAGACTCTCAATGCCCGAAACGTCACCGCCCTGCAAGATGCGGTCAATCAGCAAGCCCGCCTTGTCGTCCCCCAGCGCCCGCTTGAGCACGGCCCGCACATAGTTCCCTGTATCGGACACCAGCAGGCTTTGCGCTGCCGCTGCATTCGAAAACTTGGTGACAACCTCATCGACCTTCTCGCGCGAGACGCTGCGCATGTGGGCAATGGTTTCCCCCAGCTTCTGCACCTCCTTGGGCGACAGATGCTTGAACACCTCGGCGGCTTCCTCCTCGCCGAGAGACATCAGGAAAATGGCGGCTTCGTTAAGGCCTTGGTCGTCCATGGTGCGTCTTGCCGATCATTCAGTGGGTCAGCCAATATCGCCGTTGACCCAGTTTTTCACAATATTGGCCACCGCTATCGGATTCTGTCGCGCCAGTGCGCGGGCATCTTCAAGGCGCAACTCCTCCGGCGTAGCCTGCACCGGCTCGCCCGGCTTGGGCGCCGGCAACGCGGGACGCTGGGGCGTCTCAGCCTCCAGCGCATCGAGCTGTGCGCCCGCCATCGGAATCTCCTTCGGCTTGCCCAGCGCCTTGAGCGCAGGGCGCACCAAGCCCAGCAAGACCAGTGCGGCAAACAACGACATGCCTACGGGCCATGCCAGGCTGCGCGCCAGATCCACCGCCTCGGGCTGCCGCCACAGCGGAGTATCGTCCTGTGGCGCAGAATCCACTTGAAACTGTGCATTCATGAGGTTGACCGAGTCACCCCGCTCCTTGTTGTAGCCGATGGTCTCGCGCACCAGCGCGGTCATCTGCTCTATCTGCTCGGGTGTCAGCGCCTTGGGCACCACCTTGCCTTTTTCTTCGGCCGACTGGTAGTTGACCACCACGGCAGCACTGACGCGCTTGACCGCCCAGTTGTTCCCGCGGGTGACACGAACCGTCTTGTCCACTTCATAGTTGGTGGTGGATTCGCGCTTGGTGCTGCCCTGCTCAGAGCCCCCCGTTTGCCCGGCCGCCCCCGGAACCTGTCCCGGGCCATTGATCGGAGCGGTCGAAGGCGCAGGCGGCTGGTTGGCCACAGCACCCACGACGCCCACCGCGGTGTTGGCATTGGCGTTCTCACGGCTCTCAAGCACCTGCTGGCTGCGGATCACTGTCGCGTCCGGCGTCTGGTTGGGCCGGTACTGCTCTGAGGTCAATTCCGTCTGGCTGAAATCAAGCTCGGCCGTCACCTGGGCCTTGACGTTGTTGCGCCCGACCACAGGCTCCAGAATCTCCTGAATACGGCGTGTGTACTGCTGCTCGATCTGCTGCACATACTGCAGTTGCTGGGCATCCACGCCATTGCCAGCCCCCGGCTCGGGAGACTGCGACAACAGCTTGCCCGTATCGTCCAACACACTCACCGCCGAAGGCGCCAGCTCGGGAACGCTGGAGGCCACCAGATGCACGATGCCTGCCAGCTGCGCCCGGTCCAGTACACGGCCCGGATAAAGACTGACCAGAATCGACGCCGAGGGCTTTTGCTGCTCCCGGAAAAAGCCGTTCTGGTTGGGAAGCGCCAGATGCACGCGCGCGCTCTGCACCGATGACAGCGCCTGAATGGAACGCGTCAGCTCGCCCTCCAGGCCCCGCTGAAAATTCAGCCGCTCCTGAAACTGCGTCATGCCAAAACGGTTGCTTTCCATCAACTCAAAACCCGAAACCGACCCTTTGGGCAAACCCTGCGACGCCAGGCGCAAGCGCACATCGTGCACCTTGTCCGCCGGAATCAGGATCGCGCCGCCACCGTCGGCATGCTTGTAAGGCACATTCATCTGCGACAACTGCGCCACAATCGCTCCGCCGTCCTTGTCCGACAGGTTGGAGAACAGCACACGGTAGTCCGGCTGACGCCCCAATACCACTGCGGCAATGGCAGCGGCCACCAGCAGCACCACGCCCACGCCCAGGCGCAGGCGCTGCGCCCGGTCCAGGGTGGACAGCCGCTGCATCCAGGCGGGGTTGGCGGTAGGAGCGTTCAAAGGTGCTTCAACAACTGCGGACATCTTGTTTTCCAGTATGGCAGGCCCGGTGACAGTCCTGGCGTGGGATCGATTATTCGGGTGTACACCCCGCCACGTTCACTGGATAAGCCGCAGATTTGACCATCATTTCCCCCGGATGGCCCGATCCAGCCCAACTACGATTGCGTCATCCCCCATTCCCACCGGACACTGCCATGGACCTTCGCATCTCAAGCGCAACCACCCCCCTCGCGGGTGCCGGCCTGGCGCGCCGTGCGGCAGCGCCAGCCAACGAAACCAATGCGGCCGGATTTTCGGGCGCCCTCAAGGGCGCGCTACAGTCGGTCAGCGCCAACCAGAACCGCGCCGCCGACATGCAGCGCGAAGTGCAGTTTGAAAACCCCAATGTCAGCCTGGAAGAGACCATGGTGGCCATCCAGAAGGCACAGATCGGCTTTCAGGCCACGCTGCATGTGCGTAACCGCATGGTGCAGGCCTATACCGACATCATGAACATGCAGGTGTAGCACCACGAAAGCACCACAAGGACTATGTTTTTGATAGCTTTACACGCTCTATGCTTAAGAACTTTCAAACAAAAATACCTTGAAAGTCAATTTAGTAGAGCGTGAGTAGCTCCTATATCAGGAGCATAAAAACAGAATCCCCATAGAAAAACCCCGCGATGCGGGGTTTTTCTATGGGGATCACGTTCAGTGCATCATTTGCGGCTGGCCTTCAAACATGTGCTCGAACTGGGCCAGCCAGGGCTCTGCCAGACAGCGGATCTGCGCATCATTGCGCAAGATGCGCTGCATGATCACCGATTTTTCTTTGCGATGCTCTGGCAGCAACTCATGTTCTTGGGACTTGTAACGCAACTCTTCAATCAGCACCGCACAAGCCCCCTCGTAACGCACCACGCCATCCCAATCCTTGGCCAATGCAGCTTCCAGCATCTTGCGGCTGCTGTCTTCGATGGCCTTGTAGTAGTCAATCAGCATATTGGACATTCTCAAGCCCCTTTTCCTTGCGGGGCAGTGTTGGTGCCCGCACCAATCTGCTCCCAGCTTTGCGCGACGGGCACAATCAGCTCAACCACCTCTTCCACCAAACGGATGTCATTGCGCAAGTTGGCCAGCGTCAGACACTTGATGCAATAGTCATACAAAGCGCGCAGATTGGTGACCAGCTCGCCGCCCTGCGTGGGATTGAGCCCTCCTTTGAGCCCCTCCTCCAGAATGCGCACCGCTTTTCCCAGGTGACGTCCTTTTTCTTCAACCTCTCCACGCTGCATGGCACCACGCGCCGCGTTGAGCGACTGCACCAAGCCATCAAACAGCATCTTGATCAGCATGTGGGGCGAAGCGCCATCGATACCGGACTGAACGCCAACCTGCCGGTACGCCGAGGCTGCGCGGGAACTGACTGGGGTGTACATCGACTGCTCCTTCATGTGCTACTTGTAGTCAATATCGGCAGTTGATGGGAAAACTCAAGCGATTCGTAGAGTACTTCTGGAAGGCAATCACGGCATTCATTTCGTTATCAATCAGCTATGCCTTTGATAGCTGTATGGGCACACTCAACAAGCCCCGCAAACAGATCAGCTATTGCTCTTGTTCCACTGGCTGACCTGTGCCGAGATATAGCTGTTGAGCGCCGAAAGCGAGCCCATCTTGGCGTCCAGCGCGGTGTACTGCGCTCGCAAGCGCTTCTCCACAACAGCGGCGCGGCTGTTCACCTTGTCTTGCTCCGATGTATTGCGCTTGACCGCTTCATTGAGCGCATCGGCCTTGTTGTTCATCAGACCATCGAGCGAGAGCAGGGGCGAGGTGAAGTTCTTGAACTGCACCGCAATGCCACCACCGCCAGAACCCTCCGCCGGTGTGGCAAACAGCGCCTTGAGAGCAACGGGGTCTTTCAAGGCGGCATCGAGCTTGCCATTGTTCACCACCAGCTTTCCGCCGCGCTCCATGCTGATACCCGCATCCGCCAGCCGCTGAAACGCCCCTGTGCCGCCCGCCGTGCCCATGGTCAGCATGCGCAGCGCCCCCTGCAGGCCCACGGCCGTGTTGTCGCCCTGCAGTGCACCGGCCGTTTTGGTCTCGGCGTCGTATTTGGTGGAAGAACTCAGCAAATCATTGATCGCGTTGTAAGCGCTCACAAAGTCCTGGATGTTCTTCTTCATGGCCGCCGTGTCCGCCCCCACGGTCATGCTCACCTCGTCGGTGGTGACTTGCGAGACCGTGAGCTTGAGCCCCGGAATGGCATCGGCAAAGGTTGTGTTCACAGAAACAACATCAATGCCATTGATCTTGGCCAACGTGTTCTGCGCATACTGCACCGCATTCGCGGCCATGCCCGCACCTGGCGCATTCTCCGGATCGAACGCCAAGGCTGAAAGCCCGGGCTCATCCACATCCTCCGACACCTGAATGCGAAAGCCAGAGGCCTCCCCCGTTTCTTTGGAGCGCACCAACAGGCGCTCGCCCGTGGCATCACGCAGCACCGTGGCGGTCACACCGCCATTGGTGTCGTTGATCTTTGCCGCGATGGTGGTCAGCGAATCGTCGGCGCCCACCGTCACTTCCAGTGGCGAATCCGTGCCAGGCGTGAAGGTGGCTGGCGGGGTGGTGTGCAGCCAGGTGCCGAGCTGAATGGTGAGTGTGCCCGCGCCTACCGGTGTGTCCTTGACCACAGGTGCCGAAGCCACCGACTGCGCGCGCGCCATCTGCTGCACGCTAACTCCAAACGCAGTGGCACTGGCAATGCCGGACACCGTGGCCGACACTGCGGCACTATTGGACGAAGTGACCGTCATGCCATTCCAGGAGCCATCGCGCGTCAGCTTTGCCGCAGCATCCGAAAACGTCGACAGGAGCGACTTCATTTGCGAATAGGCCGACAACTTCGTCTGGATGGTGGCTGCCTTGGTCTGGAGCTGAGTCAGCGGACGCTTTTCCAGCGCCACCAACTGCGTGACGATGCTGTTGACATCCAGTCCGCTTCCAATGCCTGCTGATGAAATGGCCATGTCGCTCTCCCGAATAAGCCCAACAGATGGACTTTGCAAAAAACACTGCGTGATTCTTGCAAAGTCGGCCTCGTTCAAAAGCCGGAAAAGCGGCGAGGGGATGTGCCCCGTCGCCGCTTTGCAAGGTCAGGAAGTGTCCTGACCCCCTTACCCTCTGCTTAGCGCAGGAGGGACAGCACACCTTGCGGCAGCTGATTGGCCTGTGCCACCATCGCCGTGCCCGCCTGCTGAAGGATCTGGGTTCGCGAGAGGTTCGCCGTTTCCTTCGCAAAGTCAGCGTCCACGATACGGCCCCGTGATGCAGACAGATTCTCCACCTGAATCTCGATATTGCCTACTGAGTTCTCAAAGCGGCTCTGCAGTGCCCCGAGGTCGGCACGTGCCGAGTTGACCTGGTCAATCGCGCTATCGATCTTCTTCAGCGCCACCCAGGCGTTGGCCTGCGTGTCTACGGAAAGCGTGTCAATGCCCAGCGAATCGGTCGTCGTATCCGTGGAACTCAGCTGCGCGCCTGCGGCGCCCACAGCAGCAGCAGCATAGCCAAAGTTATCTGCCGTGAACCCGCTCAGGGTCAGTGTTGCTGCATCGCCATTGCTGTCCAGCTTGGCCGACATCAGGTCGATGGTGTAGTTGCCGTTGTCCTGCTTGCTCAGGAAGGCGGTCACGCCCGTGTCGGCCGACTTGCGGTTGATGGCCTCGACCAACTGACCCATGCGCTCCGTGCCGGATTTGGCCTCCTTGATCGTTCCCAGATCCCAGGTCGTGACGCCATCATCAATCTGCAGTGCCGAGCCATCGGTGATTGCGGCCAGGTCGGTAATGGTGGATGCATCGATGTCCGTGGTTTTGTCGTAAGCAAAAACGACATCCGCCAACCCCTTTGCGGTGGTATCCGTCAATGCACCGACCGTGATGTTGTCGCCGGAATTGGCACCCACCTGGAACACGGCGCCCGAGAATGTGCCGTCCAGAATCTTCTGGCCGTTAAAGCTGGTCTGCTTGGCCACACGGTCGATTTCATCGGTCAGTTGCTTCACTTCGGCCTGCAAAGCATCACGATCAGCCTTGCTGTTGGTGGCATTGCCGGCCTGCACTGCCAGTTCGCGCATGCGCTGCAGCATATCGCCGACCTTGCCGAGCGATCCCTCGGCCGTTTGCGCCAGCGAGATGCCATCGTTGGAGTTGCGCGCCCCCACGGTCAGGCCTCGCACCTGCGTATTCATCCGCTCGGAGATGGCCAGACCGGCGGCATCGTCCTTGGCACTATTGACACGCAGGCCTGAAGACAGGCGCTGCATGGAGGTTTGCAGGGAATTGGCGGACATGCCCAGGTTCCGCTGTGCAGTCAACGAGGCAATGTTGGTGTTGATGGTAGAGGCCATTTGAAAGCTCCTTGGTAACTAAAGTCCGGCAAACCGCCGATCACAACGCCAGCACCAGTCTGGCAGCCAAGACCGGGGGGCAGTAACGCGAAACTTCCCGTTGCTGGCCGGTCAACAGACCCGTTTGAATCCGTTGAGTTGTTTTCGGGCCGCCATCGAAAAACTTGAGGGCTTCCGTAACAAATTTTTTCATCGAGCGAGGCCCGCCATTGGCGCCACACCGCATCGTGGTTAACCGCGAATTGGGCAGGTTTTCCAATACTTTTCCGGGCTATGCGTTTTGGCCAGTTCCGCAGAATCAGGCCACGGTCTCACAACCAAAGTCAGCCTTGGAGCTGGCGTTACCTCCGGCGGACAAGCCGGATCTTTAGTCCCAAGGAGCTTCCCAATGGCCTCTACCATCAACACCAACATCGCCTCGTTGAATGCACAGCGGAACCTGGGCATGTCCGCCAATTCCCTGCAAACCTCCATGCAGCGCCTGTCTTCAGGTCTGCGTGTCAATAGCGCCAAGGACGATGCCGCCGGTCTGGCCATCTCCGAGCGGATGAATACGCAGGTGCGAGGCCTGACCGTGGGGGCGCGCAACTCCAACGATGGCATCTCGCTGGCACAGACGGCTGAAGGTGCATTGGGCAAGGTCGGCGATATGCTGCAGCGCATGCGCGAACTGGCCGTGCAGGCCGGCAATGCCACCAACAGCAAGGCCGACCGGACAGCCCTGCAGGCGGAAGTGCGGCAACTGACCGATGAAATCGACCGCGTGGCCAAGCAGACGACCTTCAACGGCCAAAAGATCCTGGACGGTACTTTCTCGGGCGCCGTATTCCAGGTGGGCGCCAATTCCGGCGACAACATCACGGTCGGTGCCCTGACCAACACCGCGGCCAAAGGTCTTGCCGACGTGGTGTATGCCTACGACACAACCACGGACATCGATGCATCGACCATTACCGATCTGGCGGCAATCACCGATGGCTCGGCACTGCAGATTGACGATGGCGTCACGACCTGGGATCTGGGAACGATCAAGGAAGCCAAGTCCGGCTCAGAACGCATGGGCCAGTTGGTCGAGGCCATCAACCGCAAGTCCGCCGATACGGGTGTGACGGCCTTCCTGAACAAGCAGGACAACGGCTTCTACTCCATCGATCTGATGTCGGCCAAGCTCGACAGCAATGGCGATGCAGCGACGCTGACCTTGACCGGTTTTACGGCGGACAACTTCGGCTATGCAGCTACGACCGTCGGCGCCGCAGGCGCACAGCTGAGCGCCACGGACACCTCAACCGATTCGCTGGGCATTGACACACTTTCGGTAGACACGCAAGCGACCGCCTGGGTGGCGCTGAAGAAGATCGATAGCGCGATTGACCAGGTCAACTCGGCACGCGCCGACCTCGGTGCGCTGCAGAGCCGCTTTGAAAGCTCTATCGCCAACATCGAAATCCAGGTGGAGAATCTGGCGGCTTCCCGCGGCCGGATCGTGGACGCCGATTTCGCCAAGGAAACGGCGAACCTCTCGCGAACCCAGATCCTGCAACAGGCGGGTACGGCCATGGTGGCGCAGGCCAATCAGCTGCCTCAAAACGTCCTCAAGCTGCTGCAAGGCTAATAGCTCGCAAGAGCAGCCAGAGGTGTTTTAGGCGATGCGGTTGGCCACCACGCCACCTATTGACGATATCCAACGACACGCATCGGCTGGCCCACATTGACTGAATATGGGTGAATCTCACCACGAACGACAGACCCGGCACCAATCACACAACCTCTGCGCAGGATTGTGCCGTCGAGCAATACACAATTGGCGCCAATCCAGACGTCGTCCTCAATCAGGATGCCGCCCTTGCTCGGCAAAAAACCTTGTTCGCGGATTGGTCGATTCCTGTCTTGATAAGCATGATTGACCGGCGCAAAGGTGCAATTGGCAGCGATCGCGACCTTATCGCCGATGGTGATGCCGTTTCCTGTATAGAGGACACAACCGGAATTGATGACGGTCCACATCCCGATCTGTACATCGCCGCGGCCCCCAGCCGGTTTGAACTTCACAAAACTGTCCACAACCGAGTGCGCCCCAATCTCGATGCGTGTTCCTCGGATCGAGTCCTCAATGTCGGCCAGCGGCGAGACCTGGGCCGTAGGATGGATAACAATCACTTGAACACCAAACCCTGGCCTGTGGGCAGCTCCAGCACGTGGTATCCACGCGCGGCCAGCCACGGGTCTTCAGCCAGTTTCTGGGCACGGTAACCCAGCCATCCGTAATCGTCCAGAACCAAAATGCCGCCTGGCGACATTCGATCGAACAGCACCTCCAGCGCGCCAATCTCCGCTGGGGCATTGTTCAGGTCGAGATGCATGAACGCGACTTGCTGTGGCGCCACCTCAGAAAGCACTTCCGGCACACTGCCTTGAGTGATCTTTACATTCGCCATACTGGCGAAACGCTGCAGCACTCGCTCATACAGTTGCTTGCTGTGCTCCGGCATCGCATGGTGCGGCATGCCAGGCTCATGCTCAAACAAATCGTAAAGATAATAAGTGCGGTCCGTCTGGTTGCTGAAATCCGTATAGTCAGCAACCAATTTCGCCGTTCCGCCTTTGTAGCAGGCACATTCGACAAAATCTCCTGGGATCTTTCGAGCAATCACGCTTCGAGCAGCCCATGCGACCACATGCAGACGCCACACGATGGCTTCTTCAATCGGGGTTTCGACCATTCCACGCCACGCCTGAACGAATTTTTCATCCTCAAAAAATCCCAGATTGCGGCCAAACGTGAATAAGTTATCTCCAGTGAAGATCCCATTCTGGGACCCGATGTTATCAATCGCCCCTTGCATGTTCTTTACGAAACCTTCAGCCTTGACACCGAAAAATACGCTGGACAGGAAATTCATTTCAAAAACCTCGGCCCTCTCAGGCCACACGCCGCAAGAAACCATCCGGTGCTGAAGTAATCAGCAATCGGTCCTCAATTGATTTGTCGATTTGAAACTCTGGGTGGGTTTTCAACCATTCCCATACCGCAGTCTTCGGATTGTTTCCTTTCCCCCACGGCCGGTCAGTCCATACATAGTCATCTGGCATGTCTTCCACGAAAGTGTCAAACACCACACAATAACTGCCAAGCGTAACCAAACCTGCATACGCCCGCAATTCGGCCAGCACATGTTCATGCGTATGGTTCGAGTCCAGACAGACCAGCACACTCTTCTTGCCAACCGCCGCCGCTTGCACCTGGGCCACGATTTCAGGCGCAATACTGGACCCTTCCAGCATACGTATCCGTCTGGAAAGAGGATGCCTTTCGATCGCTTGCCGGTTGTGAGTGCGAATCTCGATGTCGATGCCCAGGACCTCGCCCTTGCCAATCAACTCCAGCATCGACGCCGACAACATCAGAGAGCCACCATGCGCGATGCCTGTCTCGATCACCAAATCAGGCTGTACCGCCCAGATAATCTCCTGCAGAGCCATCGCATCCTGCGGCAATTGGATCAAAGGGCGCCCAAGCCAAGAGAAGTTGTTCATGTACTTTCGCTCCAGCGCCATCGCACGCCACTGGTTGGAGAGTTCACGGAACTCCATATCATCCCCGAAACGCCGAATACGCTCTCGCTTCTCCAGCAGATGGTCTGGATGTGCCGACGGGGTGTTTTCAAGATAAGTCACTTAAAATCCTTTCTGACGGCGATAGAGCCGTAGGAAATCTGGAAAATAACTGTCGAAACGACGTGGTTCGAATGGAAAATTCGCAAGAGTTCGGCGCATATCAATCTCGGAAAATTCCCATATTGGAGCGGCGTCCGAAACCGAAACCGAGAATCCCATTTCACGTTGCAGCGCCGCAACGATCTGCGCATTCTGCACGGCCTCTCCACTGGCAACATTGAAAATTCCAGAGCACCCGGACTGCGCAATACGTGCCAGCAAGGCGACTGCATCTTCTACCCAGAGATAGTCTTTGGCCGAATTCAGCGCAGTGCGCAAATGGACATGCCCGGTACGCATGCCTTCATCTAGCAATTGATCGATAAAAATATCCGGATCATTTCGCAGTCCAACTATATTAGATAGCCGTACCACCCGTGCGCACGGATGACCGCCGTGCAAACAAAGCGACTCGCCCATCAGTTTCGACAGGTTATACAAGTCACTGAGATTGTTTGGATCGACGCGCAACGATCCCGACTCAGAAGTAGAAGCAGCGCCACTGTATACGCGGGTACTGGACAGATACGTCAGGGAGACAAAGTCTCCAAGCGCCAACAAATGTCTCAGGAGACAAACATGGGCTTCGACGGTTTCCAGAGGATGAATCCGGAAATCTGCGGTAAGCCCAATCGCATAGACCACATGACCCAGCCTCCTGCGCAACCAACTCGTGTCTTCACGGGCTGGCGCCTCGCAAGGAATCCCTTGGGCCTGCAGATAGCGCAGCAAATGAGAGCCAATGAATCCGCTTGCCCCCAGGATGACAATGGGCTGATCAACCACCATCCGCCCCTTCGAGGCACTCGCCAATGCCTGCATAGGTGACGCGGTCGATCAGCGCTCGCTGCGCGTCCCGTTCCGAAACCTCTGTCGCAGCCAGCGGCCAGCGAATTGCCAAGACAGGGTCGAAGGGGTTGAGCCCATCCTCTGCCGCTCCGTGGTAAGGCGATGTGACGTAATAAAGCGTTTCAGCTTCATCACAGAGTGTTTGGAAACCATGGGCACAGCCAGGCGGAATAACGAGACAAGTGCGATTCTCGGCTGACAACTCGGCACCAAATGTGTGTAGATAAGTCGGCGAATTTCGTCGCAAATCCACTGCCACATCAAAAATCCGCCCCACCGGACAACTGACTATCTTCGTTTCGTGATGTGGAGGATGCTGAAAGTGGAGACCGCGCACCGTACCTGCTATACGAGAATATGAATGGTTGATCTGGACAACAGACTGAACCACACCAATCGTCTTGAATTCCTCTGAACAATATGCGCGAGCGAAAAAACCACGTGAATCCACGGCTGGCTTCCGCCGAACCTGCCATACGCCTGCGATCGGCGTAGCCACAAAGTCAAAGCGCGGCGAAGTACGCACAGAATCGGTCATCCTGTTCATCGCAGCGGCTCCATCATCGTCCCGCTCGTATATGTCGATATTTGTTCCCGGCACAGCATGGCTGCATTGCCACCGCGCTGCCAGTCCGTATACCAATCCACCGTCGCATCCAACGCCTGTCCTATGCTCCAGCGCGGGCGCCAGCCCAGTTCAATGCGTGCCTGCGTGATATCCAGTCTCAATAATCCAGCCTCGTGGGGAATTTTGCCCACTACTGGGCATTCAACGCGGGCAGACCCTCCCCAACGTCGAGCGAGCGCCTCGGCCACAGTACCTACCGTTGCATCTCCACCCGCCTCAGGACCGAAATTCCATGCCTTGGCCGCGACACCTCCTTCGGTGGAAAGCAGCCGCTCAGCCAATACCAGATAGCCACCTAACGGCTCAAGCACATGCTGCCAAGGTCGCACCGCCTGCGGATAACGCAAACACACCGGTGCGCCAGCGGCAAATGCCTGCAGGCAATCAGGTACCAAACGCTCGGGTGCCCAATCACCCCCACCGATCACGTTGCCAGCACGAGCCGTCGCAACACGGGCGGCATGCCGTGCCGCGCCATAGAAACTTGCACGATAGCTAGCCACAACCGTCTCGGCGGCACTCTTGCTAGCACTGTAGGGATCATGCCCACCCAGTGCATCACTTTCACGGTACGGATAGACCCATTCTCGGTTGTCATACACCTTGTCAGTTGTCACGATCACCACAGCCTGCACGCTCTCGACAGATCGTACCGCCTCCAACAAATGGACCGTTCCCATGACGTTCGTAGCGAAAGTGCCCACCGGATCTGCATAGCCTGGCCGCACCAGCGCCTGAGCGGCGAGATGCAGTACAACCGAAGGCTGTGCCGCCTGAAGTGCAGCTTGCAATGCGGCACGATCCGCTATGTCGGCCCGCGTATCACCTGCCAATTGATGGGCAACGCCAGCTTCTGCGAACAAACTAGGTGTCGTCGACGGATCCAGCGCATATCCGTAAACACGGGCACCCATTCCCGCCAACCACAGGGCCAACCAACTTCCCTTGAACCCCGTGTGGCCGGTTAGGAAAACCGCCCTGTCCTGCCATTGACTGACGTTCAGCATGGCATCACCACCGCATCCACGGCGCCCGCCCCGATTGCCAGAGCTCCTCAAGCTGATTCTTCTCCCGAAGCGTATCCATGGGTTGCCAGAAACCCGAATGTTCGAACGCCATAAGCTCGCCGCGTGCAGCGAGACCTGACAGCGGCTCCATCTCCCAGCTCGTCGCATCCCCCTCGATGAGCTCCAGGCACTTCGGTGACACCACGAAAAAACCACCGTTGATGAGCCCGCCATCTCCTCGCGGCTTCTCGGTGAAGGCACGCACCGCCGCGCCGTCCATTTGCAGTGCCCCATAGCGCCCAGGAGGCTGGACGGCCGTCACTGTGGCCAGCTTGCCATGGCTGCGATGGAAGCGGATCGAAGCACCGATATCCACATCAGAGACGCCGTCGCCATAGGTAAAGCAGAACGCCTCGTCGTCCTGAACATACTCCCGCACCCTCTTCAAGCGTCCGCCTGTCATGGTGCTGTCGCCAGTATCAACCAGGGTCACGCGCCAGGGCTCGGCATGCTTTTGGTGGACCTCCATGCGGTTGTTCACCATATCGAATGTCACGTCCGACATGTGCAGAAAGTAGTTGGCAAAATACTCCTTGATGATGTAGCCCTTGTAACCGCAGCAGATCACGAATTCGTTGACCCCGTGCGCAGAATACATCTTGAGAATATGCCAAAGGATGGGCTTTCCACCGATCTCAATCATCGGCTTGGGACGCAGATGCGTCTCCTCCGAAATCCGGGTACCCAATCCCCCGGCCAATATGACTGCCTTCATTTTTTGCGCCCCTTTTCCCAAGCGTCGAACATCATTGCATAGGCGTGCTCCACCTTCCTCGCAAACCCCTCCTCATCCATCAGCTCGCTCGCCCGCATCTGCCCCCGCAGCCCTCTGCGCGTGCTCGCCAGCTTCTGC
>Ga0209207_1000306_pt1 | contig 33053 bp, 27 predicted proteins | sample SaghotsprinmetaG_FD_184140 | JGI IMG/M metagenome (GOLD analysis project Ga0209207, IMG submission 184140) | Hot spring microbial communities from South Africa to study Microbial Dark Matter (Phase II) - Sagole hot spring metaG (SPAdes) (version 3) | ecosystem: Environmental > Aquatic > Thermal...
AAGCTGTCCACAAAACGGCAGGAAAGCCGTTTTGCACAGCAAGGCCGCCAAAGGCGAGACACATGGATGTGGCGAGTGTAAAACGCTCCGGGCGTTTTTGTGTTTTTACATTCCGGCAATCGCCAGAAGCTCTTGCGTTCATTCGGCAAAACGCAAAATGATTTGCGTTTTGAGATCCCGAATTCACCCCTGTACAAATCCCTTCGGGACCAGCTAAAGCTGTCCACAAAACGGCAGGAAAGCCGTTTTGCACAGCAAGGCCGCCAAAGGCGAGACACATGGATGTGGCGAGTGTAAAACGCTCCGGGCGTTTTTGTGTTTTTACATTCCGGCAATCGCCAGAGGCTCTTGCGTTCATTCGGCAAAACGCAAAATGATTTGCGTTTTGAGATCCCGAATTTACCCCTGAAAAAATCCCTTTGGACCAGCTACTCTGTCTTTTGCAATCCTTATTACGCGCTCCTGGGGATCCGGTTTAGCTTCTTAGTGCATGAACTTATCCGCTTTTACCGGCTTCTGCTAACTTTGATAAAACCCTTTTGGCGGTGAGCAACATGAGCAAATCTCAACTTTTATATCAGCAAAAACTGCTCGAATTTATTGACGTGAGTCATGACGGCTACGCTATTTTGGCTGCTGATGATCGGCTGCTCGGTTGTAACCAGGCTTTTTGTGACATTTTTTATCAGGATCACAAAACCATGTTGGGCATTTTATTTGATGATCTGATGCGCAAATCTTTTGTTGAGCGCAAAGGTATTCGTATTGATGCCGATGATATTGAGCAGTGGTTAACTCAAGCCCATCAACGCCGCCGGCAAAATCCATTTCGGTTGTTTGAAGTTGATTTGTGGGACAACCGTTGGTTTTTGTTTTCTGAGCAGGTGTTGTCAACAGGAGAGATGTTGATCCAGGCCAAAGAGATCACCAAACAAAAAGTACTGGAGCATCAACTCAGCTCAAAAGTCGCCACTTTAAGCGAGCTGGCGCTGACCGACGAGTTGACCAAAGTGGCAAACCGGCGTTGTTTTGTTGAGTCGGCCACAGCGGAATTGTCGCGTTGTCAGCGTTTGCAATTACCTTGCGCCCTTTTTGTGCTGGATTTGGATTTTTTTAAATCGGTGAATGACGTATTTGGCCATCAGGCAGGTGATGAAGTGTTAAAAGCGGCGGCCCACAGGATCAAAAAAGCATTGCGGGAATATGATATTTTTGGCCGAATTGGCGGCGAGGAATTTGCGGTTTTTTTATCGGAAACACCACAAGGGATGGCTTTGCAGGTGGCGGAACGGATCCGTGCTTTGTTGGCAAATTTTCCAATCAAAGCAGGTCCAACCGAACTTTGTGTCACAATGTCGATTGGTATTGCACTTTGCCACGGCAACAGCAGCTTTGAAGATTTGTATACTCAGGCTGATGCGGCGTTGTATCAGGCCAAACGTAATGGCCGTAACAGAGCTGAGCTCTATCCGCAACAAACAGAGGCCACAACAGAGCAAGGGCAGGGTACAATATAACTGTCCTCTGCTGAGCGATCCATTTGCTGCATTCTATCGTATAAAACTCATATCGATTTGGGCGCACCTCGTCGGGAATGGAGCCGGAAGCTGCCTGTTCCGCTGATCAAACTTAATCGATTGATGCTGATGTCACAGTTTTGCTGATGATGCCTGCCAGTGGGGATTGCTGGTTTGGCACCATAAAAACTGTATTGCTAACTACAAAATAAGGTCCGCTCTATGAAGATAATTAATCGTTTATATGCAGGTTTTGCCATTTTACTGGTCATTATGCTCGGCATTACCCTGTTTGGTTTAGTCAAAATCAGTATTGCTGATGACAACCTGACCCAGCTGTCAGAACAAACCGCAGTGGAACAACGTCAGGCTATTAACTTTCGCGGTAGCGTGCATGACAGAGCCATTTCGATCCGCGATGCGGTTTTGGTGGCCGACAAGATAAAATCTGAACAACATCAGCAAGATATCAAAAGATTAAATGATTTTTACCAGCAAGCTGCTGCCACCCTCGACAGCATGTATGGCAAGGTGCAACACAGTAATGAAGAAGTGGCTTATTTGCAGGCCATTAAAGACATTGAAACTTCCACCCTAAAACTCACTGCCACTTTGCTCGATATGGTCAATAACGAACAACAGCAGCAAGCCAGCGAGTATCTGCAAAATACAGTGTCACCTGCTTACACCGAATGGTTAAAGCGCATTAACCAGCTGATTGATTATCAGGAGCGCTCCATTCAGCGTGAGGTGTCAGCTGCGCGTGAGCAAACCAACAGCTTTTCCAAAGTGATGATTCTTGTGACACTCATCGCGCTTGGTATTGGCAGTTTTGTGGCGATCCGCTCAGTACAAAGTTTAAAAAACATTATTGGTGGTGAGCCGGAGTATGCCGCTTTTGTCATCAACCAGATTGCCTCGGGCGATTTAACAGTGGATGTGGCGGCAAGCTCCCACAATAGTATTTTAAGCGCTGTGAAAGACTTAACTTCACATTTGACCGGCATCACCAAAAATTCGATGCAGGCGGCAAACGCTTTATTGTCAGCGTCAAAAAATTTATTAGAAACTGCCCGTCAGAACGAAGATTTAATTGGCCATCAGAAAATGGCAACTGAACAAGGGGCGACCGCCATTAATCAGATGTCTTCAACTGTGACTGAAGTGGCGCATCACACCAGTGAAGCAGCAGGCTTGGCGCAAACTGCTATTGATGAATTTAATGCCGGCCAGCGTGAAGTGCACAAAACCCAGTCCAGCATTAATGCGCTGGCGGCCAAAGTGGGTGAAGCTGCCGAGGTAATAGACCATTTATCACAAGACAGCCGTCAGATTGGCTCTGTACTGGAAGTGATCCAGGGGATTGCCGAGCAGACCAACCTGCTGGCGCTGAATGCCGCTATTGAAGCGGCGCGGGCAGGTGAGCAGGGCCGCGGTTTTGCCGTGGTGGCCGACGAAGTACGTAATTTGGCCAGAAGAACCCAGGAGTCGACCCGGCAAATTCAACAAGTGATTGAAAAAATGCAAAGCAGTTCAGTCAAAGCTGTGGCTGTGATGAATGAAGGCCAGGCCCAGGCCAATCTGAGTGTGGAGCAGGCGCAGTGTGCCGGTGATTCGTTAAATGCCATTAATATTTCGGTGATAAAAATTAGTGATATGAACACCCAAATTGCGACAGCGGCGGAAGAACAATCTGTGGTGGCGTCGGAAATTAACCGTAACTTTGGCCAGATCACCAGCTCAGCACTACAAGCTGAGCAGGAAGCGGCGAAAATTACCACCGCCAGTCAGCAGCTGGAACAGCTGGCCCGCACCCTAGAACAAAACGTCAAACAGTTTAAAACCAAAGACTAAGCTTGCGCTTCTGATCCTGGCGACTGGTGGTAAAACTGATGGTAAAAAAAGGAAGGTTGTTACCTTCCTTTTTATGGTTAGTTGTTCATGGCGACGACTCAGCTGCTTCAACTCAGGCGCTTTGGAGCAAACACCACAACTTTAGTATCTCAATTTAAGTACCACAGAAAGTCCGGTAATGCGGCCCGCCTGCAGGCGGCGCTTTTGCAAATATCGCATTGCTGGCTGTGGCGCTGAACGGGCTTTTTAGTGCTTTGGCAAACTGCTGAAATAAGCTCAGATCATCCTGCTGTACTACTTGGGTGATGATCTGTTCTATCTGATGGTTGCGTGGAATAAAAAACGGATTCTGGCTGTGCATCTGCGCCTGCAGCGCACTTAGATCCCGGTTGGGGTTGTCTTGTTGCAGCTGCTGTAACCAGCGCTGGTGCCACTGTAAATATGGCGCTGTATTGCTTATCGCAGCGGCTGGCCCTTCAGGTGATAGCGCACCAATCAGGCTATCACTGAGCTGTCGGAAGGTCAGGGTAAAATCGAGCTGCTCCTGAGCCATCAAATCCAATAGCTCCTGCACCAATACGGCATTCGCAGCGTTTGGGGTTAAGGCCAGTTTGGCGCAAAAACGTTGTTGCCACTGTTGTTGATACAGGGCCGGGAATTCGTTGAGTACTTCGGTGGCCACGGCTATAGCTGAGGGCTCGTCGGGAGCAAGCAATGGCAGCAAGGCTTCGGCCAGTCTGGCCAGGTTCCACTGGGTGATGGCCGGCTGGTTTTTATAAGCATAACGGCCCTGATGGTCAATAGAGCTAAACACCGTATGGGGGTCATAACTATCGATAAAAGCGCAGGGCCCATAATCGATGGTTTCGCCACTGATGGTCATATTGTCGGTGTTCATCACGCCATGCACAAAACCCAGGCTCATCCAGTGTGCCACCAGTTTGGCCTGCGCCTGACAGACAGCACGCAGCAGTGCCAGATAAGGCTCGGCCTGGTGTTGTAACTGTGGGTAATGCCTGTGAATAACATAATCGGCCAGTTGTTTTAGCGCCGGTACGTCCTGCAGCATGGCCACATACTGAAAAGTGCCAATGCGGATATGGCTGGCGGCAACCCGGGTCAAAATGCCGCCCGGCAGCCGCTGATCCCGGTAGACCGGCTCGCCGGTATAAACAGCAGCCAAAGCTCTGCTGCTGGGAACACCCAGTGCATGCATAGCTTCACTCACCAGATATTCCCTGACCACTGGCCCCAACGCAGAACGGCCATCACCGCGGCGTGAATAAGGGGTTGGGCCGGCACCTTTTAGCTGAATGTCACGTTTTTGGTTTTGCTGATCAATAATTTCTGCCAGCAATAAAGCCCGGCCATCACCAAGACGCGGGGACAACTGGCCAAACTGATGACCACTGTAAGCTTGCGCCAGTGGTTTACTCCAGGGGGCTTGCTGATTACCGCTGAAGATAGCAAGGCCTTGGTCTGTTTCACAAAGTGCTGCGTCCAGCCCAAGCTCAGCGGCCAGCTCATGGTTAAAAGCCAGCCACCTGGGGGCGGCCACGGGCGTGGCTGCACAAAGGCTGTAAAATTCAGCAGGGAGGGTGCTGTAGCTATGTTCGATTTGCATGGATCTCACTGCTTTTGCAAAAGTGGTGCTCTGACATCAGAACATTTGAATGCTGCGATTGTAGCAATATTGCGCCAGGCGCAGCCAGCATAACTGCCGCCAGCACAGTAGTGACCTGACAGCGCGCTTTGGTCAACAGAGCCAGGTCTAACAACACCAGGCTTAAGGGGGAGGCGCAATAAATTGATCACCTAATAAGCCCGCGCCCAAATGACCCACTTTGACGTAAATCAGCGCACCTTCAGCACCGGTAAAAGGCTGATGCTGACTGTATCTTGGGTTTCTAAGCCAGCTCATGGCCGGATATTGCCCCAGCTCATCACAAAACAGCCCTTCGAGTACCAGAATTTCTTCACCACCCGGGTGTATATGAGGGTGAAAACGGGTATGTGGCGCAAAACGAACCAATGCGGTACTGACACCATCAAACTCATGCAGTGGTAGCACTGTTAAGCCAGGCGCTATGCCCGGCACAAAATGGCTATGCTGGCTTGGCAGCACCAGCTGCGCCTTGTCAGCTGGTGAAAACTGCCAGAGTTTCACCAGCAGCAGACAACCCTTTTCAGAAAAAGGCGTGTGGCTGCTGCCGGGCGGGTTTCGAAGGTAAGTGCCGGGGGGATAATCACCATGTTCATCACTGAACACACCTTCAAGCACCAGAATTTCTTCACCGCCGTCGTGTCGATGAGCATGGTAACCACAGCCTGGAGCATACCGCACCAGGCTGGTAGCGCGCGCCACTTCGCCGCCCGCTCTGTCCAGCATCAGCCGGCTGACCCCCGGCATCGGTGAGTCCTGCCATTGTTGCTGATGCGGCAGCAGGACCACCCGTTTTGTAAAGTCACTGTTCAGCTGCATCAGCGCAGTTATCCAAAATGACTGAACGCAATTTTATTGCCGTCTGTGTCCCGGACATAAGCCCCATAAAACTTGCCCGGAATACGTTGGCCAGGCGCGCCGTCACAGCTGGCACCCAGTGCAATGGCCTTATGATACAACGCGTCTACCAAGGTTTTGCTGCCGGGGCTGATAGCCACCATAGTGCCGTTGCCTGGAGCGGCCGGCTCTTGGTTAAAAGGAATACAAATGGCCAGCATCGGCTTGGCCAGGTTTTGACCAAAAAAGATGATCCTGTCCATTTCCAGCAAAGGTTTGGCATCCAGCTCTGATAATAAAGATGCATAAAACTCGCGGGCGCTGGCTAAATCGCTGACTCCAAAAGTTACATAACTCAGCATAAAAAACTCCTGTGGTTATTAAAAACAGCACCGGCAGCAGTGGCCGGTGTTTGTTGTGGACATTGCCTGTCTGTGGAGTACGCAGCAGATGGGGGTTTGGAGCTGTCCGTTGGAAAAAGTTACCTTGTTGGGCTGCATTGGCTGCCGCCCCTCTGATCTGCAGCTTCGATTTATAGTGTTAAAACTGAAGTTTCAGCAGCTTAACCCACAAATTCATGTTCAGATTTCAACCTTCAGACCAGCGTCCTGCCAGGCCTGAAAACCGCCAGTCACTGAATAAACCCGGCTAAAGCCCATTTGTTGTAACGACAAAGCGGCGAGCGCAGAGCGGGCACCACTGCGGCATAATAAATACACGGCTTTACCGGCTAAAGTAGCCAGTGCCTGATCGGTGTCACAAATAGCGGCAACAGCCGGATGCTGGTGAATACGCATTTCCAGTACACCACGCGGATAGTTCACCGCACTGTGAATATGGCCGGCGTTAAATTCGTCCGGTTCACGCACGTCAATCAGAATGCTGTGTGGGTCACTGAGGGCGGCTGCCAGTTGTTCAACGGACACTTCGCGGATCTGACTTTTGGCCTCGGCCACCAGCTGCTGGGCGTTTTTCATGGTTGTTCCTTGCATTTGGTTAAAAAATTTGGCTGAAAAGCTGGGCTTAATGTAGCGGCTGGCTGGCTGGCTGACAATGTTTATTAGACTGATCTAATGTTAGGGCCGACTTGTAATCATAGAATTGCCTTCTTATTATCAAAGTCCATATCAAGCCTTTGTCAGCATTACAGCTTTAACCCAGCAGGAGTGTTGTTTGTCAGGTACAGGTCAGCAGTTATCCAGATTAAAACTTTATTTTCGGCAAACGGTCTGGCTGCTGCTGGCTTTTGTCGGCAGTTTTTTCTGGTATGTGCGCTCAGAGCAGGTGATTGACCAAGCCAACGAGCAGCGCCTGGTGTCGTTTTTTCTGGCTGACGAACTTCGGCAAACGTCCGATGATTTAACCCGGATGGTGCGCAGTTATGTCACCACAGGCAACCGGCAGTACCGGGATTATTTTCGCGAAATTATTGCTATCCGCGATGGCAAGGCACCAAGGCCAAAGGATTATCAACGCCTGTACTGGGATTTAGTGGTGGCAGGCAACAGCAAACCCAAGGCTTATGGGCCAGCGGTTGCCTTGCTGGAACTGATGCAACAGGCTGGTTTTACTGAGCAGGAATTTGCGTTATTGGCCAAGGCCAAGGCCGCCTCTGATGATTTAACCGCTATAGAATTTCAGGCGATGCAACAGGCTGAGGCTGCGGCCGCTTTGCCGTTACCCACTCAGCTACAGGCACGCCATAACGCGCTGCAGCTGCTGTTTGACGACCATTACCATCAGGCCAAAGCCGGTATTATGCAGCCGATACAGGAGTTTTATCTGCTGGTTGACAACCGCACAGCGGCGCAAGTGGAGCAGGCAATGTTTGCAGCCGATCTGCTGCGTGCCCTTTTTATTGCCATAGCCTGTGCGCTGTTTTTACTGGTATGGCGGGTTCAGCGCCAGTTTCATGCAGTGCTTGGCACCTCCCTTGCCGATTTATACAAACATATCAGCGTGTTGGGGTCTGCTAAAGAGGGCACCCTGATTGAAGTGGCTGCAGATAAACAAGACACAGTGCTGGGCTGGCTGGCGCGCACCCAGCAGCGGCTGTTGCAGCTGGATGATACCAGGCGGATGGCACAGCACCGGCTGGAACATCTGGCGCATTATGACGGCCTGACCGGCCTTGCCAACCGGCTGTTATTGCTGCAGTCGTTGCAACAGGCGATGGATCAACAGCCCCAGGTTTTGTTGGGGCTGGCTTATCTGGATATCGACGGTTTTAAAGGGATTAACGACCATCATGGCCATCAGCTGGGGGATCAGGTGCTGGTGAAGCTGGCGCAGCGGCTGTCGCATCTGCAAAGACCCAAAGATTTGATTGCCCGTTTTGGCGGTGATGAGTTTGTGGTGCTGCTGTATCCGCTGGACAGTGAGCAGCAGGGCGCCATCTTGTTACAGCGTTTGCTTAGTGAAATCAGTTTACCTGTGTATGTTGAAGGGCTGGAGCTGCGGTTGTCGGCCTGTGCCGGTTTAACTTTTTATCCGCAGCCCGGTGTGCAGGCCGATCAGCTGTTACGTCAGGCCGATCAGGCAATGTACCAGGCCAAACAAGGCGGCAAAAACCGTTACCATCGTTTTGATGCGGCGCAGGAGCAGCAGCTGCGTGGTTATCATCATCAGCTGGAGCAAATCCGTCAGGCGCTTGAGCAACAGCAGTTTGAACTGTTTTATCAGCCCAAAGTGAATATGGCAACAGGGGAGGTGACAGGGCTCGAAGCGCTGGTGCGCTGGCAGGATCCAAAGCGTGGGTTATTAGCGCCTGCAGCTTTTTTACCCGTGTTGGAGCAGCATTCGCTGGGCATTAAACTGGGGCAATGGGTGTTGGCCGAGGCGGTACGCCAACTGGGCAGTTGGCTTAGACGCGGCATCCGCTTGCCGGTCAGTATTAATATTTCGGCCAATCATTTACAACATGCTCATTTTGAACAGGATCTGGCTGCTTTATTAGCGCCCAATCCAAAGTTGGCGCAGTATATTGAGTTAGAAATTCTCGAATCCAGTGCGCTGGATGATATCAGCACTGTCAGCAGCCTGATGAGCAAATGCAGTGCGCTTGGTGTGCGTTTTGCGCTGGATGATTTTGGCACCGGTTATTCGTCTTTGTCTTATCTGAAACGCTTGCCGTTGCATAGCGTCAAAGTGGATCAGAGTTTTGTCCGGGATTTACTGGTGGATGATGACGATGTGCCAATTTTGCAGGGCATTCTGGCGTTAACCCGCGCTTTTGATATGCAGGTGATTGCTGAAGGGGTAGAAACCGAAGGCCATGGCTGCAAACTGCTGCAAATGGGTTATCAGCAGGCGCAGGGTTATGCCATTGCCAGGCCTATGCCTGCAGCTGCTTTATTAGACTGGTTGCCCCAGTGGCAACCACCGCCTTCCTGGTTGTCCTGTTGCCGCTAACCTCTTGTTAGCCATCACGCTGAATAATAATGGCTCATTGTTATTGCCTGCGCTTTGCTGCTGCACCTGTGGTTGGTTATTTTCCGGCCTTTTTATCCCGCTGTATTGACGAGCATCATAAAATCACCTAACTTCTGATTACAGATTTGAAAGCGCTTTCAGGTTTGCGACAACACAAAAACCCAGTGGCCACTGACACAGTAAGTTGCTGAAAAGCCTGAATAATTCAGGCTATGGCCGCCGCAATACATATTGTCATAACAGTGATGTTTAACCCGCAGTGCAACAGTACACTGCGCCTGGCTTAGCCGCCGGGTGTTGCCGGTGGCAGCACACAACCACAGTGAATAACGATGAAAACAATTCAGTTACCCAAAGATTCCAGACTCTGCCAGCGCGATTTTATTTTTGGCGTGGCCACAGCGTCTTTTCAGATTGAAGGCAGTGCCGACAGCCGTTTGCCCTGTATCTGGGATAGCTTTTGTGCCACGCCGGGCAAGATCCGTGATGGCTCTAACGGTCTGGTGGCCTGTGATCATGTCAACCGCTGGCAGGACGATGTGCAGCTGATTCAGTCGCTGGGAGTGGATGCTTACCGGTTATCCATTTCCTGGCCCAGGGTGATGCATCAGGACGGCTCGTTAAATCAGGCGGGAGTTGATTTTTATATTCAGTTGCTGGATGCACTTAAAGCTTTAAATATCAAAACCTTTGTCACTTTATATCATTGGGATTTACCACAGCATCTTGAAGATCAGGGCGGCTGGTTAAACCGGCAAACCGCCTATTTATTTGCCGATTATGCCGACAAAATCAGCCGCGCTTTTGGCAACAGAGTGGACAGTTATGCCACCTTAAATGAGCCTTTTTGCAGCTCTTATTTAGGTTATGAAGCCGGTATTCATGCCCCTGGTAAACAGAAAAAAGCCTGGGGCCGGCAGGCGGCACATCATTTGTTATTGGCACATGGGCTGGCGCTTCGCGTGCTGAAAAAAAACAGCCCCCATAGCCTCAACGGCCTGGTACTGAATTTTACCCCTTGTTATGCCCAGACTGAGGATCCGGCCGATGTAGCGGCGGCGCAGCTGGCTGATGATTATTTTAATCAGTGGTATATCAAACCTGTGCTGGATGGCGAATATCCGCAGAGTTTTGCGCTGCTGAGCGAGCAGGATAAACCCGGCATTGAACCCGGCGATCTGGCTATTATCAGCGAACCACTGGATTTTCTTGGGGTGAATTTTTACACCCGTACTGTGTATCAGGCCTGTGCCGAGCATGGTTTTGCCCCTGTTGATATGGTGGATGCGCCCAAAACCGACATTGGCTGGGAAATTTATCCGCAGGCTTTTACCGATTTACTTGTCAGTTTGCATCAGCAATATCAGCTGCCGCCTGTCTATATCACTGAAAATGGCGCGGCAATGGACGATAAACTGCTGGACGGTGTAGTCAATGATGAAGACCGGCTGGCCTATTATCAGGCACATTTATTGGCGCTTGACAGTGCCATCCGGCAGGGCGTGCGGGTGGATGGTTATTTTGCCTGGAGCCTGATGGACAATTTTGAATGGGCCGAAGGTTATTTAAAACGCTTTGGTATTGTGTATGTCGATTACCCGACACAGCAGCGCACCATTAAAGCAAGTGGCCTGGCGTACCGCGATTTTATTCAGAGCCGTTGTCGCTGATGCGCAGGACGCTGGCAGCTGGCCTCTTGTTTTTGCATGCGTCTTGCCAGCTTCTGTCTGATCCATTAGGTTTGAATGCTGCTGTTGCAGCACCATGATGTCGCGTACTTTTACTTTATAACAACAAGAACAGGGGAAGGCCGATGGTCAGCGTCAGGGAGAAAATAGCGTACGGGCTTGGCGATACCGCCAGCAATATTGTGTTTCAGACCGTGATGCTGTTTTTAACCTTCTTTTACACCGACATTTTTGGCATTTCACCGGCTTTTGTCGGCACCATGTTTTTAGTGGTGCGTATTATCGACGCTATTACCGACCCGTTAATGGGCGCGCTGGCTGACCGCACTCAAAGTAAACATGGCAAGTTCCGGCCTTATTTATTGTGGTTTGCGCTGCCTTTTGGCCTCTTTAGCGTGCTGGCTTTTACCACACCGGATTTTTCTGAAAACGGTAAAATGTGGTACGCCTTTCTGACTTATACCCTGCTGATGTTGGCGTATACCGCTATTAATATTCCTTATTGTGCTTTGGGCGGAGTGTTAACAGCCGATCCGGGCGAACGGGTGTCAGTGCAAAGTTACCGTTTTGTGTTTGCCATGCTGGGCGGCCTGTTGGTGTCGGCCTGTACTTTGCCGCTGGTGGATTATTTTGGGGAAGGTGATAAAGCCAAAGGCTATCAGCTGACCATTCTGGCAATGAGTGCGGCCGGGGTGCTGATGTTTTTAGCCTGTTTTTACGGCACCAAAGAAAGGGTGCAACCGCCAGCTGAACAAAATAGCCTGGCGCAGGGCTGGAAAGCTTTGTGGGCTAATGATCAGTGGCGGGTGTTATCGCTGGCGGCGCTGTTTTTATTGTCGGGTGCTGTGCTGAAAAACACCCTGGCCATTTATTACGTGAAATATTATCTGGAATTGCCGGATGATATCAGCCTTTTTATTACCCTGGGCATGCTAGGCAGTATTGCCGGCTGTATGGTGGCGCAGCCGCTTGCTAAAAGGTTTTGCAAAGTAAAACTGTATATTGCAGTGCAGCTTTGTGCTGCCGCTGTTTGTGTGGCCGCTTATTTTATCGAACCTTCCCAAAGCATGCTGGCGTTTGGCTTTTTTATGCTGTGGAATTTCTTTTTTAACGCCGGCACACCCTTGTTATGGGCCAAAATGGCCGACACTGTGGATTATGGCCAGTGGAAAACCGGCATCCGCACCACAGGCATGGTGTATTCATCCATTATCTTTTTTATCAAACTGGGCCTTGCCATTGGTGGTGCCGCCGCCGGCTGGTTGCTGGCCGGTTTTGGTTATCAGGCCGACCAAAGCCAGACAGAAACCGCCAAACAAGGTATTTTATGGTCGTTTTGTCTGTATCCGGCGCTTGGCTCAGTGCTGGTGGCGCTTGTGATGCGTTGGTACATTCTGACCAATGAAAAAATTGCCCGGATCAGCACGGATTTACAAAGAGCTGATGCTGAAAAGCTGGTAAGCTAAAAAGCACAAACAACCTAAGCGTATGTGAATAAAGGACTTATGGCTACAATTTACGACGTGTCATTGATGGCGGGTGTGTCGCTGGCAACAGTGTCTCGGGTGATGAATAACAACACCAACGTCAGCGAAAAAACCCGGCAAAAAGTACTGGATGCCATGGCTGCGCTTGGCTACAGGCCCAATACCTTTGCCCAGTCGCTGGCGTCAAACTGCTCCAACAGCGTTGGCGTGCTGGTGTCGCAGCTGGACGGTCCTTATTACGGTCCTATGATGGCGGAAATTGAAGCTTCGCTGCGCAGCAAAAACAAACATGTGATTATTGCCGTGGGCCACAGTGATGCGGCGCAGGAAATGGACAGTGTAGAGTTTTTGCAGGACAGAGGTTGTGACGCGCTGATCCTCGACGTAGAAGCGGTGTCGGATGAGTATTTAATTAAACTCAGCCAGGGTGACAAGCCGATAGTGCTGATTAACCGTTATATCGAACAAATCAGTGACCGTTGTATTTACCTGGATAACGAGCTGGGTGGTTATTTAGCCTGCCAGCATGTGTTACAGCTGGGCCATAAAAATATTGCTTATATTTCAGGGCCTAAACGTAAACACGACGCGCTGGAGCGCCTTGAGGGCCACAAAAGAGCCTTGGCTGAATTTGGCCTCAGTTTTGACCCCAGACTTTGTGTGGAAGGCGACTATAAAGAAGACGGTGGAGTGGCCGGCATGGAACAGCTCTTTGCCACAGGATTGCCATTTAGCGCCGTGGTCTGTGCCAACGACCAGATGGTGTCGGGCGCCATTTCCGTTTGTTTAGACCGCGGCCTGAAAGTGCCGGGTGATTTATCTTTTGTGGGTTACGACAACATTCCTTTTGCCCGTTATATTTCCCCCAAACTCACCACAGTGAACAACCCCATCCACGAAATGGGTAAAATGGCCGCTTTGTGGTTATTAAAACATCTGTACAAAGACGACAGCGTGGTTGTGAATAATGTGTTTGTGCCAGAGCTAGTGGTAAGGGAGTCGGCTGCAGCTGTTGAAGGCTTAATGCTTTAGCCCTTGCTTTTGCCTTTGCGCAAGGCAGTACGCCGCTAGAACCTTTACACTTGCGGCTGATGGCGCTGTTGTAGTGTTGCACCCAGCCATCGGTATTGCCGCCACACACTGTCTTTATCGGTCGTGTTAAGTGCAGCAACATAGGTGACGCTTCAGTTCAACCACATAGGTGACAGCGCGCTTTAACGGTCTAAGTGTTTGTTTTATATGATGCCCTGCGGCATGGCGCGAATGCGGGGTCTCGCCACCGCGGGCGAGTCACTTTTTGTGTCGACAAAAAGTGACACAAAAAACGACCCCGATAAGCCTTCGAAAGCCCGCTAAAAATCAAAAGTTTGAGGCGCCGCCAAAACTCGGCAAGCGCTACCGTCGCTTGCCTCAAACAGTTGGCGTCTTAAAACCTCAAACTTTCAATTTTTATCGGCTCGGCTTAAAGGGGAAAGCTAACTTTAGCGTGGCATCAACTTCTGACTCAGATTTTGATCAAACACGTCTTTAAAAGCCTGCTTCGCTAGTGTTTAAGAATCTTTAATTTGTTTGATAATATTTATTCTTTTTTCTAATTGCCAAATTTGTATGCTTTCAGGGATACAGTCAGCAGCGTTTGTGTCAAATAAACATAAATTTGTGCCAGCATTGTTTTCTTTGATTTTGCTGGCGAGCGATAAACGCTCAATATTCTCTTCAAAGGCTAAAAATTGAGATGGATGCTCTATTCCATCAATGTTTTTACTTCTTAAAAATTCAGCAATTATTTGTGTGGGTATGTATTCGCGGCTTTGATGTTCCTGATGATCAAGTGGTTCTGAAAACCGGTGTGCAAGAGAAAAAGTTGGTCCGGGATTCGCCCAGTAGTAATAATCGTTTTGTACATCAGAAAAATAGTCGAACTTTGCAATAGTAAGTTCTTTTTTGATTATAAACTGTGCAACGCTCACTGGCGCGCGGCTAGCAGCTCTTACCTCCGAAACCGCTGTACAAGCATCAGACGCGAGATAAAGAGCATTAATATTGTAAGCGTTTAACCTGCCGTTGGCCCTCATATTTGCCGTTGGCTTCATTGTTTCAGCGCAGAATGGGTTTTGTTCATATTTATTCTCAGTTACTAAAAACTGATGTGCTCTAGCACGATAAAATACTTCTCCTGCCTTAATCGTTTTAAGGCTGTAACCTCTGGATTGGTCATCGCTAGATAGATATGTATACAAGTCTTGCAAAAAGTTATGAGTTTTATCTGAATAAAAATAACGGTTTACTTCACATACTTCTTTGCAAAACGCTTCGAATCTCGCTTCAAAATCAGTTTCAAATTCATGCATAGTTATAACCTTATGAATTTCATTGAGTGTATAGAGCCATGTTTTGCAATATGCGTCACTTAACTTTACGTACATAGTTAATCGCCAAGTGTAATAGCTCTTGGCCCCGTTTAGCCGAGCCGATAAAAATTGAAAGTTTGAGGTTTTAAGACGCCAACTGTTTGAGACGGCTGACGTTAGCAGCCGTCGAGTTTTGGCGGCGCCTCAAACTTTTGATTTTTAGCGGGCTTTCGAAGGCTCACCGGGGTGATTTCTTTGTGTCCCTTTCTTTGTCAGCAAAGAAAGGGACTCGCCCGTGGGGGCGAGACCCCACATTCGCGCCATGCCGCAGGCATAAATTAAATCAGAATTACCAATAAGTTAAAGTGATTATGCCGCCGGGGCGAGACCCCGCATACGTGCCATGCCGCAGGCATAAAATAAATCAACACTAACAGTAGGTTAAAGAAGCAGAGCATTATGCCGTTGGCATCAAACAAAACGCCGCTTAGCAACCAACGCTGCCGGGTTGGTTAGGCAAAACCAAGCATCAGCTCAAAATCCAATACCAAATCGGCAAAGTGACAAAACTCAACAACAAGCCAAAACCGACCAGATTCCCCACCATCCTGGGCGCCAGGCCGGCCATAATGGCGATGGCGCCGGCGGAAATCATCGGTGGCATGGCGGCTTCAAAAACCGAGACCGTCACTGCTTTGCCTTCTAACCCCAGAGCATAACAACCGGCATAAGCCAATAACGGCATTAAAATCAGTTTGATGCTGATCCCACTCACCAGCGGTGATAACCTCTCGCCACCGAGCGAAAACCTTAAGGTAAAACCTACGGCCACCATAATCAGTGGCACTAAAGTTTGTGCCAGGTTGTCGATCAGCGCCTGGAAAAAACTGGGGTAGGGGGTGTTTTTCAAAAGCAAAGCTGCCACTAAGGCCAGAAAAGGCGGGAAAGTTAAAATTTTCAGGCTGATACTTTTGACCGTGGCTTTTTCGGCGCTGGGGCTAAATGCAGCGGCCAGAATAGTGGAGTAGGTGGCAAGAGCGACAAAAGAGCCGGCCTGGTCGTAAATCAGCGCATAAGGCAGATGGTCGCCACCAAAAAACGCCTCTATCATTGGAAACCCCAAAAACGAGGTATTACCAAGTGGCAGTACTATTAAAAGTGCTGCGGTAACGTCGCGGCTCCACTGGAACATTTTACTGAGCAGCAGCACCAAAGCCACCACGATGAGCAATAACAGCCAGGGCGTTACAGCAGGGATCAGTAGCGCTGAGGATAAAGTCAGGGCCGGAATTTTCTGCAAAATAAGGGCTGGCAAAGCAATATAAAGCACAAAAGCATTGAGTACAGCCGGCGTGTCCTGGCTGAATTTGGGGATAAAACGGACGCCAACCCCAATGGCCAGATACAGCAAAATCAGCAGAAAATTATCCAAAATAATACTCCAAAGCAGTCAACAGCCAGCAAAAATCCTGGAAGTACCGATCATAACCGCTGGCAGTTTTTACCGCTATTCGACTTCTGGTGAACAGGATGTTTTTAAGGTTAAAGCAGTGCTTTACGAAGCTGTCACTTTTATGGCTGCGTCTGCGAACCTGTGACTTGCTGAATTCGCGTTTTGAAAACTAAGGTTGCTTTGGCTGCGGCAGTAGTTCTGACAGTAAAGCTCCGGCAATCAGTCGGTTCTTGTCGGCTTTTTTTAACTGTTTTAGCTGATACTCCCAAAGACTTGCCACACTGCGGTTTGGAGCCTGATATTGCCACACCAAAGTTAATGGCCCTTTACCGCGTAAAGCTTTGGCACCACCGGTGAGTTCGCCACTGTGTTGGCGCAAGCGTCGTGCCGGGTCGGTGCTGATGCCGGTATAGAGTACACCTTTGCCGGTTTGCACCAGATAGACAAACCAGGATTGGGGCGTTTTTGTTTCTGTCTCAGATTGGGGTTCTGGCGCTGCTAACAAAGGTGAAATATCCCGCAAAGGTTGATTCTGCTATACTCTGCTCGTTTTTTTGGCCGCCGTTGTTGTAGGCAGCCGTTGTTGTAGGCCGCAAAGGCCAGCGCCCCAATTCAAGGAACTTTATGCAATTTGCAGATTTGGCGTTAAATGCGCCTATCTTAAAGGCAATCGCCGAGCAGGGCTATCAAAGCCCAACGCCAATTCAGCAAAAAACCATACCGGTGATTTTACAAGGCAAAGATGTGTTGGGTGGTGCCCAAACCGGCACCGGCAAAACCGCCGCTTTTACCTTGCCGATATTGCAAAAGCTCAGCAGTGCGCCCAAAAGCCTGCAAGCCAAACAAGTACGTTGTTTAGTGTTAACACCTACCCGTGAACTCGCCCAGCAGGTGGCGGATAATATTGCCGCTTACGCCCGGCATTTACCGCTGAAAACTGCAGTGTTTTATGGTGGTGTGTCGATGAACCCACAGCTGGAAGCTGCTGAAGGCGGGCTGGATATTTTAATCGCCACACCAGGCCGGCTGTTGGACCATATGCATCAGGGCACCATCAGCTTGTATCAGCTGGAAGTGTTAGTATTGGATGAAGCCGACCGTATGCTGGATATGGGCTTTATTCACGATATTAAGCGGGTGATGGCCAAGTTACCGCCTGAGCGGCAAACGCTGTTGTTCTCTGCCACCTTTTCCAAAGAAATCAAAGAGCTGGCAGATACCTTACTGAAAAGCCCTGAGCTGATAGAAGTGGCCACCGCCAACTCGGCTTCGGCTCAGGTGCAGCAGCTGGCGTTTCGGGTCGATTCGCAGCGTAAACGAGAGTTGTTATCTCATGTGATAGGCGCACGCAATTGGCAACAGGTGCTGATTTTCAGCCGCACTAAACATGGTGCCGACCGTTTAAGCAAGCAGCTGGCGCTTGATGGTATTGAAGCGGCCAGTATCCATGGTGATAAAAGCCAGGGCCACAGAACCAAAGTGCTGCAGGATTTTAAAGACGGCAATCTGCGGGTATTGGTGGCCACAGACATCGCCGCCCGTGGCCTGGATATTGAAGATTTGCCGATAGTGGTGAATTACGATTTGCCGCATGTGGCCGAAGATTATGTCCACCGTATTGGCCGTACCGGCCGAGCAGGCCGTTTTGGTCTGGCGGTGACTTTAGTGACCCCGGATGATTTGCCGATGCTGGCGCAAATTGAAAAACTGATTAAACAGGTGATAGAGCAGCAGGTATTGCCGGGTTATGAGCATAACCCCAAGTTTAATCACTCCAGTAAAGCCAAAGAAGATGCTGCAGATGCAGAAGTAAAAATGAAGAAAAAAATCAGCAATAACAAAAAGTTGTCTATTGAAAAGGCCAAACTGCGCGCTATTGCGCTTGGTAAAAAACGGCCACAATAACAGCGGTTCGTATCTGGCCTATTGTTGTAAAAACGAAAGGAGCCAATGGCTCCTTTGTTGTTCGATAAAACAGGCAGCTTTGTGCTGCTTAACCATCCACAGGTTCAAGCGGCGTTTTCAGGGTGAGCTGATAAAAAGCTAAATCCAGATAACGGCCAAACTTAAAACCAGCCTGGGTAATAGTGCCGCTGTGTACAAAACCATGTTTTTGATGCAAAGCAATACTGCCGCTGTTGCTGGCATCGATGCCACCAATCAGCAGGTGATAACCTTGTTGCTCTGCGCTTTTAATCAGCTGGTGCAACATCAGGCTGCCATAACCTTTACCCTGATGATCCGGGTGCACATAAACCGAATGCTCCACCGAATATTTAAAAGCCGGAAATGCGCGAAAAGTGCCGTAACTGCCAAAAGCCAGCAGCTCACCCTCATTGTTTTTTAACCCCCAGACCGGGAAGTTGCCGACAGCTTTGTTGGCAAACCACTGCTGCATAGTGTCCAGCGTGCGGGGTTTGTATTCATATAAAGCTGTGGTGTGCAAAATGGCGTGGTTAAAAATAGCCAGAATGGCTTTGGCGTCTGTATCAAACTGGCAAAGCGAAAGTTGCATCCGGCTATTCCTGTAATGCTGTGCGGCAGTATTAACTGCGGTAAAGGGTTTTGATCAAATGAAAACCAAACTGGGTTTTTACCGGACCATGCACTTCTAATAATGGCTTTTTAAAGACCACATCGTCAAAAGGTTTTACCATCTGGCCGGCGCGGAATTCACCTAAATCACCGCCTTTTTTCCCTGAAGGGCATAAGGAGTGTTTTTTCGCAAGCTCATGAAAATTAGCACCTTTGGCCAATTGTTGTTTCAGGTTTTGGGCTTCTTCCTGGGTCTTTACCAGGATATGACAAGCACAGGCTCTGGCCATCAGTTTTACTCCTACCACATGATTCTGAGCGCGCGACTGCAACGCGGCCGCGCATTTTAATGGAAAACTTAGGTTCGCAACAGTAGCTGTTTAGACCAGTAGCGGCGTTTTGTCATTGACAGCCAGGGGCATAAATGAGTAAAGCTATGTTTTATAAAAATAAAAATGGAGGGAAAAAATGGCAAAGTGGTTGTTAAGAATTTTAGGGGTACTGCTGCTGGCTGCGGCTGTGCTGGTGGTGAATGCGGTCTGGTTTAAACCTTTTTCCAGCCGGGTATTTTATGAACGGGTGTTTCTGGAATTTGGTCTTACCAGCCCGGAGCTGCTCACCCAACTGCGGTTACTGGAGTCTTTTGGCCTTCGCTCGCACAATGCGCAGCTGGATGATCGCAGTCAGCAGGCGGCGGATCAGCAGTTTGCCAAAATGAAAACCGACCTTGCCACACTGCGCAGTTATGACCGCAATGCGATGTCTGAAGCACAGCGGCTGAACTACGATATGCTGGAGTGGTTTATGGCGCACAGCAGTGAAGGTGAACGCTGGCGTTATCACAGTTATCCGGTCAATCAGCTGTTTGGTATTCAGAGCAACTTACCGAAATTTATGGTCAGCAGCCATCCGCTGGCGGATCTCACCGACGCCGAACACTATATCAGCCGGTTAAACCAGTTCCAGCGGGTGTTTAGTCAGGTGGTCGAAGATTTAAAAATCAGCGCTGACAAAGGCGTGATCCCACCGCGTTTTGTGCTGGAAAAAGTGCTGGCCGAAATAGAGGGCTTTACCGCAGGTTCTTTGGAAGAACAGCTGCTGTATAAACACTTTGCCGATAAAATCAGTCAGCTCAATGATATTGATGCCGCTACAGCCACAAGCTTAAAACAACAGGTGGGCGAGGCAGTGCAGCAGTCTGTTAAGCCGGCCTATCAGCAGCTCAGCAGTTATTTACAAACATTATTGGCACAAAGCAGCACCGACGATGGTGTCTGGAAGTTACCGGACGGTGATGCTTATTACGCTTATATGTTAAAACAACACACCACCACCGACCTCACACCTGAGCAAATCCATCAGCTGGGTCTGGCGGAAGTTGCCCGTATTCAGGCACAAATGCTGGAAATTTTAACGGTGCAAGGCCACAGCGGTGACTCAGTGGCCGCCATGATGACGGCGCTCGGCGACGATCCGCAGTTTTTATATCCGGACACAGCAGAGGCGCGGCAGCAAATTTTGGCTGACTATAAAACCCTGCTGGTTGATATTAATACCAGGTTAGCGCCGGCCTTTAATATCAGACCTAAAGCTGAGATGGATGTGCGCCGCGTGCCGGAATTTAGCGAAAAAACCGCGCCAGGTGCTTATTACAACAGTCCGGCGATGGATGGTTCACGTCCTGGTGTGTTTTATGCCAATTTGTATGACGTGCGGGCCACACCCAAATTTGGCATGAAAACCCTGGCCGTGCATGAAGGTATTCCGGGCCATCATTTTCAGCTGGCGATAGCGCAGGAACTGCAGGGGTTACCTACCTTTCGCAAAATTCTGCCTTTTACTGTGTATGCAGAAGGCTGGGCGCTGTACAGCGAAAAACTGATGGCGGAGCTGGGTTTGTATCAGGATGATCCTTATGGTGATCTGGGCCGGTTACAGGCCGAACTGTTCCGGGCTATCCGGTTGGTGGTGGATACTGGTATTCATCATAAACGCTGGACGCGCGAGCAGGCCATTGCCTATATGAGCAGCAACTCAGGGCTGGCAGCTTCTGATGTGCAGGCCGAGGTAGAACGTTATATTGTGATGCCAGGCCAGGCCTGTGCATATAAAATTGGCATGCTGAAAATTCTGGAACTACGTGAAAAAGCCAAACAGGAACTGGGTGAGCAATTTAAGCTGACTGAATTTCATGATGTGTTGCTGAAAAACGGTGCTATGCCAATTGCCATTCTGGAGCGGGTGGTGGAGCAATATATCCAGACAACCAGGCAAGGTGCAGCAGCCTGACTTATAACAGTCAAAGCCCTGCCTTTTGGTGGGGCTTTGCCATTTTGATCAAACAACAAAGCCACGTCACAGCAGGAAACCGGGTCGGCCACATGAGCGCTCAAACGAGAGTCTGCCATCGCAGTGCACTTTGGTAGGCAACATAAAAAAACGGCGCCTTGGCGCCGTTTTTTACATACAAGCATCAGCTTAGCTGATGCTTGTTCTGCCTGAAAAGCAGTGCTGCTTATTAATAAGCAACATCACGTTTTTCAATCAGATCCAGCTGAACTTCCTGTACCAGGGCAGATTCAGCCAGCGCTTTTCGCAGTTTCATCAGGTTGGTATTTGCTTTGGCTTGTAACAACACCAGACGCTCATCACCGGCACTTTGCACCAGAGTTAAATCAAACTCTTTTTGCAGCTGCGCGAGTTGAGATGCGTCTTTTAACAACACGCTGACAATACCGCTGTAATGACCCAATTCACCTGTCATGCGGTTTTTCACCACAGTACCAGGCACAATGTCAGTGTTTTGCACCAGCATCGGCGACACACTGCGCACAATCACCTGTTCACCAAAGCTGGCAACCACATCAGCAGCCTGTGCTGTTTCAGCAGCAACAACCCGCAGTTCAGGTTGTACTTCATAAATAGGGCCACGCAGGCCTTTTTTAGTCGCTGGCTGAGTCTGTTCAGCTTGTTTGGTCAGTTGACGCAACTCTTTGTCTTGTTCAGTCGCAGTCGCAGGCAAAGCCATGGCAGTGATGAGCAGTGCCAAAGCAGTTAATTTTGTATTCATCGTTTATTCCTCGACTTAGTGACCAAAGACACGCAGAGCTACACCTTCAACCCGAGAGGTTTCGCTGTTATTCATATAACCATCAACTTCCAGAAGACCGCCGGCTGACTCGTAGTTTGCACCGTTGACGTCAAGTACACGGATTTTCCAGGTACCTTTGGCTGACTCACCGTAAAACGCATTGCTTAACAGTACTGTATCTTTCAGCAGATACCCCGGGTTATCAGAGAAATCCGGGCTTAATGCCGGGTAAATCAGTGCTTGTTTAGACGACAACAACACGCTGCGGGTTCCGGCAGGTGAAGTGACTTCAATGGCTAAGTCGATACCGGCAGTGGTCTGGAATACACCATCAGCAGTTTCAAAACCGTAGTTGTATTCAGGGTTGGTGATGCTGAATTTAAACTGTGCCCCTTCCAGTTTGATATCGTCAGTTACGTCAATGCTCAGCTCTGCGCCGGCGACGCTGTTGTCAGGAACGACCAGCGCCAGCGCTTGTTTATCGGCAGCATAGACACCAACACCTTTCCAGGCTGATACTTTTTCAGCTGGTAATGCTTTGTGTTGTTTTGCTAAAGCAACAGCTTTGCCTGCGTCAACGCGACCAAAACCGTAGTTATTGTTAAATTCATAACCGGCTTTGTTTTTCACCCAACCCTGATGCGCAACAAAGTCGCCATCCGGAGTTTTCAGGGTTACAGCTTTGTTGGCCGCATCTACTTTGGTACTGGTTTGTACCAGAATGTCGCGCACGTCACGGTAGCTCAGGTTTGGATTGGCTGACAGCATCAGGCTGACCACACCTGAAGCGTTTGGCGCTGCAGATGAAGTACCGTTAAAGGTTGAAGTGTAGTTACAGCTGGTGTTGTCTTTATGGCCTGGGTTATTAAACGGGAAATAACCGGCAAAAAAACCTGGCCAGTAAGCTTTATCGTATAAATCCACACCGGTAAAGCTACTGTAACCGCGTAAACAGGTCATTTGATCTGTGGTCACCATGGCCGGGGCGAAGGTACCGTATTCACCGGCAGGAGCAGACACTAACAGGTTGGCTCCGGCGGTAGAATAACTGGTGTGACGGCCATCAGAGTTCACTGCGGCAATAGTCATGTAATACGGCGTGTTCTGGCTTGGCTCTAAAGCACCGTTGTAACAGGTTAAGCCCAGGGCGTTGGCACCGTTGTCCCAGCACAGGTCGGCATCATAGTCGTTACCGTCCAGGAATGAGTTACCAGCGGCTTTGACGTTCACCACACCTTTGCCTGCGCGAAGTACTTTGGCGCTGTAGGCCTGGATCAGTTCTGACTGCTCGCTGTAAGCAATGGCGGCTGGTACTGTCGTACCGTAACTGCGGTTAAAGACGGCAACGGGTTCGTTGACACCAATACCACTGCCCGGGTGTCCATGAATTAACAAAGTGCTACGGGCACCTTGAGAGGCCAGGTAGTTCATACCAATCAGTTGGGCATCAGGTGCTACACCACGACCACCCAGACCATTCCAGCCTGTAGCAGCAATTAAACCGGCAACGCTGGTACCGTGGTCGCCACCTGTGGCCATGCTTGTTGGGTTGGTTGGGTCGGCTGCGCCTTTCACCAGATTTAACGAGCGGTTTGGTAACACGTTCGCCACCAAATCTTCGTGGTTAATTTCCAGGCCGCTGTCGACAACGACGGCGATGGTATTTTTACCTGTTGCGCCCAGTGCATAAGCACCCAGCACGTTCATATCTTCGTTGGCTTTTAATACTGAAGGGTCAGCACGTTTTGCTGCGCGCGCGTCCGCATCTTCTTTGCTCCAGCCCAGAATACGTTGTAATTGTAACGAGTACTGTTCGATCAGGCTGTCGCTCATGGCATAGGCTTTTTGGCCAGTGTTGCGTAAGTGCCATTGTTGATCCGCCAGTGGGTCGGTTTTTGAGGCGCCGATCTGGATGGTGGCTGTGCTGCTTTCTTTGCCATCAGACACTGTGTAGCTAAAGACTGTGGTGCCAGGTTTTAACGCTGTGTAGCTGAACTCAGGGCCTGTTAACACCAGGTTGCCATTTTTTAACGCATAAACGCCATTTTTAGGCGCGATAGCAACACCGTCTTCGGCTATTTTGGTGATAGTCATTGGATCACCGTCCACATCACGGGCAACTAATTTACCGGTAATTGGCACCCAAACTAAACCGCCGGCAAAACTTTCACTTTTGACTTGCGGAGCTGTATTTTTATTGTCACTACCGCCACACGCAGTCAGTGCAATCAGCACTGATGCAGAGATAAGCGTTCTTTTAAGTTGAAACATGATAATTCCCTGATATTTATTGTCACTAAAAAATAAAGCGCATCCGATGCTAACATTTTGCTCAGGGTGTTTACTATTTTTTAATAAAAAAACCTAAATTGAGTGATTAAAAAGCAAACAAAAAAAGCACCTTGTTGGTGCTTTTTTACGTTTTGCTTGCAATGAAAGGTTAAATTGCTGTGTTAAGCGGGCTGTTGCTGGGTAATACAGTGCACATTACCACCGCCGAGCAGAATTTCCCGGCCTGGTACTGTCACCACCTGATGTTGTGGAAATACCTTGCTTAAAATTTCAACTGCAACTTTGTCCATCGGATCGTCAAAAGTTGGTAACACCAGGCCGCCATTACATAAATAAAAGTTGATGTAAGAGCCGGCTAAACGCGCTTGCGCTTCGCGTGGTGTGGCTGAACCCGTTAAATCCACTGATGCATATTCTTCAGCTTTGGCCAGCAAAGGGCCAGGCACCGGCAGTTTATGAATAATAAATTTACGGCCTTTGGCGTCGGTGCTATTTTCCAGCACTTCCAGCGCTGCTTTAGAGCGGGCATATTGTGGGTCAGACTCATCATCAGTCCAGGCCAGCAGCACTTCGCCAGGGCGGACAAAACAACACATGTTGTCCACATGACCGTCGGTTTCGTCATTAAAAATGCCGTCTTCCAGCCAAATCACTTTGTCGATGCCAAGGTAATCACTGAGCTTTTGTTCAATCTGGCTTTTGGTTAAATGTGGGTTACGGTTTTTATTCAGTAAACACTCGGCCGTGGTTAATAAAGTGCCTTCTCCGTCTGTATGAATAGCGCCGCCTTCCAGCACAAAACCTTCAGTGCGGTAACGGGGCAGGCCTTCGACATTCAGTACCTTTTGCGCCACCTGATCGTCTTTATCCCAAGGGAAATATAAACCGCCATCCAGACCGCCCCAGGCATTAAAGGTCCAGTCAACACCTCGTACTTCTTTGCCATTGGTGACAAAAGTAGGGCCTGTGTCACGGCACCAGGCGTCGTCGGTTGACACTTCAATGACGCGGATTGGGTGATTGGTGGGCTCCATTGCCAGCTGGGCCTGGGCGTTGGCAAACTGTTTTGCAGATGCCATCACAGTGACAGGTTCAAAACGGGCAATAGCACGAATGACCGCACAAAATGCCTGTTGTGCCGGCTTAGCACCTAAGCGCCAGTTGTCGGTACGTTCAGGCCAGACCAGCCAGGTTTGTTTGTGGGTCGCCCATTCGGCCGGCATATAAAAACCGTCGGCTCTTGGGGTGCTTTGTAAGGTACGATCTGAAATAAATCCGCTCACGTCAGGATCCTTATGCTGGTCCAGAGTTCTGGACTAAAGATGACTGCTGAAAAATACTCAGGCCAGAAATCTCCGGCCTGATGTGATGTATTGATAAGGCGTGGGTTTTACCCCCTGAATGCCTTATTCGTTGCTGTTTTTTGGCTTTGTTTTGCCGTCTTTGGTCAGCAGGGTATCAAAAATGTCGATACGGCGGTCACGGAACACACCCCAGCTGCGGCGGATATGCGCCAGCTCGTCTAAGTCAAAAGTGTGTACCAGCACAGCTTCGCTGACTTCATCCGCTTCCTGTACCTTGGCACCAAACTGGTCTGCAATAAAACTGCTGCCGTAGAACGTAATAGAAAAATCCTGTTCGGTTTCAGTACCAATACGGTTAGAGGCAATCAGCGGCACCAGGTTAGCGGCGGCATGGCCTTGTTGGGTACGCTGCCAGTGGTCGCGTGATGAAATAGTAGCGTCATGTGGTTCACTGCCAATGGCGGTTGGGTAAAACAGCAGCTCAGCGCCCATTAATGCCATAGTGCGGGCACACTCAGGGAACCACTGATCCCAGCAAATACCAATACCAATTTTGGCATAAGCGGTATCCCAGACTTTAAAGCCGGTGTCGCCAGGGGTGAAATAGTATTTTTCGCTGTAACCCGGGCCATCCGGGATATGGCTTTTACGGTAAGTGCCAAGGTAAGCACCATCAGCATCAATCACCGCCACGCTGTTGTACAGGCAGTTGCCGGCGCGCTCATAAAAACTGATAGGCAGCACCACATTCAGTTCTTTGGCAATCTTGGTGAAATGCGCAACAGCAGCGTTGTTTTCCAGCGGCGTTGCAAATTCAAGATATTCTGGTTTTTGCTTTTGGCAGAAGTAGTTACGCTCAAATAACTCTTGCAGCAGGATAATTTGTGCACCCTGGGCAGCAGCCTGACGTACCAGTTTTTCCCCACGGGCAATATTTTCTTCCACATTCCAGCCACCCACCATCTGGGTAGCGGCAACTGTTACATTACGCATGCAAAGGTTCTCCAAGCCAAAATAAAAAGGACACCTTACTGTAGCCAGTTGTGCTTAATGGCGCAAAACAAAACGCAGCAGAAACAAGCACAACACCGGCTGAGTAAAGGTGATTTGGGCGCGCAAAATGCCGGATTTTTCACCGGCCGTCAACGCATTTTTCCTGCCTTTTAGCAATGCACAAAACTGCTGCATCAGCATGGCATGAATATGCTAAATATCCGAATAAAGATGGTTTTTATATGCGGTTTTCACAGTGGCTGTGATCTCTGGTTCAGCGCTTTGCCGCTAATTTGGCGGCCAGCAATAACAATTCAGGTTCCAGCCTGGTTTTATAGTTGATATGCACATAACTAAACTGCACTTCGGCTTTGCTATTGAGAATATAAACCGCAGGAACCGGCAGCACCGCTTTGCCTGTGTTGTCGTAGGTGAGCTCAATACCATAACTGCCTTTATATAAAGCCGTGGTTTTATCGTCCAGATAATAAGCCAGGCCAAAAGCACGGGCGGCATCAAGTGGTTGATCGGACAATAAACGGTAATTCAGCGCAGCGCCTTTGGTGTTGGCCTGGCTATCCGTCACCGCTTTTGGTGCTTGTGGGCTAATGGCAAGCAGCTGATAACCCAAGGCTTTCAGTTTGGGTTCAATATCTTGAAGCCCTGCCAGCTGGGCATTGCAATAAGGGCACCAGCCACCACGGTAAAACACCAAAACAGTAGGTTTTTTGCCAACTTCAGTGAGTAATTGCACTTCTTTACCTTGTTGATCCAATAAAGTAACGGCCGGCGCTGTCATGCCATTGAGTAAAGGCCGGACTTGTTGTGGGTTATCTGCAATGACAGTCGCTGTTGTGTTGGCGGCAGCGCCGAGCGTAACGAGCAAAGCAGCGAGCAGCAATGTTTTGGTGGGAAAATACATCAGGCAGTCCTTGTAGGTCGTTGAATAAAATAGTTGAGTAAAACAATAAACCGGTAAAAGAGGCCATTTCTTTCATGGTGTTAAAAAAATATTGGCTTTGCTGATCTGGCGCAGGGCAGGCTTCTTATTCTCAGGTAGAATAAACCGCAAATAACAAGCGGCCGGGATGCAGGGGCATGACAAAAAAACTGTTTGATATTCTGATTGTGGGCGGCGGTATGGTGGGCGCTTCGTTAGCACTCAGATTTAGCCAGGCCGGTTTGCAGGTGGCTGTGATTGAAAAAACGCCGCTCAGTTTAGTGCAGGACTCTATGCCCACAGATGCAGCAGAGACCACAGAGCCGCCAATAGATTTACGGGTTAGCGCCATTAACAGACGCAGTGAACAATGGCTGCAGGATATTGGCGTCTGGCAACATTTGCCTGCCACCCGCTTATGCCCTTATCGTGCTTTACAGGCGTTTGAAGGCGACAGCCAGCCTCACAACGAAGGGCTGACATTTACCGCAACTGAGCTGGATCAGCCTTATCTTGGCCATATTATTGAAAATAACAGCCTGCAAAAAACCATGTGGCAGCAGTTTAATGAATTTATTACGTTGTTTTGCCCGGCTACTGTCGTGTCCTTGTCGCAGCAAAGCGCAATTTCTGGTTATGCATCTGTCACCACCAAAGAATTTGGTGAAATTTCTGGCCGGTTACTGATAGCGGCCGACGGCGCACAGTCACAACTGCGCAACCTGGCCGGCATTGGCCACAATGGCTGGCAATACCAACAGGCCTGCCTGGTAGCCACTGTTGATACTGAATATCCGCAGCAGGACATCACCTGGCAACAATTTACCGAACAAGGCCCAAGAGCCTTTTTGCCCTTGCCAGGTGCCCAGGCCTCTTTGGTTTGGTATGACGATTTACCCAAAGTAAAAGCGCTGGCGCAGTTACCGGCGGCGCAGCTTGCACTGGAAATTCAAAAAAACTTCCCGGCCAAACTTGGCAAAATAACCGTCAAACAACAAGGCTGGTTTCCACTGACCCGAATGCATGCCAACCGTTATTGGCAAGGCAGGGTGGTGTTGGTGGGCGATGCTGCCCACAGTATTAATCCGCTGGCCGGACAGGGTGTAAACCTGGGGTTTGCCGACGCAGCTTTACTTTCAGAGCTGGTGTTGCAGGCGCTATCTGAAGGGCGTGATTTAGCTGATAGCCAGCTGCTGCAACAGTATTGGCAAGAGCGCAAAAAAGCGAACTTATTGATGATGTCGGCGATGGATGGCTTTTACCAGTTATTCAGTAGCCGCTGGCCAGTGCTCAGACTGGCGCGCAAACTGGGGTTAACTGCAGCGGCCAAGGCCGGTCCACTGAAAGCCTGGGTAGGCGCTTATGCCGCTGGGCTCAAAGGTTAAAGCAGCCGGAGCTGGTTTATTGCAACAACCTGCTCAGTCTCAAGCGGTTATTGAACGCCGGCCTGGCTTAACAACAGTGGCAATGCTGTTTTCCAGAAACTACGCCACTGTTCCAACTCTTCTGCGGTAGTGAGCTGCTCATGTTGTAACGACAAAGCTACTTTATCAGTGGCTTTTTGCTGAATATGAAGCACCAGACGAGAACCGTCCGCAAGTTCACAGCGCCAATAACGCCACTTTTCAGTCTGACTGACTCTGGGTTCTGCCTTTAACTGCACTTGATTAAAACTCTGGATGCCGGCAACAGCCTGTAGCCAGAGTGTTAGCGTTTCATCAAGCTGTCCTGACAGCGTTTTATTCACCGATAACTTAAATTGGCCGCTGCAGTCCTGGCCCGGCTGGCGTTTACCCAGATGCTGTTCAAACTTGACCGTCAGACTTTGTGCCCACCAATCAGATACCCCTGGCTGGCTTTTTAATAAAGCGGCAATTTGTGGGTGGTTGAGGTTGCCGGCCTGCTGTGCTGTTAAAAAATCGAACCAGCTTTGCAGGCTGCGACCTGTGGCAATTGTGATTTTGTCTGTGGTTTGGCTTAAAGGCATAACCTGGCCTGAGGCAATGAAACAGCTGATTGCAGCATACTCATTTAAGCATGCCCCTTGCAACGCCCTTGGCCGCAGACATTTGCAGAACGCAAAAAAAAGAAAACCCAGCATAAGCTGGGTTATCAAAGAATGGCAGGGGTACAGGGATTCGAACCCCAGAATGGCGGGATCAAAACCCGCTGCCTTACCGCTTGGCTATACCCCTGCAGAAATTTTGTGGCGCTAATTGTATGAACTGATGACCATACTGCCACTAAATTTAATGGCAGGGGTACAGGGATTCGAACCCCAGAATGGCGGGATCAAAACCCGCTGCCTTACCGCTTGGCTATACCCCTGCAGAAACTGCAGAATTCTTACTTGCTTTGGTGCGGAAAGAGAGACTCGAACTCTCACGCCTCGCGGCGCTGGAACCTAAATCCAGTGCGTCTACCAATTTCGCCATTTCCGCAATTTACGGCGAACAACGCAGAGAAAGTGGTGGCTACAGCGGGAATCGAACCTGCGACCCCAGCATTATGAGTGCTGTGCTCTAACCAGCTGAGCTATGTAGCCACTGTGTCTTAGTTGTCCTAAGCAAGTGGCGCGTATTATGCTCAGATGCGTTTTTCACGTCAACCCATTTTTTGCCGCAATAAAGCGAATTCAGTTTGTTTGCTGTTTTTCTATGCAGATTGTCTGCAGCTTAGCCAGTTTTAGCCCAAATTCCATGGGCTTAGCCTGCTTTAGGCTGGGGTTTAGTTGGAAAATCCGTTAGTATCCCAAATCCCGCGTAGGCAAATGCCACGCTCCGACTGCAGCCAAGACTGCTATTTATGCCAAGGCATAAAAAAAATATTACAGGAGATCTCATGTCGACCCCGACAACTCAGACCGCAGATACAGCAGGCCCACGCTGGCCAAAACAACTGCCTTATATTATTGCCAGCGAAGCCTGCGAGCGTTTTAGCTTTTATGGCATGCGTAATATTTTAACGCCATTTTTAATGACGGCTTTGTTATTAGCCATTCCGGAAGAGTTAAGAGCCGGTGCTGCCAAAGACGTGTTCCACTCTTTTGTTATTGGGGTGTATTTTTTTCCTTTATTAGGCGGTTATCTGGCGGACCGGCTTTTTGGTAAATACAACACCATTTTATGGCTGAGTTTAATTTATTGTGTTGGTCATGCCTTTTTAGCCATTTTTGAACACAGTGTGCAGGGGTTTTATACCGGCTTATTTTTAATAGCGCTGGGTTCTGGTGGTATTAAACCTTTGGTGTCGTCTTTTATGGGCGACCAATTTGACCAAAGCAATAAGACGTTAGCGCGCAAAGCCTTTGACTGGTTTTATTTCACTATTAACTTTGGCTCCTTTTTTGCGTCACTCTTTATGCCGCTGCTGCTGAAATATTATGGTGCTGCTGTTGCCTTTGGTATTCCGGGCATTTTGATGTTTATCGCCACCTTGTTTTTCTGGCTTGGCCGCAAAAATTATGTGCATGTACCACCAGAGCCAAAAAATCCACATGGTTTTTTACCCGTTGTGCGCACAGCTTTAATGGCAAAACAGCCAGGGCAGGCCAATAGCGGTCTTTATGTTGCTGTGATTGGCGCTGCGCTTGCTGTTTATGCGCTGAGTCAAATGGCGTCCTTAGGTATAGTTGCAGCACTTTGTCTGGCGCTGGTGCTGATAATGGGTTTTGGTGGTGCTGGTGCTGCCATGCAACTGGAGCGTGCCCGTGCTGTGCATCCTGATGCGGCGGTGGATGGTGTGCGTTCAGTGCTGCGTATCCTGATTTTATTTGCACTGGTGACGCCGTTTTGGTCTTTGTTCGACCAAAAAGCATCGACCTGGATTTTACAGGCCAATGACATGGTGAAACCACATTGGTTTGAACCGGCCATGATGCAGGCATTAAATCCTGCGCTGGTGATGATCCTTATTCCTTTTAACCATCTGGTGCTCTATCCATTGTTGGAAAAATGCGGTGTGCAATTAACCTCCTTGCGCAAAATGGGCGCCGGTATTGCGGTGACAGGTTTAAGCTGGATTGTGATTGGCAGCATTCAGCTGATGATGGATTTGGGCACGCCAATGAATATTATGTGGCAGATTTTGCCTTACGCGCTGCTTACCATGGGCGAAGTGCTGGTATCAGCGACCGGTCTTGAATTTGCTTATAGTCAGGCGCCGGCTGCGATGAAAGGCACTATCACCAGTTTCTGGAACTTGTCGGTAACAGTCGGTAACTTATGGGTTTTACTTGCCAATAACAGTATTAAAACACCGGCTGTAACAGCGCAGGTGACGCAAAGTGGCTTGAGTGAAACGGCGTTTTTAATGTTCTTTTTTGCCGCTTTTGCGCTTTTGGCAGCGGCGGTATTTGCACTTTATGCCCGAAGTTATCCAATGCAGGATAATTACCGGCCAGTCGGCTAACGATGTTTGGCAAAACAAAGCCTGTGTTGTTTTGCCAATCGCCAGAAATAACAAAGCCACCTTGCGGCGGCTTTGTTATTTATAAAGAGCTTAAAGAGACTTACACGTTAAACAGGAAGTGCATCACGTCGCCGTCTTTACAGACATAAGTTTTACCTTCAACCCGCAGTTTGCCTGCTTCTTTAGCACCGGCTTCACCTTTACAGGCGATAAAGTCGTCAAAAGAAACCACCTGAGCGCGGATAAAACCTTTTTCAAAGTCGGTGTGAATGACGCCAGCGGCTTGTGGCGCAGTGGCGCCCACCGGAATAGTCCAGGCACGCACTTCTTTGACACCAGCGGTGAAATAAGTGTGCAGGTTCAGCAGCGAATAACCACCACGGATCACGCGGTTCAGGCCAGGTTCTTCCAGGCCCATCGACTCTAAAAATTCAGCTTTTTCGTCGTCTTCCAGCTCAGAAATTTCTGATTCAATAGCGGCACAGACTGGCACCACAATAGCGCCTTCTTTGGCGGCAATTTCACGTACCACATCTAAATGTGGGTTATTTTCAAAACCATCTTCCAGCACGTTGGCGATATACATGGTTGGTTTGATGGTTAAAAAATTCATGTAGGAGATCAACGCTTTTTCATCATCAGACAAAGCCAGTTGACGTAAAGTCAGGCCTTCTTCCAGATGTTTTTTTACTTTCTCCAGCACTTCAATTTCAGCTTTGGCGTCTTTGTCACCGGCTTTGGCTTTTTTGCTGACGCGGAAAATCGCTTTTTCCGCGCTGTCCATATCGGCCAGTACCAGTTCCATATTGATAGTGTCGATATCGTCAGCCGGGTCAATTTTGCCGGCAACGTGAATAATGTTTTCATCGTCAAAACAACGTACAACATGGCCAATAGCGTCAGTTTCACGGATATTGGCCAGGAACTTGTTGCCAAGGCCTTCACCTTTGGACGCGCCTTTGACTAAACCGGCGATATCCACAAACTCCATGGTGGTTGGCAGAATACGTTGTGGATTGACAATTTCAGCCAGCTGCTGCAAGCGTAAATCCGGCACCGGTACCACTCCGGTATTTGGCTCAATGGTACAAAACGGGAAGTTGGCCGCTTCAATGCCTGCTTTGGTCAACGCGTTGAATAAAGTAGATTTACCGACGTTTGGTAAACCAACGATGCCACATTTAAAACCCATGAGATGATCCTTTG
>Ga0209207_1000310_pt1 | contig 32622 bp, 32 predicted proteins | sample SaghotsprinmetaG_FD_184140 | JGI IMG/M metagenome (GOLD analysis project Ga0209207, IMG submission 184140) | Hot spring microbial communities from South Africa to study Microbial Dark Matter (Phase II) - Sagole hot spring metaG (SPAdes) (version 3) | ecosystem: Environmental > Aquatic > Thermal...
TGCCGTCGATCTGCACCAGCTCCCCCAGCCGCGGTCGCCGCGGCCGCGGCGGATGCAAGCGCCCCCGGCGCTTCTCGGAGGCTTGCCACAGCCCCGCAGCCATCATCCACTGCCGCAACGTCTCCTTGGACACCCGTATGCCTTCCCGGTGCAGATACTCCGCCGCCAGCGTCGGCCCAAAGCCCGCGTAGCAGCTGCGTACCCGACCCAGAATCGCGTCCTTCACCGCCGCATCAATGCTGCGGCTCAAAGGCTTGCCGCGCCGGCAGCTGACCAGCCCCGCCGCCCCTTCGGCCTCATAGCGGCGCAACAAGCGGCGAACTTGCCGCTCCGACAACCCCAAGCTCCGTCCCGCCTGCCGCTGACTCACCACCCCATCGGCCACCTGACGCAATACCTCCAGCCGCTTGACTTCTTTCCCGCTCATCTCGATCCGGTCCACCATCACATGCTCCGCCTGCAACCAAAGCGGACATTTCTAACTTGCTGAGACCGGACATTACTAACTTGCTCTTACACGATCCACAAGCAGGCTTGACTTAATTAGTTTTTATGAATATTCTTAGATTAGAATTCTTTCCCCCACCGCACTGGAGAGCCCTATGAACGCCGCACGCACACTCACCCTCGCCGCCACCCTACTCGCCATGGCCACCCCCACCCTGGCTGGCAACCCCGAGGCTGGCCGGCAAAAGGCCACCGCATGCATCGCCTGCCATGGCGACGCAAACTTCCCGGGTCTGTTCTACACCCTGCAACTGGCCGGTCGAAACGCCGACAAGCTGGCCATCAAGACCAACAAATACCGCACCGGCAAGATTCACAGCCCGATCATGGCGGCATTCACCATACCCCTGAAGGAAGAAGACATCGCCGATATTTCCGCCTGGTACCAGTCGCTTGGCAAGCCGGCCCTGATGCTGCCGTTCTCCATGATCAAGGGGGACGACGAGGTCCAGACCGGCCCTGTTTCCGCGACCCCCACCGGTTCGGCCTACGCCGCACGCTGATCGAACCCTGGCATGGCGGAGTGCGGCCCCGAACGGGTCCGGGTCTATGATCCCGTCCTGCGCAGTCTGCACGCCTGGAACGGGCTCGCCATACTGGGCTTGATCATCACGGGTCAGCTCGCCAGCCGAATTGGGCTGGGGAACGCTAAATTCGATTCCTGCACCCTCTGGCAACTGCATCTGTGGCTGGGTTATGCGCTCCTCCTTGGCCTGGTCGGACGCCTGATCTGGGGCCTTGGGGGGCCTCGATCGGCCCGCTGGCCAGCGCTCTGGCACCCCGGGGTCTGGCTTGTGGCGCTGAAACAACGCCGCGTCTACCTGCCGCATCCGGGGCATGGGCACCATCCTCTGGCGAGCGGCGCGTATCTTGGGGTGTATTTCATCCTGCTCGGGATGAGCGCAACTGGTCTTGCTCTCGCGGCCATCGACCTCAACACCGGCCCGCTCTACGCCTGGCTGGGCCATAATGCCCTGCTCAAGCCCGGCTTCCGCATTCCGCACGAGGCACTGCACTACCTGCTGATCGCATTCATCCCGCTGCATCTTGCCGCGCTGATCCTGCATGAGCGGCGTGAGGGCGTGCCCCTCGCCCAAGCCATGATCAGCGGTTTTCAATATATCCGCCGCAAGGGCTCGCCATGAAGCGCTTACACCCCTTACTCCTGACACTCGCCGTCACGCATGTCGGCCCGGTCCTGGCACAGTCGCCGCAGGCCATCCTCGAGGTCCTCACCCGCGAGGCCGGCGCGAGTGCATCGATCCAGCGTGGCGAGCGCTTTTACCACGCCCGACCCGGCGGCGGCGAGGCCGAGTCCTGCGCCAGTTGTCACACCGCCGATGCGCGCCAGCCCGGAACCCATTACCGCACCCGTAAACGCATCGAGCCCTTGGCGCCGGCCACCAACCTGGAGCGTTTCACCGACCCGGCCAAGGTGGAGAAATGGTTTGCACGCAACTGCAAGGATGTATTGGGCCGCGCATGCACGCCGCAGGAAAAGGCGGATTTCGCCGCCTATGTGATCTCGCTGAAGTGAGTCCGTCATGATGAAGCCAAGACTGCCCGAATCCGAAGGCTTCATCCGCCTGCCGCGGCCTGGCCTGCTGGCCCTGGTGGCCGCCCTGCTGCTGACCTCGCTGTGGATCGCCCAGGGTCAGGCCTCGGGCGAGGCCGCCTTTCCCATGCCGGTCGATCCCCGGTACCGCGCCGAATGCGGCAGCTGTCACACCAGTTATGCCCCCGGTCTGCTGCCGGCCCGCTCCTGGGACAGGATGATGACCACACTGGACCGCCATTTCGGCGAAGACGCCAGCCTGGACGAGGCCACACGCGCAGCCCTGACCCGCGAGCTGATCCGGCTGGCCGCAGACAACCCCGGGGCGAACATGCTCATGCGCCGCATTGCAAGCAGTTTTGTCCGCCAGGAAGCGCCGCAACGCATCAGCGATTCGCCCTTCTTCCGCCACATGCACGACGAGGTTCCGGCCCGCATCTGGCGCCGCGCCGGCGTCGGCAGCCCGGCGAACTGCGGTGCCTGCCACAGTCGCGCCGAGGAAGGGCGATATTTCGAGCGCGAAGTGCGCATCCCGCGCGAGTAGCACAGCGGGGTTCAAGCGCCGCCGTACAGGTCGTCGAGCGCTTGCCGTGCCGCAGTTTTCCCAGCATCCGACGCCTTGGCGGGGGTGCGCCGGGCTGAAACCATTCGCAGCGATTGAGGCTTTCCGTGTCACGCACCCGCTCGGCGGCAGGCTCGCGGCATTGAGCCGCCTTGACCGGATCGAAATGTCGGCACGGCCGACAACAGTGGATCTCCGCGCCACATGCCGGGCACTGCGTCGAGCGCGACACCGGACGCGGCAAACCCGAAAGGTCGGCGCCGCAGCGCAAGCAATGGGCGTCACCCCGCCCGCCCCCCGTCCATGTCGTCCTGGCGCGGCGGCATGGCGAGCGCCGGGGTTTCCTCGCGCAGACGTTCGAGCAGATCGATGGATGCAAAGCCGTCGCCCGGTAGGCCGCGATCAATCTGATAGGCCCGGATGGCGGCGCGGGTCCGGGCACCCATCACTCCATCCGCCTCGCCCGGGTCGTACCCCAGCCGCGCCAGCCGGATCTGTAACTCGACCCCCTGGGCCACGCTCATGCGCCGGTTGTCCGCGCCCCGGCCCGATGTGAGCGGTGGCAGGCCCACGAGCCGATCAGCCAGGTGCCCTACCGTGAGGGCATAGTGGATGGAGCGGTTCCAGCTCAGGATGATCTCGAAGTTACGGTAGACCAGAAAGGCTGGGCCGGCATGGCCTTGGGGCAGGATCAGCGCGGCGCGCAGATCGGCTTTCGGCAAGGGTTTGCCATCCGCCTGGGTGACTCCGAGTGTGGCCCACTCGGCCAGATCTTTCTTCACATCCAGACCGCTGTGCCGGACATCGAAACCCGCCGACAGACGCACCTCGCGGCCCCAGGGCTCGCTTTCACGCCAGCCCAGCGCACGCAGGAAATTGCCGGCCGAGGCCATCGCGTCGGGTACGCTCTCCCACAGGTCGATGCGGCCATCCCCGTCGCCATCCACCGCGTGATGGACAAATGTGGACGGCATGAACTGCATCTGCCCCATTGCCCCCGCCCAGGAGCCGACCATCGCCCCCGGTGCGACATGTCCGGCCTCCAGGATCTCCAGCGCGCGCAACAGCTCAGCACGAAAGAACTCGCCGCGGCGGCCCTCGAACGCCAGGGTGGCAAGCGCCCGTGGCACCGAAAAGCCGCCCAGATGGCCGCCATAGTTGGTTTCTAGCCCCCAGAAGGCCACCAGGAATCGCGCCGGAACCCGGTAGCGCGACTCGATCTCGGCAAATAGCGCGGCATGTTCACGCAAGCGCGCCCGTCCGGCCTCGATGCGTCCCGGGGTCACCCGACGATCGAGATAGTTCCAGAATGTATCGAGGAACTCCGGCTGACGCCGATCGAATTCGATCACCCGCTCGATGGGAATGGCATTGCTCAGGGCTGCATCGAAGATCTCGGCACGAATGCCACGCGCCAGGGCTTCCTGGCGCACGCCGGTGAGCCAGTCGCTGAACGCGGCATTGCCTTGCGCCCAGGAAGGAGACACCGGCAAGAATGAAGTCAATGCGCTGGCAATCCATACCGCCAGGGTGGCGCGCAATGAAATGCGGAAGTGGATGCGATCGGGCATGCTACAGGCCAGGCAAGCAGCAGGATTCAATACGGGCTTGCAGGCTAACACAAGCTGCGCCGGATTCGAAAAACAAGCGCAGCCCTACAATCGGGCGCCAGGATGACCGATGGGCACTTCGAATAACCCGCGATTTTCGGTGAACCCGGCCAAAGAGCGATGAGCCTGACTGAATTCGGCTCAAATTCCTCAACAAACCGCTGCTTTTCTGAGCAGCTTCGCCCATTTTTACTGAGTTGAAACCCGCCGGACGCGGGTCTATTTGCGTGCCGGCGTTGTGGAAAGCCCCAACTGCTCCGGCGCAAGGCCGCTCCACATGGCATTCACGCGCTCGCTGGGAATGCCCCAGTCTTGCGGTTCCTCGCGACCGACGATCTTCTCCCGACCGCCGAGCAGGGCGAGGTCGACCAGTTCCGGGGGCAGGTAAGCCTTCGACTTGGAGTAAAAGAACACCTTGACCCGCGGCACCAGCAGCGAGTGTTCGTTCTGTTCCACGACCACGCCCATGCGACCGGAGGTCAGGCGCACGAAGGAGCCGATCGGGTAGATGCCGACGCTTTTGACGAAGGCCTGGAATACGTGATCGTCGAAATGGCCGGGCGCCCATTCAGCCATCTTGCGCAGCGATTCGGCAGGGTTCCAGCCGGCCTTGTAGGGACGGTTGGAGGTGATTGCGTCGTACACGTCGCACACCGCGCCCATCTTGGCGAACAGGCTGATGTCGGCCGCCTTCAGGCCCTTGGGGTAGCCGGTGCCGTCGGTCTTTTCGTGGTGGTGCAGGCATACGTCGAGCGCGATCTCGCCTACTTTGTAGCCGTCGAGCAGCATGCGGTGGCTTTCGCCGGGGTGGGTCTTCATCACCGCGAACTCGGCCTCGGTGAGCCTGCCCGGCTTGTTCAGGATCTCGTTCGGGATCACCGCCTTGCCCAGGTCGTGCAGCAGGCCGGCCACACCCGCCTCGCGGGTTTCCTCGGCACTGAGGCCGAGCTGACGGGCCAGCGCGATCATCAGCGCGCATACCGCCACGGAATGCATGTAGGTGTATTCGTCGGCGTTCTTCAGCCGCGCCAGGCTGATCAGCGCGCCGGGATTGCGCATCACCGAACTGGAGATGTCTTCCACCATCTGGCGTGCCTTCTCGGCGTCCACCGCGCGCCCCATGCGCGCTTCCTGGAACATGGAGAACACGGCTTCCTTGGATTTGTTGTAGATCTTCGTCGCTTGGCCCATTTCTTCCTGTAGGCTCACAGCCTTGGGTGGCGGGGATGGAGCGTGCACTTGGCTTAGTTCGGCCTCGACTTTGCGTTCTACCGTGTCGGCTTCGACCGCCTCTTCGCCGCAGGGCACGTCCAGGCCGCGCTCGGTGTCGATCCAGAGTTCGCGGATGCTGCTGGCGTGGATGTCGGCCAGGTCTTTGGGGTCTTCGAGCAGGAACGATGTACGCCAGAACGGATGTTCCATCCAGGAGCCGCAAAACTCCTTGATGTACATTCCCATTTGCAGCTGTTCGATGCGAATTTTCTTGTGCATGCTGAGACTACCCCCCCGGGCAAACCGCCTTGGGATTCTTCATTGCCTAGAGTCCTGATTATCCGCGTGAATCGATTCCGACGATACTGGTACGAACGTCCATGCTGACGGCGCGGGCAGGAAGGGCGGGTCCCGGCGGATCGATTGCGCTATGATTCCCGCTCCAACCACCGCATGGAGTCCGCAATGAACAGCGGCAAAGGCACCCGATTCATGCTCGGCAACGTACTGCTCGGCCTGGCCCTGGTGATGCTGTTTTTTCTCAGCCCCTTATGGAACCTGCTCGGCGTGTGGGCGATGGCCTTGTGGATGCTCCTGGCCGGCGTGGGCTTCTATTTCGTCACCACCGACAAGGGGCACTCCGGTTCCAGCATGCCGGACTGAGGCTTGCCGCGTCCGACTCGATCAGCCGGGCGCCCCATCGCGCCACCCCGGGGTCAGGGCTGGCCCGAGCGGATGAGGTGGTCGAAGGCCGACAGGCTGGCCTTGGCGCCTTCGCCCATGGCGATGACGATCTGCTTGTAGGGCACATTGGTGCAGTCGCCGGCGGCGAAGATGCCAGGCGCCGAAGTCTGGCCCCGGGCGTCGATCTCGATCTCGCCGAAACGGGTGAGTTCCAGCGTGCCCTTCAGCCAGTCGGTGTTGGGCAACAGGCCGATCTGCACGAAGACGCCTTCCAGGTCGATGCGCCGGCTCTCCCCGCTGATGCGGTCGGTGTAGTTGATGCCGTTGACCTTGCCGTCCGCGCCGGTCACCTCGGTGGTCTGGGCATTGCGGATCACGGTGATGTTGGGCAGGCTCATGAGCTTGTCCTGCAACACCGCGTCGGCGCGCAGCAGGTCGCTGAATTCGAGCAGGGTGACATGCTCGACGATGCCGGCGAGGTCAATCGCGGCTTCCACGCCGGAATTTCCGCCGCCGATCACCGCAACGCGCTTGCCTTTGAACAGGGGGCCGTCGCAGTGCGGGCAGTAGGCCACGCCACGACCGCGATATTCCTTCTCGCCCGGCACGTTCATCTCGCGCCAGCGGGCGCCGGTGGCGATGACCACCGTCTTGGCCTTGAGCACGCCGCCACCGGCCAGACGCAGCGCGTGGAATTCGCCGGGGACACCGGGTTCCAGGGCTTCGGCCTTTTGCAGGTTCATGATGTCGACGGCGTATTCCTTGACATGCTCTTCCAGGGCGCGGGCGAGCCTGGGCCCTTCGGTATGCGGCACCGAGATGAGGTTCTCGATGCTCAGGGTATCCATGATCTGGCCGCCGAAACGCTCCGCCACCAGTCCGGTGCGGATGCCCTTGCGCGCCGCGTACACGGCGGCAGCGGCGCCGGCGGGGCCGCCACCGACGATGAGCACGTCGAACGGCATCTTGGCGGAGAGTGCCTCGGCTTCACGCGCGGCGGCGCCGCTGTCGAGGCGGGCGACAATCTCCTCGACGCTCATGCGGCCCTGGCCAAATGCCTCGCCATTGAGGAACACGCTCGGCACCGCCAGGATCTGGCGCGACTCGACCTCGTCCTGGAACAGCGCGCCGTCGATCATCACGCTTTCCACGCCAGGGTTGAGCACCGCCATGAGATTGAGCGCCTGCACCACGTCCGGGCAGTTGTGGCAGGACAGGGAGATGAATGTCTCGAAGCGATAGCTGCCGGTGAGCCCGCGGATCTGCTCGATCACTGCCGCCTCCACCTTGGGCGGATGGCCGCCGGTCTGCAACAGGGCCAGGATGAACGTGGTGAATTCATGCCCCATCGGCAGGCCGGCGAAGCGGATGCGCGCGGCCTCGCCGACCGCGCCGACCGAGAACGAGGGGCGACGCGCGTCGTTGCCGTCGAAGCGGGCCGTGACCTTGTCCGACAGGGCGGCGATTTCATTCAGGAGCTGGCGCATTTCGGCCGAGCGCGGGTCGTCGTCGAGCGAGGCGACCAGCTCGATGGGGCGCTGCAATTTTTCGAGGTAGGCGGAAAGCTGGGCCTGGATATGGGGGTCGAGCATGGCGGTTCTCCTGGTTCAGTCGGCAATACGAAGCCGTTACCGCGGGTAGCGGCTTGGTGCTGTCTTCTGGGATGGAGTGAGGGCGGGATTTCTGCCGAGGCCGCCCCCAGCCCCTCGCCCGGAGGGAGAGGGGGCAGGTCAGGTCAGATCTTGCCGACCAGGTCCAGCGACGGTGCCAGGGTCTTGTCGCCTTCCTTCCACTTGGCGGGGCAGACCTCGCCCGGATGCGCGGCGACGTACTGGGCCGCCTTGATCTTGCGCAGCAGCTCGCTGGCATCGCGGCCGACGCCACCGGCGTTGATCTCGATGATCTGGATCTTGCCGGCCGGGTCCATGACGAAGGTGCCACGCTCGGCAAGTCCGGCTTCCTCGATCATCACCCCGAAGTTGCGGGTGATCGTGCCGGTGGGATCGCCGATCATCGGAAAACCGATCTTGCCGATGGTGTCGGACGTGTCGTGCCAGGCCTTGTGGGTGAAGTGGGTGTCGGTGGACACGGCATAGATCTCGACGCCGATCTTCTGGAACTCGGCATAGTTGTCGGCCAGGTCGCCCAGCTCGGTGGGGCATACGAAGGTGAAGTCGGCCGGGTAGAAGAACACCACCGACCACTTGCCCTTCAGGTCGGCCTCGGTGACCTCGACGAATTTGCCGTTGTGGAAGGCGGTGGCCTTGAAGGGCTTGATTTCGGTATTGATCAGGCTTTGCATGGTTTCATCTCCAGTCGGGTTGTAAAACGATTTGCGCGATAGATTTCGTCTTGCGACGGAACGAACTCTATAGGGCGCGCCATCATCAATCCAATTGATTGTTATAAATTAATCGATAGCCAAGACCAATCAGTGTTCCCGATCCATCGAGGATTGCTGGTTGAAGTCGCCCACGCCGGTGCGGAGGCGGCGATAATCCGGCGCCATGATCCGACTCCAGCATCTCACCCTCATGCGCGGCGGCAAGACCCTGCTTGACGCCGCCGATCTCACACTCAACCCCGGCGAGAAGGTCGGCCTCATCGGCACCAACGGCTCCGGCAAGTCCAGCCTGTTCGCTCTGCTGCGCGGCGAGTTGCAACCGGACGGCGGCGAGGCGGACCTTCCGGCCGGCTGGCGCATCGCCCATGTCGCCCAGGAAACCCCGGCGCTGGAGCGTTCCGCGCTCGACTACGTCATCGACGGCGATGCGCCCCTGCGTCGCCTGGAGGCCGAGCTGGCACAGGCCGAGGCGGCCCACGACGGTCTGCGTTGCGCCGAGCTCTATGCCGCACTGGACGACGCCGGGGCCTATACGGTGCGCTCGCGCGGCGAGCAGCTGTTGGCCGGGCTGGGGTTCAGTCCCGCCGATATGGATCGGCTAGTGGCCAGCTTCTCCGGCGGCTGGCGCATGCGCCTGAATCTTGCCCAAGCCTTGATGTCGCCTTCCGACCTGTTGCTTCTGGACGAACCGACCAACCACCTCGATCTGGACGCCATCCTGTGGCTGGAGGATTGGCTGAAACGCTATCCTGGCACACTGATCGTGATCTCCCACGACCGTGATTTCCTCGATGGCGTGGTAAACGTGATCGTCCACGTCGAGGGCCGTGCCCTGAGGCGCTACGTGGGCAACTATTCCCGCTTCGAGGCGCAGCGCGCCGCCAACCTGGCCCTGTCGCAAGCCCTGTACGACAGGCAGCAGCGCGAGCGGGCCCACCTGCAATCCTTCATCGACCGCTTCAAGGCCAAGGCCACCAAGGCCCGGCAGGCGCAAAGCCGGATGAAGATGTTGGCCAGGATGGAGGAACTCGCCCCCGTCCATGCCGCCGCTGCGTTTTCATTCGAGTTCGGCGATCCGGGGCGGACGCCGAATCCGCTTTTGGCGCTGGACGCGGTCGACGCCGGCTATCCGGCCCCGTCGCCCGCCGGAGCGGGCCAGCCCATCCTGCGCGGCATCCAGCTCACCCTCCAGGCCGGCCAGCGCATTGGCCTGCTGGGTGTCAACGGCGCCGGAAAATCGACCCTGATCAAGACCCTGGTGGGTGAACTGGCGCCGCTGTCCGGCCACCTCACCCACGCCAGGGGCCTGGCCATCGGCTATTTCGCCCAGCACCAGCTCGAAACCCTGCGGCCCGACGAATCGCCGCTGTGGCATCTGGCCCGCCTCGCCCCCGGCGTCCGTGAGCAGGAACTGCGCAACTTCCTCGGCGGGTTCAATTTCAGCGGCGAGATGGCGAGCTCACCCATCGCGCCACTGTCCGGCGGCGAGAAGGCGCGCCTCGCCCTGGCGCTCATCGTCTGGCAGCGCCCCAACCTGCTGCTGCTCGACGAACCGACCAACCACCTCGACCTGGAGACGCGCGAAGCCTTGACCGTCGCGCTGGCCCAGTTCGAGGGCACACTCATCCTGGTCTCGCACGACCGTCATCTGCTGCGTGCCACCAGCGACGAATTCATGCTCGTCGCCGACGGTGGCGTGCGTCCGTTCGACGGGGATCTGGACGATTACCGCGACTGGCTGTTCAGGAAGATCGGTGACCGGGTGAGCGCGGACAGGGCGAGCCCATCCCCGGAAGCGGAAGGCACGCCGCGCTACGCCAGCAAGGAGCAGAAACGCCAGGAGGCACAGGCCCGGCAAAGGCTCGCGGCGCGCCGCAAGCCCATCGAGACCCGTATCCGCCAGCTGGAGGACAGGATGGCGGGCCACAACGCCCGCAAGGCCGAGGTCGACGCGCGGCTCGCCGATCCGGCCCTGTACGCCGCCGAGTGCAAAGATGAGCTCCGGTCCCTGCTGCGCGAGCAGGCCGAACTCGAGCGCGAATTGGAGGGCCTTGAAAACGAATGGCTGGCCGCCCAGGAGGCGCTGGAGGCGGTGCTTGCGGAGACGGGCTGAGGTGCGTGTTCATCCTGAAAACTTCGCCTGAACCCGGATTGTTTATTCGCCCCACAAAGAGTGTCTCCTCCTCCAACGGACATAGGCGCCTACACAGCCCGGATGGAATGCAATGGAATCCGGGGATGCCGCCATAGACCTCGGATTCCGCTGCGCTGCATCTGGGCTACGGATGCTGCATCCAGGTGAGAAAGCTGGAGAAGATGTTCTGGTTGGTGCTGTGGCTGCCTTCGTCGTAGCCGAAGCTGTTTTCCATCTCGTCGATCCACAGCAGCAGCGGCGCGATCTGCTCGGCCACCCGCAGGGCGTGGTCGAATGCGTATTCGGACGAGCCCCAGGCGCCGGACAGTACCAGGTTCATGTCCAGACGCACCAGGGGCAGCCTCCACGTCCCGGCGATGACCTTGGCGGCCAGGCTCTTGCCGCGCCCGACACGCCCATGAACAGGACCCCCGATGGCAGAGGCGCACTGGCCTTTTCGGCATGAATCTCGTCAAGCGCCGAGTCGGCGCTGAGCTTGCGCTCGGCAATGAGACGCAGGAGCAGGTGACGCAGGTCGATGTGGTTGGCGGCGACCACGGCGGCGAGATAGCGGCCAGCGCCTTGTGCAGGCGGGCGCCGGGGGCGTCGCTGGCCACGCCGCTCAGCCCAGAGCCGCGCTGACGATGGCCTTGGCCTCCTCGACGATGGCGGCCAAGTGCTCGGCGCTCTTGAAGCTTTCGGCATAGATCTTGTAGATGTCCTCGGTGCCGGATGGACGGGCGGCGAACCAGCCGTTCTCCGTGCTTACCTTGAGGCCGCCGATCGGCGCATCGTTGCCGGGGGCGCGTGTGAAGCGGCCGGTGATGGGCTCGCCGGCCAGAGTGGCCGCGGTTACCCTGTCCGGGGTGAGGTTCTTAAACGCGGCCTTCTGTACCGGGCTGGCGGCGGCATCGATGCGGGTGTAATGCGGCGTGCCGTATCGCGCCGCCAGGACCTGGTAGTGCTGGCCGGGGTCCTTGCCGGTGACCGCAGTGATCTCGGCGGCCAGCAGGCCGAGGATGATGCCGTCCTTGTCGGTGCTCCACACCGTGCCGTCGCGGCGCAGGAAGGATGCGCCGGCGCTTTCCTCCCCGCCGAAGCAAAAACGGCCTTCGAGCAGGCCAGCGGAGAACCACTTGAAGCCGACCGGAACCTCGACAAAGCGGCGATCCAGCCCTTCCACCACCCGGTCGATGAGCATGGAGCTGACCAGGGTCTTGCCCACGGCGGCGCTGGCCGGCCAGTCCGGGCGGTGGCGGAGCAGATAGTCGATGGCCACGGCGAGGTAATGATTGGGGTTCATCAGGCCGACCGAAGGCGTGACGATGCCATGCCGGTCCACATCGGCGTCATTGCCCCAGGCGATGGCGTACTGGTCCTTGAGCGCCACCAGGCTGGCCATGGCGTATGGGCTGGAGCAGTCCATGCGGATCTTGCCGTCGTGGTCCAGGGTCATGAAGCCGAACGCGGGGTCCACCTGCGGGTTCACCACTTCGAGATTGAGACCGTATTTGTCGGCGATCGGCCGCCAGTAGGCCACCGCCGCCCCGCCCAGCGGGTCGACGCCGATCCTAAGATTCGCCGCGCGGATCGCGTCCATGTCGATGACATGGACGAGATCGTCTACATAGGGGCCGACATAGTCGATCTCCCGGATGGTGGCAGCAGCCATGGCCTCGGCGAGCGCAACCCGCTTCACCCCGGCGTTGCCCGCTTCCAGGAGCGCATTGGCGCGCGCCTCGATCCAGCCGGTGGCGTCGGTGTCGGCCGGGCCGCCGTGGGGCGGGTTGTACTTGATGCCGCCGTCCATGGGCGGGTTGTGCGACGGGGTGATGACGATGCCGTCGGCGCGGGGCGCGGCGGCATCGCGGTTGTGGGCGAGGATGGCGTGCGAGATCACCGGCGTCGGGGTGAAGCCGCCACCGGCCTGGATGCGCACCTCGACGCCGTTGGCCGCCAGCACCGTGAGGCAGGTGGCCTGGGCCGGGGCGGACAGTGCGTGGGTATCCATGCCGAGGAAGAGCGGCCCGGCGATCCCCTGGGCGGCGCGGTACTCGCACACCGCCTGGGCGATGGCGAGGATATGCGCCTCGTTGAAGCTCTTCTTCAGGGCGCTGCCGCGATGGCCGCTGGTGCCGAAAGCGACCCGCTGGGTCGGCTCGGCGGGGTCGGGCGCCTCGCTGTAGGCAGCCAGCAGGGCGGGGATGTCGGTCAATACCTCGGCCGGTGCGGGCCGGCCGGCGAGCGGATGGGGCATGGCGGATCTCTGGGGCGTAGGTTCAGCCGTCGGCGGTAATGCGCGCGATCAGCGCATTCAGGGTGGCTTCGGCCTGATCGTTGGCCACCTGGCAGGTGCCGGCTGCGGCATGGCCGCCGCCGTACTGCAGCATCAGTTCGCCGACGTTGGTCTTGCTCGACCGGTCGAGGATGGACTTGCCGGTGGCGAACACCGTGTTCTGCTTCTGCACCCCCCACATCACATGGATGGAGATGTTGCACTGCGGGAACAGGGCGTAGATGGTGAAACGGTTGGTGGCCCAGATGGTGTCTTCGCCGCGCAGCTCGAGCACGACCAGGTTTTTGTGCACCGTCGCGCAGCGCTGGATCTGCGCCTTGGCCTTTTCGGCATGCTCGAAATAGAGATCGACCCGTTCCTTCACGTCCGGCAGGCGCAGGATGTCGTCGATGCCGTGGTCGCTGCAATATTTGATCAGGTCCATCATCAGCTGGTAATTGCTAATCCGGAATTCGCGGAAGCGGCCCAGGCCGGTACGCGCGTCCATGAGGTAGTTGAGCAATACCCAGCCCGTGGGGTCGAGGATCTCGTCGCGGCTGAACTGGGCCGAATCCCCCTTGTCCACCGCCGCCATCATCTCGTCGAAACGGGGGGGGGAAAGCGCGCGCGGCCGCCGAAATGGTTGTAGACCACACGGGCCGCCGAGGGCATGGCCGGGTCGATGACGTGATTCGTGCGCTCGCCGGTATTGCGGATCGTCTCGGACAGGTGATGGTCGAAGGCCAGATGCGCGGTCGGAACATAGGGCAGGTTGGTGGTGATGTCGCGATCAGTGATCTCGATCTTGCCATCCTGCATGTCCTTGGGATGCACGAACTTGATGTCGTCGATCATCTCCAGCTCGTTGAGCAGCACGGCGCAGACCAGGCCGTCAAAATCGCTGCGGGTGACCAGGCGATACTTCTGGATCGACATTGCGAACTCCCTCTTGGATAAGCGACTTGGCGATTATGAATCAATGCAGGCCGTCTGGCGATGGTGCCGCCGGGTAGAATGCATTCATCCCAGATTTTTCATTCGGCGGCCTGACGGCCTACACGCGCGCGGGCGGCCGCTTTCGGGCGGCTTCGAGTCCGTGTTCATCGCCCTGGCACAGCGATGGGCGCGTCGTCCGTCCTCTCAAGAAAACGAAGGGCCGTCCCGAGTTTTATTGTCCCCCTCGAGGGGCGAGCTGGGCGTAGCCCGGCCCTGGGGGCGCCCAAATCCGCTCCGAAATCGCCTCGCCATCCTCACGTGTCCTCATGGAAAATCCGGGTTCATTCCTCCGAACCGAACCCCGCCATGAACCCCTATGCATTGTTGCGTCCAGTCCTGTTCAGCCTCGATGCCGAGCGTGCCCATGAATTCACCCTGGCCGGCCTGTCGCGCCTGCCGCCGGCCTTGATCGCCGCCGGCCTGGCCAGGATACCGGCCGACCCGCGCACGGTGATGGGCCTGACCGTGCCCAATCCGGTCGGCCTGGCGGCCGGACTGGACAAGAACGGCGAATGCCTGGATGCCTGGGCGGCGATGGGCTTCGGCTTTGTCGAGCTGGGCACCGTCACACCCCGGCCGCAGCCGGGCAACCCGCGCCCGCGCCTGTTCCGCCTGCCTAAGGCCGAGGCCATCATCAACCGCATGGGTTTCAACAACCACGGCATCGACGCCCTGCTGGCACGGGTGGCCGAATCGGGCTATCGCGGCGTGCTCGGCATCAACATCGGCAAAAACGCCGACACGCCGATCGAACGCGCGGTCGAGGATTATCTGACCGGGTTTGCCAAGGCTGCCACGCGGGCAAGCTACGTCACGGTCAACATCTCCTCGCCCAACACGCGCAACCTGCGCAGCCTCCAAGGCGAAAACGAGCTTGACGCACTGCTCGCGGCCCTGAAGACGGAGCAGGCGCATCAGGCCGAGCGTAACGGCCGCTACACGCCGTTCGCGGTCAAGGTGGCGCCCGACCTCGACATGGAACAGATCGGCGCGATGGCGGACGCATTCCGCCGGCACAGGGTGGATGCGGTGATCGCCACCAACACCACTCTGGCCCGCAGCGGCGTGGAGGGCTTGCCGCACGCGGAAGAGGGCGGCGGACTCTCCGGCCGACCCTTGCGCAATACCGCCACGGCGGTGTTGCAAGCCCTCCACCATAAACTTGCAGGAGAGGTGCCCCTGATCGGCGTGGGCGGCATATTTTCCGGGGCGGACGCCCGCGCCCGCCAGGATGCCGGCGCCGAACTGGTGCAGCTCTACACCGGCCTGATCTATCGTGGCCCCGGTCTCATCGCTGAATGCGCAGCGGCCATGCGCCGCTGAGCCCGAACCGCCCGGATGGGGTCAGCCCCCCGTGTCAGAATCGTTGTCGCCTCGATAGGAAGAAGAACCCGGGGCGATAACAGGTTGTTAAAAAACGACTGCGGTGGGCCATCGGCTGTGTTGCGCGGTGTTGGCTTCGGCCGCGCAGGGTGTGCGTTCATGAATGCAGACGCCGCCACTTTTCGGCCTGACGATGCCCGCGCCAATCCAAGCTAGAATCCCGTTTTGACGATTCGCCCGACACCCTTCCATGACACGAAAGATCCTGGTCACCTCCGCCCTCCCCTACGCCAACGGCAGCATCCACCTCGGCCACCTGGTGGAATACATCCAGACCGACATCTGGGTGCGTTTCCAGAAGATGCGCGGCCACGCCTGCTGGTATGTATGCGCCGACGACACCCACGGTACGCCGATCATGCTGCGCGCCGAGAAGGAAGGCATCACGCCGGAGGCATTGATCGAGCGGGTCTGGCATGAGCACAGCCGTGACTTCGCGGGATTCCACATCGGCTTCGACCAGTATTACTCCACCCACTCGCCGGAAAACCGCGAGTTGGCCGGCCTGATCTATACCCGCCTCGACGCTGCCGGACTGATCGAGAAGCGCACCATCGAGCAGTTCTACGACCCCGACAAGGCCATGTTCCTGCCCGACCGCTTCATCAAAGGCACCTGCCCACGCTGCAAGGCGCCCGAGCAGTATGGCGACTCCTGCGAAGCCTGCGGCGCCACCTATGCGCCCACCGAGCTGATCGACCCCTATTCCGCCGTTTCCGGCGCCAAACCGGTGCGGCGCGAATCCGAGCACCATTTCTTTCAGCTCGGCAAATGCGCCGATTTCCTGCGCGAATGGACCCGCAGCGGCGCCCTTCAGGCCGAGGCCGCCAACAAGATGGGCGAGTGGTTCGCGGCCGGCCTGGCCGACTGGGACATCTCGCGCGACGCGCCCTATTTCGGCTTCGAGATCCCGAATGCGCCCGGCAAGTACTTCTACGTCTGGCTCGACGCCCCGGTGGGCTACATGGCCAGCTTCAAGAGGCTGTGCGCGGAAAAGGGCCTCGATTTCGACGCCTACTGGAACAAGGATGCGTCCACCGAGCTGTACCACTTCATCGGCAAGGACATCCTCTATTTCCACGCCCTGTTCTGGCCGGCCATGCTGGAGTTTTCCGGCCACCGCACCCCGACCGGGGTGTTCGCGCACGGCTTCCTCACCGTCAACGGCGCAAAGATGTCGAAGTCGCGCGGCACATTCATCACCGCCGAGAGCTACCTGAAACACCTCGATCCGGAATGGCTGCGCTACTACTACGCCGCCAAGCTCAACGGCAGCCTGGAGGACATCGACCTCAACCTGGACGATTTCGTCGCCAAAGTCAATTCCGACCTGGTCGGCAAATACGTCAACATCGCCAGCCGCTGCGCCGGATTCATCAGCAAGCGCTTCGGCGGCCGGCTGCTGCCTCTGGCCGGTGAACACCTGACCGCGCGGGAGAGCGAGACCGAGCGGGAACTGCTCGCCGCCGGGGAAGAAATCGCCCAGAGCTTTGATGCGCGCGACTACGCCCGTGCAATCCGCCGCATCATGGCGCTCGCCGATGTCGCCAACGTGTACATCAACGACTTCAAACCCTGGGAACTGGCCAAACAGGAAGGCCAGGAAGGTCGCCTGCACATGGTATGCAGCGCCGCGCTGCGTCAGTTCGCCATCCTCACCCTCTATCTCAAGCCGGTGCTGCCGAGTCTGGCCGGACGGGTCGAACGCGAGCTGTTCGGCGTCGAATTCACCTGGGACAGCCTCGCCAATCTCGTCCTGGAGCGCATTCAGCCTTACCAGCACCTGATGACCCGGGTGGACCCGAAGAAGATCGAGGCCATGCTGGCGGAGAATGCGCAAACCCTTCTACCCTCCGGAGCGGAAGGCAATGCGCACCCGGCCCGCCATGCCGAACATCAGCAACATGCGGCCGCTGCCTCTGCAGACCGTCCGCAGCCCCAAGACGCGGACAAGATCAGCATCGACGACTTCACCCGGGTCGACCTGCGCATCGCCCGCATCCTCTCCGCCAGCCACGTCGAAGGCGCGGACAAGCTCTTGCGTCTCGAACTGGACATCGGCGAAGACAAACCGCGCCAGGTGTTCGCCGGCATCAAGTCGGCCTATGCGCCGGAGACCCTGATCGGCCGCCTCACCGTCATGGTTGCAAACCTAGCCCCGCGCAAGATGAAGTTCGGCCTGTCCGAAGGCATGGTGCTCGCCGCTTCGGACGAAGGCGGCGGCCCCTTCCTGCTCGCGCCCGACGCCGGCGCGAAGCCCGGCATGCGAGTGAAATGAACCCCGGCCCGCCTGGAGATCCGTCATGCATCAGACCGAGCTGAAACCCATCAGCGAAAACGAATATCTCGCCCTGGAGGCTGAAAGCCCCGTCCGTCACGAACTGGTCGGCGGCCAGGTGTACGCCATGGCCGGGGCCTCGGTGCGTCACAACCGGATTGCGCTCAACCTGGCCAGCCGACTGCTCGCCGCGGCCGGCCAGGACTGCCAGGTGTTCATCAGCGACATCAAGCTGCGCGCCGATGCATTGCCAACGTATTACTACCCGGATGTGATGCTGGTGTGCGACCCGAGTGACGACGACGCGCTGATCAAGACTCGTCCGTGCCTCATCGCCGAGGTGCTGTCGCCGGCCACCGAAGCCATCGACCGGCGCGAGAAGCTGGCCGCCTACCAGCGCATCGCCAGCGTCCGCGAATACCTGCTCATCGCCCAAGACACGCCCCGGGTGGAGATCTATCGCCGCCGCAACCTGCGCGAATGGCTGCTTGAAACACTCACCCCCCCGGACGAGCTGCGCCTCGAAAGCATCGATCTCGCCTTGCCGGTGGCCGAACTCCATGCCGGCCTGCCGCCTGAAGGCGAGGCGGCATGAATCCGTTCACCGCCGAATTCGATTCCCTGGTCGGCCTGTCCCGCCCCGCGGAGGACAAGTACGCCGCCCATGCGCCCTGGTCGGACCCGCTCTACCAGGCTGTTGAAAAACGACTGCGGTGGGGGCCATCGGCTGTGTTGCGCGGTGTGGGCTCCGGCCGCTTCACTTCACATCGGCTGCGCCGATGTGAGCCTTCGCCAAACGAAGTTTCAGCGCGAGCCAAAACTTCGTTTGCGCGCCCTCGCCGATCGATTTGAGATGGAGATCCGGCATCACCTGAAGGTGAGCCTTCGCTGAGACTCGCTTCGCTCGTTTTCTCGGTCGCAGTACTCCGTGCGCCTCGCATCGGGCCATCCTCGCGACGTTTTTCAACAGCCTGCTACGCGGTATGGGGCCAACGGGCCGACTGAGGCGCGATCAATCCGCGCTCAATCCAATCTGGGGCGGTATCGTGTCGGACTCCCCCTGCTCCAGGCGATACAGCCAGGCCAGCAGCTCCGCCACCGCGACATAGAGCGCCGGCGGGATGCGCTCGTCCAGGTCCACCTGCATCAAGAGTCCGACCAGCTCGGGCGACTCATGCACATACACCCCCGCCTCGCGCGCCCGGCGGATGATCTCCTCGGCCAGCCAGCCCTGCCCCTTGGCCACCACGCGCGGCGCGCCGTCCTCCGCTTCGTAGGTCAGCGCGACGGCATTCAGGCGTCGTTCAGGCGTCGGCATGGGCGCCCTCCTCCGTCGCCTCGCGTGGATCGAGCACCCGCAGGCGGGTGAGCGGCAATTCCGCCGCCTTGAGCTGCGCCACCAGTGCCGGCAATGCGGCATGCAAACGGCCTCGCGTCTCGCTGTCGGCCGCTTCGAGGTCGATGCCGAGACCCCGGGCGTCGATCTCGATCGCGGCCTCGACCTCGCCCAGAACGGGCAGCTCGAGGCGCAGGCGGGTGCGCCAGCGCGGCCCAGCCTCGTCATCCTCACCGCCGCTACCCTCCCTTTCCTCGACCAGCCAGCTCATGTCCTGCCCCGGCCAGGCCGTGCCGTGCCAAGCGGCCGGCCCGCCCTCCAGAATCAGCAGCTGTCGCCCGGCCAGGCGCGCAGCCTCCTCCGGCATGCCATCAAGGCCAGGCAGGTTGAGCAGGCGCGCCGCCAGTTCGATGAAGCGCGACTGCGGCTCGCGCTGCACGGCTTCCAGCGACAGGCCGCCCCGCACCCAGCGGCCGAGGTGCGATTCGTAGAACAGGCCGCTTTCCGCCATGCCCTGGCGCAGGCGCTGGGCCAGCATCAACACACCGGGGCCGCTGGCCAGCATCATCCCTTGGGCGTTCAGGCTGCTCGCGGTCGTCATCGCCGCCCGCGCCGCGTCGAGCGCTGGTCCGGCCAGACTGAGGCCAGGCAAGGTGCTGCCCGGGGTCAGCGCGGGCGCGCCGGGGGAAGGAGCGGCCGTGCTGCTGGCCGCCAGCAAGGAGGACGGATTGGCGAGCAGGGGGCGGGCCTGGGGGCTGAGCTGGGCCGCCTGCTGCGCCAGTTGCGCCAGTGAAAGGGGGGCCGTAGCCGTGGTGGCAGCGGCGGCCTGCGCTGCCGGCGCGGCCAGCGTACCGGAGGCCGGGCCGGCCGAGACGGTTTGCGCAGTCTGGGCCGACGCGGGGAGGGCCGATGCGGAGGCTGAGGATGCCGTGGCGGTAGCGCCTGACGTAACTGCCACGAGGGTGCCGAGCGGCGCCGCGCGCCCCCCCACGCTGCCGACTTGCCCGGCCGGAGCCGGCGAGCCTGCGTCGGTGGTGGTCGCGCCCGCCGTGCCGGGGCTGGAGGGGGCACTGGAAGAAACGCCCGCCGCGGTGGAGCCCGGGGGCTGGGCAGCCAGTCCGCGCACATAACCGGCCAGCGCATTAAGCTGCTGCGCGCCGCTGGATACCTGCACCGAAGCCCGCGCCGACGAACTCACGGGGTCCGGATCGAGCACGAAGGTGGGGCGTGCCGAGGAGGTAAGATAGGTAAAGCGCAAGGTGTCGCCGGGCTGGGGCTGACGGGCCTGTGCAGGCATGCGCATGTCCAGCGTCTGGTTGCCGATCTGCACCAGGCTGCGGCCATTGCCGAGGTTTTCCAGCACCTTGCCGAGATACTGTTCACCCGGCTTGAATCCAGTCGACTGTGGTGCGGCGGCGGGACCGCGCAGCAGCTCTACCCCCTGGCTCTTGACCCAGGCGAGCAAGGCCGGCAGACCAGCCAGATTCATCGTGGCGCATCCTTCGGCCCGTGCAAGGCCACCAGCAATTCCGCCTCGGCAAGGGATATCCCGCAGCGGGCCGCGATCTCCGCGGCTGAAAGTCCATCCCGGGCGTAGTGCAGCGGACGGTCGTAATGCACGCTGGGCGCGCCCATCGCCTGGGTGGTCACGCGCTCACGCACAAGCACCGGATTCGCACGGGGCGTTTGGACGCTTGCGTCCGTCGATCGGCGGATTTCGATCTCCGCCCCCGGTGGACTGTCCACAGCCTGCGATTCGCCCAGAAGTCGCCACTCCAGTGTCGCCACCCGTTCACCCAGCTGGCGCAGAGACTGGCGCAGGGCGGCGATCTCCTCGCGCATGGCCGGATCGGCCTTCGACTTGCGCGCACGGCGGCCGAACACCAGGATCTCGAGCAGATAGACGAGGCTGGCCAGCGCCACCCCGATCAGGAGCTCCTTCAGGCCAATGCTGAATTCCATGCCAGGCCGGCCCCAAGCTCAGCTCGACACGGCGTCGAGCGCGGCCAGGCGTGCCAATGCCCGGCCAACCCGCGCCATCAGCTCCGCCTGCCTGGCCTCGATGGCGGCGGCGGAAATGGCCTCGGCACTGTCACCACGACCGGCGGCCCAGTTCACGCTCACGGCAATGGCGGCGTAGCACAGGCCGGTCTCGCGGGCGAGATAGGTTTCAGGCATGCCAGTCATGCCGACCATATCGGCCCCATCGCGCGCCATGCGGTCGATCTCGGCCTTGGTCTCCAGACGCGGACCCTGCACGCAGCCATACACGCCCTGCCGCAGGGCTGTCTCACCGATGGCATCGAGCGCCGCGATACAACGCTGGCGCATCGCCTCGCAATAGGGCCAGGTAAAATCGACATGAGTGACCGGGCCCTCGCCATAACTGGCGAATGTATTTTCCCGGCCATGGGTGTAGTCGATGATCTGGTCCGGCACCGCCAGCCGTCCCGGCCCCAATTCTGGGTGGATCCCCCCCACCGTGGCCACGGCAACCACGTTTTCCACGCCCTGCGAACGAATCGCCCACAGGTTGGCGCGATAGTTCACCAGATGCGGCGGGATGGTATGGCCATAGCCATGCCGCGCCAGAAACACCACCGGCCGGCCGTCCAACTCGCCGAAGGTGAGCGGCCCGGACGGCAAACCGAACGGTGTGCGAATGACCTCACGCCGGCTGATGCGCAAGCCGGGCAATTGCGACAGGCCGGAACCCCCGATGATCGCAAGCATTCAATCCTCCTTCAGGGCATGAATGGCCGGCAGGTTGCGCCATAGTCCGTACACGTCCATGCCCATGCCGAACACGTAGCGGTCCGGCACGTTCAAGCCCACATAATCGGCGGACACAGGTTTCGCGCGCGGCAGGGTCTTTTCCGCCAGCACCGCGATCTCCACCCGCGCCGCCCCCAGCTCCACCAGCTTGGCGCGCACCGCCGCCAAGGTATGACCCTCGTCGAGGATGTCGTCGAGCAGCAGCACACCGCGCCCGCGCACATCGATGCGCGGCAAGCCGCGCCACTCGATCTCGCCACCGCGGGTGCCATCACGGTAGCGCGTGGCGTGCAGGTAATCGAACTCCAGGGGAAAGCCAAGACGCGGCAACAGCCGGCCGGCGAACACCACGGCACCGCCCATCACGCACAACACCACCGGAAAATCGTGCGCCCAGCGCGCGGCGATCTCCGCCGCCAGCCGGTCCAGACAGGCCTCGACGTCGGCCGCGTCATGCAGCAGCTCGCTGCCTTCGAGCAAGGTCCAGGCCTGCGCCTCGGTCATCGCCCTCATCCACCGGCCTCCCCGAATCCGCGTTGGCGGCGCGCCTCGTACAGGCACACTCCGGCGGATACCGAAACATTCAGACTTTCCACCTGGCCGAACATGGGGATGCGCACCAGCGCATCGCAGTGCTCACGCGTAAGCCGACGCAAGCCACTGCCCTCGGCCCCCAGAACCAGCGCCGCGGGGCTGCTGAAATCGACATCCGCGACCGTGAGCGGGCCATGCTGGTCGGCGCCCACCACCAGGATGTCGCGCGCCTTCAGTTCACGCAGGGTACGCGCCAGGTTGGTCACCGGAATGTAGGGCACACTGTCGGCCGCACCGCTCGCCGCCTTGATCGCCGTGGCGCCCAGGCCCGCCGCGCGATCCTTGGGCGCGATCACCGCATGCGCCCCGAATGCGTCGGCACTGCGCAGACAGGCGCCCAGGTTGTGCGGGTCGGTCACGCCGTCGAGCGCCAGCAGCAAGGCCGGTTCGGCGAGATCCTCCAACACATCGTCCAGGTGCCGGGCGAGCTGGATCGGCTCAACGAAGGCCACCACCCCCTGCGACTTGCCATGCGACATCTCGTCCAGGCGCGCGGCCTCGCTGGACACGCACTTGACCCCGCGTTCCTCCGCCTGACGGCGCACGTCATTGGCGCGCTTGTCCTGCCGGCCGGCATCGAGATAGATGACCTGGATGCTGCTCGGGGAATTGCGCAAACGCGACAGCACCGCATGAAACCCGTAAATCAAGGTACGCTGGCTCATTGGCGTCCCCCGGACGGTCTGACGGCATGGCCCATGCGCTGTGGGCAAGGGTTCGGCGCAGGCTCACATCGGCAAGGCCGATGTGAAGCGCAGCGGCCGAAGCCAAACCCGTAAATCAAGGTACGCTGGCTCATGAACTCGCCTTCTTCTTGCCACGCTTGCCGCGGCCCTTGCCCGCCGTTGCGGGTTCATCGGTAGACGCCCCGCCCGCATCCCGTGCCGGCGGCTCATCCGCGAGCATGAAATCGATCTGGGCGTTTTCCAGCCCCACCCGCACCACCTTCACCCGCACCTTGTCACCCAGGCGATAGCGCCTGCCGGTGCGCTCGCCCAGCATCTGATGGCGTGCAGCATCGAACTGAAAATAGTCCTGCCCCAATTCGGATACATGCACCAGGCCCTCCACGAACACGTCGTTCAGCGCCACGAAAATGCCGAAGCTAACCACCGAGGAAATGACCCCGTCGAACTCCTCGCCCACTTTGTCCTGCATGTAGTAGCACTTCAACCAGTTCACCACGTCGCGTGTGGCCTCGTCGGCCCGCCGCTCGGTCGACGAGCAATGGGCGCCAATCGTCTCCCAGGCATTTCCTCCCGAACCGGGCACATATTGCGCGCCCTTTAGGCAGGCCTTGATGGCGCGATGCACGAGAAGATCCGGATATCGGCGGATCGGCGAGGTGAAATGGGTGTAGGACTCGTAGGCCAGGCCGAAATGCCCCACATTCTCCGGGCTGTACACGGCCTGCTGCAGGGAACGCAGCATCACGGTCTGCAAAAGCTGCACATCGGGACGGTCGCGGATGCGTTCAAGCAGCTCGGCGTAATCCTTGGCATGCGGCTCCTCCCCCCCGGACAGGACCAGGCCAAACTCGGCCAGGAACTCATGCAGCGACTTCAGCTTCACCGCGCTGGGTCCCTCATGGACCCGGTACAGGGTCGGATGCTTCTTCTTCTTGAGAAATTCAGAAGCGCACACGTTGGCCGCCAGCATGCATTCCTCGATGATGCGATGGGCATCGTTGCGTGTATAGGGGATGATCTTCTCGATCTTGCGGGTGCTCTCGTCGAACACCATCTTGGTCTCCAGAGTCTCGAAATCGATGGCGCCCCGCTTGCCGCGCGCCTTGAGCAGCACCTTGAACAGCTTGTACAGGTTCTCCACATGCGGCAGCAACCCGGCCTGATCCCTGGACGGCTTGACGCCATTGAGCCAGTCCCAGACCTGGGTGTAGGTAAGCCGCGCCTTGGAATGCATGACCGCCGGATAAAAGCGGTATTTCTTGATGCCGCCGGTGCTGGCGATCTCCATCTCGCACACCATGCAGACCCGGTCGACCTTGGGATTGAGCGAACACAGACCGTTCGAGAGCTCCTCCGGCAACATGGGAATCACCCGGCGCGGGAAATATACCGAGTTGCCACGCGCATAGGCCTCCTGGTCGAGCGCCGAACCGGGCTGGACATAATGCGCCACGTCGGCGATGGCCACCCACAGCTTGAAACCGCGCCCCTGCGGCTCGCAATACACGGCATCGTCGAAATCGCGCGAATCCTCGCCATCGATCGTCACCAGCGGCAAATCACGGATGTCCTCGCGATCCGGCGTCCAATCCTTCTTCACCACGCCCTTGGGGTACTTCCTCGCCTGAGCCAGAACCCGGTCCGGGAACACATGCGGCAGGTCGTGCTTGCGCAATGCGATCTCGATCTCCATGCCCGGATCGGCATAGTTGCCCAGCACCTCCACCACCTGACCCAGGCAGGGCGTATGCTTGGTCGGCTGTTCGCTGATCTCCACCATCACCACCTGGCCAAAGCGGGCACCCTTGGCCTTGCCCGGCGGGATGACGATGTCCTGATTGATGCGGCGGTTTTCCGCCACCACCCACTGGTAGCCCTTTTCCTCGTACAGGCGCCCGACCAGGCAGCTGTTCGCCCGTTCCAGAACCTCGATGATCTTGCCTTCCTTGCGGCCGCGGCGGTCCAGTGTGCCCCGTTCCTGCGCCAGCACCCGGTCGTCATGCAACACCTGGTGCATCTCCTTCTCCGAGAGGAACAGGTCTCCGGATCCATCGTCGGGAATAAAAAAACCGAAGCCGTCGTGATGTCCTTCCACCCGGCCGGCCTTCGCCGCCACCTTCTCGGGCAGGCAAAGCGCACCACGCCGGTTGATGATGAGCTGGCCATCGTGCTGCATCGCCCCTAGGCGACGCTGGAAGGCCACCTCTTCATCCGCCTTGATGGACAGGCGATCGGCCAGATCATCGACCGGCACTGGCTCGCCCGCCTCGGTCAGCAATTGCAGGATGAATTCCCGGCTGGGCAGCGGATTCTCGTATTTTTCGCGTTCGCGTTGCAGGAAAGGATCCTGCATGCGCAGGGATTTGCCTTGGCGTGGCTTGGCGGGCTTTTTCGCTTTACTCGTTGACATCAATCATCTCGGCTCGTTAATATTTGCGCCTCTTTGCCCAGGTGGCGGAATTGGTAGACGCACTAGGTTCAGGTCCTAGCGCCAGCAATGGTGTGGAGGTTCGAGTCCTCTCCTGGGCACCAGGCATACAACAAACCCCCATGCTTTCATGGGGGTTTGTTGTTTTCAGACCACTGTTCGCATTCATTCTCGTATAAAAAAGCGAATGGCTGAATGGCTGTGTGAATGTTCATGTCTCGCACAACAGAATTTTCAGCAGAGTTGTCGGATTTACCGCCAGCGCGGTTAGCAGGCTGTTGAAAAACGTCGCGAGGATGGCCCGATGCAAGGCGCACGGAGTACTGCGACCGAGAAAACGAGCGAAGCGAGTTTCAGCGAAGGCATCACCTTCAGGTGATGCCGGAGCTACAGATCAAATCGATCGGCGAGGGAGCGCAAACGACAAACGAGGTTTTAGCTTGCGCTGAAACTTCGTTTGGCGAAGGCTCACATCCGCGCAGCCGATGTGAAGTGAAGCGGCCGGAGCCCACACCGCGCAACACAACAGATGGCCCACCGCAATCTTTTTTCAACAGCCTGTTAGAAGAATCTCTCACTATACCGGAAGCCGCCTGACTGTGGGTTGCGTGCTGTTCACCGAACGGCACCGCCTCCGGCCTACGAGCTGGCTGTTGAAAAACGTCGCGAGGGTGATCCGATGCAAGGCGCACGGGCCGCTCGCTATGGTTTTTCGAGGTGCCCTCAAATCGATCGGCGAAGGCGGACATCGGCGCAGCCGACAAGCTACGCGGCCGAAGCCCACACCGCGCAACACAGCCGATGGCCCACCGCAGTCGTTTTTCAACAGCCTGATAAATTCCAATTGTCCAGCCCCCGCCAAGGCTGTATGATCTACCCCCTTCAGGAGAAGTGACCGAGTGGTCGAAGGTGCACGACTGGAAATCGTGTGTACCCCTAAAGGGTACCGTGGGTTCGAATCCCACCTTCTCCGCCAAAGCATAACAATCTCGTCCTAACCCGTTGATTTTATATATCCAAATCGACGAGATTGCGCAGAAATAGCTGGAAACACAACGAAATCTGCGTAAAATTTGCGTAAAGGTCCCAACTTTTACGCACATGTTGAATGCCAAGCAAATAGATGGACTTGCCCCCAGGCAGAAGCCCTATCGCATCTCGGACTCACGCGGCTTGTCGTTGAGGGTCGATCCGAATGGGGCGAAGTATTGGATCGCCTCCACGACAGCAAACCATCACAAGACCACACAATCGTCCGGGTCCTGACATTCCGCAGCACATCGGGCATTGCGCCGAAAGCACCGGCCCAGAATCAGTCCCGCAAGAGGGCGAGGATCGCGCCAATCTCGCGTTTGATCGCGCTCAATTCAGGCGTCGGCGGGACTGACGCTGCGGGTGCCACGGTCGGCTCTCCAGCAGGCGCATCCACCTCCTGGTCGAGACGGTTGCGGGCGCCGGTGATCGTGAAACCTTCCTCGTACAGCAGCTGCCGGATACGGCGCACCAGCATCACCTCATGATGCTGGTAATAACGCCGGTTGCCGCGTCGCTTGACCGGTTTGAGCTGACCGAACTCCTGCTCCCAGTAGCGCAGCACGTGCGGCTTGACCGCGCACAGCTCGCTCACCTCGCCGATGGTGAAGTAGCGCTTGGAGGGAATCGGCGGCAGCTCGACCTCAGACTGGGACGGAGCCGACATTTGCCTCCTCAACCAGGGTCTTGAGCTTCTGACTGGCGTGGAAGGTGACCACACGCCGGGCTGAGATGGGCATTTCCTCGCCGGTCTTGGGGTTGCGCCCCGGACGTTGGGGTTTGTCACGCAACTGGAAATTGCCAAAACCGGACAGCTTGACGCTGTCGCCATTCTCTAGGGCCAGTCGGACCTCCTCGAAAAAGGATTCCACCATGTCCTTGGCCTCGCGTTTATTGAGGCCGACCTGTTCGAACAACAGGTTGGCCAGCTCCGCCTTGGTAAGCGTCATTCCATTGTTCTCCCTCAGCCGCGCAATACGGCCGAATAGCGTTGTTGCAGACGGGAAACCAACTCGGAGACCGTGGCATCGATCTCCGGATCTGTAAGCGTTTTCTCAGTATGTTGCAACAACACCATGAATGCAAGGCTTTTTTTGCCTATCTTCAAACCCTCGCCACGATACACGTCGAACAGCTTGAAATCCGTCACCAAGGGGGGGGGATCGGCGCGTATGTCGGCAACGATCTCCCCGGCGGGCAGGCCTTCATCGACCAGCACGGCAATGTCGCGCCGGACCAGGGGCAGGCGCGGCACCCCAGCGTGGCGTGGCAGACGGCGTCCGACCAAGCGATCCCAGTCGAGCTCGAAAAGCACCGGCGCCCGGTTCAGGTCCAGCGCCTGCATCCAGCGCGGATGCAGGCTGCCCAGCCAACCCAAGGGTCGCCCTTCAAGGCTGAGGCGGGCGCACTGTCCCGGATGCAGGAGTGGGTGCTGCGCCGCCCGGGAGTCCAGAGCCGCGGGCATACAAAGGGCCTCGATATCCGCTTTCACATCGAACAGGTCGACCGGCCGGGTGGCTTGGCCCCACTGCTCGGGCCATGCATTGCCGTAGGCCAGCCCGGCCAGGCGCACGGGCTGCTGCTCGGCGCCACTGCCTTCGAAACAGCGCCCGAGCTCGAACAGACGCAAACGTTCCTGACCGTGATTGAGGTTATGACGCAAGGCCTGCAACAGGCCCGGCATCAAGCTGGGCCGCATCACGGCGAGCGGACTGGCGATTGGATTGGCCAGCACGAGGTGCGGCTGTCCGGGTGCAACCATTGCAGCCTGATCCACTGAGATAAAGCTGTACGTGATGATTTCGCTGTAACCCCTCGAAATCATTGCATCGGACAATGCATCCCGGCTGCGCAGCATTTCCGGCGCGGGAAGCATGCTGGAGGGCGCGCGCGGCTTGCCTGCGGGCAACTGGTCGTAACCGACCAGTCGCGCGACCTCCTCGATCAGGTCGACCTCGATCCCGAGGTCGAAGCGATATCCGGGCACCTCGACCCGCCATTCGGCCTCACCTTCGTGCACATTGAGGCCAAGGCGAAGCATGCATGCGCGCATGTCGGCGAGGTCGAGGTCGACTCCAAGCAGGCGCCGGGCGCGCTGCGGACGGAATGAAATCGTTCGCGGCGTTTCCTGGCGACGGTCCACATCGATGAGCGGGCCGCACCTGCCGCCGCAAATCTCCATGACCAGCCGGCTGGCGCGTTCCATCGCCGCCCCTGGCAAAGACGGATCGACCCCGCGCTCGAATCGATGCGCCGAATCGGTGGCGAGTCCATGCGCACGCGCCCGCCCGGCTAGGGCCTCGGGGGTGAAATGCGCGGCCTCGAGCAGGATCGTCCGGCTTTGCGCAGACACTGCCGAGGACTGCCCGCCCATGATGCCAGCCAGGGCCAGAGGACCTCGGGCGTCGGCGATCAACAGGGTGCCGGGCAGCACCGCCCGGGTTTCGCCATTGAGCAGTTCCAGCCGCTCGCCTTCCTCCGCCCGGCGCACCGTGATCGGAGCTGACAGGCGTTCCAGGTCGAATGCATGCATGGGCTGGCCCAGTTCGAGCATCACATAGTTGGTAATGTCGACCACGGGGTGGATTCCGCGCAGACCGGAACGCTCCAGTCGTTGCAGCATCCAGCCCGGGGTACGCGCCGCAGGATCGATACCTTCGATCACCCGGCCGCAATAGCGCCTGCATGCCGCCTCGTCCTCGATCCGGATGTCCACGCGTGCCGCGGAAGACTCGGCCACCGGGCCGCAATCCAGCGGCTTGCAGTTCACCTGGCGAATTGCCGCCACCTCGCGCGCCAGCCCCTGAATGGAGAGGCAGTCGCCCCGATTCGGGGTCAGCTTGAGGGTGAACAAACGGTCATCGAGGTCGAGATAGACCCGCAGATCCGCACCTACGGGCGCATCCTCGGGCAGTTCCAGAATGCCGTCGGCGGCATCGTTCAGGCCCAACTCCTTCGCCGAACAGAGCATGCCGAAAGATTCGACACCGCGGACCTTGGCCTGACGGATTTCGAGAGCGTTGGGCAAGCTCGCGCCCACCCGGGCACAGGCGGTTTTAAGACCGACCCGGGCATTGGCGGCGCCGCAGACGATGGTGAGCGGTTCGGCCTCGCCAACACGCACCCGACAGACCTGAAGGCGATCGGCGTCCGGGTGTTTTTCGGCCTGCACGATCTGAGCCACGACCACCTTGTCGAAATTCGGCGCGACCGGTTCAAGGACCTCCACTTCGAGACCGGCCATGGTGAGTTGGTGGGCCAATTCCTCGCTCGAGCAGGCTGGATCGACCAGGCTGCGCAACCAGGCTTCAGAAAATTTCATGATTCGACTCGTTCAATCATGCCGGCCAAGCCCGTCCGGGCGCGGCCCAAGGGTTAGCAGGCGGTCAGACGAACTGCCTGAGAAAACGCAGGTCGTTCTCGAAAAACAGGCGCAGGTCATCGACGCCGTGGCGCAGCATCGCCAGCCGCTCCACGCCGAGGCCGAAGGCCAGGCCCTGATAGCGCTCGGCATCGATGCCGACATGGCCGAACACGTTGGGATGCACCATGCCGCAGCCCAGCACCTCCAGCCAGCCGGTGTGCGAACACACCCGGCACCCCTTGCCCTCGCAGATGACGCAGCCAATATCCATCTCCGCCGAAGGCTCGGTGAACGGGAAGAACGAAGGGCGGAAACGCACCGGAAGGTTATCGCGCTCGAAGAAATTGGCCATGAAATCGGCCAGGAGACCTTTCAGGTCAGCGAAGCTGACCGACTCATCCACCCACAGCCCCTCGACCTGGTGGAACATGGGCGTATGGGTGACATCCGAATCGCAGCGATACACTCGCCCCGGCGCGATGATACGAAGCGGCGGCTCATGCGACTGCATGTAATGCACCTGCACCGGCGAGGTATGAGTACGCAGCAGGGATCCATCCATCAGGTAGAAGGTGTCGTGCATGGCCCGCGCTGGATGGTTTTCCGGGATGTTGAGGGCGGTAAAGTTGTAGAAATCGGATTCGATCTCAGGCCCGTCCGCCACATCAAAACCGATCGACGCGAACAGTCGCTCGATGCGCTGCAGGGTGCGACTGACCGGGTGCCGCCCCCCCATCGCCTCGCCCCGCCCGGGCAAGGTCACGTCCACCGATTCGGCGGCCAGACGGCGCTCCATCTCGGCCTGCTGGATGGTCTCGCGGCGCGCCTTGAGCAAGGACTCGATCTGCCCCTTGAGGCTGTTGATGCGCGCGCCTTCGGCCTTGCGCGCATCCGGCGGCAGGCTGGCCAGGGCCTTCATCCGCTCGGTGATGACACCGGTCTTGCCGAAGAAACGCGCCTTGACCTGATCGAGCACGGGCAGGCTCTCGGCGGCGGCAAATGCGGCCTCGGCCTTAGCCAGGATATCGTCCAGGGAACTCATGCTCACCTCGATTGGAATGCGGGCGCGCAACGCCATGCCGGCCTACGCGCAAATCAAAAGGGAGGCAGACAGCCTCCCTTGTACCCAGTACGCGCGCCATTCCGGCGCGCGGGTCGGGGTCAGGCTGCGAGGCTGGCCTTGGCCTGCTCGGCCACCTTGGCAAAAGCCGCCTGATCGAACACGGCCATATCGGCCAGAACCTTGCGGTCGATGTCGATGGCGGCCTTCTTCAGCCCGTTCATGAACTGACTGTAGGTCATGCCCAGCTCACGCGCTGCGGCGTTGATCCGGGCGATCCACAGCTGGCGAAACTGGCGCTTGCGCTGACGACGGTCGCGGTAGGCATACTGGCCGGCCTTCATCACCGCTTCGTTGGCGACGCGAAATACATTCTTGCGACGACCGCGGAAACCCTTGGCGGCGTCGAGCACCTTCTTGTGACTGGCGCGGGCGGTTACACCACGTTTGACTCGGGGCATCTCGTTCTCTCCTTACGCGTAGGGCAACATGGCGCGAACATGAACCATGTTCGAGGCGTGCACGGTTTCCATGCCACGCAGGTTGCGTTTGCGCTTGGTCGACTTCTTGGTCAGGATGTGGCGCAGAAAGGCGTGCGAGCGCTTGACGCCGCCGCTGCCGCGCACACGCAGACGCTTGGCGGCGCCGCTCTTGGTCTTCATCTTGGGCATGATGAGCTCCTTGATTCGATATCGGCCGGTGGTCCCCGACGGAGACGCTTGCAAACCGGACAACACTTCTCGTGGCGCGGATTCGGAGGACCGCGCCCAACCTCTTGCAAACCTTACTTCTTGCGCGGGGCCAGCATCATCACCATCTGCCGCCCTTCCAGCCTGGGGAACTGCTCCACCAGGGCCAGCTCGGCGAGGTCCTGCTCGACACGCTTCAGCAACTCCAGGCCGAATTCCTGGTGCGCCATCTCTCGACCGCGGAAGCGGAGGGTCACCTTGGCCTTGTCCCCTTCGCCCAGAAAACGGACCAGGTTGCGCAGCTTGACCCGGTAGTCGGCCTCGTCGGTGCCGGGCCGGAACTTCACTTCCTTGACCTGGATCTGCTTCTGCTTCAGCCGCGCCTCGTGCTGCTTCTTCTGCTCATGGTACTTGTACTTGCCATAGTCCATGATCTTGCACACCGGCGGCTGCGCCATGGGCGCGATCTCGACCAGATCGAGATCGGCGTCCTCGGCCTTGGTCAGTGCCTCACGCAGACTGACGATCCCCAACTGCGAACCGTCCATCCCCACCAGGCGGACCTGAGCGGCGTCGATCTCGCCGTTGATCCGCAGTTCCTTGTCCTGAGCGATGCTGAATCCCCTTTCAAAAACGACGAGGAGCCGGCGATTGGCCGGCTCCTCAGCATTCTCCGCGCATACGGGCGACGAGCTCCTCGATCCCCATTGGCCCGAGGTCTTTGCCGCCCCGGGCGCGCACGGCAACCCTGCATTCCAGCCGCTCTTTCTCGCCGACCACCAATTGATACGGCACCCGCTGCATGGAATGCTCGCGGATTTTATAGGTAATCTTCTCGTTCCTCAAGTCCGAAACCGCGCGGAAGCCTTGTTTTTTAAGGGCTTGCGTCACCTGCTCGGCATACTCCGCCTGGGCATCGGTGATGCTCATCACCACCGCCTGCACCGGCGCAAGCCACAAGGGGAGGTTGCCGGCGTGGTGCTCGATAAGGATGCCGATGAAACGCTCCATGGAGCCCAGGATGGCGCGGTGCAGCATCACCGGCGGGCGGCGCGTGTTGTCCTCCGCCACGTATTCGGCCCCGAGGCGCACCGGCAGGTTGAAGTCGAGCTGGA
>Ga0209207_1000313_pt1 | contig 32364 bp, 25 predicted proteins | sample SaghotsprinmetaG_FD_184140 | JGI IMG/M metagenome (GOLD analysis project Ga0209207, IMG submission 184140) | Hot spring microbial communities from South Africa to study Microbial Dark Matter (Phase II) - Sagole hot spring metaG (SPAdes) (version 3) | ecosystem: Environmental > Aquatic > Thermal...
GGCTAACAACACAAACTCGCGTCGTATCGACATAGTGGTGCACTCCTGCCACGGCATCGCTCGAACTCCTCATTCGACAGATTCCGTAAGCCTAAATGCGTTACCTATGTCCCCCGACACCTGTCACCTATGTCCCCCGGCTGAACACTGTGCGCACCAAGTTTGGTCGCGCAATACCGGTGCGCACGGCGCACCCTACAGATCCAGCCCAGCCCAGCTTAAGTTCAGTGGAACTGACCGAATGCAACAGGCTTTTGGGACATAGCCTTTTTTGCGCAGCCGCTACCTGGCCCTTGACGGGCGCCCCGTAAGTGGGCTGGATAACCCCTGGTTGTTACGCTTATGCACATTTTCCGGAAACAGCCCCAGAAGCTGCGGTAACTTTCTGACATAAGTCCTGTTTTTTATTTAATTCATTGATTTATATGTGTTTTTTGCTCTTGGGTAAAAAGTGTCCGATCTGTGCAGAGGCCCCATGGGCTGGGCCTTTGGCGGGGTTATAAATAATCTGTTCACAAGGTTATCCACAGCTTTGGTGGATAACCCCGGCCAGCCCAGCAAGCATGCGGCCTGGCAAGGAGCGGGGATGAAAACACCGAAAAACTTCGCGCGTTACCTTCACCTAGCTCAGCGTTTCCTCAAGGCGGGGCGCTTGCCGGGATTACTCCTTTCGGTGCTGCGCAAGCGGGAAAAGGCCGGGGTGGCCATGTCAGCCCTGGGCCGTGATCTGCAGCTACTGCAGGGACTGTGTATGGCCTGGTGGCGGGGCGAGTACCGGGCAATCGATGGCCAGGCGCTGCTGGCGGTGGTGGCGGCGCTGCTGTACTTTCTCGCGCCCTTCGATGCGCTGCCGGACTGGCTACCGCTGCTCGGCTTTGTCGATGATCTGGCGGTGCTGACCTGGGTCATGCATCGTTGGCGCCATGAACTGGAGGCCTTCCGCACCTGGCGTGAGGCCCAGTCGCCCGAAACCCTGCGGGTGATCGAGCGTTTGCCCCTGGATCCGCAGGCCGAGATCAAGAACGGGCGGTTGCAGGATTGAGCTGGCTGATCAGGGGGCGGCCAGCATCCGTTCGATTTCGCCTGCCTCGCGCAGCTCCAGCAGCACCTGATCCAGACGCTCGGCAGGCATCGGCAGGAGCGGGCTGTAGCTGCAGTGCATGGCGTAGCGCTCGACGACCCAGGGACTGATGCGCAGGGGCGCATCCGGGCGCTTGGCCAACTGGTAACTGATCGGCCGGCGCATGTCGATCACCGCGTCCAGGCGCTGCTTGCGCAGCAGGTTAAGGCTGGTGGACAGGTCGCGAACATCTTGGCGAATGATCTGTCCGGCGGCAAAAGCCCGCATCAGCGCCTCGCTGTAGACGTAACCGAGCTGGGTGCCCAGGACCTTGCCCTGCAGGTCTTCCAGGCGGGTGACCAGCGGCTGCTGGTTATGGGTCAGCAGCACGTCATCTTCGCTGTAGAGCGGCGCTGACCAGTGAAAGCGTTGCGGGCCTTCCAGCCACTGCGGGTTGGCATTGCAGATCACATGGATGCGCCCGCGCATCAGGAACTCCTCGATACGCTTGTTCGGCGTTTCGATAAAGCTGAGCTCCATGCCCAGGCGCTGGCCGGTTGCCGTGCCCAGGCGATGGGTAAAGCCGCCTCGCAGTTGTTGTTCGTGCACCTCCACGTAGGGCATGCCGTCGGCGGTGGCAAAGCCCCAGCGCAGCTCTTCGGCGTGGGCGCCAAGTGCCAGGGATAGCAACAGAAGTGCGAGGCATGTGCGCAAAACGTGTCCCCCAGGTTTTGCCGGATTCACTGCGGCAGTATAGATCACCCGCTTTATTGCGCCCGGCTGTTAAGATGGCGGCCTGCACGGGAGTTGTGCAGGTGTAGTAGGGAGATCGAGGAATGAGTGTGCAAGTGATTCAGCGTGATGGCGTGCCGGAGTATGCGGTGCTGCCCTGGGCCGAGTACCAGGCGTTGCTGCAGGCCGCCGGGCAGGCCGTCAGTGCCAGCCCCCAGGTTGCCAGCAGCCGGCCGCGCCTGAGCCAGTTGAGTACCCTGCGCGAAGCCAAGGGCCTGAGCCCTGAGCAACTGGCGCGCAACGTGGGGATCAGCCCGCCTTATCTGGCCATGATCGAGCGCGGCGAGCGCCAGCCGGATGATGCCATTCTGCGTGCCCTGGCCTGGCACCTGGGGGTGGAAGGCTGGGAGTTGGATTCTTGAGCGTGCGTATCAGTCGCCAGCACTGGCAGGCCCTGCTCGATGAACTGCAAGATGCCCAGCGTCAGCGCCATCTGCTCACCTATCGGGCCCTGATCGAGCGCCTGGCGCTGCCCAGCCCAGCCATGCAGACCCTGGCCGCAGCTCTTGAGCATCTGGCCACCCTGGATGCACGGGCCGAGCGCCCGCTGCGCAGCGCCCTGGTGATCAGCCAGGGTGCCAGCCGCCTGCCGCGTACCGGCTTTTTCGATTGTGTCAGCCGTCTGGGCCGTTTCAACGGTGCCCCCGATGGCATCGCCGCGGCCTCCTGGCATGCCGCCGAGGTGGCGCGGGTGTTCGAATTCTCCTACCCCGAGGAGCAATAGGTGCTCAATCGCCTGCGGGCCCGCCTGGGCTATGGCTTGGCCCGTCGCCTGCTGGCCTGGCCCTGGCTGGTGCGCCAGCCACGCCTGTGGCGCTGGATGGAAGGGCAGTTCGCTCGCCAGGCCCGGCTGGGCGATGTGGCGGCGCAGAGTTTCTATGGTCATGTCCTGCTGTTTCGCGGCCAGGGCCTGGGGGCCCGGGAGGAGGGACGGCGCCTGCTGACCCTGGCCGCCCAGGGCGGCGAGGGCAAGGCGGCCTATCAGCTGGGGCTGTTGTGCTGGCAGGGCGACAGCGGTCGCAGTCCCGCGCCTCTTGAGGCGCTGCGCTGGTGGCAGCTGGCGGCCGACGCCGGTCACCCTCTGGCAGCCCAGCGCCTGGCCAGGCTGTATGCCGAAGGGGCGCCGGGTATTGCCATCGATAGCGCACGCAGCCAGCAGTATCAAAAGCGGGCGGCCGAGCTGGGGCTTTGAACAGCCCTTAGTGGCTGGCGAAGTAGCGTTCAATCAACTGTTGGATACGCCCCTCGCGCTCCAGTTGGACAAAGGCTTGACGGACCCGTTCGACCAGTTCGTCCGGGGTCTCGCGGTTGAAGGCCATGTAGTAGCCACCCTGGTCGAACAGCAGCCAGGCTTTCTCCAGCTCCTGATAATTCAATATGCCCTGCATATCCGGCTCTTCCAGCTGATGGGCCAGGGAGAAGGCGTTACCCGGTATCAGGTCGACTCGGCCACGGGCGAGCATCAGGGTATTGGAGTTCTCCGCCGTGATCAGGGCCAGCTGTTCGGGTGGGAAACCCAGCTTGAGCAGCTCCTGGTGCGTGGCATCCTCATAGTAGATGGCGATGCGGTAGGCCTTGAGGTCCTCGAAACGGCTGATCTGGATATCCTGTCGGGTTTTCAGCTTGAACAGATGAATGCGCCTTTCGGCAAAGGGGCCGATCCACTTGAACTGGGCTTCGCGCTCGGCCGTGCGCGCTATGGTATAGATCAGGGTATTGGGTGTTTGACTGGCGCGTCTGTAGGCTCTGGCCCAGGGCAGTACCTCGATTTGATAGTTCAGGCCGGCGCGCTCCAGGGTGGCGCGCACAATCTCGCTGGACAGGCCGACCACTTCGCCATTTTCCTGGTGATTGAACGGTGGCCAGTGTTCCGTGACCACCCGCAAGGGGTCGCCATGCACTGTGGTTATGGACAGGTACAGCAGCAAGGCCCCGATCAGCCGGCGTCCAAGGTCGCGCCAATGCGGGGCAGGGGCAGAAGTGGGGGCGAGGGTGGTGGGCATGGGGCGGCTCGAACAGACGTGCAGGGTTGCCTGTCAAAGCCTAGCAGGATGCTGTCATGCCGAGAGCCTCTGGGTATCGAGAATATGCAGGCTATAACCCGGCACCGCCTTGGCATTGCGCTTGGCCTCGGAGGCCAGGGCCGCCAGCTGGCTGGCATCCAGATGCGGGCACTGCTCGGGGTGCAGGTGCACCACGCCCAGCGATAGCGACAGCAGCGGGAATTCCCGGCGCTTGCCCTGGCGGTCCCGGGAGATAAAGCAGCCGGCCTGCAAATCCTGCTCGCGGTAGAAGCGTCGGCACTGGCTCTGGAAGTCTTCCAGCAGGCGATTCAGGCGCGCTCGCCAGTCCTCGGGGCTGAGCACCAGCAGGAAGTCATCGCCACCGATATGGCCGACGAAGTCCCGCGCCGGATCAACCTTCTCCTTCAGGCACTGGGCCAGGCACAGCAGCACCTCGTCGCCCTTGGCATAGCCGTAGAGGTCGTTGAAGGGCTTGAAACTGTCGATATCCACATAGCAGATCAGCGCTTCGCGGCCCTGCTCCAGCAGGCGGCCGAGGCACTGCTGGATCGGCACATTGCCGGGTAGCAAGGTCAGCGGGTTGGCGTGGCGGGCCTGCTGGATCTTCAGTTCGGTGATCAGGCGCAGCACGTCGATCACCCGCCCCAGGCCCTTGTAGACGCTGCCCTGGGTGATGATGAAGTCTTCCTCGATGCGTTGGCGGGCGCGGTTGGTCAGCAGGCGGCTGACCTGTTGCAGCGACTGATCGATTTCCACGGCAAGAAAGTCGTCGCTCATCAGTCGGCTGATCGGTTTGCGCGCGAAGATTTCCGCGGCAAAGGGCTTGAGCAGGGCTTCGGACAGGCTATGGCGATGGACGATACCCGCCGGGTGCCCTTGCTCGTCGAGCACCGCCAGGGAGTTGAGGCTGGCCTGGGCGCGGAACCGTTCCAGTACCTCGCAGATAGGTGTGCCCAGCTTGACCGCAGGCTGCGGGTTGAGCAGGCCCTGCAGTTCGCCGCAGGTTTCGCTCAGCGCCGCCTGCTCACGACTGGGCAGCAATTGCTGGGCCAGGCGCGGCGGCTGTTCCTGGGGGCGGCTGAGCAGGTAGCCCTGGACCAGGTCCACGCCCATTTCCGCCAGCACTTCCAGTTCCTCGATGCGCTCGATGCCTTCGGCTATCACCTGGGCGCGGGAAGCCTTGGCCATGTTCAGCATGGAGTCGACGAATTCGCGCTTGACCGCATCCTGGTGGATGCCGTCGATAAAGTGGCGGTCGATCTTGACATAGTCCGGGCGCAGTTCCGACCACAGGCGCAGGCTGGAATAGCCGGCGCCCAGGTCGTCCAGGGCGATGGAAAAGCCCATGGCGCGGTAATGATGCAGGGCGGTGTCGAGCAGGGCGAAGTCTTCGGTGGGGGACTGCTCGGTCAGTTCGATCACCACCTGGCTGGGTGGAATGCCCAGGCTCTGCAGCAGTTGCAGGGTGCGCCCGGGCTGGTGCCGGGGGGCGAGCAGGGAGTCGGGGGATACGTTGAGAAACAGCTTGCCCGCAAGCTTCTGCTGGCTGAAGGCCAGGCAGGCCTGGCGCCGGCAGAGCAGCTCCAGTTCGCTCAGGCGGCCACTGTGGCGGGCTACGGCAAACAGGTTGAGGGGCGCGTGCAGGGCACTGTTGGAGGGGCCGCGGCTGAGGGCTTCGTAGCCGAGGATGCGGCGCTCGGAGAGTGAGACGATGGGCTGGAACAGGCTGTGCAGCTCACCTTTGGCGAGGATGCTGTCCAGCTCGCTCAACTGCTCGGTGATGATCATGGCGGGTCTCTGGGCAAAAAAACGAGGGCGGATCCATGGACCCGCCCGCACATTTCACGACAGTTTGATGACCCTTTGATGACGCCCTGGCAATGCTCTTAAAACGTAGGCGAGGCAGGCAAGACAAGGCGAAAGTGGCCGAAGAAGCGCAGTTTACGCAGTGTAAATGAGCATTCTGAGGCCGTTTTCAACGCAGTATTGCCAACGCAGGTAGTTTTCAGCGTACTGCTAGTGCTTGGCGATCCGGGTATTGAGGTTCAGATAGTCCAGCAGGATGCGTCCGGTCTCGGCCAGGTAGGCGTCGTCCTCGGCGCTGTTCTTCTCGTCATCGACGGGCAACTCGTCTTCATCCTCGCTCTTGAGCTTGTTCAGCAGGGCTTCGCCCTTGGCCTGGCGGCGCTTGTTCTCGATGCTCAGCTGGCGTGCCTCGATCTCGCTCTGCTGGGCGCGGCGCGTGCTTTCGTTGAGGCTGACGCGGGTTTGCGCCATCAGCTCCTTGGACAGGGCCAGGCGCTGGCGCACGAAGGTGAAGTCCGGGTTGCTGCTGGTGCGATTTTCGAAGCGCGCATGCAACTCGGCCAGGAAGGGCTTGATCGGATCCAGCTCCGGGGTGATGGCTGGGCGGATGCTGTCCCAGGGCAAGGCCTCGGGCAGGGCGCTCTCGCCGATTTCCTTGGTGTCCATCATGTCCGGGTACTGGATATCCGGGATCACGCCCTGGTGCTGGGTGCTCTGCCCGGACACGCGGTAGAACTTGGCCAGGGTCAGTTTCAGCTCGCCATGGTTGAGCGGCTGGATGCTCTGCACCGTGCCCTTGCCGAAGGTCTGGCCGCCGAGGATCAGGGCTCGATGATAATCCTGCATGGCGCCGGCGAAGATCTCCGAGGCCGAGGCGGACAGGCGGTTGACCAGCACCGCCAGCGGGCCCTTGTAGTACACGCCGGTGTTTTCATCGGCCAGCACGTCGACCCGGCCATCGCTGTTGCGTACCAGCACCGTGGGGCCCTGGTCGATAAACAGGCCGGTCAGCTCGGTGGCCTCCTGCAGGGAGCCGCCGCCATTGTTGCGCAGGTCGATCACCACGCCATCGACCTGCTCGCTTTTCAGCTCGCTGAGCAGGCGTTTCACGTCGCGGGTGGTGCTCTTGTAGTTGGGATCCCCGGCGCGATAGGCCTTGAAGTCCAGGTAGAAGGCCGGGATCTCGATCACACCGAGCTTGTAGGCGCGGCCCTCGTGCTCAAGTTCCAGCACCTTCTTCTTCGCCGCCTGCTCCTCCAGCTTGACCGCTTCGCGGACGATGGTGACCACCTTGCTGGTCTGGTCATTCGGCGCGTTGCTGGCCGGAATCACCTCCAGGCGCACGGTGGAGCCCTTGGGCCCGCGGATCAGCTTGACCACTTCATCCAGGCGCCAGCCGATCACATCGACCATTTCCTTGTCGCCCTGGGCCACGCCGATGATCTTGTCCGCCGGGGATATCTGCTTGCTCTTTTCCGCCGGGCCGGCCGGCACCAGGCGCACCACCTTGACGTGCTCGTTGTCGTTCTGCAGCACGGCGCCGATGCCTTCCAGGGACAGGCTCATGTTGATGTCGAAGTTTTCCGCGTTGTCCGGCGACAGGTAGGTGGTGTGCGGGTCGTAGGTGGTGGCGAAGGCATTGATATAGGCCTGGAACACGTCCTCGCCACGGGTCTGCTTGAGGCGCTTGAGCTGGTTCTGGTAGCGCTTGACCAGCAGCTCCTCGATGGCCTTGGGTTCCTTGCCGGCGATTTTCAGGCGCAGCACTTCATCTTTCACCCGCTTGCGCCAGAGCTCGTCCAGGGCGGCCAGGTCCTTGGCCCAGGGGGCTTTCTCGCGGTCGGTTTCCAGGTATTCGTCGACGCTGAAGTCGATCTGCTCGACGCCGCCCTTGAGCATGGCGATGGCGTAATGCAGGCGGCTTTCCAGGCGTTCCAGGTGACGCTTGTAGATGTTGAAGCCGGGTTGCAGGTCGCCGCTTTTCAGCAGGTCGTCGAAGCGCGTGCGCCATTGGTCAAACTCGGCGATGTCGGCGGCGGTGAAGATGCTGCGCGAAGGGTCGAGCAGCTTGAGGTAGGCCTCGTAGATCTTCACCGAGCGCTCGTCGTTGAGCGGTGGCTTGTTGTAGTGGTGGCGCTTGAGCAACTCCACCACGTTGAGGCTGGCGATCACCTGCTGGCGCTCCGGCGCCAGGTAGCTCCAGTCGGTGGGGGCGGCGGTTTTGGCCGCCAGCGGAGCGCTCAGGCCGATGGCCAGGGCGAGGGTGGCGCTGAGCAGGGATCGCTTCATGCTGATTCGACGTGTAGGCAGTTGATAACGCATATTAGGCCGTCAATAAGGGCGCCAAGTTCCATCGGCGCAATGCAGAAGCCCGGCGTTCAACGCCAGGCCAGGGTGTAAATGCACTATGGAGGCAGCATGAAGGCATTGCAAGGCGTGGGCGGGGCGCTGGCGTGGCAGGAACAGCCCGCGCCGGCCTGTGATATCGGCGAAATTCGCATCCGTGTGGCCGCGGCCGGGCTCAACCGGGCCGATCTGTTGCAGCGTGCCGGCCTCTACCCGCCGCCGCCCGGCGCCAGCCAGGTATTGGGCCTGGAGTGCGCCGGCATCGTCAGCGAGGTGGGCCCCGGTTGCGACTGGCAGGTGGGTGACCGGGTCTGCGCCCTGCTGGCCGGCGGCGGCATGGCCGAGGAGGTGGTGGTCGATGCCCGGCATGCCTTGCCGGTGCCCACGGGCTTGTCGTTGCCGGAGGCGGCGGCGTTGCCGGAGGTGTATGCCACCGCCTGGCTCAACCTGTTCCAGTTGGCCGGGCTCAAACCCGGAGAGAAGGTGCTGCTGCACGCCGGCGCCAGTGGCGTGGGCTCGGCGGCCATCCAGTTGTGCAGGGCCTTTGGCAGCCCCTGCTGGGTCAGTGTCGGTGCCCCCGAGCGGCTGGCCTACTGCGAGGCCCTGGGGGCTCAGGGCGGGGTGCTGCGCGGCGAGGGGGCGCTGGAGGGGCTGGCCGAGTTTGCCCCCTTCGATGTGATCCTCGACCCGGTAGGTGGCCAGTACGCCGAGCGCAACCTGCAGCTGCTGGGCCTGGACGGGCGCTGGGTGAATATCGGCCTGATGGGCGGGCGCCAGGCCCAGCTGGATTTCGCCCTGCTGCTGGGCAAGCGCATCAGTCTGATCGGCTCGACCCTGCGCAATCGCGAGGCGCTGTTCAAGGCCGAGTTGCTGCGCGAACTGGGCCAGCATGTCTGGCCGCTGTTTGGCGAGGGGCGGCTGAGTGCGCAACTGCACGGCAGTTTCCCGGTCGAACAGGCCGAGGCGGCCTTTGCCGCCCTGGCGAGCAACCGGGTTAACGGCAAGCTGGTGTTGGTGATAGATTCCGCTCTGGTCTGACCCCGGTAGGCGATTGGCTTTGTCAATCGTAACCATGCCGTCAATCAATAAGCTTTTTCCGTTAAACGGGCTACTATGCGCCCCGTAGATTTTTCAACCCTCACAAGGAGTTATCGATGTCTCTCATCAACACCCAGGTTCAGCCGTTCAAAGCCACCGCTTTCCACAACGGCGAGTTCGTCGAAGTCACCGAGCAGAACCTGCAGGGCAAGTGGTCCGTGCTGATCTTTATGCCGGCCGCCTTCACCTTCAACTGCCCGACCGAGATCGAAGACGCCGCCAACAACTACGCCGAGTTCCAGAAGGCCGGTGCCGAGGTGTACATCGTCACCACCGACACCCACTTCTCGCACAAGGTCTGGCATGAAACCTCGCCGGCCGTTGGCAAGGCTCAGTTCCCGCTGATCGGTGACCCCACTCACCAGCTGACCAACGCCTTTGGCGTGCACATCGCCGAAGAAGGTCTGGCGCTGCGTGGCACCTTCGTGATCAACCCGGAAGGCGTGATCAAGACCCTGGAAATCCACTCCAACGAAATCGCTCGCGACGTGTCCGAGACCCTGCGCAAGCTGAAAGCCGCCCAGTACACCGCCGCTAACCCGGGTCAGGTTTGCCCGGCCAAGTGGAAAGAAGGCGAAGCGACTCTGGCGCCTTCCCTGGATCTGGTTGGCAAGATCTAAAAACGGTTTCAGAGCTGCTGCGCTCGGCTAGGCGGCGTTGTAATCCGACTCGGGCTTGTCATGTACTTCAGTACACTCCGCGCCCTCATCAGATTACGCCTTGCCTAGCCTTCGCTCGCGACGCTCTGAAATTCGTTTTGTAATTGTTACCTGCGCTGTTAGGGCCATTACCGGCCCTTGTGGTGCCCGATGCCCGGGCGCGATCCGTCCGGGCATTTTATTGCCCAAAATTCTTGTCATTGAGGACTTTCCATCATGTTGGACGCCAATCTGCAAACCCAGTTGAAGGCCTACCTGGAAAAGGTTACCCAGCCGTTCGAGATCGTCGCGTCTCTCGATGACAGCGCGAAATCCCAGGAACTGCTGGGCCTGCTGCAAACCATCGTCGGCCTGACCGACAAGATCAGCCTGAAGACCGACGGTAGCGATGCCCGTCGGCCGTCGTTCGCCCTCAACCGTCCGGGCGAAGACACCGGCGTCAGCTTCGCCGGTCTGCCCATGGGCCACGAGTTCACCTCCCTGGTGCTGGCCCTGCTGCAGGTGGGCGGCCATCCGTCCAAGCTGGATTTGGATACCATCGAGCAGATCAAGAGCATCGAAGGCACCTTCGAGTTCGAGACCTACTTCTCGCTGTCCTGCCAGAACTGCCCGGACGTGGTCCAGGCGCTGAACCTGATGGCCGTGCTCAACCCCAATATCCGCAACGTCTCCATCGACGGTGCGCTGTTCCAGGAAGAAGTCGAGCGTCGCCAGGTGATGGCCGTGCCGAGCATCTACCTGAACGGTGAGGTGTTCGCTTCCGGCCGTATGGACGTCAAGGAAATCCTCGCCAAGATCGACACCGGCGCCGCCAACCGCGATGCCGAGAAGATGAGCGCCAAGGAAGCCTTCGACGTGCTGGTGGTCGGCGGTGGTCCGGCCGGTGCCGCGGCGGCCATTTATGCTGCGCGTAAAGGCATCCGTACCGCCATTGCCGCCGAGCGTTTCGGCGGTCAGGTGCTGGACACCATGGCCATCGAGAACTTTATCTCGGTCAAGGAAACCGAAGGCCCGAAACTGGTGCGCGCCCTGGAAGAACACGTCAAGGAATACGAAGTCGACGTGATGAACCTGCAGCGTGCCTCGGCCCTGGTGCCGGCCAGCAGTGAAGGCGGCCTGCACGAAGTGAAGTTCGACAACGGCGCCTCGCTCAAGGCCAAGACGGTGATCCTCTCCACCGGCGCACGTTGGCGCGAGATGGGTGTGCCTGGCGAGCAAGAGTACAAGGCCCGCGGCGTGTGCTTCTGCCCGCACTGCGACGGCCCGCTGTTCAAGGGCAAGCGTGTGGCGGTGATCGGCGGCGGCAACTCCGGCGTCGAGGCGGCCATCGACCTAGCCGGCATCGTCGCCCATGTGACCCTGCTGGAGTTCGCCGACACCCTGCGTGCCGACGCCGTGCTGCAGAAGAAGCTTAACAGCCTGCCCAACGTGACCGTGATCAAGAGCGCGCAGACCACCGAGGTCAAGGGCGATGGGCAGAAGGTCACCGGCCTGGTGTACAAGGATCGCATTAGCGAGGAACTGCATACCGTCGAGCTGGAAGGCATCTTCGTGCAGATCGGCCTGCTGCCCAACAGCGACTGGCTCAAGGGCACCGTCGAGCTCAACCGCTTCGGTGAGATCATCGTCGACAGCAAGGGCGCGACCAATATCCCTGGCGTGTTCGCCGCCGGCGACGTGACCACCGTGCCCTACAAGCAGATCGTGATCGCCGTGGGCGAGGGCGCCAAGGCTTCGCTCTCGGCCTTCGACCACCTGATCCGCCATAACTGAGGCCAACCCGGGCCGCGCTGCCCGCCGTGCCTTCAAGGATGCCGCTCACCTTCGGGTGAGCGGCATTTTTTGGTTTATGCGGTAGGGCGCGCAGTGCGCACCGATGTTCCGCTGCTAATCGTGGTGCTTAGCGCACCCTGCTGATCCAATGCCCTAACGCGGATAAAGCGGCGGCAGGGGGCTGGTCTCCTGGGCAGCGGGATTACTGTCGGCGTCCAGGGGCGGCAGGCTGCGGATGGCCAGCCAGAGTTCGCGGCCCTGCCAGTGCTGGCCGCTCTCGCTGTAGAGGGCGCCATTGAGGCCGTCCAGGGCGGCAGACAGGGGCAGGTAGCGGGCGGCCATGTCGGCCAGGGTTTCCGGCTGCTGGCGGGCCCAGGCGTCGAGGGCGTGGCGGGTGGCCTGGGAGTCGTTGGCCAGGCAGCTGCGTTTGAGTTCGTCGAGCAGGTCCCGCGGGCTGGGGCCGCTCTGCACGCTGCGGGCAATGGGCGGTTGCTGGCGGGCGCGCCACCACAGGGCGAAGCCGCACAGGCTGGTCAGGCCGAGCAGCAGGGTACTCAGTTGCCAGGGCCACAGGGGCGGGCCCTGGATCACCAGGGGCTGGGGTGCCTCGACCAGGGCAACCGGGGCTTCCTCCAGGGCCGGGTTGCCGGCCACCTGCAGGGTGCGCCCCGGCAGGCTGCTGCGCACCAGGCGATCCTCCAGGGTGTTCCACCACAGCAGCTCGATGGGCGCCAGTTCGATCTCGCCTTCGCGGCTGGCCACTAGGGCTTCGCGTTCCTCGCGGCTGCCGATCAGGCTCTGTTCGCTGGCCTGGTTGGCCAGTTGCGGCTGATCCGGGTAGCGCCGCAGGCCCGCGGCCTGGGTGGCCGGCAGCGGCGGCAGCTGGGCGCTGGAGAGGCCATCGACCTTGAGCAGCAGGCTGCGGGTCAGGGCTTCGCCGACTTTGGCCTGGTCCGGCTGCGGGCTCCAGGCTTCCACCAGGCTCAGGCTGCGGGCCGGCAGCCAGGGCGCATCGGCAGGGTATTCGGCGGGCTTGGGCCTGACCTCAAGGCGCAGCGACGGCGATTTGACCCGGGTCACCCGGCCGCTGCGCGGGCCAAAAGGGTTGAAGTCGTTGCTGCGGGCGCGCTCCACCACGGTGGCGGTAAAGGTCTGCCCGGGGATCAGCAACTCGCCGCTGTGCTGGGGGTAGATGGCATAGCGCAGCTCGATCACGCCGTGGCGGATGCCGTTCAAATCCTTTTCATAGGTCTTGGGTTCGCCCAGGGACTCGACCCGGGCATCGGCCAGTTCCAGCTGGGTCAGGCTGCTGTCGTCGTACAGGGATACGGAGTGGTAGATGCGCAGGGTGAGAATGCTCTGGGCCTGCACATAGACGCTGCCCTGATCCAGGCTGGCGTCGATGAATACCGCCGCCAGCTGGCCATTGGCGCGGCTGTCGCCCTCCTGCACATGCAGAGTGATGGGCGGGCTCTGCAGCTCGCCCAGGGTCAGGGGCGGTATCACCACATAGCCGGTCTGCCTGGGTTGCAGGGTGATGATCCACTGGGTGCTGCTGCGCGCCTGGCCATTCTGGCTGCTCAGGCGGTTGACCTGGCGGCTGGCGATGACCTCGAACAGCTCGTTCAGGGGCGTGAGGTCCGGGCGACCGAACTGGCCGGGGTCGCTGCTCTCTAGGGTCAGTTCCAGGCTTTCCCCGGCGTTCAGGCGGGTGCGGTCCACCGTGGCGCTGAGGTGGCTGGTGCTGGCCTGCACGCCCAGGTGCAGGGTGAGAAGCAGAAGGCAGAGCAGGCGGGTCATGGGGCGTATTCCTGACGTTCTTGCTGTTCCAGCCAGAACTTGCGTCTGAGCAGCTCGGCCGGATCATCGGGGATCTGCCGCAGCCATTGTTCCAGAGCCTGCTGGCGTTCGTCATCCAGCTCGCCCGGTGCCTCCACTGCGGTGCCTTCGCTCTCGGCGCCGGGCTCGCGGGGTTTGTCCGGGCTGGACGGGGGAGTGGCAGCCGCCTCGCCCGTGGGTGCTTGCGCGCCCTCATCGGTCGGGCTTTGCGGTGCGCTCGACAGGGGCTCGGCCGGTGTTTCGGCCTGGCTGCTGCCTTGCGCCTGGCTCGGGCCCTTGGACTGCGCCTCGGGCGCTTCGTTCTGCGCTTCGCCGGACTCGTCGTCGGGCTGCTGGGCTTGCGCTTCCTTCTGCCTGAGCAGTTCCTCGATCAGGGCCATGTTCTGCTGCGCCTGGGGCAGTTCGGGCTGCAGCTGCAGGGCCTGGGTGTAGGCCTCCAGGGCCGCTTCCCATTCGTTGCTCATGGCCAGGGCGTTGCCGCGGTTGTAGTGGGCAATGGCATCCTCGCCCTGGGCGAAACGCTCGGCTGCGCCGGCATAGTCGCCGGCCTGGTACAGGGCCAGGCCCTGCCATTGCGGGTTCTTGAAGCGCTGGGCCGCCTGCGCCGGGCGCTGGGCGTCGAGCAGGCGCTGGCCCTGCTGGTCGGCGCGCAGCCAGAGGTCATCGAAGCTCAGGGCATAGCCGGGTTGCGGCAGGCACAGCAACAGGGGCAGGCACAGCAACCAGCCGCGGCGGGCGCCGCAGGCGGCCAGTAGCAGCAGCGGCAGCAACAGCCAGTGGCCTTGCTCGGCCCAGCTGTGCAGGCGGGTCTGTTCGCCGTCATGGCGCAGGGCCTGGCTGCGTTCGAGCAGGCCCAGGCTGCGCAGGTCCTGTTCATCCAGGCTGGCGCGCTGGAAGGCCCCGTCGATCTGCTGGAAGAAGGCGCGCAGGCTCGGGCTGTCCAGGCGCGGCACCAGGATTGCGCCATCGCCATCTTTCATAAAGCTGCCGTCCTCCTGCTGGATCGGCGCGCCCTGGCTGCTGCCGAAGCCGATCATCTGCAGGCGCGCACCGCTGCGCCGCAGCTGGGTGGCGATGGCGCTGCGCTCGCTGTGATCCAGGCTGCTGCCGAGCAGGAGCAGGCGGCCCTTGCCCAAGGCACCCTGTTCCAGCAGTTGCAGGGCGCGGGCCAGGGCCAGGTCGGCACGCTGGCCCGGCTCGGGCATGATCGAGGGCTTGAGGGCATCGAGCAGGTTGCGGCTGGTGGCCAGGTCGTCCGACAGCGGCACCAGGGTGTGGGCGCTGCCGGCATAGACGACGATGGCGGTTTGCGCGTCCTGACGGGCTTCGAGCAGGTCCAGCAGCTTGCGCTTGGCCTGCTCCAGGCGATTGGGGCTGGCGTCGCCGGCGAGCATGCTGGGGGTCAGCTGCAGCAGCACCACCAGCGGGTCGGCCGGCTTCAGGCGGTCCTGTTCCAGCTTCTGCCAGCTGGGGCCGAGCAGGGCCAGCAGGGCCAGCAGCCAGGCCAGGGCGAGCAGCAGCAGGGGCAGGCGGCTGCGACGGCTGTGGCCGCCGCGCAGCAGGACGGCATGGAAGGCCGCCGGCAGCAACTGCTGCCACTGGCCGCTGCGCTGCTTGCGTTGCCACAGCGACCACAGCAGCCAGCCCAGCAGGGGCAGGGCCAGCAGCCAGAAGGGGCGTACCCAGTGCGGCCAGAGGGCAAGCAGGCTCATGGCTGATGGCTCCCGCGGGGCAGGCGCGTGCGCCAGCGTTGCAGGGCGTTGGGCCAGAGGTTGCGCCCGACCAGCAGCAGGCTGAGCAATAGGGCCAGGGCCAGGGGCCAGGGGTAGAGCACGCCGATATGGCGGCCCAGGGTCGGGTCCTGTTGCACCGGCTCCAGGCGATCCAGGGTGGCTTCGATGCGCTGCAGGTCCTGGCCGTCGCGGGCGCGGAAGTATTCGCCGCCGGTCAGCTCGCTGATGCCGCGCAGGGTCGGCTCGTCCAGGTCCAGCCCCGGGTTGAAACCGAACAGGCCGAGCACGCCACCACTCTGCGGGTCGGCGCCGATACCAATGGTGTGAATGCGCACCCCTTCGCTGGCCGCCAGGCGGGCGGCGGTCATGGGGTCGATTTCGCCGCTGTTGTTGGCGCCGTCGGTGATCAGGATCAGCACCCGGCTTTCGCTGGGGCGCTGGCGCAGACGCTTGACGGCCAGGCCAATGGCGTCGCCGATGGCGGTCTGCGGGCCGGCGATATTGTGCCGCGCCTCGTCCAGCCAGGTGCGCACGGTCTTGCGGTCGAAGGTCAGCGGCGACTGCAGGAAGGCGCGGCTGCCGAACAGGATCAGGCCCACCCGGTCGCCGTGGCGCTCTTCGATAAAGTCGCCAAACAGTGCCTTGACCAGATTCAGGCGGCTGATCTCCTGATCCTGCCAGCGCATGTCGGCGTAATCCATGGAGCCGGAAACATCCAGGGCCAGCAGCAGGTCGCGGCCGCTGGCCGGTTGTGCCACCGCCTCGCCCAGCCACTGCGGGCGCGCCGCCGCCAGCAGCAGGCACAGCCAGATCAGGGCCAGCGGTGCCTGCTGGCGCCAGCCGGGCAGGATGGGACGCGCCTGGCGTCCGCTCAGGCCCTCCAGTTCGGCGAGAAAGCCGACCTGCAGGGCAGCCTCGCCGCTGTCGGCGGCGGGCAGCCACAGGCGCAGCAGCCAGGGCAGGGGGGCGAGCAGGAAGACCCAGGGCCAGGCGAACTCAAACATGTTTGCGAATCCACAGGGCCACGGCCTGCTGCAACTGGTCGATGGCCTTGTCGTCCAGTTGGCAGTGGGGCTTGTAGGCCCCTTCCACCAGGACCATGCAGCGGGTCAGGCCGGCGGCCGGGCAACGGCTGTCGAGGAAGGCCAGCCAGGCGCGGCTGCTCAGGGTATGGCTGTGGCTGTCGGGATAGCGCTCGCGACACAGGCGCTTGAGCAGGGCGTTGAGCTGCTGCAGCCAGGGCCCGGCCTCGGCACCGTAGTAGGGTTTGCGCAGGCGTTCCAGCTCGTCCAGGGCGGCCTGGCGCAGCGGGTCCAGACGCTCTTCTGGCGCGGCCGTGCGGCGCTGGCGCAGCAGCTGGCGACCCAGGCGCCACAGGGCCCAGGCCAGCAGCGGCACAAGCAGGGCCAGCAGCCACCAGCCGGGGGCCGGCGGCCACCAGTGCACGGCAGGCGGGGCGATCACCGGTTGCAGTTGCTCCAGCAGGTTCATGGCGCTTTCCTGCCGTGGGGGGCGTTGAGCTGTTCACGCAATTGCTCGATCAGCTCGCGCTGGCTGCCCAGGGGCAGCAGGGGCACGCCCAGTTTCTGCGCCAGGCGTTGCCACTGGGCCTGGCGCTGCGCTGCCAGCTCGGCATAGGCCTGGCGCAGCTCGCGGCCATGGGTGTCCAGCTCCAGCTGGCTGGCGCCCTGGGCAAAGCGCAGCAGGCCGGCGGCGGGCAGGGCATGATCCAGGGGGTCGGAAATCGGCAGCAGCAACAGGTCGGTGTGCCGCCCCAGCAGGCTGAGCTGCTGTTCGCTGCTGGCGCTCAGGCTGCGCTCGTCACAGATGATCACTGCCAGGCTGCCGGGGCGCAGCACCTCGCGGGCCCGGCGCAGGGCCAGGGCCAGGGCTTCGGCGGGGGCGCTGGTGTGGCTGCCCAGGGCCTGGTTGGCCCGGGCCAGGCGGTTGAGCAGCTGCAGCAGGCTCTGCTTGCTGCGCCGCGGCTTGATCTCGTGGGGCTCGATGCCGCCGAACACCAGGCCACCGATGCGGTCGTTGTGCTCCAGGGCGGACCAGCCGATCAGGCTGGCGGCCTGGGCCGCCAGCACCGACTTGAACAGCAGGCAGGAACCGAAGAACAGCCGCGAGCTCTGCTCCACCATGATGTAGATGGGCCGCTCGCGCTCCTCGTGGAACAGCTTGGTGTGGGGCTCCTGGGTGCGCGCGGTGACGCGCCAGTCGATGGTGCGCACGTCGTCGCCGGGCTGATAGATGCGCACCTGGTCGAAGTCCACCCCGCGCCCGCGCAACTTGGAGTGGTGCAGGCCGATCAGCGGGCTGCGCCGCGCCGGGGTGGAAAACAGCTGCACCTCGCGCACGCGATGACGCATCTCGATCAGCTCGGCGAGGCTGATCTGGATCGCGGGGTGCAGGGTTTGGGCGTGCATGGCACTAACCCGTAGCCCGGATGCAATCCGGGCGCGGCCAGGGGGCATTTCCGGATTGCATCCGGGCTACGCTGTGCGGCTGCATCAGGCCACCGCCACCACATCGAGAATACGCTGGATCACCCGGTCCTGATCGATGCCCGCGGCCTCGGCCTCGAACGACAGGATCAGGCGGTGGCGCAGCACGTCGAACAGCACCGCCTGGATATCCTCGGGGCTGACGAAGTCGCGCCCGGCCAGCCAGGCATGGGCCCGCGCGCAGCGGTCCAGGGCGATGGAGCCGCGCGGGCTGGCGCCATAGGCGATCCACTCGGCCAGCTCGGCATCGAACTTGGCCGGGGTGCGGCTGGCCATCACCAGCTGCACCAGGTATTCCTCCACCGCATCGGCCATATACAGGCCGAGGATTTCCTCGCGGGCGGCGAAGATGGCCTGCTGGCTGACCAGGCGCTGCGGCTTGGTTTCGCCGTGCAGGGCCTCGCCGCGAGCCTGGGCGAGGATCTTGCGCTCCACGCTGGCGTCGGGAAAACCGATCTTCACATGCATCAGGAAGCGGTCGAGCTGGGCTTCCGGCAGTGGGTAGGTGCCTTCCTGCTCGATGGGGTTTTGTGTGGCCATCACCAGAAACAGCGGCGACAGCTCATAGGTGCTGCGGCCCACCGACACCTGGCGCTCGGCCATGGCTTCGAGCAGCGCCGACTGCACCTTGGCCGGGGCGCGGTTGATTTCGTCGGCCAGCACCAGGTTATGGAAGATCGGCCCCTGCTGGAACACGAAGCTGCCGGTTTCCGGGCGATAGATCTCGGTGCCGGTGATATCGGCCGGAAGCAGGTCGGGGGTGAACTGGATGCGGTGGAACTCCGCCTCGATGCCTTCGGCCAGCTCCTTGATCGCCTTGGTCTTGGCCAGACCGGGGGCACCCTCGACCAGCAGATGGCCGTCGGCGAGCAGGGCGATCAGCAGCCTTTCGATCAGTTTTTCCTGGCCGAGGATCTGGGCTGAAAGAAAATGTCGCAGCGCGATAAGCGCGTCACGGTGTTCCATCGTTAAGCTCATCCGGCAAATGTGACCAGCGAGTCGAAGACGTCGCCTAGAGTTAGAGGCAGCACTTTAATGCAATCGCCGCCTCCTAGACTAACGTTGAGCTACAAGGTTGTGGCGAAAGTCATCCAGCCCCCAGTCGAATAACAAGCCAAACGGAGCAAACCCATGGCGTTCTTTACGGCGGCCAGCAAAGCCGATTTCCAGCATCAACTGCAAACGGTACTGGCGCAGCACGTCAGCGAGCAGGCCTTGCCACAAGTAGCCCTGTTCGCCGAGCAATTCTTCGGTATCATCGCCCTGGAGGAACTGACCCAGCGGCGTCTGTCCGATCTGGTGGGCTGCACCCTGTCGGCCTGGCGCATGCTGCAGCGCTTCGATAGCAGTGAGCCGCAGGTGCGGGTGTTCAACCCCGACTACGAAAAGCACGGCTGGCAATCGACCCACAGCGCCGTGGAAATCCTGCACCGCGACATTCCCTTCCTGGTCGACTCCGCGCGCATGGAGCTCAACCGCCGCGGCTACAGCATCCACACCCTGCAGAACAGCGTATTCAGCGTGCGCCGCAACAAGAGCGGCGAACTGCTGGAGATCCTGCCCAAGGGCAGCCAGGGCAAGGACGTGCAGCAGGAAGCCCTGATGTTCCTGGAGATCGACCGCTGCTCCAGCGCCGGCGAGCTGAAGAGCCTGGAAAAGGCCATTGGCGAGGTGTTCAGCGATGTGCGCATGAGCGTGGCCGACTTCCAGCCGATGAAGGCCAAGGCCCGCGAGCTGCTGGCCTGGCTGGACAAGGCCAAGCTCAAGGTCGACGGCGCCGAGCTGGACGAAATCAAAGTCTTTATGAACTGGCTGCTGGACGACAACTTCACCTTCCTCGGCTACGAGGAGTTCACCGTGGTCGACGTGCCCGGTGGCGGCAGCATGCAGTACGACGAAGGCTCCCTGCTGGGCCTGTCCAAGCGCCTGCGCAGCGGCCTCAAGGCCGATGAACTGCATATCGAGCCGGAGGCCGTGACCTACCTGCGCGAGCCGCAGCTGCTGTCCTTCGCCAAGGCCGCAGTGCCCAGTCGCGTGCACCGCCCGGCCTACCCGGACCTGGTGTCGATCCGCGAGCTGGACGCCAAGGGCCGTGTGGTCAAGGAATGCCGCTTCATGGGCCTGTACACCTCGGCGGTGTATGCCGAAAGCGTATGGAACATCCCCTTTATTCGCCGCAAGGTGGCCGAGATCAAGCAGCGCTCCGGCTTTGACAGCAGCGCCCACCTGGGCAAGGAACTGGCCCAGGTGCTGGAAGTGCTGCCGCGCGACGACCTGTTCCAGACCCCGGTGGAGGAGCTGTTCAACACCACCCTGGCCATCGTGCAGATCCAGGAACGCAACAAGATCCGCGTGTTCCTGCGCCGCGACCCCTACGGCCGCTTCTGCTACTGCCTGGCCTATGTGCCGCGCGATGTCTATTCCACCGAAACCCGCATCAAGATCCAGCAGGTGCTGATGGAGCGCCTGCAAGCCACCGACTGCGAGTTCTGGACCTTCTTCTCCGAGTCGGTGCTGGCGCGGGTGCAGTTCATTCTCAAGGTCGATCCGAAGAATCGCGTGCAGATCGACCCCGTGCGCCTGGAAAAGGAAGTCATCCAGGCCTGCCGTTCGTGGAAGGACGACTACTCCAGCCTGATCGTCGAAAGCCTCGGCGAGGCCCAGGGCACCGAGGTGCTGGCCGAATTCCCGGAAGGCTTCCCGGCCGGCTACCGCGAGCGTTTCGCCCCGCATTCGGCGGTGGTGGACATGCAGCACCTGCTCAGCCTGAACAGTGAACGGGCCCTGGTGATGAGCTTTTACCAGCCCCTGACCCAGGCCGGCCAGCAGCTGCACTGCAAGCTGTACCACGCCGACACGCCGCTGCCGCTGTCGGATGTGCTGCCGATTCTGGAAAACCTCGGCCTGCGTGTGCTCGGCGAGTTCCCCTACAAGCTTCGCCGCGCCGATGGTCGCGAGTTCTGGATCCACGACTTCGCCTTCACCTATGCCGAAGGGGTGAATGTCGATATCCAGCAGCTCAACGACACCCTGCAGGATGCCTTCGTGCATATCGTCGGCGGCGATGCGGAAAACGACGCCTTCAACCGCCTGGTGCTGATGGCCGCCATGCCCTGGCGCGACGTGGCCCTGCTGCGCGCCTATGCCCGTTACCTCAAGCAGATTCGTCTGGGCTTTGACCTGAGCTATATCGCTGCCACCCTGGTCAACCATGCCGATATCGCCAAGGAACTGGTGCGCCTGTTCAAGACCCGCTTCTACCTGGCGCGCAAGCTCAGCAGCGAAGACCTGGACGGCAAGCAGCAGAAGCTGGAACAGGCCATCCTCGCTGCCTTGGACAATGTCGCGGTGCTCAACGAGGACCGCATCCTGCGTCGCTACCTGGACCTGATCAAGGCCACCCTGCGCACCAACTTCTACCAGACCGACGCCAGCGGCGCGCCCAAGAGCTACTTCAGCTTCAAGCTCAGCCCACGGCTGATTCCGGATATTCCGCGCCCCACGCCCAAGTTCGAGATCTTCGTCTACAGCCCGCGGGTCGAGGGCGTGCACCTGCGCTTCGGCGACGTGGCCCGTGGCGGCCTGCGCTGGTCGGACCGCGAGGAAGACTTCCGCACCGAGGTGCTCGGCCTGGTCAAGGCGCAGCAGGTGAAGAACGCGGTAATCGTGCCCATGGGCGCCAAGGGCGGCTTCGTGCCGCGCCGTCTGCCGGTGGGTGGCGGCCGTGACGAAGTGCTGGCCGAAGGCATCGCCTGCTACCGCATCTTTATCAGCGGCCTGCTCGACATCACCGACAACCTCAAGGATGGCGCCGTGGTGCCGCCGCAGAACGTGGTGCGCCACGACGCCGACGACCCCTACCTGGTGGTGGCGGCGGACAAGGGCACCGCGACCTTCTCCGATATCGCCAACGGCATCGCCGCCGACTACGGCTTCTGGCTGGACGACGCCTTCGCCTCCGGCGGCTCGGCCGGCTACGACCACAAGGGCATGGGCATCACCGCCAAGGGCGCCTGGGTCAGCGTGCAGCGTCACTTCCGCGAGCGCGGCATCGACGTGCAACAGGATCACACCACGGTGATCGGCATCGGCGACATGGCCGGCGACGTGTTCGGCAACGGCCTGCTGCTGTCGGACAAGCTGCAACTGGTGGCCGCCTTCAACCATATGCACATCTTTATCGACCCCAACCCGGACGCGGCCAAGAGCTTTGTCGAGCGCAAGCGCCTGTTCGACCTGCCACGCTCCAGCTGGGCCGACTACGACACCGGGCTGATCTCCGAAGGCGGCGGCATCTTCCTGCGCAGCGCCAAGAGCATCGCCATCAGCCCGCAGATGAAGGAACGCTTCGACATCAGCGCCGACAAACTGGCCCCCACCGAGCTGCTCAATGCCCTGCTCAAGGCTCCGGTGGACCTGATCTGGAACGGCGGCATCGGCACCTACGTCAAGTCCAGCCAGGAAAGCCACGTGGATGTCGGCGACAAGGCCAACGACGGCCTGCGCGTGGACGGTTGCGAACTGCGCGCCAAGGTGGTGGGCGAGGGCGGCAACCTGGGCATGACCCAGCTCGGCCGCGTCGAGTTCGGCCTGCACGGCGGCGCCAGCAACACCGACTTTATCGACAACGCCGGTGGCGTGGACTGCTCCGACCACGAGGTCAATATCAAGATCCTCCTCGGTGAGATCGTGTCCGCCGGCGATATGACCGGCAAGCAGCGCAACAAGCTGCTGGCCGAGATGACCGATGCGGTGTCCGCCCTGGTGCTGGGCAACAACTACAAGCAGACCCAGGCCCTGTCCCTGGCCGAGCGCCGCGCCCGCGAGCGGGTCGGCGAGTACAAGCGCCTGATGAACGCCCTGGAAAGCGCCGGCAAGCTGGATCGCGCCCTGGAGTTTTTGCCCAGCGACGACGAACTGACCGAACGCGCCAACAAGGGCCAGGGCCTGACCCGGCCGGAGCTGGCAGTGCTGATTTCCTACAGCAAGATCGACCTCAAGGAGTCCCTGCTCAAGTCCCTGGTGCCGGACGACGACTACCTGGCGCGCGAGATGGAAACCGCCTTCCCGGCGGTGCTGACCAAAAAGTTCGGCGACGCCATGCGCCGTCACCGCCTCAAGCGCGAAATCGTCAGCACCCAGATCGCCAACGACCTGGTCAACCACATGGGCATCACCTTCGTGCAGCGCCTGAAGGAGTCCACCGGCATGAGCGCAGCCAATGTGGCCGGCGCCTATGTCATCGTCCGCGACCTGTTCCGCCTGCCGCACTGGTGGCAACAGATCGAGGCCCTGGACCACAAGGTGCCGGCCGAGCTGCAGCTGCAGTTGATGGACGAGCTGATGCGCCTGGGCCGCCGCGCCACCCGCTGGTTCCTGCGCAGCCGCCGCAACGACCTGGACGCCGCCCGCGACGTGGCCCACTTCGCCCCGCGCATCGAGGCGCTGGTCGGCCGTCTGGACGAACTGCTCGAAGGCCCGGCCCGCGAACAGTGGCTGGCGCGCTTCCAGGGGTATGTGGAGGCTGGCGTACCTGAGGAACTGGCCCGGGTAGTGGCCGGCACCAGCCACCTCTATACCCTGCTGCCGATCATCGAAGCCGCCGACGTCACCGAGCAGGACCCCGGCCGCGTGGCCGCCGCCTACTTCGCAGTGGGTGGTGCGCTGGAGCTGTCCTGGTACCTGCAGCAGATCACCAGCCTGCCGGTGGAAAACAACTGGCAGGCCCTGGCCCGCGAAGCCTTCCGCGACGACCTGGACTGGCAGCAGCGCGCCATCACCGTGTCGGTCCTGCAGATGGCCGAAGGCCCGGACGATATCGAGGAACGGGTCGGCCTGTGGCTCGACCAGCACCGCCGCCTGGTGGACCGCTGGAAGGTCATGCTCGGCGAACTGCGTACCGCCACCACCACCGATTACGCCATGTATGCCGTGGCCAACCGGGAGCTGATGGACCTGGCGCTGAGTGCCTGACGGGTAAAGCCAGGGCTTTGCGGCCCTGGCTGCTTTAACTGAAAGCGAGCCACCCTTGCGGGTGGCTCGCTTTTTTTATGGACGGTGGTTTTGCTCAGCTTGTACCAAACAGCGCCTGACCCCGTAGGAGCGGCTTCAGCCGCGAGCCTGGAGGTGTTTGCTGGTTTTGCGGCTGATAGGGATGATTTGAGCCTGGCATGACCTGCACCCCTCTCCCTAACCCTCTCCCCAGAGGGGCGAGGGGACTGGTTTGCAGCCAGCCGTTGCCATGCTGTCGGCCTGGCCCCGTAGGCGCGGTTTTAGCCGCGAACCTGGGGCGTGGCGTTTGCTGGTTTGTGGCTGATAGAAATGATTTGAAGCGTGCACGACCGGCTCCCCTCGCCCTATGGGAGAGGGGTTGGGGGAGAGGGTGCTTGGCTATCGCTCGCCCCACGACAAACCCTGTAGGAGCCAGCTTGCTGGCGATGCTTTTGAACTGCCGGGATCGCCAGCAAGCTGGCTCCTACAAGGCCTGGACGATGGGGGGCTTAGGGTTTGGCGCCTGGATGATTGTTGCGGTGAGTGGCGTTGTTGCACGCTCAGCTCCCCTCGCCCTGTGGGAGAGGGGTTGGGGGAGAGGGTGCTTGGCTATCGCTTGCCCCACGACAAACCCTGTAGGAGTCAGCTTGCTGGCGATGCTTTTGAACTGCCGGGATCGCCAGCAAGCTGGCTCCTACAAGGCCTGGACGATGGGGGGCTTAGGGTTTGGCACCTGGATGATTGTTGCGGTGATCTTTCGCCTGGGTTTCGCCCCCCCCCCACGGGCGAGTTACTTTCTTGTTGCTTGTCCAACAAGAAAGTAACCAAAGAAAAAGGACACCCGACATCCGGGTTTCGCTTCGCTCAACTGATTCGCTGCGCTCACCCTGCGGGCCAGCCTGCGGCTGTTACTCCGCTTCGCTACGTTTCCCTCACTCCGGTGCCGCTCCGGGGGCCGGCTTACAAGGGCCATCCCTGGCCCTTTAAGCCTCTCGCCGCATCCAAGCGGCTCGTCCCCCCTACGCAACACCTCCACTCGGCCTCCTGACGGGACCGGGTCGCGAGCCTGCAAGATTTTCTCCAGTACACACTGAGCGGTGTCTGTAGTTTTTGCTTTTGCTTTTGCTTTTGCTCTTTAACTGCAATGGCACAGACGACGCCCAAGTCCCCATCAGGAGGCCGAGTGGAATCGCCGCGTAAGGGGTTGAGCGGCATGGATGCCGCGAGAGCCGCGATGGGCCAGGGATGGCCCTTCGCGGCGTGCCCCTGGAGCGGTGATGGAGCGAGGGAACCCCGGCGCAGCCGGGGCCGGATGGAGGGGTGTGTTTCTTTGCTTACTTTCTTTGCACAAGCAAAGAAAGTGAGTCGCCCGTAAGGGGCGAAACCCAACCGCCCAGTGCACGCGCCAATGACCCCTGCCAAGTCAGTGATAAATCCACCGTCACAATCTATACCTCCCCCCAAGGCGCCGGCGCCCCCAGCAGGCGCCCCATGGCGCCAAACAGGCCCAGTTCGCCGAGAACTTGCAATTCCCCTTCGGTTTCCACCATCTCCGCAATCAACGGCAAATCAATACTGTTGGTCGCACGGAACACCGCCTCGATAAAGATACGCTTATCACTCTCCTGATCGATGGCCCGAATATAGGTCCCATCAATCTTCAGATAGGCCAGCCCCAGATGGGTCAGGTTGCCGATCAGGCTAAAGCGCCCGCCGAAGTGCTGTAGGCCCAGGCTGTAGCCGGTGTCGCGGATGGACTGGCTGATGCGCTCCAGTTCGCTGGAAGGCGGCAGATGACGCTCGTCCATCTCCAGGGTCAGTAACGGCGCCTGCTGCGGGTGCTGTTTGAGGATGTCCAGCAGACGGCTGAAATGCTCCGCCTCGCGCAGGGTGGCGGCGGACAGGCTCAGGGCCAGGGGGGTGGGGTGCTGGGCCAGGTGGGCCAGGCAGTGTTCGAGCATGGCCAGGTCGAAGCGCGCGGTCCAGCCCAGGCGCTCGATCCAGGGCAGGAAGCGGCCGGCGGCGATGGCCTCGCCCTGAGGGTCGAGCAGGCGCGCCAGGACCTTGTGGTGCAGGCGCTGCTGGCGGTCGGCGCATTGCGCCACCGGCTGGAAGTACAGCTGCAGCTTGCGCTTGTTCAGCGCGTCGTCGATCCAGGTGCGCCAGTCGTGCAGGCCCTGGGTCGGTTGCTGGTTGTAGTCGTCCAGGCGTATCCAGTCGCGGCTCGGGTCGTTCTGGGCCTGGGCCAGGGCCTGGTCGGCGCGGCCGATCACCTGGCTGGCTTCCTCGCCCGGGCGGAAGGCGGCAATGCCCATATGGGCCACCGGTTTGCAGTCGCTGGCGCCGGTCTGGCGCAGGCTTTCCAGGCCGGCGTGCAGTTCGCCGGCGAGCTGGTCGGCTTCTTCGCTGCCGATGCCGGGGGCGAGCAGGCTGAATTCGCCGCCACGGCTGCGCGAGGCCAGCCAGTCGGCGCGGGTGGCGTGGCCGAGCAGGCGCTTGAGCAGCTCGCCGATGGCGGCGATCAGGGCATCGGTCTTCTGCCCGCCCAGGCGCTGGTTGAGGCCGCCCAGGTCGTTGACCCGCAGCAGGATCAGGTAGCCCTCGGCATGCTGTTCGGACACCAGCAGCTGGTTGGCCAGGCGGATATCGAACAGGCGGCGGTTGGCCAGGCCGGTGATGCTGTCCTGGTAGGCTTCCTCGCGCAGTTTTTCGCTGCGCGCGGCTTCTTCGGCGAACAGGGTTTTGAGTTTTTCCACCATCTGGTTCATGGCGGTGACCACGCGCTTGAGTTCGGGGGTGCGCGGGACCTTGGGCAGGGTCATAAATTCGCGGCGGGTGATGGCCTGGGCCTGTTGCACCATGTTGTCCAGGGGGCGCAGCTGGGTGCGCAGCAGCCAGCCGCCGAGGATGGCGCTGACCAGGCCGCAGAGCAGCAGCCAGATCAGGCTGCCGATGGCGCTGTCCCACAGCTTGGCCAGGGCGAATTGCGGGTGGCTGAGCACTTCGACCCGCGCGGCCTGTTCCCAGCCGCGCATGATCAGGGCGTCGCCGCCCTGGGCCTGGAGGTTGACCAGGCGGCTGAACCAGGGCGGTACGCTGCCGGTGACTTCGTCGCTGCTGCGCTCGACCATCACCTCGTCGGTGGGGATGCGCACCACGCGGATGCTGGCGAAGTAGCCGCTGTCGAAGATCGAGCTGACCATCAGTTCGATCATCGCCGGGTCGTCCACGTGCGGGGTCATGGACAGGCCCAGGGCGGTGGCGGCGTCCTGGGCGTGGGAGCGCAGTTGGCTGATCAATTGCTCTCGCGAGCTCTCCACCCCGGCGATAAAGCTGCCGGTAAAGGCCACCACCAGAAACAGGCAGATGGCGAGAAAGAGTTGTTTGAGTAGAGACATGAGGTTCCTCCTAGCCTTCGCCGATGGCGAAGCCCTCCGCGCGCATTTTTTTCAGAATGTCCTGCCAGCGTGACAGCTGCTTGCTGTCGCTTTTCTTCACGTTGGAACCGGCCAGATACAGCCCCTCGGCATTGAAGGCGTAGACCGGCAGCAGGTCGCGGCGCTGGGAGGCGGGCTTGATATCGTTGATCAGGTTGTCCAGTACCAGGGGCTCGGCGCTGGGGGTGGCGTAGTAGGTGAGCACCATATGCGCCTGGTTGTAGTTGAGCGCCTTGACGTAGGTGATGCGCAGGCGGTCGGCCGGTACGCCCAGGCGGCGCAGGGTGAAGTATTTGGCGATGGAGTAGTCTTCGCAGTCGCCGGCGCCCTTGACCAGCATTTCCACGGGGGTGGCCCAGTAGTCGTTGACGCCCCACAGGCGGATATCGTCCATAAAGCGAATCTGCCGGTTGAAGAAGCGGTTGACGGCGGTGAGCTTGTCCCGCTCCGAGAGGTTGCCGCTGCTGTTGATCAGCTCTTCCCAGGCCAGGATGCGCTGCTTGGCCGGCCCCAGGTTGCCATAGCGGTTTTCCGCGGTGCGGATGATCTGGCCGAAGTCCCAGTTGGCCAGGGCGCTGGCCAGGCCCACGAGCAACAGCAGCACCAGCAGCAGCGGCCGCCACAGGTGTCGGTACCATCCGTGAGTGGACTGGGGTGGCCGCATCGCGCATGCCTCGGGCAATGATGGGGCAAGTCTAGGTGCTGTCGGGCGAGTTTGCAGCCCGCGCTGTATCGAAGTGTTAGCGTGCGGGGCGCTGCCATTGCCCGCAGGGTGCGCCGCGCGCACCTGCCCGGTTGCCCGCCAGGGGCAAGCTGTATCAGCGCTGCATGGGCGGCGGCAGGGTCTTTTGCTTGAGGATATAGATGCTGACCAGTACCGCGCTGGTCAGCATAAAGGCCCGGGCCCAGAACAGCGGCACCAGGTAGCTGGAGACGCCGATGCTCAGCCACATCAGGCCTATGGCGTAGACCTTGCCCTTGAGCGGGATGCCCTGGCCTTCCAGGTAGTCGACTATCCAGGGGCCGAGCTGGCGATGGTTGACCAGCCACAGGTAGAAGCGCCGCGAGCTGCGCATAAAGCAGGCGGCGGCCAGCAGCAGAAAGGGCGTGGTGGGCAGCACCGGGAGGAAGATGCCGATCACCCCGAGCACCACGCTCAGCCAGCCAATGGCAATCAGCAGGCCGCGCAGCAGCGGGTTGCGCTGCTGCCGGATATCATGGGCCATTGCCTAGGCGCTGGGTCAGTGGCGCTGCGGCTTGAGCAGGGCGGGCTTTTCTTCCGGGGCCTGGCACAGCAGGAACAGGGCGGTGAGCAGCTCGGGGATCTGTTCGACCATGCTGTCCACCAGATCGCGGTCGCGGGCGATTTCGGCGAATTCCGGCTGCTCGTCGAACAGTCCGGAGCCGACCATGATCGGCAGCAGCAGCTCGCTCACTTCATCTTCGGCATCGTCGAACCAGGCCGCTTCGCGCAGGAACACGCCCTCCATAAAGCCGATGCACCAGCCGCGCAGGTCGGAGTCGTCCGGTTCATCACCCAGGTCCAGCTCGCAGGGCACTTCCGGGTCGTCGTCGCTGGCCAGCTGGCGGGCGATATGGCCGTGCAGCTGGATCAGGGTGGCTTCGATCTCTTCGCGCTCGGCGTCGCTGCGGTAGTGCGGCGGCTCGCTGAACAGGGCGTCGATCCATTCCCGCGCCGGTACCGGGTCCGGGCAGATGGCCAGGGCGGTCAGGTAGCCATGGGCGGCGATGTAGTCCAGGGCCTCTTCGTGCAGCTCATCGGCGTCGAGGAAGGCTTGCAGGCGGGACAGTTGCTCGGCGAAGGACATCGGGGGCTACCTTAGATGGTTTTATCGAGGCTGGATTCTAGTTCACCGCGGCCCGGGCGGCCATAGCGGCAGCAGACCCCGGCCTGCTCGGTGGCCGCCTGCGCCGGGGTGACTTGCGTATAATGCCGGCCTCGCTTCGGAGACCCAGCATGCTCGATCAGGCTCAACGCATCCTTAAAGACGTATTCGGCTACGACCATTTTCGTGGCCGCCAGGGCGCGATCATCGAGCGGGTGGCCGGCGGTGGCGATGCCCTGGTGCTGATGCCCACGGGCGGCGGCAAGTCGCTCTGTTTCCAGGTGCCGGCCCTGCTGCGCAGCGGCTTGGCGGTGGTGGTGTCGCCGCTGATCGCGCTGATGGAAGACCAGGTGGCGACCCTGGACGAGCTGGGTGTGGCGGCGGTGGCGCTGAACTCCACCCTGAGCGCGGACGAGCAGCGCCTGATTGCCGAGCGCATCCGCCGCGGCGAGATCAAGCTGCTCTACGTGGCGCCGGAGCGCCTGGTGCAGCCGCGTATGCTGAGCTTTCTGCAGGGCCTGGAAGTGGCCCTGTTCGCCATCGACGAGGCCCACTGCGTGTCCCAGTGGGGCCATGATTTCCGTCCGGAATACCTGCAGCTGGGCCAGCTGGCCGAGCTGTTCCCCAATGTGCCGCGCATTGCCCTGACCGCCACGGCGGATATGCGTACCCGTGAGGAGATCGTCCAGCGCCTGCATCTGCAGAATGCCGAGCGCTTTCTGTCGAGCTTCGACCGGCCCAATATCTTCTACCGCATCGTGCCCAAGGAGCAGCCGCGCAAGCAGTTGCTGAGCTTTCTTGCCGCCCGCAAGGGCGATGCCGGCATCGTCTATTGCCTGTCACGCAAGAAGGTCGAGGAGGTGGCGGCCTTTCTCTCCGAGCAGGGCTTTCCCGCCTTGCCCTATCACGCCGGCCTGGCCAACGAGCTGCGCGCCTACCACCAGAAGCGCTTTCTCAACGAGGAAGGCCTGATCATGGTGGCCACCATCGCCTTCGGCATGGGCATCGACAAGCCCAACGTGCGCTTTGTCGCCCACCTCGATCTGCCCAAATCCCTGGAGGCTTACTACCAGGAGACCGGCCGCGCCGGCCGCGATGGCCTGCCGGCCGATGCCTGGATGGCCTACGGCCTGCAGGATGTGATCTTCCTCAAGCAGATGCTCAACAACTCCGAGGGTGATGAGCGGCACAAGCGCATCGAGCAGCACAAGCTCGACGCCATGCTCGCCCTGTGCGAGGAAACCCGCTGCCGGCGCCAGGCTCTGCTGGCCTATTTCGACGAGGAACTGCCCAAGCCCTGTGGTCATTGCGACAACTGTATCGATCAGGTGCAGACCTGGGATGCCACCGAGCCGGCGCGCCAGGCCCTGTCGGCCATCTACCGCAGCGGCCAGCGCTATGGCGTGGGGCATCTGGTGGATATTCTGCTGGGCCGCGACAACGACAAGATGCGTGCGGTGGGGCATCAGCATCTGTCGGTGTTCGGTGTGGGCAAGGCACTGAGTGAAGGGGAGTGGCGTTCGCTGTTCCGCCAGCTGGTGGCCCGGGGTTTGGCCGATGTCGATCTGGACGGTTTTGGCGGCCTGCGCCTGTCCGATAGCTGCCGGCCGCTGCTGCGCGGCGAGGTGAGCCTGGAGCTGCGCCGTGACCTCAAGCCGCAGCAGAGCGCCAAGGCCTCCAGCAGCGCCGCCAGCCAGTTGGTGCGCGGTGAGGAACGCGAGCAGTGGGAGGCCCTGCGTGCCCTGCGGCGCAAGCTGGCCGAGGAACACAGCGTGCCGCCCTATGTGATCTTTCCCGACGCGACCCTGCTGGAGATGCTGCGCAGTAAACCCAGCACCTTGGCGGAAATGGCTCGGGTCAGTGGTGTGGGGGCGCGCAAGCTGGAGCGTTATGGCGAGGCCTTCCTTGAGGTGCTGGCCGGTAACGCCGAGGCTCCGCGGGCGGTGGTCGACCTGCGCCATGAGCTGATCAGCCTGGCCCGCGCCGGCATGACGCCGGCGCAGATCGCCGGCCAGCTGGGCTGCAGCGAGAAAAATGTGTACAGCCTGCTGGCCGAGGCCATCGGCCGCCAGCAGCTGTCCCTGGAGCAGGCCCTGGATCTGCCGGAAGAATTGCTGGGCGAGATTCAGGATGCCTTCCTCAATGGCGAGGGCGAGCTGCCCAGCGCCAGCGAGATCGCCGAGCACTTCGCCGGGCGCATCGAGCTTGGCGTGCTGCATTGCGTGCGGGCGGCCCTGCAGGCCGAATTCGAGGCCTGAGCGGCTGCGCTGGCCGATTTTGCCGCTCGCCCTGGCGCCAGCGGTGACTGTGGGCGGGCGAGGGCGGTGCTAGCATCCGGCAGGTTTTCTGCCAAGCGATGCGCGCCATGGAACGACTGATTCAGGCCAACGGCCAACCCCATTACGGTATTTTCGAGCGGGCCCCGGGCCTGATCAATTACCGCGACTACGACTTGCGCTCGCCCATGGGGCGCAAGCTGGGCGCCCTGGCCAAGTGGCGGCGCTTTCATCAGTTCCAGTATTTCGGCCTGATCAGCGACGAGCTGATCGGCGGCTGCGCCCTGGCCAACCTGAGCCTGGCCGGCATCGGCTTCGTCTATCTGTACCACCCGGCCAGCGGGCGCATGCTTGAGCGTCAGTTCAAACTGCCCCTGGGCTGGGGTACGCAGTTTTCCCAACAGCCCGATGACGGTATCTGCGAGTTGCGCAGCGGCGCCAATCGGCTGCGCCTGGAAAATATCGGCGCCACCCGGGAAAAGCGCCTGCAGGTGGAACTGGACGACGGCACCCGTATCGAGGCGGCCTTCAGCGAGCATGAGCCGGCCTTTGCCCCCATGTGCATCAACACCCAGGCCGGGGTCAATGGCTGGGTCTATGCGCAGAAGGTCGCCGGGGTGCGCTGCCAGGGTCGGGTGCAATGCGCCCTGGGCGACTTCGACCTGGGGCAGATCGGCGCCTTTGCCCACCACGACTGGTCCGCCGGCTATATGCGGCCGCAAACCCACTGGAACTGGGCCTGCCTGTCCGGTGCGGTGGGCGAGTTGCGGGTAGGGCTGAACCTGTCGTGTGGGGTCAATGAAACCAGCTTTACCGAAAACTGCTTCTGGCTCGATGGCGAGTTGCTCAAGGTCGATACGGTGCGTTTCGACTTCGACCGCCAGCAGCCCCTGCAACCCTGGACCATCCGCTCCCATGACGGCCAGGTGGCGCTGCGCTTCGAGGGCCGCGGGTTGCATCAGGAGCGCATGAATGTTGGTTTTATGGCCAGCAACTTCAAGCAGATCTTCGGTCAGTTCAGCGGCGTGTTGCGGCCTCTTGGGCGGCCCGAGGTGGTGATCGACCAGCTCTGGGGCTTTGTCGAGGATCAATATGTAAAGTGGTGAAACATCCCTACGACTCTCGTAGGCTTGCCTGGATACCGGGGTTATGGTTAGCTCGCTAATAATTGTTTTT
>Ga0209207_1000314_pt1 | contig 32343 bp, 32 predicted proteins | sample SaghotsprinmetaG_FD_184140 | JGI IMG/M metagenome (GOLD analysis project Ga0209207, IMG submission 184140) | Hot spring microbial communities from South Africa to study Microbial Dark Matter (Phase II) - Sagole hot spring metaG (SPAdes) (version 3) | ecosystem: Environmental > Aquatic > Thermal...
GATCGTTTTGTCTGCCATCAACCATGCTGGGACTGATCAACCATGTCGTAAGGATTTCTGCGCGGCGCGACCGCACCGAAATCAATTCCGCCATGGTCGATGCGCTGATGGATCTGTTTGCGCCCGAGCGCCTGACCATTTATCGCTGCTACACCGGCAAACGCAAGACCATCGTCTTCGCCTGCGCCGGTTATGGCCTGCAAGGCCAGTTCCTGCGCAACGCCTACCTGCCCGATCATCACTTCTGCCAGCCGATCGATCGCGATCCGCTGCTCCGGCAATGCCGCAAGGAGTTGTCGGCGGTGCTCGACTACCAGGAAGACGGCTCGCACCGGGTGATCTTCCCGGTACTGCGCCTGGACGAGCCGATCTATTTCATCGATCTGGTCCTCTCGGACGAGTTCTCGGCCGACCGCCGCGTCACGCTGATGGGGCTGATCGAGTATTTCGGCAACCATATCGCCCTGCTCGACTACGGCGAAGCCGATACCCTCACCGGACTGGCCAGTCGCAAGACCTTCGACAAGCACCTGTTCGAACTGCTCGGCCAGGCGGCTTCCGACGAACTGCTCGGCAATGACCACCAATTCGCCCGTCGCGCGCTGGCGCCGGACAGCAACCACTGGCTGGCCGTCTGCGACATCGACCATTTCAAGCGCATCAACGACAACTTCGGCCACCTGATCGGCGATGAAGTGCTGATCATGCTGTCGCAGGTGATGCGCCAGAGCTTCCGTTTCGACGACCAGCTGTTCCGCTTCGGCGGCGAGGAATTCGTTGCGCTACTGCAGCCGACCGACCGCGCTTCGGCGCAGGCGACGCTGGACCGCTTCCGCAGCGACGTGGAAAAAACCGTTTTCAGCCGGGTCGGGCACGTCACCGTCAGCATCGGCTTCAGCCAGTTGCTCAGCTGCGACACGCCGACCGACGTCATCGAACGCGCCGACGAAGCGCTCTACTACGCCAAGCGCAACGGTCGCAACCAGGTGGCCTGCTACGAACAGCTGATTACCGACGGTCGGCTCGCCGCCCGCGAAATCGCCAAGGGCGAAGTCGAATTGTTCTGACGTTGCGTGTCGGCGATCAGCTGGCGCGGCCGCTGCCGGCCTTCGGCCCCGGGGGATGCTTGACGAAGTACTCGCGGATGCCACGCATCAGGGCGTCGGCCATCTGTTCCTGGTAAGCCTCGTCCTTCAGCCGTAGTTCCTCTTCCGGATTGGAAATGAACGCCGTCTCGATCAGCGCCGACGGAATATCCGGTGCCTTGAGCACGGCAAAGCCGGCCTGCTCGACATGCGCCTTGTGCAGGCGATTGATCGAACCCAGTTCGCCGAGCAGGTATTTGCCCAGTTTCAGACTGTCGTTGATCGTTGCCGTCTGCGACAGATCGAGCAGCGTGCGGGCCAGGAACACGTCCTTGGTCTTGGCCAGATTGACCCCGCCGATCAGGTCGGCGTTGTTTTCCTTCTGCGCCAGCAGGCGAGCCTGCGTGCTCGTTGCCCCCTGCTCGGACAGCACATAAACCGACGACCCGCGGGCATCCGGCTTGATCCAGGCATCGGCGTGAATCGACAGGAACAGGTCGGCCTGAATGCGACGCGCCTTCTGCACACGGACATGCAGCGGGACGAAGAAATCGCCGTCGCGGGTCAGCACCGCGCGCATGTTCGGCTCGGCATCGATGCGCTTTTTCAGGCGCTGCGCAATCGCCAGCGTCACGTTCTTTTCATAGGTCCCGCGCTTGCCGACCGCACCGGGATCTTCGCCGCCATGACCGGGGTCGAGCATGATGGTGACCAGCCGGTTGACCGCCGGCTTACCGGAGCGCCCCGCCGACTGCGGCTTCGCCGGCTCTGGCTGGCGACTGGCCAACTCTTCGTCCAGGCGCAGCGGCTCGACCGCATCCTGCCTGCCCTGCAACAGCGCCATCAAGGGATCGGCCGGATTTTCCGGGTAAACATCGAGCACCAGACGGTGACCGTATTCGGCAACCGGCGCCAGTGAAAAGACCTGCGGCTTGACCTTGGTCTTCAGCTCCATGACCAGACGGACGACGCCGGGCTTGAAACGCCCCGCGCGTAGCAGCTTGATGTAGGGATCGTGCTCGGCGACCTTGCCGGCCAGGCTTTCGAGCACACTGTTGAATTCCACGCCTTCGATATCGACAACCAGGCGATCCGGATTTTCAATGGCGAAATGGGTGAACTTGAGCGGTGCGTCGTGTTCCAGCGTGACCCGCGTGTAATCCTCGGCCGGCCAGATACGCACGGCGATGATGCTGGGACGGTTGGCGGCAATCCCCGCCAGCGGCGTAACCGAGAGAACTAGGGCTGATCCGGCGTAGCGCAGGAGTTGCCGGCGGCGCGGATCGAGGCGAGTGTCCTTATGCATGACGCCCCCCTTTCGGACGAAGCTGCGAGTTCTGCAACACGCGCGGACCCGGCGTGCCGCAAGTGTATGCGCAGGTCCGGCGATGGCACGCAGCCCGCTGCCTTGTCAGGCCATTCGACCAGACAGACGGAAGCTTCGTTGAAGTATTCGCCAAACCCCGCATCGAGGAACTCCTCTGGTGACTCGAAGCGATAAAAATCAAAGTGATACAAGTATAAACTCGAAACTACGTAAACTTCAACCAAAGCGTAGGTCGGACTCTTCACCGGACCGGTGTGTCCGAGGGCGCGGATCATGGCGCGCGCCAGCGTGGTTTTGCCAGCACCGAGGTCGCCTTCGAGGAAGATCACCAGGCCGGGCACCAGCGTCTGCGCAAGATTTTTGCCGAGTTCCTGCGTTGCCGCTTCGTCGGGCAAATCGAAAAGGGCGGTAACATCCGTGCCATGCATGATCAGGACTCCAAACTGGACCACGCCGCCATCAAGGCGCGCATCCGCGAACTCGGCCGGGAACTGGGTTTTGCCGACATCGGCGTGGCCCGCGCCGAACCGGGCGCGGCCGTCGACCGGCTGCGTGCATGGCTGGCCGCCGGCATGCACGGGGAGATGGATTATATGGCGCGCCACCTCGAACTGCGCGCCCAGCCACAGCAACTGCAGGCCGGCACGATCACGGTGATTTCCGCCGCCATCGACTACCTGCCGCACGATCGGACGGCCGACGCCCCCGGCCAGGCGGCCATTTCCCGCTACGCCCAGGGACGCGATTACCACAAGGTGGTGCGCAGCCGGCTGCAGAAACTGGCCGACGCCATCGCCGAACTGGCCGGCCCCTTCGGCTACCGGGTGTTCTCCGACTCGGCACCGGTGATGGAGGTCGAATACGCCAGCCAGGCCGGCCTCGGCTGGCGCGGCAAGCACACGCTACTCTTGTCGAAACAGGGTTCGTGGCGCTTTCTCGGCGAAATCTACTGCGACCTGCCGCTACCGCCCGATGCGCCGGTCGACGAGCACTGCGGCACCTGTCGTGCCTGCCTCGACGCCTGCCCGACCGGCGCCATCGTCCAGCCCTACGTCGTCGATGCCCGGCGCTGCATTTCCTACCTGACCATCGAACTGGCCGGCGCCATTCCGCTGGAACTCCGGCCGCTGATCGGCAACCGCATCTACGGCTGCGACGACTGCCAGACCTGCTGCCCGTGGAACCGCTTCGCCCGGCTCGGCGACCCGGAATTCGCCCCACGCCACGGCCTCGACTCGGCCACGCTGATCGAGCTGTTTGCCTGGAACGAACAGCAATTCGACACGCGACTGGCCGGCAACCCGATCCGCCGCATCGGTCACCCGCGCTGGCTGCGCAACATTGCCGTGGCGCTGGGCAACGGTCCGGCTACGGCGGCCGCGATCCAGGCGCTGGAAACCCGGGCCGACCATCCGTCGGCACTGGTTCGCGAACATGTTGCCTGGGCACTGGCGCAGATCGCCGGGTAAAAGCTATTCAGCGGTGTCCCACAAATCCGTCGTCCCCAGGCCGGTCATCGGCGGATTGTCGCGAATGAACTGCTCCACGTCATCAGCCGGCAGGGGCTTGCTGATCAGGTAGCCCTGGATTTTCTCGCAACCGATGGACAGCAGGTATTTCAGCTGCGCCTCGGTTTCGACACCTTCGGCAACGACATCGAGCCCGAGCTTGTGCGCGAGCAGCACGGTCACGTCGCAGATATCGGCGTCGTTCTGGTCGCTTTCGATATCCTTGACGAAGGAGCGGTCGATCTTCAGCGTGCTGACCGGGAACAGCTTCAGATAGGCGAGCGAGGAATAACCGGTGCCGAAATCGTCGATGGCCAGCGACAGGCCGCAACCGGTCAGTTCGTTCATGGAGGCGATGGTCTGGTCCGGATCGGCCATCGACATCGACTCGGTGACTTCGAGGGTCATCATTTCGGATTCCAGCCCGTACTGGCGCAACAAGGCCTGGATACGATCCGGCAGCGCACGATTGAGAAACTGGCTGGCGGTCAGGTTGACCGACATCCGCACATGCGCGATCCCATGGCTTTGCCAGATGGCCAGTTGCCGGCAGGCATGCTCCAGGACCCAGTCGCCGATCGGCAGGATCAGACCGGTCTCCTCGGCAATCGGAATGAACTCCATCGGCGAGACCAGGCCGCGTTCCGGATGCTGCCAGCGGATCAGGGCCTCGACCCCGACCACGCGACCGCTGCGCAGATCGAGTTGCGGCTGGTAGTGCAGCAGGAACTGGCGCTGCTCGATGGCCTTGCGCAGATCGGATTCGATGGCCAGCCGCTTGACCGCGGCCAGCTGGATCTCGGCCTTGAAGAACTGGTAGTTGCCGCGACCGCTGGCCTTGGCGTGATACATCGCGGCATCGGCCTTCTGCATCAAGTCCGCACTTTCTTCCGCGTCATCGGGATAGAGGCAGATGCCGATGCTGGCACTGCTGCGCAACTCGTTGCCATCCAGCGTATAGGGCTTGGCGACGACCGACAGTATCTTGTCGGCGACGTGGGCGGCGTCGGCCGGCGAATCGAGGTCGGACAGCACGACGACGAATTCGTCGCCGCCCAGCCGGGCCACCAGGTCGCTCTGGCGAACGGTTTTGCCCAGGCGCTGCGCCAGCTCGATCAACAGCAGGTCGCCGATCTGATGGCCGAGCGTATCGTTGATCGTTTTGAAATTGTCGAGATCGATCATCAGCAAGGCCACCTGCTTGCCATTGCGGGCCGCCAGCCCGAGTACCTGCGACAGCCTTTCGTTCAGGCTGAAGCGGTTGGCCAGTCCGGTCAGCTGGTCGTTGAAGGCCAGCGCCTCGATCTTTTCCTCGGCCTTCTTGCGTTCGGTGATGTCGAAATGCGTGCCGATGTAATGAGTGACCACGCCGGCATCGTCCTTCACCGCCGAGATGGTCAGCCATTTCGGATAGATCTCGCCATTCTTGCGCCGATCCCAGACCTCGCCCTGCCAGCTGCCATTCTCGATGATCGCCGCCCACATGTCGCGGTAGAAGGCAGCATCATGGCGCCCCGACTTGAACATTCGCGGCGTCTGGCCGACGACCTCATCGGCCCGGTAACCGGTACTTTCGACGAAGGCCTGATTGACCCGAAGAATGATGCCACGCGCATCGGTGATCACCATGCCTTCCTGCGACTCGAACGCCGCCGCGGCGATGCGCAGATCGACCTCGACCCGCTTGCGTTCGGTGATGTCGGTATAAACCCAGATCGAGGGCGCCTCCAGCACGGCATCACGATCCAGCGGCCGTCCGGTCTGCATGACCCACATCGCCGTGCCGTCGCGATGGTGCATTTCCGTTTCGAAGTTGGCAAAGCCATTGGCCGCCAGCAGCGGATAACCCGCCCGCCCGGCGGCCTCGAAATGTTCCCGCGAACCGTAGAGCACCTCGGTGGTCTGGCCTTCCAGCTCTTGCGGGCCGGCAAAACCGAACATCTCGGCGATACGCTGATTGCACTTGATGATCCGCCGATTGCGCAACAGCAGGATGCCGACGTGTGCGTTGTCGAAAATCAGGCGCTGCTCGTCGAGCAATTCGCGGATACGGATATCCTTCTGCTTGCGTTCGGTGACATCGCGGACGATCGCCTGCAAGCATGCCTCACCGGCGTAATCGATGCGGTTGAGGCTGACCTCGACATCCAGCGGTGAACCGTCCTCGTACAGGTTTCGCCACTCGAAAACGACCGACTCGCCGTCATGGGCCTTCTGCAGCATTTCCCGCAGCACTTCCTGCGACGGACGGCCATTCGGCTGGAATTCGGGTGAGGCGACCATCGGCGTCATGCCGACCAGCTTTTCCCGCGGCATATGGTACAGGCTCTCCGCCCGCCGGTTGCAGTCGAGCACCACGTCCCCCTGCATGATGAATATCGCGTCGTTGGCCTGTTCGAACAGCGTATGGAAACGCTCCTCGGTCTGACGCAGGGAAAGCAGCGTCCGACTCAACTCGCCGGTCCGTTCAGCGACCTGGCGGCGCAGTATCCGGGTCCAGGCAAACAGGGCAACGATCAGCAGGCAAAGCCCGATTACCGCATACGCCAGAGGTCGGGCATAGCGAACCCAAAGGCTGTCAGTCAGAGGCTCACCCAGCCAGCGACGTTCGATGGCCGCCCGTTCGACAGCGTCGATCCCGGCAAATCCCGATTCGACGATTTCCAGAAGATCCGTACGCCCCTTGGCCACCGCCCGGTGAAATTCACCCGTATACAGCGCGGGCGAATGCAAAAACTCTTCGTGCGCACCATCGCGCAGGAAAAAATAATGGGCGGGCGGCTGATCGATGCACAGGACACGGACACCGTGCTGCACCGCCACCTTGACCATCGACTCGTAACTGGGATAGCGCTTGAAGTCGCTGATGCCCTTTGTCTTCAGGTAATCGATGCAGGCATCGCCATCCTTGACGCCAATGGTGAAACCCCGGGCCGACTCGGCATCGGCGATGCCGCTGATGCTTTTGTGGAAGAAAAGCGAGACCTCGATGGCGGCGTAGGGCTTGGAAAAGTCGTACAACTTCTCGCGCGCCTCGGTGCGGAAGATGGTATCGATGATGTCGGCGTGGCCGCCGGCCATCGTCTCGAGCGCCCTGGCCCAGTCCATGGCCTGCAGTTCCACGGCAATCCCGGTGTGCCTTGCCCAGAGCTGCCAGAGTTCGGGGAGGATCCCCTGCACCGAACCATCCGCCCCCCGGAACACGTAGGGCGGGTAGTTGTCGTCCAGCACCACGCGCACCGATTTCGGCGGCGCTTCGGCCAATGCCGGCGCAACAGACAGGAGGCACGCGAGCAGGAGAAGCACGCGCCGGAAAAAAGGTAACACTGGCATGAGTTGCGGTGAGTTGCCGGGAAAGGCCACATTCTTCATGGGCTCATACAAAAACTCCAGCACTCTTTTTCTCCACCACGGCGGCAAACATGCCATTACCCCGATCGGCACGACGCCGTCGGGTCAGCGCGCCACCGGCCGCGCCGGATCGGCGCACCATTCGCTCCACGAGCCGCCATACAACCGGGCCCCGGACAGGCCGGCAATTTCCATGGCCAGCAGGTTGTGACAGGCAGAGACGCCGGAACCGCAGTAATGCACCAACTGCTCGGGAGCAAGCCCGCCAAGGATGGACTGCCACTCGGCGGCCAGTTCGCCGGCCGGCTTGAAGTGACCGTCGGCGGCAAGGTTGTCGCGGAAGAAACGATTGACCGCGCCGGGAATATGACCGCCGACCGGGTCGATGGTCTCGTTCTCGCCACGAAAGCGGTCACTGGCCCGGCCATCGACCAGTCGCATCGAGGGCGAATCCAGCATGCGGCGGACGAACTGCGCATCGACGGCAAAATTGCGCGTCACCGGGGTGAATTCGCGGGGCTTAGCCACGGGCGGCACGGCATCGACCGCCGCACCGGCCGCCAGCCAGTCCTGCCAGCCGCCGTCGAGTACGGCCACGGCGTCGTGACCGAGCCAGCGCAACAACCACCACAGCCGGCCGGCAATCATGCCCTGGGCATCGTCGTACACCACCACCTGGGTCTGTCGGCCGACGCCGATGCTGCCCAGACGGGCGGCCAGCAACTGCGGATCGGGCAGCGGGTGGCGACCGTTGCTGCCGGTCGTCGGCCCGGACAGATCGCGGTCGCAATGCAGGAAGTGGGCGCCCGGAATGTGGGCTTCGGCATAAGCCCGCTCGCCGTAGGCAACGTCGGCCAGTTGATGGCGGACATCGATGACGCACCAGTCGGGATTGCCCAGTTGCGCCTGCAACTGGGCGACGGAAACCAGCGTGCCGAAACTCAAGCCTCGCTCTCCAGCCACTCGTCGGCGGCTGCCGCATCGTCGAAGACCTGCACGTCGGCATTGACGAAGGTCTGCGAAATCCAGGCGCTCCAGGTCACCCACTCGCTGTCGGTAACGACCGCCACGCGGTTGAAATCGTTGGCGTGGGCGCGCGAGAACTTGACCTCTTCCCAGGCCACGTCGAGCGTCAGCGTACCCATCTTGGTCAGGTCGAAGAACAGGTCGACGGGCCCCTCGAACTTGATCTTGTAATTGACGACTTCCTCGAACTCCCGGTAATCCGCCAGCGTGAACTCGCCGAAGACGGAAACATTGACGCGGTGGCCTTTATGGTCGATGACGATCATGGTCTTGCTCCTTTGTTGTTCTGGGTCCAGTTTAATCCTGCTCCACCGGGCTGGCACGCGAAAAATGCGTCGCCGCAATGCCCGACAGGATGATCAGGCCGATCGCCGCCCATGCCGATGCCGGCAGGACTTCGCCCCAGAACAGCATGCCGGCGAGGCTGGAGAAGATCACCGTGGAGTAGGCCAGCGCCGCCGACATCAGCGTCTTGCCGCGCGAATAGGCGCGGGTCATGGCCAGTTGGGCGAGCGTGGCAAAAGCGGCGACGCCGAACAGGATCAGGCCGCTGTCGGCATCGACCGGGTTGATTTCGCCGAAAGCCAGCCAGATCGCGGAACAGACGGTGGCCACCAGCGAGAAGTAGAAGACGGTGCGCGTTTCCGGTTCGCCGCGTGCGCCAAGTTCGCGCACGCTGAAGTAGGCCATGCCGGCCAGGACGCCCGAACCGAGGCCGATCAAGCCGCCGACCAGTTGATCTTCGTGCAAGGTCGGCTTGAGCAGCAGGACGACCCCGGCCAGGCCGATCGCCAGCGCACCGAGCATGCCGGTACGCATGCGCCAGCCGGCCAGTACCAGATAGAGCGCCAGGAAGATGGCCGAGGTGTAGTTGAGCGTCACCGCCGTCGCCAGCGGCAGCAGCGTGATCGCATAAAAATAGGAGAACAGCGCCGAGAAGCCGACCACCCCGCGCGTGATCTGCCAGCGCCAGTGCGGCGTGCGCAGCGACACGCCGCGCAGGCGGACCAGGCCATACATCAGCAGCAGGGCGATGGCACTGCGCCAGAAGGTGATTTCGACCGCATTGTGGGTTTCGGCCGCGAGCTTGACGCAGACGCCCATGCAGGCGAACAGGAAGCTGGCGGCGATCATCCACAGGGATTGCATGCGGGAACTCGAAAATACGAAGGGCGCCGGATTTTACCCCGGCGCCCTCATCGGCAGCGTGAATTCAACGGGAACTCAACGTGCTTCAATGTCCTTCTGCATGATCCGGCGGTAGAACTCGTGGAAGTGCTGCATGCCGTCTTCCATCGGGCTCTGGTACGGGCCGACCTCGTTCTTGCCTGCGGCCAGCAGCGCCTTGCGGCCACGGTCCATGCGCTCGCCGATGTCGTCGTCCTCGATCGCGGTTTCCATGTAGGCGGCACGTTCGGCCTCGATGAACTCGCGTTCGAAATCGACGATTTCCTCGGGGTAGTAGAACTCGACGACGTTCATCGTCTTGTCCACGCCCATCGGGATCAGCGTCGACACGACCAGCACGTGCGGATACCACTCGACCATGATGTTCGGGTAGTAGGTCAGCCAGATCGCGCCTTGCGGCGGCGTCTGCCCGCGGTCGCCGTAGTACTCGCGAACGACCTTCTGCCAGCGGTTGTACACGGCCGACGAGGATTCCTTGAGCAGCGAGGTGATGCCGACCTTCTGCACCGAATACCAGTCGCCGAACTGCCAGGTCAGATCGTCGCAGGTGACGAAATTGCCCAGACCCGGATGGTAGGGGACGACGTGGTAGTCCTCCAGATAGACCTCGATGAAGGTCTTCCAGTTGTAATTGCACTCGTGCATCTCGACGTGGTCGAGCTTGTAACCGGAGAAGTCGAGGTCGCGCGCGGTGGTCATGCCGGCCAGATCGGCGTTGGCCGAACGCGGGCCCTTGAACAGCAGGCCGTTCCAGTTTTCCAGCTTGACCTTGTCGAGGTTCAGGCAGGGATTCTGCGGAAAGTGCGGCGCCCCGATCAGTTCGCCGGATTGCTCGTAGGTCCACCGGTGGATCGGGCAGACCACCGGCCCTTCAAGCTTGCCGGCGCCCTGCAGCATGATCGCCTGACGATGGCGGCAGACGTTGGACATCTGCCAGATGCCGGCATTCGGTCCGACCGCGCCGCCGTTGAGCAGCATCTGGCCGTGGTCCTTCCATTCCTGGGTACGGTAATCCCCCGCTTCGGGCACCATCAACTGGTGGCCGACGTAGCCCGGACCGGCATCGAAGATGAGTTTCTTCTCCAGCGCGTAAATCCGTTCATCGAAGTACCAGTCCACCGGCAGTTGGGAAACTGCAGGGGCCAACCGGGACGAAGTCGCCATGTCGGACATTCCAAGCCTCCAGCGGGTTAAAAGGATATTGATTTTATCCTGAAATTTGACCGAAATACCCCGGATGGAGTATTTTCACGCGTTTCCCCAAGACTGTGTGACATGGATCCGACGTCGATCGCCGACCTGAAATTCGAGACCGCACTGGCTGAACTTGAGGCCATCGTCTCCGGCATGGAAGGCGGCCAGCTCGAACTCGAAGCCTCGATCGCCGCCCACCAGCGCGGCATGGCGCTGATCCGTCACTGTCAGGCGCAACTCGAGCGCGCCGAGGAACAGATTCGCATCATCGAGAACGGTGAAGCGCGGGAAATCGACCGCAAAACCCTGGAGGCGCAGTGAGCGTTCCTTTTGCTGACTGGATGGCCGCCACCCAGGCCCGCACCGAATCCGCCCTGAGCCGCCTCCTGCCGGCCGGCGAGATGATCCCGCAACGCCTGCACGAGGCCATGCGCTACGCCACACTCGGCGGCGGCAAGCGTGTGCGGCCGCTGCTCGCCTTCGCCGCCGGCGAACTGACCGGCGCCACCCCGGACAAACTCGATGTCGTCGCCTGCGCGGTCGAGCTGATCCACGCCTACTCGCTGGTGCACGACGACCTGCCGTGCATGGACGACGACGTGCTGCGCCGCGGCCGGCCGACCTGCCACGTTGAATACGACGAACCGACCGCGCTGCTGGTCGGCGACAGCCTGCAGACACTGGCCTTCGAACTGCTGGCCAGCCAGCCGCTCGGTGAGCGCCAGCTCGAAATGATCGCCCTGCTCGCCCACGCCAGCGGCTCGCGCGGCATGGCCGGCGGTCAGGCCATCGACCTGGCTTCGGTCGGCAAACCGCTCGAACAGGCCGAACTCGAACTGATGCACGCGCTCAAGACCGGCGCCCTGATCCGCGCCGCAGTCATGCTCGGCGCCTTGGCCGGCCAGCCGCTGTCGGCCGACGAACGCGCCGGTCTCGACCGTTTCGCCAAACGCGCCGGCCTGCTCTTCCAGGTTGTCGACGACATCCTTGACTGCACCGCCAGCACCGCCACGCTCGGCAAGACCGCCGGCAAGGACGAAGCTGCCGACAAACCGACCTACGTCGCCCTGCTCGGCCTGGAGCGCGCCCGCGCCTACGCCGAGGAATTGCGAACCGAAGCCCTGTCGGCGCTGTCCATTTTCGGCGAGCGTGCCAGCCGCCTGACCCAACTGGCCGATTTCATCTGCCACCGCCAATTCTGACCATGAGCTACCCGCTGCTGGAAACCATCGACAGCCCGGCCGACCTGCGTCGGCTGGAACGCAAGCAACTGCCCCAGCTTGCCGGCGAACTGCGCGAATTCCTGATCGAATCGGTGTCGCAGACCGGCGGCCACCTGTCGTCCAACCTCGGCACCGTCGAACTGACCATCGCGCTGCATGCCGTCTTCGACACACCGGCCGACCGCCTGGTCTGGGACGTCGGCCACCAGTGCTACCCGCACAAGATTCTGACCGGCCGCCGCCAGGGCATGGACAAGCTGCGCATGCGCCACGGCATCGCCGGTTTCCCCAAACGTTGCGAGAGCGAATACGACACCTTCGGCGTCGGTCACTCGTCGACCTCGATCTCGGCCGCGCTGGGCATGGCCCACGCCGCCCGCCTTAAGGGCGAGGCGCGCAAGGTCGTCGCCATCATCGGCGACGGCGCGATGTCGGCCGGCATGGCCTTCGAGGCCATGAACAACGCCGGCGTCGGCGAGACCGACATGCTGGTCATCCTCAACGACAACGAGATGTCGATCTCGCCGCCGGTCGGCGCGCTGAACAACATCCTGACCCGTCTGACCTCGAGCAAGACTTACAACGCCGCCCGCGAGGCCGGCCGGCACATGCTCGGCTTCGCCCCGCCGCTGCTCGAACTGGCGCGCCGCGCCGAGGAGCACGTCAAGGGCATGATCGCCCCGGGCACGCTGTTCGAGGAATTCGGTTTCCATTACTACGGCCCCATCGACGGCCACGACCTCGACGCGCTGATCCCGACGCTGGAGAACCTCAAGCAACTCAAGGGCCCGAAGTTCCTGCACGTGATCACCAAGAAGGGCCAGGGCTACAAGCTGGCCGAGAGCGACCCCATCCTCTACCACGGCGTCGGCAAGTTCTCCGCCGACCAGGGCATCGCCAGCGGCAAGGGCGGCGGCAAGCTGACCTATACCCAGGTCTTCGGTGACTGGCTGTGCGACATGGCGCGCGCCGATTCGCGCCTGGTGGCGATCACCCCGGCGATGCGCGAAGGTTCCGGCATGGTCCGCTTCGCCAGCGAATTCGCCGACCGTTACCACGATGTCGGCATCGCCGAGCAGCACGCCGTGACCTTCGCCGCCGGACTGGCCTGCGAAGGACTGAAGCCGGTCGTCGCCATCTACTCGACCTTCCTGCAGCGCGCCTACGACCAGTTGATCCACGACGTCGCCCTGCAGAACCTGCCGGTCGTCTTCGCCGTCGACCGTGGCGGCCTGGTTGGTGCCGACGGCCCGACCCATCACGGCACCTTCGACCTGTCCTTCGCCGCCTGCATCCCGAACATGGTGGTGATGACCCCCGCCGACGAAGCCGAATGCCGGCGCCTGCTATCCACCGCCTTCGCCCATGACGGCCCCAGCCTGGTCCGTTACCCACGCGGCGGCGGTACCGGCACGCAGCCGTCGAGCGAGCTCGACACGCTGCCGCTGGGCAAGGGTGAAATCCGCAGTCGCGGCCAGGGCGTCGCCCTGCTTGCCTTCGGCAGCCTGGTCGCCGCCGCCGAAGCCGCCGGCGAGGTGCTCGACGCGACGGTCGCCAACATGCGCTTCGTCAAGCCGCTCGACATCGAACTGATTGTCGAGCTGGCGGGGAACCATTCGCTGCTCGTCAGCATCGAAGAGAATGCCGTGATTGGCGGTGCCGGCTCGGAAATCGAGCGGGTGCTGGCCGAACGCGGGTTGAACGTGGCCGTGCTGCGTCTCGGCCTGCCGGATCGTTTCATCGATCATGGCGAACAGGGTCAGCTCCTCGCCGAGCTCGGCCTCGACAAGGACGGCATCGTGCGCAGCGTGCGCGAACGCCTGGCCAATCAATCACCCGACAGAACAGCACAATGACCACTACCAGCATCCCTGACGTCCAGAACTCCGCCGACACCCGCCAGATCGCCATCAACAAGGTCGGCATCAAGTCGATCCGCCACCCGGTCAAGGTCGGCGACAAGGCCGCCGGCGTCCAGCACACCATCGCCGTCTTCAACATGTACGTCGGCCTGCCGCACAACTTCAAGGGCACGCACATGTCGCGCTTCGTGGAAATCCTGAACAGCCACGAACGCGAGATCTCGGTCGAGAACTTCCCGGCCATGCTCCAGGACATGATCGTCAAGCTCGAAGCCGAAACCGGCCACATCGAGATGAACTTCCCCTACTTCATCAACAAGACGGCGCCGATCTCCGGCGTGCAGAGCCTGATGGACTACGACGTCACCTTCATCGGCGACATCAAGAACGGTGAGATCGTCACCTCGACCAAGGTCGTCGTCCCGGTCACCAGCCTGTGCCCGTGCTCGAAGAAGATTTCCGAACGCGGCGCCCACAACCAGCGCTCGCACGTCACCGTCACCGCCCGCACCAACGATTTCGTCTGGATCGAGGAGCTGGTGCAACTGGTCGAGTCCGAGGCCTCCTGCGAACTGTTCGGTCTGCTGAAGCGCCCGGACGAAAAATACGTCACCGAACGTGCCTACGACAACCCCAAGTTCGTCGAGGACATGGTCCGCGACGTCGCCGCCCGCCTCAACGCCGAGCCGCGCATCGACGCCTACGTCGTCGAATCGGAGAATTTCGAATCGATCCACAACCACTCGGCGTATGCGCTGATCGAGCGGGACAAGAAAAACGGCTGACTGCCGCGGTCTGCCCCGGATTCATCCCAAAGAGGCTACGGCCTCTTTTTTTGTTGCCCGGCATTTTCCGTAGACGAAAAAAAGGGGCCGAAGCCCCTTTTCATGTCCTGCAGCAAACCGTCGATCAGGCGGAAGCCTTCTTCGCCGGCAGCTTTTCCTTGATGCGTGCGGACTTGCCCGAACGGTCGCGGAGGTAGTACAGCTTGGCGCGACGGACGTCACCGCGACGCTTGAGTTCGATCGACGCAACCAGCGGCGAATAGGTCTGGAAGGTACGCTCGACGCCTTCGCCCGAAGAAATCTTGCGGACGATGAAGTTCGAGTTCAGGCCACGGTTACGCTTGGCGATGACGACGCCTTCGTAAGCCTGCAGACGCTCGCGGTTGCCTTCCTTGACCTTCACTTGAACGACAACGGTGTCGCCCGGTGCGAAGTCGGGAATGGTCTTGCCCAGGCGGGCGATTTCTTCTTGTTCCAGCTGTTGAATCAGGTTCATGTGAGATCCTTTTTATAAAACATTACTCACCGCATTGCTCCTCTCCGGATATTTCCGTGAGGAGTTGCGTTTCCTCCGCAGTCAGACTGCGGTGCGCCAGCAAATCCGGGCGACGCTTCCGGGTCCGCGCCAGCGACTGCTTGAGCCGCCAACGACGAATTTTCTTGTGATCGCCGGAGATCAGCACTTCAGGCACCGCCATTCCCTCGTAAACCTCGGGACGGGTGTAGTGCGGACAATCCAGCAGACCACCGACAAACGAATCTTCCACCGCCGAAGCGGCATCGCCGAGCACCCCGGGCAACTGGCGGACAATGGCATCGATCAGCACCATCGCCGGCAATTCGCCCCCGGAGAGCACGAAATCCCCGATCGAAATTTCCTCATCGACACAGCGCTCGATCAGACGCTCGTCGATTCCTTCATAGCGGCCGCACAGCAGGATCAGCCCCGCTTCGCCGCTCGCCAGCTGCATGACCCGTTCGTGGGTCAGCGGCGCGCCCTGCGGCGACAGGTAGATGACCCGGCTGCTCGCCAGGCCCGCTGCCTGCTGCTGCGCCTTTGCTGCAGCAATCGCCTTCTCCAGCGGCCCCGGCTGCATCAGCATGCCCGGTCCGCCGCCGAAGGGACGATCATCGACGCGACGCCAGGCGTTTTCGGCGAAATCCCTGGGATTCCAGCCTTGCCAGGCCCAGCGCCCTTCTTCCAGCGCCCGTCGGGTAATACCGCTTTGCGTCACGGCGGCGAACATCTCCGGAAAGATGGTCACGCAGTCGAACCGGATCACCAGTCGCTGCCCCACGCAACGCGAATGCGCCCTGCTTCCTTCTCCACCGCCAGCACCACTGCCTCGACAAAAGGCAGCAGTCGTTCGGTGCCATCCCCGGCGACCACGCGCAACACATCGTTGGCGCCGGTTTCGATCAGCCCGGCAACCGTGCCGAGCGTTTCGTCTGCTTCATTGACGACCACCAGACCGAGCAAATCGCCCCAGTAGAACTCGTCATCGGCGGGCGGCGGCAACATGTCGCGCGGCGCGCCCACCAGTGTTCCCTTCAGCGCCTCGGCGGCCGTCCGGTCGGGGACTTCGTCCAGCAGGACGACAATCCCGTCGCCATGCGCTTTCAGACCCTTGAGCCCGACTTCGCGCCACGGTCCGCCTTCGCGACCGATCCACCAGACCGGCATGTCTGCCCAGGCCAGCGGATCATCCCCGAAAGGATGCAGTCTCAGCCAGCCGCGAATCCCGTAAGGATCGGCCAGCCGACCCAGGACGACGATTTCGCTGCCGGACAAGGGCAAAGCCGCTTAGGCAGCCTGCTGGGCAGCGTGCTGCTTGACCAGACGGGCAACCGTCGGCGACAGCTGGGCGCCGTTGTTCTGCCAGTAGGCCAGACGATCGGCGGAAATACGCAGGGCTTCGGCATTGCCGGAGGCAACCGGGTTATAGAAGCCGATGCGCTCAACGAAACGGCCGTCACGACGGTTACGGGAATCGGTAACAACCATGTTGTAGAACGGGCGCTTCTTGGCGCCGCCACGGGCAAGACGGATAACAACCATTGGAATACTTTCGTTAGCTGGGAAAAAGACGCAAGATTATATCTGCAAATCGATAAAAAACAAGCCACTTAAGCGCAACGCAATCGCCGACGACCGCCGCTTGGCAAGATAGGGAGAAATGCCCTTTTTTGCTATCCTTGCAGAAATCATGGCAAAAACACCACAAAACGACACAGCGGTGGCCGGCGAAGGCGGCATCAAGGGCATTCTTGAATGGCTGGCGCTGGCCCACGGTCGCTCGAGCGCGGAGGATACCGAGGAACTGCTGCGTCAGGTGCTCTATCTTCGCGAAGCACCGATTGCCACACCGCAACGCATCAAATTGCTTGACCTCCTCTATGCCCACACCGAGGAGGTCGTGCGCAACGAGTTGCCGCGCTTGAACGAGTTGTCGCTACCGATCTCGCGCAAGATTCGCCAGCGTGTCCGCCTGATCCTTGAACTGCTGGAGACGCTGACCCAGGATTATTTCAACACCCTGGCGGCCCTGTTCGACCCGCAGGGCAACACCCTGGGCAACGGCGCGCAGACCTCGCTGCGCCGGGCCATGCTGTCGATTGCCTGGCAGATCCGCATCCACCACCTGGTCGCCGCGCCGCCCCGCCCCGGGCTCTGGCAGCAACTGCACGCCGCCTTCCGGACCGCCCGCCGCCTCGGCGTCGAACATCACCCGGGCCCGAGGGAATCGGCCAGCATCCAGCGCCTGTACACCAACATCCTGCTCACCGCGATTGCCCAGCCGGCTTCTTTTTCCTCAGACGAACTGGAATTCATCAACGCTCTCGTCGAGCAGAGCGGACAGCCGCCGGCGCTCAGCGAAAAAATCAGCGAACCGCTCGACAGCTGCTTCTGGATCGACCTCGACCGCGACTTCCCCGCCCACGCACTGAGCCGGCGCACGCCGGGCAGCGACATCCAGCCGCTGTATTTTTCCTGCGCCGAACTCGCCCGGGAAATCGGCGAAATCCGCCACCAGCTCGATACCGGCACCCCGCCCCGGCAACTCGGGCTGCCCGAGTTTGCCGGCACCCACAGCGGCCAGGGTGTTCTCAGGCGCCTGGAAAAGCTATGGGGACTGCCCGCCAAGCGCAAGTTCCCGCGCCGTCGGCAGTCCTACCGCGCCCGACTGTGCTCGGGCCTGGAGAGCCTCCACCGGCTGCTGGAGAATCCGGACCAGGACGTTGAACTCAGTGAATGGATGGTGACCAACGAAAGCCCCGACGGCTTTGCCCTGATGCACATGATGGGCAGCACCACCCAGCTGCGGGTCGGCGACATCGTTGCCATCCAGACCCAGAAGGAAGCCGGCAACGGCGACGCCTGGCACGTCTGCATCATCCGCTGGGCCATCTCGGAAAACCCGGAGCATGTCGAGGTCGGCCTGCAGTTGCTGGCGCCCCGGGCCATCGCCGCCCGCATTGCCCAGCCGTGGAACCTCCAGGCCACCCAGATCAACGCGCTGATTCTTCCCGAGACCCCGCCACTGCGCAAGAACCAGTCGCTGGTGGTCAGCCCCGGACTGCTCAACGAGGACAGCCGCCAGATCGTGCTGCTTATCGAGCAGGACAATTTTGCCGTCCGCGAAGTCCGCACCACGGGCATCGACGAGCAGACCAGTTCGGTCGAGATCTTCCCGATCCTTCCCGAAGACATGGAGTGATGGCCGCCCGGACGTATAATCCGGGCCCATGCAAGACATACTCGTCCTTTACTACAGCCATCGCGGCTCGGTCCGTGCCCTGGCCGAACGCCTGGCCCGCGGCATCGATTCGGTCCCCGGCGCCCAGGCCCGCCTGCGCACCGTCCCCCGGGTGTCCACCGTCTGCGAAGCGAGTGCCCCCGGCGTTCCCGACACAGGGGCGCCCTACGTCGAAATCAGCGACCTTGAGGAATGCGCCGGCCTGGCCCTGGGCAGCCCGGTCCGTTTCGGCAACATGGCAGCGCCGATGAAGTATTTCTGGGACGGCACCATCGCCACCTGGCAGAACGGCAGCCTGGCCGGCAAACCGGCCTGCGTGTTCACCTCCAGCGCCAGCCAGCACGGCGGCAACGAAGCGACGCTGCTGAGCATGATGCTGCCGCTGCTGCACCACGGCATGCTGCTGATGGGGCTACCCTACACCGAAGCCGAATTATCGACCACACGCAGCGGCGGCACACCCTACGGGGCCAGCCATGTCGCCGGTGGTAACGGTGATCCGACACTGACCGAAGCGGAAAGCCAGCTGGCTTTCGCCCAGGGCCAGCGCCTGGCCCGACTGGTCGTCCAACTGGGGAAATCATGAACGCCCGCCTTTACCAGAACCTGACCAGCGCCGCGCTGATCGCCCTGATCTTCCTCTGCCTGGCCTGGGAAGGCTGGCTGGCGCCCTTGCGCCCAGGCGGCTCGTGGCTGACGCTCAAGGCCATCGTCCTGCTGGCGCCGCTGTTCGGCATCCTGCGCGGCAAGCGGTACACCTACAAGTGGCTGTCACTGCTGATCCAGCTCTACCTGCTCGAAGGCCTGACCCGGGCAACCAGCGACCAGGGACTGTCACAATGGCTGGCTGTCGGCGAAACCGTGCTCGCCGTGCTCATCTTCTACTCAGCGGTGATGTTCATCCGGGCGACAAGAAATACCGAGATAAAAAAAACCGCGTCGTCGTGACGCGGTTTTTTGCCAGGGCGCGCTGACTCAGATGTCGTCGCCCTGGGCGCGCACCTTGTCGAGCGTCGATTCGAGCTTGTTCAGCGCATTCAGGTAGGAACGCGCCGAAGCGATGACGATGTCGGTATCGGCGCCGTTGCCGTTGACGATGCGGCCGCCCTTGGCCAGGCGCGTGGTCACCTCGCCCTGGGCATCGGTACCGGTGGTGATCGCATTGACCGAGTAAAGCAGCAACTCGGCACCGCTGCCGGCAATGCTTTCAATCGCCTTGAACGTCGCATCGACCGGCCCGCCGCCGCTGGCTTCGGCCTTGTGTTCGACGCCGCCGACACTGAGGATAACGGTCGCCTGCGGCATCTCGCCGGTTTCCGAGGTCACCCGGGAATAGACCAGCTTGTAGTGTTCCTGCTCCGGCGTCACGACTTCGTCCGAGACCAGCGCGTGCAGGTCCTCGTCGAAAATCTCGTGCTTTTTGTCGGCCAGTTCCTTGAAGCGGGCGAAGGCGGCATTGAGCGCCTCGTCGCTGTCCAGTTCGATCCCCAGTTCCTGCAGCCGCGATTTGAAGGCGTTGCGCCCGGAGTGCTTGCCGAGTACCAGCTTGTTCTGCGTCCAGCCGACATCCTGGGCACGCATGATCTCGTAGGTCTCGCGGTGCTTGAGCACGCCGTCCTGATGGATACCGGACTCGTGCGCGAAGGCGTTGGCGCCGACGACGGCCTTGTTCGGCTGCACCGGGTAGCCGGTGATCTGCGAGACGAGCTTGGAAGCGGCGACGATCTGCGTCGTGTCGATGCGCGTCTCGACCGGGAAGACATCGGCGCGCGTGCGCACGGCCATGACGATTTCTTCCAGCGCGGCGTTGCCGGCGCGTTCACCGAGACCGTTGATCGTGCATTCGACCTGACGGGCACCGGCCAGCACGGCGGCCAGCGAGTTGGACACGGCCAGGCCGAGGTCATTGTGACAATGCACCGACCACACCACCTTATCGGAATTGGGCACGCGCTCGATCAACTGGCGCATGGTTTCGGCGTACTGCGAGGGGATGTTGTAGCCAACCGTGTCGGGCACGTTGATCGTCTTCGCCCCGGCCTTGATCACCGCCTCGAAGATGCGGCACAGGAAGTCGATTTCCGAACGCCCGGCGTCCTCGGCCGAGAACTCGACGTCGTCGGTGTATTGCCGCGCCCAGCCGATCGCCTTGACCGCCTGCTCGACCACCTGATCGGGACTCATGCGCAGCTTCTTCTCCATGTGGATCGGACTGGTCGCGATGAAGGTATGGATGCGGCCCGACTTGGCCGGGCGGATCGCCTCGCCGGAACGGGCGATGTCGTTCTCGCTGGCGCGCGCCAGCGAGCAGACCGTCGAATCCTTGATCGCCTGGGCGATCGCCTGGATCGATTCGAAATCGCCGGGCGAAGCGGCGGCGAAGCCGGCCTCGATGACGTCGACGCGCATCTTCTCCAGTTGGCGGGCGACGCGGATCTTCTCCTCGCGCGTCATCGACGCGCCGGGACTCTGCTCACCGTCGCGCAGCGTGGTATCGAAAATGACCAAGTGTTGTTTCATGATGACTCCGTCGAACTCAGACCGGCTTGCGCTTGAACAGGCCGATCAGGGCCAGGACATAACCGGACAGGCAGTAGACCACGAAGAAACCGAACAGTGCGATTTCCGGGCTGTAGGCGATCAGCGCGAAGACCAGCGCGACCGCGGCAATGGCAAAGAAAGGCACGCTCTTCTTCAGGTTGATGTCCTTGAAGCTGTAATAGCGGATGTTGGACACCATGGTCACGCCGGCGAGCACGGTGACGCCGCAGGCCAGCCAGCGGATGTCGTGCCCGGAAACCTCGGCGACGATGCTGACCCACACCAGACCGGCAACCAGCGCCGCTGCCGCCGGCGACGGCAGCCCCTGGAAGAAGCGTTTGTCCATGACTTCCAGCGTGGTGTTGAAGCGCGCCAGCCGCAAGGCCGCACCGGCGCAGTAGATGAAGGCGGCAATCCAGCCGATGCGCCCCAGATCGTTGAGCGCCCACATGTAGATGACCAGCGCCGGCGCCGCACCGAAGCTGACCATGTCGGACAACGAATCGTATTCGGCACCAAAGGCCGACTGCGTATTGGTCAGCCGCGCCACGCGGCCGTCGAGGCCGTCGAGGACCATGGCGATGAAGATCGCCATCGCCGCCTTCTCGAAATCGCCCTGCATGGCCTGGACGATGGCAAAGAAGCCGGCAAACAACGCCGCCGTCGTGAACATGTTCGGCAACAGATAGATGCCGCGACGTTTGACTTCCGGATTGAACAGAGCTTTGCGGGGTTTGAGTTCGGTCATGGGCAGCAAGGGAAAGCTGGAACGGCTGAAGGATACACCCGGAAGGTGTCAGCCCAGAAACAACTTGGGCGGTGCAGTCTCCCACACCGCCCAAAGCGCCAAAGCGAACACGGAGCTAGGCGCGCGGGCGAAGACAGTACGTCAGTACGGCAAGCCCAAGCAACGACGCTCCGTGGAGCCGGCGACTATCCAATTAGTTCTTGGACTGATCGACCAGCTTGTTCTTCTTGATCCACGGCATCATGTCGCGCAGCTGGCCGCCGACCGTCTCGATCGGATGCACGGCGTTCAGGCGACGACGGGCCGTCATGCTCGGGTAGTTGGTACGACCTTCGAGGATGAACATCTTGGCGTACTCGCCGGTCTGGATGCGCTTCAGGGCGTTGCGCATGGCTTCACGCGACTGCTCGTTGATGACTTCCGGACCGGTCACGTACTCGCCGTACTCGGCGTTGTTCGAGATCGAGTAGTTCATGTTGGCGATGCCGCCTTCGTACATCAGGTCGACGATCAGCTTCAGTTCGTGCAGGCACTCGAAGTAGGCCATTTCCGGCGCGTAGCCGGCTTCGACCAGGGTTTCGAAGCCCATCTTGACCAGCTCGACGGCGCCGCCGCACAGAACAGCCTGCTCACCGAACAGGTCGGTTTCGGTTTCTTCGCGGAAGTTGGTCTCGATCACGCCGCCCTTGGTGCCGCCATTGGCAGCTGCGTAGGACAGGGCGATGTCCTTGGCCTTGCCGGACTTGTCCTGGTAGATGGCGATCAGCGACGGCACGCCGCCGCCCTTCAGGTATTCGGAACGGACGGTGTGGCCCGGGCCCTTCGGCGCGACCATGATCACGTCGAGGTCGGCGCGCGGCACGACCTGGTTGTAATGCACGTTGAAGCCGTGGGCAAAAGCCAGGGTGGCACCCTGCTTGATGTTCGGCTCGACGTCGTTCTTGTAGACTTCCGGAATGTTCTCGTCCGGCAGCAGGATCATGACCAGGTCGGCAGCAGCGACGGCGTCCTTGACTTCGGCAACCTTCAGACCAGCGCCTTCGGCCTTGGCCCAGGAAGCACCGTTCTTGCGCAGGCCGACCGTGACGTTGACGCCGGAGTCGCGCAGGTTCTGGGCGTGGGCATGGCCTTGCGAGCCGTAGCCAACGATGGTGACGTTCTTGCCCTTGATCAGGGAGAGGTCGGCGTCCTTGTCGTAATAAACTTTCATGAATCCCTCTTGAGAAAAACAGTAATCAGACTTTGAGAATACGATCGCCACGACCGATGCCACAGACACCGGTACGGACGGTTTCGAGAATCAGGCCGGCATCGAGCCCGGCGATGAAGGAGTCGAGCTTGGTGCTGGCTCCGGTGAGTTCGATGACATAGGTCGATTCCGTGACATCGATGATGCGGCCGCGGAAGATGTCGGCCATGCGCTTCATCTCCTCGCGATCCTTGCCGGTGGCGCGAACCTTGATCAGCATCAGTTCGCGCTCGACATGGGCAGCTTCGGAGAGGTCGACCACCTTGACCACGTCAACCAGCTTGTTGAGCTGTTTGGTGATCTGTTCGAGCACGTCGTCCGAGCCCGAGGTCAGGATGGTCATCCGCGACAACGAGGGATCTTCCGTCGGTGCCACGGTCAGCGATTCGATATTGTAGCCGCGGGCCGAGAACAGGCCGGCGACGCGGGACAGGGCGCCCGCTTCGTTTTCGATCAGGATGGAAATGATGTGTCGCATGTTGTTTTCCTTACCCGCTTACAGTTCTTCGGCCAGGATCATTTCGGTCAGGCCCTTGCCGGCGGCGACCATCGGGAAGACGTTGGCACCCGGATCGATGATGAAGTCCATGAAGACCAGGTCATCCTTGTGCTCGGTGAAGGCCTTGCGCAGTGCCGGCTCGACGTCTTCCGGCTTCTCGATGCGCATGCCGACGTGACCATAGGCTTCGGCCAGCTTGACGAAGTCGGGCAGCGAGGTGACGTAGGACTGCGAGTAACGCTTGGAGTAGAACATCTCCTGCCACTGGCGGACCATGCCGAGCATGCCGTTGTTCAGGTTGATGATCTTGACCGGCAGGCCGTACTGCTTGCAGGTGGACATCTCCTGGATGCACATCTGGATCGAGCCTTCGCCGGTAACGCAGGCGACCTGCGCATCCGGATTGGCCATCAGCACGCCCATGCCGTACGGCAGGCCGACGCCCATGGTGCCCAGACCGCCGGAATTGATCCAGCGCCGCGGCTTGTCGAACTTGTAGTACTGCGCAGCAAACATCTGGTGCTGGCCGACGTCGGAAGTGATGAAGGCATCGCCGCCGGTCACTTCGTAGAGTTTCTCGACCACGTACTGCGGCATGATGTGATTGGTCTGACGATAGGCCAGCGACTTGCGGCCGCGCCATTCGTCGATCTGCTTCCACCAGTCGGCGACTTCCGGATCGGTCTTGCAACCGCCATCGAGCAGCTTGAGCATTTCGTCGAGCACGTCGGCAACGTTGCCAACGATGGGGACATCGACCTTGACGCGCTTGGAGATCGACGACGGATCAATGTCGATGTGGATGACGCGGCGCTTCTCGCTGCTGAAGTGTTCCGGGTTGCCGATCACGCGGTCGTCGAAACGGGCACCGACGGCCAGGATCACGTCTGCGTAGTGCATCGCGTTGTTGGCTTCGAAGGTGCCGTGCATGCCCAGCATACCGACGAACTGACGGTCGGTGGCGGGGTAGCCACCCAGGCCCATCAGCGTGTTGGTGACCGGGAAATCGAGTTTCTTCGCCAGCTGCGTCAGCTTGTCGGCAGCATCGGACAGGATCACGCCGCCGCCGGTGTAGATGATCGGCCGCTTGGCTTCCTGCAGCATCTGCACGGCCTTCTTGATCTGGCCGAGGTGCCCCTTGACCACCGGATTGTACGAACGCATCTGGATCGTCTTCGGGTAGTCGAACTCGCACATCTGCGCGGTGACATCCTTGGGGATGTCGACGACCACCGGACCGGGACGGCCGGTCGCGGCGATGTGGAAGGCCTTCTTGATGGTGATCGCCAGATCCTTGACGTCCTTGACCAGGAAGTTGTGCTTGACGCAGGGGCGGGTGATGCCGACCGTATCGCATTCCTGGAAGGCATCCTGGCCGATGTACTGAGTCGGCACCTGACCGCACAGCACGACCATCGGGATCGAATCCATGTAGGCAGTGGCGATGCCGGTCACGGTATTGGTCACGCCGGGACCGGAAGTCACCAGGGCGACGCCGACGCGTTGCGAAGAACGGGAATAGGCGTCGGCAGCGTGTACGGCGGCCTGCTCATGGCGAACCAGAACATGCTTGACGTCGTCCTGCTTGAACAAGGCATCGTAGATGTGCAGCACGGAACCGCCAGGGTATCCGAACACGCAATCGACCTTTTCTTCCTGCAGGCACCTGATTACAATTTCCGCACCGCTGATCATCATATGCAAGCCCAAAAAGCTGTTAACTGAAAAGGGCGTAACCATAATCGACACGCCCCCCGGCGGTCAAGGCACCCCCTGAAAAACAACAGCATCCGTGCCATTTTGCCGAAGGAATAATCCTGGCCTCGCCGCATCAGCTCGCCACTTTCCTCGAAACCTCGGAACGTCGCGCCTTCAAGCAGGCGCTCTATGCGGTGCGCGAAGAAGAAGCCGCCCTCGACATCGTCCAGGATACGATGATGAAGCTCGCCGAGAAATACGGCGACCGACCGGCCGAGGAATTTCCGATGCTGTTCCAGCGCATCCTGCAGAACACCATCCGCGACCATTTCCGGCGCAGCAAGGTACGCAACCTGTGGACCACCGCCCTGTCGGCCTTCAGCCAGGACGACGCAGAACACGATCCGCTGGAAACGCTGCAATCTGCCCAGGATCAAGGCACTGCCAGAACCCCCGAAAGCGACCTGCTGCAAAGCCGGACGCTGGCCGCGATTGAAAATGAATTGAAAAAGCTCCCCCCGCGTCAACGCGAAGCCTTTGTCATGCGTTACTGGGAGGAAATGGATGTCGCCGAGACGGCAAGCGCGATGGGATGCTCCGAGGGCAGCGTCAAGACCCATTGCTCGCGGGCAACGCACACGCTGGCGGCGGCACTGGCGGCACTGGGGATCAGCTTATGAATGAAGAACGACAGGCATACCGCATCAGGCAGGCACTGAATCACGGCCTGCAAGACATTTCCCCGGCGGCTTCCCGTCGCCTGGAAGCCGCCCGCCACCTGGCAGTCAGCCGGCAAAAACAGCCGGTGCGCCAGATGGTCGCGGAACTCGCCGCTTACCCCGCAGGGACCCCGGCAAGCGGCGGAAAACGTGACACCTCAGTCATCGTGCGTTCGCTGCTGGCGATCGTCGCGCTACTCTCCGGCATGTGGCTGGCTTTCCACTGGCACAGCGAACGTTACGTTGCCGAAATCGAGGCAATCGACAGCGCCTTGCTGACCGACGACCTGCCGCCGGAGGTATTGCTCGACCGGGATTTCCTTGAATGGCTCAAAGACAATTCATCCGAGGAGTGATCCTGGCGCTGGCCTGCCAGCTGCCAGCCCTTGCCGCACCGCCGACCGCGGCCATCATCGGCACCGCGCCACAACCGGCATGGCAGGCACTGACCGCCAGCCAGCGAGAAATACTGGCTCCGCTGGCCGCCGAATGGGGTGCGATGGAACACGTCAGGCGCAAGCAGTGGCTGGCTTCGGCCGCCCGCTATCCGTCGATGTCGGAAACCGAAAAGCAGCGTTTCCAGGCCAGGATGAACGACTGGGCAAGAATGACGCCCGAGCAGCGGGCCAAGGTGCGTGAGAATTACCTGGAAATCAATCGCCTGCCCACCGACGAAAAGGAAGCGATCAGGAAAAAGTGGTCGGCCTACAAGCAACTGCCCGAAGAAAAACGACAAGGAGTCCGCGAGAACCACAAATCGGCTATCCTTCTCGCCCCGCCACCTGAACCGGAAACCGGAACCGAGGAAGCGACCGCCGCCTCCGACCAGTAAGCCGGCCGTACCGCATGATTCACGATCCATCCAGTCTGGGCCGCCGCCTCGGCGCCATGCTCTACGAAGGCCTCGTCGTCTTCGCCATCCTGCTCGCCACCTTCCTCTTCCCGCAGGTGATCCTCTCCGGCTTCGGCTTCAACCCGGGTGGAAAACTGCTCTGGCTGCATGTTTTCCTGGTGCTTGGCATCTATTTTGTCTGGTGCTGGCTGCACGGCGGCCAGACGCTGCCCATGAAAACCTGGAAACTCCGCGTGGTCGACCAGAGCGGCATGCCGTTGCGCCCCCTGCAGGCCATCCTCCGCTACATGGCCGCCTGGCCCAGCATCGTCCTGTTCGGCATCGGCATCGTCTGGGCATTGTTCGACCGGGACGGATTGTTCCTGCACGACCGGATCGCCGGCACCCGCATCGACCGGGAAGCGACTTCAGCGCCGCTCGACCCACCAGATCAACGAGACCGCCGCCAGGAAAAATAGCACGGCCGGCGCCGCCGCACTCGCCACCGGCGGCCAGGCGTTGATCACGCCCAGATTCGAGAACAGCCCGTTGAGGGCGTAGAAGGCGATCCCCAGCATCACCCCGCCGAAAATCTTCAGGCTGACACCGCCAACCCGGTCATGTACGTAACCGAAAGGCAGCGCCAGGGTCACCATAACCAGCGAAGCCAGCGGATAGAACAGTTTCTTCCAGATCGCGATCTCGTAGCGTTCGGTGCTCTGACGATTCCCGGACAGGTGCCGGGTGTAGTTGAACAGGTCATACAAGGACATCCGTTCCGGCGCGATCATCAGCGCCGACAGCAGGTCGGGCGTGATCGAAGATGTCCAGACATCGCTCTGGCGACGCTCGACGCTGACCCGCTCGCCATCGAGCGAAGTCTTCACCACCTCGCTCATCAACCACCCTCCCCGTTCGGCAAAGGCTGCACTTCCGGCGTCGGTCACCGAAGCCAGTGCGCCTGCCTCGTCGAAGCTGTAGATACGCACATCTTCCAGAAAGCTCTCGCTGACCGCATGACGGATATTGATGAAATTGCGTCCATCCTTGACCCAGATACCGCTGATGAAACCCTGCTGGGCAAAAGCCTTGTCCATCGCCCCCGCCTTCAACTCCTGCCCCAGGCGATCACTGACCGGCACCAGTATCTCGCCGATCAGGAAGGTTGCCACGGCGAGCAGTGCCGCGACCCGGTAAAGCGTCCCGAGCAAGGTGCGCGTTGCCAGACCGGAAGCCCGCAGCACGGTTATCTCCGAATGCCGGGCCAGGGTCGCCAACGCATACAGTGTGCCGATCAGACAGGCCACCGGAATCAGTTCATAGACCAGACCCGGCAGCGAAAAGAGCACCGAGACGAAAGCCACCCAGAAACCGTAGTTCCCCTTGCCAACCCCCCTGGCTTCCTCGACAAAATCGAAAAAACCAAACAGCACGACAAAGGCCAGCAAGACCAGCAGGATCGCCAGCAGCGTCTCGCGCATCAGGTAACGCTGGTAGATTGAAAGCTTGAACATCAGGCAGTCCGCCTTTGCCAGCCGAACATCCGGCCATAGAACAACACACCAAGCGGCAGCAGCATCAACAGATGCGGCAGAACCACGCCCACCGCGAACGGCATCTTGCCGCCGGTCACCCAGGCCTGCGAGATGGAAATCAGGTTGCTGTAGATGGCATACACCAGAATGGCGATCAGGATATTGGCCGAGCGGCCGGCACGGGGATTGACGTAGGACAAGGGAATCGCCAGCAGGGCAAGAATGATCGCCGACACCGGGATGGCAATACGCCAGAGCAACTCACCCCGAGTGTCCGGGGACGAGTGCCCGAGCAGCTCGAGCAGCCCCATCCGCCGCGGCGACAGGCCCGCTGGCTGGGTCGCCGCGTCTTCGGTGCGTACGGCATAGCGCTCGAAATCCATGACCTTGAAAGCGGCACTGCCAGGCTCCACCTCGTAGCGTCGCCCGCGCTCCAGAATCAGAAAACGGTCGCCGTTCTCACCGATTTCCTGACTGCCTGAATCCGACATGACGACGCCCAGCTTGCCATCCTGCATGGACGCGACAAAGACATTGCCCACCCTGCCGGCCTCACCGTCCATGCGTTCGACGAAATACACCTGCCGCCCCTTGCGCACTTCCTTGAACGCCCCCGGGGACACCGAGGACAGTTCGGATCGCGCCGACAATGCGGCCTGGTAATTTCCCTGCGCCAGATTGGCCCAGGGTGCCAGGACCAGCGACAGCATCCCGATGGCGATGGCCATCGGCAGTGCAAAACGCAGCACCGGCTTCAGCCAGTCGGTCAGCGGCATGCCGCTGGAGAACCAGACGACCATCTCGGAATCGCGGTACATCCGCGACAACGGCAACAGGACGGCGACGAACAGGGTCAGGGTCAGCAGCATCGGCAGATACTTGATCAGCCCGAAGCCCAGCAGCGCCAGCACCCCTTCGGCCGCAAGTTCGCCGCCGGCTGCTTCCTTGAGGAGCCGGATCAACTGGATGGAGGTCACAATGGCCAGCAGGACAATACTGATGCCGGCTGCTGCCTGAGCGAATTCGCGCCGCGCGGCGCGCTCAAATATCATGCTTTGACGAAACCGAAAAAATACGTGGATAATCCACGGGATGCCGATATTTCCTTGGTACTAGGAGCAGCGCGTGGAATTTAGCATAAAAAGCGGTAGCCCGGAGAAACAGCGCAGCGGTTGCGTCGTCGTCGGCGTATTCGAGAACCGGCGCCTGACCCTCTCTGCCGAGCTGCTCGACAACGCTTCCGGTGGTTTCATCGGTGAAATCGTCCGGCGCGGCGACATGAACGGCAAGGCCGGCACCACCCTGCTGCTGCACAATGTTCCCGGCACGCTCAGCGACCGTATCCTGCTGGTCGGTCTGGGCAAGGAAAAAGACTTCCGGGAAAAGGACTACTGTTCCGCCATCCGCGCCGCAGTCAAGGCGCTCGACGGAACCGGCGCCCAGGATGCCAGCCTGTTCCTCAGCGAAGTCGCCGTCCGCAAACGCGGTATCGCCTGGCGCATCCGCCAGGCCGTGGTCAGCGCGCTGACCGCCACCTACCGCTTCGAGCAATTCAAGAGCAAGGCCGACGAGCCCCGTCGACCGCTGCGCAAGCTGACCCTGATCGTCGAGCGGCGCAACGAACTCGGCCTGGCCGAAAATGCCCTGCAGCAAGGCCTGGCCATCGGCGAAGCCTGCGCCCTGACACGCGATCTCGGCAACCTGCCGCCGAACGTCTGTCACCCGACCTATCTGGCCGAACAGGCACAGGCGCTGGCGACGGAACTCGGCCTGGGCTGTGAAATCCTCGACCGCGGCGACATGGAAGCCCTCGGCATGCATTCGCTGCTGGCTGTTGCCCGCGGTGCGGAACAACCGCCCAAGCTGATCGTCCTGCATTACAAAGGTGCCGCCAAATCCGAGAAACCCGTGATCCTGGTCGGCAAGGGCGTCACCTTCGACACCGGCGGCATTTCGCTGAAGCCCGGCGCCGACATGGACGAGATGAAGTACGACATGTGCGGCGCCGCCAGCGTGCTCGGCACAATCAAGGCGGTGGCGAAGATGGCCCTGCCGATCAACCTGACGGTGCTCGTCCCGGCCACCGAGAACATGCCCGACGGCAATGCCACGCGCCCGGGCGACATCGTCACCTCGATGTCGGGCCAGACCATCGAAATCCTCAACACCGACGCCGAAGGCCGCCTGATCCTCTGCGACGCGCTGACCTACGCCGAACGCTTCAACCCCGAGGTCGTCATCGATGTCGCCACCCTCACCGGCGCCTGCGTCGTCGCCCTCGGCAGCGTCGCCACCGGCCTGTTCGCCAACAAGGACAGCCTGGCCCGCGACCTGATCGAAGCCGGCGAGGAAACCGGCGACCGCGCCTGGCACCTGCCGCTGTGGGACGAGTACCAGGACCTGCTGAAAAGCCCGTTCGCCGACATGGCCAACATCGGCGGCCGCTGGGGCGGTGCGATCAGCGCCGCCTGTTTCCTGTCTCGGTTCACCAAGAAATACGACTGGGCGCACCTCGACATCGCCGGCACGGCCTGGAACTCCGGCAAGGACAAAGGCGCGACCGGCCGCCCGGTACCGCTGCTGACCCAGTACCTGATGCAACGTGCCGGACAAGTCGATTGACCCAGGTCTTCTTCTACCACGGGGCATCGGACAAGATCGCCGCCGCCTGCGCACTGATCGGCGGCGCCTGGGCCAAACGCAAGCCGATGCTGGTCTATGCGCCGGACAAACCGGTGGCCGACAGCATCGACCGGCTGCTGTGGACGCGCGACCAGTTGAGTTTCGTCCCGCACTGCCGTGCCGACGCGCCGCATGCCGACGAAACGCCGATCCTGATTGCCGACAGGCTGGACAAGGTCGCGCAGACGGAAAGGCTGATGAACCTGTCGCGCGAAATCCCGGCCGCCTACGAGCGCTTCCAGAGCCTGATCGAAGTCGTCGGCCAGGACGAGGATGAACGACTGGCCGCCCGGGAACGGGTCCGTTTCTACAAGGAACAGGGCTGCGAAGTCCGTTACTTTGACCTGAACGACCGCTAGGAAGACGCATGCCCAGCCCCATCCTTGCCCGCGCCGACGCCCTGATGCAACGCCGTCACCTGAGCACGCCCGACGGCGAGGAAGTGCCGGTACTCACCGACGCCATCGACGCGGAAGAGGAAATCCCGGTACTGCTCGATGTCGCAGCACCGCCCCCGCCGGCAAGCACGCTGCCCTTGCCTGAAACGCCCCCGGCACCGGTGCTTGAGCAGGATGAAATTCCGGCAATCGACAGCGAATGGGGCGCTGCCCTGGTCGAAGAACTGGGGCGCCGGGTCGAACAACGCCTGCTGGCGGAAATTCCGAAAATCATCGCCGCCAGCATCGCCGAACTGCTCGACGAGCAGCAGGCGGGAAAACAGCACTCGCCGGACTGAGATCGCGGCGAAGGCCTGGCGGCGCTCCGGTATAATTGCCGGTTTTCTCCTTTCCCGCCAAGCCCATGGAACTCGCCAAAGCCTTTGAACCCGCCGACATCGAACGCCACTGGTATCCCGAATGGGAGGCCAAAAACTACTTCGCGGCCGGCATAGACGGCAATACGCAGGACAACTTCTGCATCCTGCTGCCGCCGCCCAACGTCACCGGCACGCTGCACATGGGTCATGGCTTCAACCAGACGATCATGGACGCGCTCACCCGCTACTACCGGATGCGCGGCCATAACACGCTGTGGCAGCCGGGCACCGACCACGCCGGCATCGCCACGCAGATCGTCGTCGAGCGCCAACTCGATGCGCAAGGCATCAGCCGCCACGACCTCGGCCGCGAGAAGTTCCTGGAAAAGGTCTGGGAATGGAAGGAATATTCGGGCGGCACGATCACCCGCCAGATGCGCCGCATGGGCACCAGCCCGGACTGGACGCGCGAGCGCTTCACGATGGATGCCGGCTTGAACAAGGTCGTCACCGAGACCTTCGTCCGCCTCTACAACGAAGGCCTGATCTACCGCGGCAAACGCCTGGTCAATTGGGACCCGAAGCTGCACACCGCCGTCTCCGACCTGGAAGTCGTCCAGGAAGAGGAAGACGGCTTCATGTGGCACATCCGCTATCCGCTGGCCGACGGCTCGGATAGCCTGGTCGTCGCCACGACGCGTCCGGAAACCATGCTCGGCGACACCGCCGTGATGGTGCATCCGGAAGACGAACGCTACCAGCACATGATCGGCAAG
>Ga0209207_1000319_pt1 | contig 32022 bp, 31 predicted proteins | sample SaghotsprinmetaG_FD_184140 | JGI IMG/M metagenome (GOLD analysis project Ga0209207, IMG submission 184140) | Hot spring microbial communities from South Africa to study Microbial Dark Matter (Phase II) - Sagole hot spring metaG (SPAdes) (version 3) | ecosystem: Environmental > Aquatic > Thermal...
GAGCTGTTCTTCCTGCCCAGCTATTGCCCAGAACTCAACCCGGACGAGTACCTGAACGCCGACCTCAAAGCGAGGCTGAACGCGGCCGAGCCGGTGCGCGATGCCAAACACCTCGAGCGTAAGGTGGTCTCTCACCTGCACTCCATCCAGAAACAGCCAGCACGCATCCGTTCATATTTCAAAGCCGAGCGCATCAAATATGCCGCTTGATTCGTACGATATTTCATGGCCGGGTTAATAACGCCGTTTGGCAGGGGTGGTCGTGGCGTTCTTGTGCAGGCGGATGTTCATGTCAATTCGCTCCGGAGTTGCTCTATCAGGCCACGCATGACCGCGCGGCTGACAAATAATGCACGACGTTTCGGATCTATGTAATCGTCCGGTACGCAACAAGTGTTCCTCAACCCCGGCGAGTTCTATTTCGGCGAGGGCAATATCCGCATCTCCACCCTGCTCGGTTCATGCGTGTCCATCGTCCTTTGGCACCCGATCCGTCGCCACGGGGGGATGTGTCATTACATGCTCGATTCGCGCGGCATCATCATGGGTGGACTGGACGGAAAATACGCCGACGAGGCGATGGAGCTGTTCATGATCGAACTAAAGAAGCGCCGAACCCATCCTTCCGAATACACGGTGAAGATGTTCGGCGGTGGCAACATGTTTCCCAACCGCAAGAGCAACAACCCCGAGGAAGACATTGGCAATCGCAACATCGAGGCCGGCCATCACCTGCTCAACCGCTACGGCTTCAAGCTGGCCAACGAACACGTCGGCGGTTACGGCCACCGCCGCCTGATGCAGGACCTGTGGAGTGGAGACGTATGGATGAAATTCACCGACAACAAGACGAGCTGCGCGGCGCCGAATTGAGAACGACCGCATGAGAACGACGATGTCCCTGGAGCACGGTGCATGAACAAGATCGGCGTACTGGTGGTGGACGACTCGGCGGTGGTCCGCCAGGTGGTCAAGCAGGCCCTCGACATGGACCCTTCCATCGAGGTGATCGGCACCGCATCCGACCCCATCTTCGCCATGCAAAAGATGCGCGAGCGCTGGCCGGACGTGATCGTGCTCGACATCGAGATGCCGCGCATGGACGGGATCACCTTTCTGAAAAAGATCATGGCCGAGCGCCCCACCCCGGTGGTGGTCTGTTCCAGCCTCACCACCAAAGGCGCGGAAACCACCCTGCAGGCCCTGGAAGCGGTGCTCACCGCCCTGCCCCGCATCGTGCCCGGCATCGTCGTGGTGCAGCACATGCCGGAAAAATTCACCGCATCCTTCGCCGAACGTCTCGACAGCCTGTGCGAGGTCGAAGTGCGCGAGGCGCAGAACAACGACCGGGTGATGCCCGGCCGGGTGCTGATCGCCCCCGGCGGCCGCCACATGCTGCTCAAGCGCAGCGGCGCCCAGTACGTGGTCGAAGTGGTGGACGGCCCGCTGGTCAGCCGCCACAAGCCCTCGGTCGATGTGCTGTTCCGCTCGGTGGCGAAGTTCGCCGGCAAGAACGCCACCGGCATCATCATGACCGGCATGGGCGACGATGGCGCCCACGGCATGAAGGAGATGTTCGATGCCGGCGCGCACACCATCGCTCAGGATGAAAAAAGCTGCGTTGTGTTCGGCATGCCCAAGGAAGCGATCAAGCTCGGCGGCGTCAAGGAGGTCATGTCGCTCGACGCCATCCCCGAGGCCATCGTCGTCGCCGGTCGCGCCATGGGCTGGAAGAAGGCGATGTGAACGTCGCATACTCTACGAGGAGACTCCGATGTCCGAAACCGCAGCCGTGCCGCATCCCTGCCCCATCCACCAGCTGGTCGAATCGCTGGCCGAGATCACCCGCCAGCGCGGCCTGCTCGGCCTGGAGGACAGCCTGTTCGCCACCCTGCGCCTGATCTAGCCGGACAGTGAAGCCTGGATGGTGAAAACGCCCTGGGACAGCTACCCGACGCGCGACAACCTCATCGTCCACGGCCAGCGCGCCACCTTGTCGGTCGACCTCGCACTGGCGGCCATGCAGCTCAAAGGGCGCGAGACCCTGGAAGCGCGTGAACAGGGTGGCCGCCATTACGTCAACGCGCACATCCCACAACCCGACGAGGAAGAAGCCGAGCTGTTCATCCTCGCCACCCCCAAGCCGCTCGACGAGGCCGCCCAGCGCATGCTGTCGGCGCTGCTGCGCATCTATCGCAACCAGCTCGAACTGCTGCAGGCCGGAGACCGCGATCTGCTCACCGGCGTGCTCAGCCGGCGGGCACTGGCCAACCGCATCACCGATCAGCTCGCCGCCCGCCTGCACGGCCGCCGCTACCGCGAGGCAGGCAATGCCGACTACCTGGTTCTGCTCGACGTCGATCATTTCAGCGACATCAACACCGGCCACGGGCATCTCGCCGCCGACCGGGCACTGTGTCAGGTGGCCACACTGATCGTGGAAAACCTGCACGAAGGCGACCTGGTCTTTCGCCAGGCCGGTGACGAGTTCGCCTTCCTGCTCTTCGACACCCCACCGGAAATGGTGCGTGAGGTCTGTGAACGCCTGCGCCAGCGCATCCACGACCATGCATTCGAATCCGGCTCGCACAGCGTCAGCCTGGGCTACTGCGCCATGCACCACGACCGCCTGCCCCGCGAGATCATCGAGCACGCCCGCGCCGCTCTGGAATTCGCAAAGACCAACGGTCGCGACCAGGTATGCGACCACACCGCGCTGATCGACGCCGGCTTGGTCAGCGACGGCGATGCGGGTGAAAAGGCGGTGGAACTGTTCTGACCCGTCGCGCCGGACTCAAGGCTCAAACCTCCGGCCGCACCCGTGCCGCGGCTTCGCGCGCCCGGGCGCGGGCCTCATCGATGTCGCGGCCTTCGGCCAGGGCGACGCCCATGCGGCGACGGGGATAGGCGAGCGGCTTGCCGAACAGGCGGATCTCGCTGCCCGGCACGGCGAGCGCCGCGTCCACCCCGACATAGCGGATTGCGCGGCCTTCGACGCCGGCGTAGATCACCGCCGACGCGCCGGGGTTGCGCAACGTGGTATCAACCGGAAGGCCAAGAATGGCGCGGGCGTGCAGGTCGAATTCGCTCTGGCGCTGGCTAATCAGGGTGACCAGCCCGGTGTCGTGCGGACGCGGGCTCACCTCGGAAAACCAGACCGTATCGCCGCGCACGAAGCATTCGACGCCGAACAGCCCCTGTCCGCCCAGCACATCGGTCACCCTGCGGGCCATGCCGCGCGCCGCATCCAGGGCCGTGTCCGACATCGGCTGCGGCTGCCAGCTCTCGACATAATCGCCCTGCACCTGGCGATGGCCGATGGGCGCGCAGAAGTGGGTCTCGATGCCGCCCTCGGCACCGCGGGCACGCACCGTAAGCAGGGTGATCTCGTAGTCGAAATCGATGAAGCCCTCGACGATGACCCGCGCGCCCTTCACACGGGCGCCGGCGTTGGCGTATTCCCACGCGGCGCGCAGGTTGGGGCTGCCCTTGACCAGGCTCTGGCCCTTGCCGGAGGAGGACATCACCGGCTTGACCACGCATGGATAGCCGATGCCGCCCGGCCCCTCGACCGCCTGGCGCAGGGCCTCCAGGCTGTCGGCGAATGCGTAGGGCGAGGTCGGCAGGCCCAGGGTCTCGGCGGCGAGGCGGCGGATGCCCTCGCGATTCATGGTCAGTTGCGCCGCGCGCGCGGTGGGGATGACCCGGCAGACCCCCGCCGCTTCCAGCTCGACCAGTGCATCGGTGGCGATGGCCTCGATCTCCGGCACCACCAGGTCCGGTTTCTCGCTCTCGATCAGGCGCGAAAGCACGTTGCCATCGCTCATGTCGATGGTGTGGGCGTGATGGGCCACCTGCTGGCCGGGGGCGGCGTCGTAGCGGTCCACGGCGGTGACCTCCACGCCCAGCCTTTGCAGTGCGAGGATGACTTCCTTGCCAAGCTCACCCGCGCCGAGCAACATGACCCGGGTGGCGGAGGGCGACAACGGGGTTCCGATATGCATGGACGATTCTCTTCGTTCAGTTCAACGGGATGCGGATGCCAAACGGCACCCGCGCCTTGCCCTTGACCAGCCAAACCACCGGATAGGCGGGCTCGCGCTCGGGAAAACGGCCTTCGGCATCGGTGAACCAGACCAAGAGGTCGGGATTGACCCGCTCGCGCTCGATCCAGTCGAACACCGGCCTGAAATCGGTGCCGCCCCCGCCATGGAGGCCTTCCGGCAGATCCATCGCCTGCCAGATGTCGAAGCGCCAGGGGCCGCCCTCGGCCAGTTTGTCGTCGCATGCATGCAAGATCACTTCGGCGCGCACCTGCGCCTTGAGCGCATCAACTTCGGTGAGGAATTCCTGCAACTCATCGCGCGTCACCGAACCGCTGGTATCCAGCGCCAGCGCCACCCGCACGCTCTGGCTGTACAGGCGCGGCATCATGGCCTCGCCGGGGTTGCCACCGCTGCGGCGCGAGGTGCGCTGAAAGCTGTAATCATCGCGCGCGGCGTTCATCATGTAGCGTGCCAGCAAGGCACGCCAGGGCAATTGCGGCGCCAGGAGATCGTCCACCATGCGCAGCAGCGAGGTCGACAGCTTGCCGGCCTGCTGCGCCGCCTGGGCGGCGGCGGCCAGTCGGCTTTTCCACTGCTCGTCGAGCTTGTCCGGGTCCATGGGCCGGGGGGGGGGCCGGTCCTGCGTGTCCGAACCCGCATTTTCCTGGCCCGGTGGCTCGTCAGCCTCCCCGGACTGTGGTTCGGTCGCCCCGCCCCCCCCATCCTCAGGCTCCGACCGCGCCTCGCCGCCCGGCCCCGAATCCTGTCGCTCCGTCTCGCCTGCGGGCGTTGCGCCCGAATCCCGCTCGCCCTGCTGGCTGTTCGAGTCCTGCGGTTCCGGGTCGAACAGGTGCCGGTCGAGGGTCTCCTCGGGAGGATCCTCATGCAGCAGCGGATAGATCTCCTCGGCGGTGAGGCCCCGGTACTTGGCCTCCATCAATGCATCTTCCGGAGCGCGCATGCGTTCCTCGTCGAGGATCATGTTCACCGCGTAGTCGCAGGCCACGTCCCAACGTTTCTTCTGGCGGTGGTTGCGGCGACTGAAATGGGACAGTGCACAATGCATGGCCTCGTGCGCCAGCACGAACTGGGTCTGCTCCAGGGTGAGCCGACCGATGTAGGCCGGGTTGTAATAAAAAAAGCGGGCGTCGGTGGCGGTGGTCGGACACCACTTTGGATCGGCCGGCTTCAAGGGCAGGTGCATCACCAGGGATCCGAGAAACGGCTTGTCCAGGATCAGCCGCGTGCGCGCTGCGGCCAGCTTGGTTTCGATGGCTAGGATGTCTTGACTCATCCTGAAAACCTCAGTTGAACCACAGAACACAGAGCCCCTTCCCCGGAGGGAGAGGGGAGGACTCATGCGCTCGGCTTGAACTCATACAGCATCAGTTCGGCCACCGAGTTGGCCCAGTTCACGAACTGGGGCACCTTGAACAGGGGCTGGCCGACGGCGCGGTGCAGGTCGGTGACCAGCATCACGCCCATCTCGCGCTGCGGGAAACGGCGGGCATACTCCAGGATATGCCCGAGCGCGTCCGGCGCGCCGGCCACATCGCGCGCGCGCCGCACCAGGGCGGCGGCCACACCGTACTGCAGGTCGACGCTGCGGGGAACGGCAACGTCACGGCCGGACAGGATGGCGTCGATGTCGGGCAGGTTTTCCATGTTGTCGATGAATGCCTTGAGCTCCACGCCGCAGGACTGCCCGACGCAAGCCTGCAATGCATCGGTGACGAGATCGGGACGGTCACGGAATTTGATCAGGGCGCGGTGCGCGTATTCCCATGAACGCGGGCTGGGAAAGGCCACCGGGTTATGCGCGGCGTCGTAGTTGAACAACAGGTCGGGACGGAAGCGCAGGAAGCCGAGGATGCGTTCGTCGATGTCGTTCTCCAGCGCCCAGCCGATCCAGTCGTCCAGGTTGGGCTCGACATCGTAATGGGTGAAGCGGTTGGCCAGCGGCGCCGGCATGGCGTAGGTGACGCCACGGTCGCCCTGGCGGTTTCCGGCGGCGAAGATCGCCCAGCCGTCCGGGATCGTGTACTCGCCCAGACGGCGGTCGAGGATGAGCTGGTATGCGGCGGCCGAGACGGTGGGCGGCGCGGCGTTGATCTCGTCGAGAAACAGGATGCCCGCCGCGCCATGGCGGTCCGCGTCGGGCAGCATGGCCGGCACCGACCATTCGACGTTGTCGCCCTTGCGGAACGGGATGCCGCGCAGGTCGGTGGGCTCCATTTGCGACAAGCGGATGTCGATCAGCGGCACCCTGTGTTTTCGGGCGATGCCGGCGATGATCTGCGACTTGCCCACCCCGGGCGGCCCCCACAACATGACGGGGGTGTGTTGCGAGGGCTGGCCGGCGCGGGCGCAGCTTTCGAATTCACGGTCGAGGATGGTCTGGATGTGGGATGGACGCATGCTTGGGTTCTCGTCAAGGATCGGTCTGGGCTTCCGTCGCCCCGGTCGCGGACTCCAGGCGGGCGGCGACCAGGATCGCCGCGATGCGTTCGGGGTCGGCCATCGCCGGCAGGAGGCGATGCACCCGGGCCAGGGTCGCGGGCCGCGCCATGGCCTCGATCTCGAGTCCGGCCCGGGTGTGCGCCGAGAGTCCCGGCAACAACAGCAACAGGGAAGCGAGGTGGGCATGATACTCGCGAATAACCGACTGTTCCAGTAGGTTATTCGGCCCGGCGGTCTCCGGAACCCGCACCAAGCGCTCGGGAAAGGCGTCCGCGAGCAGGCTGCGGCCCGCCCATTCCGGTCGCAGGCGGCACCCTTCCAGCCCCTCGCCCGGCCCGATCCCGGCCGCCGCGCGCCGGAACCACTGCGCCGCCGGTTGCGGCCGGGCCGCATCGTTGACCATGCGTTCGAGTACGTCGCGATGCCGGTCCGGAGCGCGCTGCCCGGCCTGGGCGCGGGCCAGGGACGGGCTGTGAAAGCCGGCGTATGGAAGCACGAACGGGCGCCAGGTCAGCTCGCACACGCCCAACGGCTCCGGGCTGGGGGGCGCCGAATCGAGCAATGCCAGCGGCATCCCGCTGTCGTGTTCCAGAAGCCAGAGCTCATCGCGGTCGATGAGCCTGAAGGGTAATGGGGGCCGCGCCCGCAATGCCGCGACCAGTTCCTCCGGCAGACGCGCGACGCCCGCGACCTGCCCCTCCCCCTCGCGCCACACCCCAATCGGCCGCACCCAGCCACAGCCATCGTCGCCGCGCAGATGCCACGTCAGACCATCGAGGCTGTGCGCGCTGACATTCGCCACTTCGACCACCTGTTCCACACCCCGATATGGATTGAGGCGACGAACGGCGTAGTAGCGTGCGTCAGTCATCCTGAATTATCCCGGATTGTCCATTCGGACGCGAGAGGATGGCGAGGCGGTTCGGGCGGTTGGGAGGAAGCCATCGCCGAGCCTATGGCCGACGAGCAAGCGCCCACAATGGCCGCGATCCGTCCGTCAGCGCGCGTAGGCCCAAAGGGCCGCCGAATGGACAATCTGGGCTCAATATAACCAACATGCTACGCAGTCATCCAAGCGGTCAACTGTGGTTTTTAGGATCATCCAGTATCCACGCGGCCACCCTCACCCCTGCTCCCATCCTGGATGGAGATTGGGCGTCCACCTTTCCCCGCCGGGAGAATGGCCAGAGCCCACAAAAAAGCCGGGCAAGCCCGGCTTTTTACGCGTTGGAATCGACGCGGCTTACTTGGCGGCCGGCGCGGCAGGCATCGGCATGAAGCCGGCAAACGGGTTGGGGATGGAACCGTAGGTGGCAGGGTTCATGAACGCGCCCCAGGTGCCATAGGTACGGGGATCGGCGGCAGCGCCCATCCATTGGGTGTACAGGTTGGGGTTCATCGGCGCCACCATCAGGTTCATGTTGGCGGGGTTCAGCGGCGCCATCATCCAGTTCATGTACAGACCGGGATTCAGCATCTGCATGCCGACATTCCACATGCGGGGATCCATCGGCGCCATCATCCACTTCATGTAGGTGTTGGGGTTCAGCAGCGGGTTGATGACGGCCATGTAGAAGTTGGGGTCCATGCCAGCGGCCATCCACTTCATGTACATGTTGGGATCCATGAAGCCGGCATAGGATTTCAGCATGTCAGGGGAAATACCGGACTGGGCCATGCGGGTCAGGGTGGCGGGATCCATGCCGCGCTGCATCATGATCATCAGCGTGGCGGGGTCCATCATGTCGGTCATGGCCCGAACGGCGGCCTTGGGATCCTTGGCCGGATCGGCGGCTCGGGCGGGGTCGAGCATCTGGCTGGCAGTGCCTTCAGGAGCAGCGATGGCGGTCTGGGCCAGGAAGGCGATGGAAAGGGCGGAAGCAAGAACGGACAGTTTCATTGGAACACTCCTAGGAAAAATAAAGCACATTGTGCGGGGTACTGCGGAATCCAGTTGGGTAAGTTTGTCACATTCAATATTAGTACATTTGAATTTTATGCACAATCAACCCGGTCCGGCATCGGCCTTGTCGCAAAAATCAGACAGCTATTCTCCCAGATATGCCGCCCGCACCGAAGGGTCGGAGGCCAGTTCCGCACTCGGTCCAACCAGGGTGATCGCGCCGCTTTCAAGGACATAGGCACGCTGGCTGATACGCAGGGCGAGGTTTGCATTCTGCTCCACCAGCAAGATGGTGACGCCTTCTGCGGCCACGGCCCGGATGGTTTCATAGATGCGCTGCACCATCAGGGGGGCGAGCCCCATGCTCGGCTCGTCGAGCAGCAACAGGCGCGGGCGGGCCATGAGAGCGCGACCGATGGCCAGCATCTGCTGCTCACCACCGGAAAGGGTTCCGCCCTGTTGTGCACGGCGCTCGGCAAGCCTCGGAAACAATGCATACACATGCTCCAGATCGGCGCGAATGGCGCCCGTGTCCTTGCGCGCATAGGCCCCCATGGCCAGATTTTCGGCCACCGTGAGACGTGCGAACACCCCCCGCCCTTCCGGCACCAAGGCGATGCCACGCCGGACGATGGCATGCGTGGGCAGGCGCCCGAGCCGCTCACCTGCAAACAGGATCTCGCCGGAATGCGGCGCCAGGCCCACCAGTCCGCGCAGGGTGCTGCTCTTGCCGGCGCCGTTGGCGCCGATGAGGCAGACCAGCTCACCCGCATGCACCGAGAAATCGATGCCGCGCACCGCCTGGATGCCACCATAGGCCACCTTGAGGCCCTTCACCTCGAGCAGGGCGCTCATGCCGCCTCCACGCCGAGATAGGCCTCGACCACCGCCGGGTCGCGGCGGACCTCGACGGGCGTGCCCTCAGCGATGCGGCGACCGTGATCGAGTACCGCCACCCGGTCGCACAGGCCCATCACCAGTTTGACGTCATGCTCGATGAGAAGCAGGGTGATGCCGGTGTCACGCAGGCGCAAGAACAGTTCGGACATCTGCCGCCGCTCGCTCGGGTTCATGCCGGCCACCGGTTCATCCAGCGCCAATAGACGCGGCTCGGTGGCCAGCGCCCGGGCGATTTCCAAACGACGCTGGTCGCCATAGGACAGGTGGCTGGCGAGCGTGTCGCCGCGCCGGGTGAGTCCGACGAACTGCATCAATGCCTTGGCCCGGTCGCGGATGTCGCGTTCCTCCGTGCGGGTGCGCGGACCGCGCAGCACCGCGCCCAACACGCCGGCGCGACTGCGCGGGTGGCGACCGACCATGACGTTTTCCAGCGCAGTCATGTTGGCGAACAGGCGAATGTTCTGAAATGTACGCGCAAAGCCCAGCGCCACGATCTCATGCGGCTTGCGTCGAGCAAGATCGGCGCCCTGGAACAGGATCCGGCCCTGGGTGAGGTCATACAGTCCGGTCATGCAGTTGAACAGTGTGGTCTTGCCGGCGCCGTTGGGGCCGATCAGACCGTAGATCTCGCCCTCGCGCACAGCGAGCGAAACGTCCTCCAGCGCGCTCAGGCCGCCGAAGCGCTTGCATACGGCCTCGACGCGCAGCAGATCGGGCCGGGGCTCAGGCGCGGGTGTCATACAGGCTCGCCTGCTCCTGTTCGGCCACGCCGTCCTCGGCCGCCAGCTCGCGTTTGCGCTGCCGCGACGGGATCAGCCCGGCCGGGCGATAGATCATCATCAGCACCAGGGCAAAACCGAACAGCAGCATGCGCAGGTCGGACGGGTCCACCACCACTTCGCCCAGCCAGGCCCGCTGCCAGTCGCCCAGATGACGCAAGGCCTCCGGCAGAACCGTGAGCAGCACGGCGCCGAGGATGACGCCCGGGATATGGCCCATGCCGCCGAGCACGATCATGCACAGGATCATGATCGATTCGAGCAAATGGAAGCTCTCCGGGCTGATGAAGCCTTGGAACGATGCGAACAGACCGCCGGCCACGCCACCGAACATCGCCCCCATGGCAAAGGCCAAAAGTTTCACGTTGCGGGTATTGACGCCCATCGCCGCCGCCGCCACCTCGTCCTCGCGGATCGCCGCCCAGGCCCGACCGATGCGGGAATCCTGCAGGCGCATGGCGATGAAGACAGTGGCCAGGGTGAATGCGAGGAACAGGTAGTAATACAGATAGGGCGAATACAGGGTGATGCCGAACACCGCCTGGGTGCTGCCCAGTGAAAAGTCGCCGAGGCGGATCGGATCGATCAGGTTGATGCCCTGCGGGCCGTTGGTGATGTTGACCGGGGCGTTGAGGTTGTTGAGGAAGATGCGGATGATCTCGCCGAAGCCTAGGGTGACGATGGCGAGATAGTCGCCGCGCAGGCGCAGTGTGGGCGCCCCCAGCAAAACGCCAAACAGGCCGGCGAGCAGGGCCCCCAGCGGCAGGATGACCCAGAACGGCAGATGCAGGCCGAAATGCGGGCTGCCCAGCCAGGCGAACAGATAGGCCCCAAGCGCATAGAACGCGATGTAGCCCAGATCGAGCAGGCCGGCGTAGCCGACCACGATGTTGAGCCCGATCGCCAGGATGATGTAAAGCAGGACGAAATCGAGCACCCGCACCCAGCCCCGGCCAAAGCCGGCGCCGACGATGAACGGCAGCACCGCCAGGAAGACCGCCAGAAGCGCGAATGCGAGCCAGGGACGGGCGCGGAAATAGCGGTTGAGCGGCGTCAGGAGGCGGGCGACCACGGCGGTCAGGCGCGTGCGGCCACGCGCTCGCCGAGCAGGCCGGAAGGCCGGAGCACCAGCACCAGGATCAGCACCATGAATGCGAACACGTCCTGATAGTGGCTGCCGAGAAAGCCGCCGGTGAGATCGCCGACATAGCCCGCGCCGAGCGCCTCGATCACGCCCAGCAAGAGGCCGCCGAGCATCGCCCCGGGGATGTTGCCGATCCCCCCCAGCACCGCTGCGGCGAACGCCTTGAGGCCAAGCATGAAACCCATGTAGTAATGCGCCAGGCCGTAATAGGCGCTGACCATGAAACCGGCGATGGCGGCGAGCGCCGAGCCGATGACGAAGGTGGCCGAGATCACGGTATTGACGTTCACCCCCATCAGCTCGGCCACCTCGCGCGACTGGGCGGTGGCGCGCATGGCGCGCCCGAGCCGGGTGCGCTGCACCAGGAAGGCCAGGCCGGCCATGATGATGAGCGAGAGCAGAACGATGACGATCTGCAGATCGCTGATGCTGGCGCCGAGGAATTGATGCGGCTCGCGCGAGATCACCGGCGGAAAGGCGATGTAGCGCCGTCCCCAGATCAGCATCGCCAGGTTCTGCAGCACGATGGACAGGCCGATGGCGGTGATGAGCGGCGCCAGGCGCGGCGCCCGACGCAATGGCCGGTAGGCCACCCGTTCGATACCGTAGCCGAGCAGCATGCATGCGGGGATGGCGAGCAACAGCCCGGCCAGCACGATCAGCAGGGCCGGCATGCCGGGCACGGCAGCGATGAGCGCGGTCATCACCGCCACCGAGACCATGGCGCCGATCATCGTCACCTCGCCGTGGGCAAAATTGATCAGCTCCAGGATGCCGTACACCATGGTGTAGCCGAGCGCCACTAGGGCATAGATGCTGCCCAGCACGAGGCCGTTGATCAATTGCTGAACGAAGATGTCCATGCCCGAGGCAAGGGGTCTGCACGAACCCGTATTACTGGGCGCTCTTCACGGTTTCCAGCACTTCCCACTTGCCGTTCTTGACCTGATACAGGGTCACCGCGCCGCCCGTGGTATCGCCCTTGGCGTCGAAACGGATCTGGCCGGTCACGCCTTTCAGGTCGGTGGCCGGAAGGGCCGCCACCACCCGAGCCGGCTCGGCCGAGTCGGCACGGCGCATGGCATCGACCAGCACATGCACCGCATCGTAGGCATAGGGGGCATAGATCTGGATGACACCAAAGCGCGACTCGAATTTTTTCCTGAATTCGGGCCCGCCGGGCATGTCGTCGATGGGCAGTCCGGGCGAGGACGCCGTGACGCCGTCGGCGCTGTCGCCGGCGAGTTTCAGGTATTCGCTGGTCATCACCCCGTCACCGCCGAGCAGGCGTGCGGAAAAACCCAGACGCCGCATCTGAATGGTCATCGGCCCGGCCTGGGCATCCATGCCGCCGAAGAACACCACATCCGGATTCTTGCCCTTGATGCTGGTGAGGATGGCGGTGAAATCGGTCGCGCGGTCACTCGTGAACTCGCGCGCGATGATCTCGCCGCCGACGGCGCGCGCCGCCTTCTCGAACTGGTCGGCCAGACCCTGGCCATAGGCGGTGCGGTCGTCGATCACGGCGATCCGCTTCGCCCCCATGCCACGCACCGCGAACTCGCCCAGTACCCGGCCCTGTTGCTCGTCGTTGGTCATCACCCGGTAAGCGGTCTTGTAGCCTTGGGCGGTATAGGCGATGGCGGTGGCGGAGGGCGAAATCTGCGGGATACCGGCGTCGTGGTAGATCTTCGAGGCGGGGATGGTGGTGCCCGAATTGAGGTGGCCGATGACCGCGTTGACCCCCTGGTCGGAGAGTTTCTGGGCCACGATGGTGGCGGTCTTGGGATCGGCAGCGTCGTCCTCGCCGATCAGCTCCAGCCGCACCGGGCGTCCACCCAGCGTCAGACCCTGGGCGTTGATCTCCTCCACCGCCAGGCGAGCGCCATTTTCGTTGTCCTTGCCCAGATGCGCCTGCGGCCCGGTCAGCGGCGCCACCGAACCGATGCGCACCACCTCGACGCCTTCGGCGCCCCCCTCCTTTTTGCCACAACCGGCAAGACCCAGGATGAAGCCCAGCAACACCATCGGCCAGTACATGGAAGCGACGCGCATGAATCTCTCCGCAGCAGATGTGAATGAACATGGATTTATACCATAGGAAAGGCTGCAACAGCCCGGCGGGCTGCGACGGATCAATGCCCATGCCCGGCAGGGTCATGCCCCCATTCCATTCCTCCGGACGCCATCAGGTCGTGCGCGAACTCACCCACCAGATATACCGTGAGCACACCGATCAGAATGAGGCCGATCTGCAAGCCGGTCTCGCGCAATTCGGCGCGTTTGTGCAGCCCCGGGATGAGATCGGCCACCGCGACATAGATCATGCCGGCGGCGGCAAGTGCCAGGATGAACGGCATGGCCTCCTGCATCGGCGCCAGGGCGTAGTAGCCCAGCACGCCGCCCACCACGGTGGCCAGACTGCTCACCACGTTGAGCAACAAGGCGCGCCGGCGGCTGTAGCCGGAATGCAGGAGGATGAGGAAATCCCCCATCTCCTGCGGGATCTCGTGGCCGATGATGGCGATCGCGGTCACCACGCCCAGCTTCACGTCCACCAGGAAGGCCACGGCGATGGTGATGCCATCGACGAAGTTATGGAATGTATCGCCCACCGTGATCATCAACCCGGAGCGGCCGTGATCATGGGCATGCGAATGGGCGCCATGCGCCTCGCAGGTCTCGACATGGCAATGCCGCCAGAGCACCAGCTTTTCCAGCAGAAAAAACAGCAGGATGCCCCCAAGCACAGTACTGAGCAGCGCATGCAGGCTGTCCACCTGTTCCAGAGCATGCGGCAAGATTTCCAGGAACGAAGCCCCCAGCAATGCACCGATGGCATAACTCACCATGGCGGGGATCCACTCCACCCGCAGGTGCAGGGCCACGGCGGCGAACAACACGCTGAGCAGTCCACCCGCCGCGCTGGCGAGGAGGATCCAGGTCAGAACACTCATGAGCGCATTGGCCTTGAAAAGGGATGAATTTTACCCTGATCCGCGAACACAAGCCGGAATCCAACCTCCAGCCTCCCATAGCCCGGATGCTTCGACTGCGCTCAGGCCGCAGACTCGATCACCCCGCCGCCGAGACACACCTCGCCCTCGTAGAGCACCACCGACTGGCCCGGCGTCACCGCCCATTGCGCCTCGTCGAACACCAGCCGCAGGCGACCGGCATCGATCGAAGCCACGCTGCATGCGGCGTCCGCCATGCGGTAACGGGTCTTGGCGCCATAGCGGCGGCCGGCCGTGGGCGGCGACCCGATCCAGGTGAGATCGGTGGCGATGAGTTCACGCGACAGCAGGCGGGGATGGTCGTGCCCCTGCACCACGATCAATTCGTTGCGCGCCTTGTCCTTTCCGGCGACGAACCAGGGCACACCTTCCGGCGCGCCCTTCACGCCGCCGATGCCCAGCCCCTGGCGCTGACCCAGAGTGTAATACATCAGACCCTGGTGGCGGCCGAGCCGGCGCCCCTCGGGCGTGACGATGTCCCCCGGCCGGGTCGGCAGGTAGCGTTGCAGGAAATCGCGGAACGGCCGCTCGCCGATGAAGCAAATGCCGGTGCTGTCCTTCTTTCCGGCCACCGGCAGCCCGGCTTCGCGCGCCAGTGCGCGCACCCGTGGCTTGGCGAGCCCGCCGAGCGGAAACCGGGCGCGCGCAATCTGGTCCTGGCTCAGGCGATGCAGGAAATAACTCTGGTCCTTGCCGGCGTCCACGCCCTTGAGCATGCGCCGCGCCGGCGCCTCACCCTCGAGCCGAGCGTAATGGCCGGTAGCCAGAAAATCGGCGTCGAGCGCCAGGGCGTACTCCAGAAAAGCCTTGAACTTGATCTCGGCATTGCACAGCACGTCCGGGTTGGGCGTGCGTCCGGCCTGGTACTCGGCGAGGAAATAGGCGAACACCCGGTCGCGATACGCGCGGCTGAAATTGACCTGCCGCACCTCGATGCCGATCGCCTCGCCCACGGCTCGGGCATCTTGCCAGTCCCGCGCGACCGGGCAATCCTCTTCCAGGTCGTCGGCCTCCCAGTTCTGCATGAACACCCCCACCACCTCGTGCCCTTCGCGCTTGAGCAGCCAGGCGGTGACCGCGGAATCGACCCCGCCCGAGAGTCCGACGACGACGCGGCTCATGCTTGCGTGCGAGGTGATACGCGGGGCGCAGCAAGGACAATCATCACTCCGCCACGTCCATCTCGTTGAGTAGGGACAGCGGGAACTGGCGCCCCGCGCGGTAATCGGCCACGCACTGGTTGACGAACGGGCTGCGGTGCCGGTTGCGCACGGCCTCGATCTCTTCCGGGCTCAGCCAGACCGCGCGCAGGATGCCGGCATCGAGCGGAGCGGTCGGGTCGAACCCGCTCACCACGCCGCGAAATGCAAAGCGCAGATAGGTGCGATCCTTGGCCGGGTGCCGCCAGCGATACACCCCCAGGAGCGCATCCGGCTCGAAATGATGCGCGGTTTCCTCGAACACCTCGCGCCGCACCGCGTCGATGAGCGACTCGCCGGCCTCCAGATGCCCGGCCGGCTGGTTGATCATCAGCCCCGCGTCGGTCTGCTCCTCGACCATGAGGAAACGGCCGTCCGCCTCGATCACGGCGGCGACGACCACATGCGGTTTCCAGATTTCCATGTCAGGCGTCAGGTGTCAGGTTTCGGGGTTCAGAGGGACGCTTGCCTGACTCCTGACTCCTGACACCCGCCCCCCGCGATCCTCCAACGGTTTTCCCCACAGATCATGCGCGTCCGAGCGGGTGATGCGCACCCGGACGAAGTCGCCCGGCTCGAGGCCAGCCCCCTGGGCGATGTGCACCATGCCGTCGATCTCGGGCGAGTCGGCATAGGTGCGGCCCCAGGCGCGGCGACCATCGCTGCCGTCGATCAGCACTGTCATCTCGCTGCCGCGCCGCTCGCGCAGCCTTTCCGCGCTGATGTCGGCCTGCACGTCCATGAAGCGGGCCCAGCGATCCTGCTTCACGTCCTCGTCCACCGGCTCGGCGAGCGCATTCGCGGCGGCCCCCTCGACCGGCGAATAGGGGAACGCGCCGGCGCGGTCCAGCCGCGCATCCTCGAGAAAATCGAGCAGCAGATCGAAATCGTCCTCGGTCTCGCCCGGAAAGCCGACGATGAAGGTGCTGCGCAATGCGATGTCGGGGCAGACCGCGCGCCATTGCTCGATGCGGCGCAGGGTGTGCTCGATGTCGCCCGGCCGCTTCATGGCCTTGAGGATGCGCGGGCTGGCATGCTGGAACGGCACGTCCAGATAGGGCAGCACCTGGCCCCCGCCGGCGTTCGCGGTCTCGGCCATGAGCGGGATCAGCGCATCGACGCTGGGATAGGGATACACATAATGCAGGCGCACCCAGACCCCCAGCCCGGCCAGCTCGCGCACGAGCTCCGGCAGGCGCGACTTCACCGGACGGCCGTTCCAGAATCCGGTCCGGTATTTCAGATCGACACCGTATGCGCTGCTGTCCTGAGCGATCACCAGAATCTCCCTCACACCGGCCCGGACCAGGGTCTCGGCCTCATGCAGCACATCGCCCACCGGCCGGCTGACCAGATCGCCGCGCAGGGCGGGGATGATGCAGAAGGTGCAGCGATGGTTGCAGCCCTCGGAGATTTTCAGATAGGCGTAATGGCGCGGTGTGAGGCGCACGCCACCGGGCGGCACAAGATCGAGCAATGGATCGTGCGGCCGGGGCAGATGGTCATGCACCGCCGCCATCACCGCCTCGGTCGCATGCGGCCCGGTCACCGCCAGCACGTTCGGATGCGCCGAGCGGATCACCGCCTCGCGCGCGCCCAGACAGCCGGTGACGATGACCCGGCCATTCTCGCGCATGGCCTCGCCGATGGCCTCCAGAGACTCATCCACCGCCGCGTCGATGAAGCCGCAGGTATTCACCACCACCAGATCGGCATCCTCGTAGCGCGGCACGATGAGATAGCCCTCGGCGCGCATCCGGGTGAGGATGCGCCCGGAATCGAACGAGTTCTTCGAACAGCCGAGCGAGACGAAGCCAATCTTGGGAATGGAAGTATTCATGATGAATTGCGTTGCCGCCTTGATCGGCCAGAATGGCGCGGGATTGTAACAAGCTGCGGGACACTGCCGTGAAACATGCCCCTCCCTCGCAGGGGCATGGAGTGCATGCATCCCTGAGTTTTTCATCCGACGGGGGGCATGGGTCGCAATGATCGTTAACAGGCTGTTGAAAAACGTCGCGAGGATGGCCCGATGCAAGGCGCACGGAGTACTGCGACCGAGAAAACGAGCGAAGCGAGTTTCAGCGAAGGCCAAACTGCAGGTGGTGCCGAAGCTCCATATCCAATCGATCGGCGAGGACGCGCAAACGAAGTTTTAGCTTGCGCTGAAACTTCGTTTGGCGAAGGCTCACATCGGCGCAGCCGATGTGAAGTGAAGCGGCCGGAGCCCACACCGCGCAACACAGCCGATGGCCCACCGCAGCAGTTTTTCAACAGCCTGTTAAGATAAACAATGTTTGCCAAGCTCCTCCCCGAACACGCAATCCAACACGACTGGAAACCGAGCATGAATTTCAGCATCGAGTGCGAAGAAGAAATCGATGGCCGCTGGATCGCCGAGATCCCCGAGCTTCCGGGGGTGCTGTGCTATGGCCAGACCGCCGAGGAAGCGATGGCAAAGGCCGAAGTGCTCGCACTTCGCACCATGGCCGAACGACTGGAGCAGAATGAGCTGCGTCCCGTCGAAATCAGGATCTACATCCCCCTCGCCGCATGAGTCAATGGCCGTCCATCAAGGCCAGACAATTGCTTGCGGCGCTCTATGGCCTGGGCTGGAAGCTCAAGCGGCAATCGGGCTCGCATCGAACCCTCTGCCGTGAAGGCTGGCCCGACGTGGTATTCGCATTCCACGACGTCGAGGAAATCGGCCCCCGCATGCTGGCCCGCATCGCCAAACACACCGGCCTCAGCCCCGAGGATCTGTAACTCCTGCAAACTTCCCTCCGGCAAATTCCCGGTTCCGCCGGCGCGACGGCGATGCTATGCTGGTCGGTCCGACAGCCCATCGCCCGTATCATGCAATCCATCCCATTCGATCCCCGCAACGAACTGGAACAGCTCCTCGCCCAGACCCTGAGCGGGGAGATGGATGCGGAGGCATTCGCCCACCGCCTGCTCGACCTGTCCGTATTCATGCCGGTGAAGGATGAGCGCCACCAGATCGCCGGCTTCCAGACTTCCACCCGCGCCGAGCCCCTGGTGCTGGAGGACTACGACGGCAACCGTGCCCTCATCGTGTTCTCGGCACCGGAGCGTGCCAAGGAGTTCATGACCGCGTTTCCCGACTACAGGGGCGGCCTGCTCACCGAGTTTGCCTGGATCCTGCGCCGCATGGCCGCCGACATGAGCATCGCGCTCAACCCCGGCATGGAGGCCGGATTCGACTTCGACCCGGGCATGATCGCCATGCTGGTCGCACTCCTGCCCGAGCAGGACGTCGGCGCGCCGCAATGACCGGCCCGGCATGAACCCGCCCCACGCCTTCGCCCGTCCCGATCGCACCCGCGCCCTGCCGCCGGTGGGCGCGCCCTATTCGCCGCAACACACGCGTTACGATGAAGGCGCGCTCTATCGCTACCGCGACGGCGCGCACCAGCTCAGCCTGTTCTGGCCCGCGCCCAGCGCCGCCGAGATCGCCGGGCTCGCCACGGCGGCCGTGGAATTCGCACTCTACAGCGCCGATGCCGCGGCCTTCCTGCTCTACCGGGTGGCGGGGGTGTGCGAATGGTCGGACGTGGCATTCAACATCCACCTCGTGCCCGAGGCCGAGCGCGAGCTGCCCGAGGAGCCGACCGGCGAGCGGGCCCGCTTCATCCTCACCCTGGTCAACGCCGACGATGGCCTCGTCAAGGCCCGCCGTCTGGTCTCGCTCGACAAGGTGATGACCCAGGCGATCCGCCATGTCATGCGCGAACAACTGGCCCAGCCCTTCGACCGTGCCGCATACGACCGCGCCGTAATCGCCGCGCATGGCCGCTACCCCGACGGCGACGCCATGGCGGCGGCGGCGGAATTCATGGAAGCGGCACTGGGTTGACCCTGCACTGCTGATGCTCGCCGCCCCGCTCCGTTCCGAACTCGCCGCCGTGCTCGGCGGCGAACGTCTCATCGACGACCCCATGAGCCTCGCCCTCTACGCCAGCGACGAAACGCCGCGCGCATGCACCCCGGCGGCGGTGGCCTTCCCCATGAGCCACGCCGAGGTGGCGGCCCTCGTCCGCATCGCCCACCGCGAGGGCCTGCCGCTGGTGCCGCGCGGCGCCGGCTCGGGCAACGTCGGCGGCGCCCTGCCGGCACCGGGCAGCCTGGTGGTGAGCTTCGAGTGCATGCAGCGGGTGCTTGAATTCAGGCCCGAGGACCGCTACATCGTCGTCGAACCCGGGGTCATCACCGAGGAAATCGACCGCATCGCCCGCAGCGCCGGTCTCATGTACGCGCCCGACCCCGGTTCCGGCGCCTACTGCCGTATCGGCGGCAACCTCGCCATGAACGCCGCCGGCCCCCGCTGCGTCAAGTACGGCGCCACCCGCGACCATGTGCTGGGCCTGCGCGCGGTCACCGGCGACGGCCGCGAGATCCGCGCCGGCAGCCGCACCAGCAAGTACGCCACCGGATACGACCTCACGCATCTATTGGTCGGCTCCGAGGGCACCCTGGCCCTCATCACCGAGGCCACCCTGCGTCTGGTGCCGGCCATGGAGCAGATCGTCACCCTGCGCCTGTGTTTTGCATCCAACCGCGCCGCATGCGAGGCGGTGCAGCGGGTGATGCGCCAGCCGGTGCTGCCCTGCGCCCTTGAATTCATGGACCGCCGCTCGATCGAGGCGCTGCGCGAATACGGCGGCGCCGAGCACCTGCCGCCCGGCACCGAGGCGGTGCTGATGCTGGAGGCCGACGGCGACGCGGACGAGGCGCCGCGCCGTCTGGCCGCGCTGGAGGCGGCCTGTCGCGGCGCGGGACTGATCGAGGCGCAGAGCGGTTTTTCGGCCGCCGAAATCGCCCGCCTGTGGACCGCGCGCAAATCGCTCTCGCACGCGGTGAAAAAGATCGCCCCGCTCAAGATCAACGAGGACGTGGTGGTGCCGGTCTCGCGCCTGGCCGAACTGGTCGATGCCATCGATGCGCTCGGCCACCGCCACGACCTGCCCCTGGTGACCTTCGGCCATGCGGGCAACGGCAACCTGCACGTCAACCTCATGGTCCACCCCGACGACGCCGGGGAGATGGCGCGCGCCGCCGCATGCCGGCGCGCCCTCATCGAAACCGTGCTGGCGCTGTCCGGCAGCCTGTCCGGCGAGCACGGCATCGGCAGCGAGAAACGCCGTTTCGTCGAACTTGAAATCGACCCCGCCAGCCTCGACCTGATGCACCAGCTCAAGGCCGTGTTCGACCCGCGCGGCATCCTCAATCCGGGCAAGAAACTGCCCGACCCGGCCGGCCTGTGATGCCGATGGACCGCAACACGGCGCATCCGGGCTACGCGGCTGAACCCGTTTGATCCCCGCCATTCCCCTCGCCGGCGGAATGGCCTATGCTTCGCCTGTCGCCCGCGCGCCCGCCCCGAATCCCGGCATGCAAACCAATCCAGCCACAATCCTGATCGTCGACGACAACCCGAACAACCTGCGGGTTCTGGAAGGCATCCTGCAATCCACCGGCTATGCGGTGCGCGCCGCGCTCAATGGCGAGACCGCCCTGCGCGCCGCCGTGGCGGCCCGGCCGGAACTGATCCTGCTCGACATCCGCATGCCGCAGATGGACGGCTTCGAGGTCTGCCGCCAGCTCAAGACCATGCCGGAGACCCGCGAAGTGCCGGTGATCTTCATCAGCGCCCTGCAGGAGGTGGACGACAAGCTGCGCGCATTCAAGGCCGGAGGGGTCGATTACATCGTCAAGCCATTCCAGGCCGAGGAGGTGCTCACCCGCGCCCGCACCCACATCGAGCTGGCCCTTTCGCGCCGCGCCCTGGCGGAGAGCAACCAGCGCCTGGAGCAGCAGGTCGAGGCGCGCACCCATGAGCTGTCCGAGGCCAACGTCCGCCTGCGCCGGGCGATGCAGGAGGAGCGCGCACTGCGCGAACTGCTCACCCTGTCGCACAACCGCTTCGCCGAACAGGACTACCCGCGCCAGGCCCTGCAACTCCTGATCGAACAACTCGACTGGCGCCCCCCCGAGATCTGCCCCGCGCTCCTGCTCAACCGCAGCCGCCAGGGTGACGACCACCTCGAACTGATCATGCCGGTGTCGGCTGCGCCCGACCAGGAATGGATTCGCCAGGCCACCTGCCGCTTCACCGACATCGAGACCTGGGCCCGGGACGACGGCGCCATATTCGAGACCTTCAACGCCAGCTTCCCGCTCGACGAACACAGCTTCACCCGCTGTTACCCGCTCATGTCGGGCCGCAATGTGCTGGGCCTGCTGTTCACCCATTGCGAGGACCCCGCCCAGGCGCCCGCCAACATGGACGAGCTCGGTCGCCAGGTTGCCAACGTGGTCGGCATGGGCCTGGCCCGCCGCCTCGACGACGAGCGCCTCGCCTGGCAGGCCTATCACGACGCGCTGACCGGCCTGCCCAACCGTCGCCAGCTGGAAGAGAAGCTCGGCCGCGAGATCGAGACCGCGCGCGCGCGCCAGCTCCCCTTCGGCCTGATGCTGATCGACCTGGATCATTTCAAGCTGCTCAACGAGGCCATGGGCCACAACATCGGCGACCAGCTCCTGGTCGAGCTGGCCCGCCGCCTGCGCGAGGTCATGCGCGCCGGCGACACCCTGTTCCGCTGGGGCGGCGACGAATTCGTGGCGCTGCTGCCCGACATCGCCACGCACGAGGACGAGGCCGTCGAGCTGCTGCGCGCCATCGCCACGGAGATGAGCCAGGTCATCACCGCCCCCATCCGTCACGGCGACCAGGAATCGCATCTGCAGGCCAGCATCGGCATCGCGCTCTATCCCAACGACGGCGCCACCCCGGACGAGCTGCTCAAGCACCTCGATCTCGCCATGCACCGCGCCAAGGAGTCCGGCCGCAACACCGTGCATTTCTTCCGTCCCGAGATGCAGGGCGAGGCGGAACGCCGGGTGCGCCTGGAAAAGGAACTGCGCCAGGCCATCGCCGCCGAACAGTTCGTGCTGCACCTGCAAGCCCAGGTCGACAATGACGGTGTGCTGGTCGGCGCCGAGGCCCTCATCCGCTGGCAGCACCCGGAACGCGGCATGGTGCCGCCCGGCCTGTTCATCCCCCTGGCCGAGGAGACCGGCCTCATCCAGCCGATGGGCGAATGGGTGCTGGCCAGCGCCTGCCGGCAGTTGCGCGCCTGGGCCGACATCCCGGCGGCGCGCAACATATGCCTCGCGGTCAATATCAGCGCCCGCCAGTTCCACCAGCCCAACTTCGTCGAACGGGTCCAGCGCGAGCTGGAGGCCTCCGGCGCCCGCGCCAGCCAGCTCGAACTGGAAGTGACCGAGAGCCTGCTGCTCGACGACATCGACAGCGCCGTGCGCAAGATGGATGCCTTGCGCGAGCTGGGCATCCACTTCTCGGTGGACGACTTCGGCACCGGCTACTCCTCGCTCGCCTACCTCAAGCGGCTGCCGGTGGACCAGCTCAAGATCGACCAGTCCTTCGTCCGCAACGCACACCACGACAGCCGCAATGCCGCCATCGTCCGCACCATCATCTCGCTCGCCAAGAATCTCGGCATGAAGACCCTGGCCGAGGGCGTCGAGGCGCATGACGAGCTGGCGTTCCTGCGCGGCGCCGGCTGCGACCATTACCAGGGCTACCATTTCGGCCGGCCGGAGCCGCTCGCCGAATTCGGTACGAACTGGCTCGCCCTACCCGGGAACGACTGAGGCGCGACCATGTTCGCGGCCCTCACCCGTCTGCGACGGGGCTTCGGCATCCTCCCCGCCCTCGCGCTGGCCCTGCTGCTCACCGCCTGCGGCGCGCCCGAGCCGCCGCTCAGGGTCGGCACCAATGACTGGATCGGCTACGAGCCCCTCTACCTCGCCCGGGCGCTCGGCCATTACCAGGGCAGCCCCATCCAGCTCGTCGAGATGAACAACACCACCGAGGTCATCGCCGCGCTACGCGCCGGTCGCCTCGATGTCGCCGCCACCACGCTCGACGAGGCCCTCGCCCTGCGCCATTCCGGCATGGACGTACGCATCATCCTGCTCATGGACGCATCGCGCGGCGGCGATGCCGTGCTCGCCCGGCCCGGGATCGACAGCCTCGCCGCGCTCGCCGGTCGCCGCATCGGCGTCGAACAAACCGGGGTGGGCGCGGTGATGCTGGCCAGCGCGCTCGCCGCCGGCGGGCTGACTGTCGCCGACGTGGAGATCGTGCCGCTCACATTCGACCTGCATTACCCGGCATTCAAGGCCGGCGAGATCGATGCGGTGGTCACCTTCGACCCCAGCCGCGCCCGACTCCTCCAGGAAGGCGCCCGCCTGCTCTACGACAGCCGCGCCATCCCCAACCTGATCATCGACATCCTGGTGGCGCCGCCGGCGGTCGCCGAGAAGCGCGGCGCGGCGCTCAGGACCCTGCTCGCCGGTCATTTCGCCGCAGTGCGCCACCTGCGCGACGCCCCCGTCGACGCGGCGCGCCGCATGACCACCCGCCAGCGACAGGAACCCGCCGCGATCCTGAAAAGCCTCGAAGGCATCCACATCCACAGCCTGGCCGAGAATCAGGCCCTGCTCTCCGGCGAGCCCGCCCACATCGTCCGCGATGCGCGCGAGATCGGCCGCGCCATGATCGAATACGGCCTGCTGCCCGCAGACAGCGATCTTGCGCGCCTCACCACCGGCCTTGTCGACCCGCGCGGGCTGCCCGCCACCCAGCCATGAGCGCGCCCGCCCACCCGCCCCGCAGCTGGCGGCTGCAACGCTGGCTGATCATCCTGATCCTGCTCGGGGTCGGCCTGCTGCTGCTGGCCGACCGCATCTACGAGGCCGGCGTGATCCAGGCCCGACACATCGAGACCGACCACCGCGAGCGGGTGCGCGAGCTGGCCTACAACTTTTCCCGCACCTTGAGCCACACCCTGCGCCGCGGCGACCTGGAGGCGGTGCAGCGCGAGTTCAAGACCCGCGCCGACATCCTCCACCTCAACTATATGCTGCTTACCGACGCCGACGGCCGCATCGTCGCCGCCACCCTTTCGCACCTGATCGGCCTGCCCATCGACAAACTGCTGCCCGGACTGGAGTTCGAGGCGGTCTCGCCGCATACCTGGCTCTCGCCCACGCGCGACCGGGTGCTCGCCTACGCCCGGGTCGACCTGCCGCCCGCCGCCGATGCGCTGCGCGAGATCAAACCGGGCTGGCTGTTCATCGACTACGACCTTGCCCAGATCAAGGCCGAGGCCCTGCAGCATGCCTTCGCGCCCGCCAACCTGATGCGCTGGGCGCTCGGCTTTGCGCTCATCGCCGTCCTCATTTATTACCTGCTCTCACGCATGGTGCTGCAGCCGGTGTTCCACCTCCGCCAGATGGCCGCACGGTTCGGCAACGGTGACTGGGACGCACGCGCCCGCCTACCCGGCCAGGGCGAGCTGGCCGAGCTCGGCCGCGCATTCGACACCATGGCCGGGCAGCTCGCCCTAGACCGTAAAACCCTCCAGCGCAGCGAGCTGTACAACAAGCTCTTGTTCGAAAGCCAGCGCACCGCGCTGGTGGTGATGGACGCCAAGACTGGCCGATTCCTCGACTGCAACCCGGCCGCGGTGGCCATCTACGGCCACCGCACGCGGAGCGAGGTGATAGGGCTCACCCCGCTCGACGTATCCACGCCCACCCAGTACGACGGCCGAACGTCCAGCGAGCTGGCGGCGGACTACATCGCCCGCTGCCGTGCGCAGGGCGAGGCCGAGTTCGAGTGGCGTCACCGTCGCCCCAATGGCGAGGTCTGGGACGCCGCGGTGCATCTGATGGGTTTCGAGCTGGATGGCATGCCACTCATCCTGTGCAGCCTGCGCGACATCACCGAGGCCAAGCGCACCGCCGCCGCCCTGGCCCGCAGCGAGGCTGCCTGGACCCAGACCATGAACAGCCTCAGGGACGCGGTCTACGTGCTCGACACCGGCCGCCGCCTGGTACGCGCCAACCTGGCCTTTTACCGCATGTGCGGCCTCAGCCCGGAGGAGGCCATCGGCCGCCACATCGTCGAGCTGGTCCACCCGCATGGCGAACCCGTGCCCTGCCCGGTCTGTCGCGCCCAGGAGGAACGCCGCGAGGCCATCGTCACCCTGGAGGCGGACCACCCCCACAACCCGGTCGGCCGGCCGCTCGAGGTCTCGATCAACCTCATACGCGGCCCCGAGGGCGAGCACACCGGCTTCCTCATCGACCTGCACGACCTCAGCCACGCCCGCGCCATGCAACACGCCCTGGCCGAGAGCGAGGCCAAATACCGCAGCCTGATCGAAAACCTGCCCGGCACGGCCTTCGTATGCCGCTTGGACGACGACTGGACGATGGAGTATCTGAGCGCGGGGATCGAGGATCTGACCGGCTATGCGGCCGAGGCCCTGATCGACAACCGCGACAAGAGCTTCGCCAGCCTGATCCACCCCGACGACCGCGCCCGGGTAAGCCAGATCGTCTCCGCCAGCGTCTGCGCCAAGCAACCCTATGTGCTGGAGTACCGCATCCTGCGCGCCGACGGCGGAACCGGCTGGCTGTGGGAGCGGGGCAGCGCCATCCCCGACGCCGACACGCCGCGCCTGCATGGGGTGCTGTTTGACATCACCGACCGCAAGCTGGCGGAAGAAGAACTGGAGCGCCACCGCGACCACCTCGAACGGCTGGTCGGCGAGCGCACCGCCGACCTCGAACAGGCGCGCGACGTCGCAGAGGCCGCAAACCGCGCCAAGAGCGTCTTCCTCGCCAACATGAGCCACGAGCTCAGAACTCCACTCAACGCCATCCTCGGCTTCGCCCAGATCATGGCCGATGCCCCAAACCTCGATCCCGAGCAGCGCAAGAACCTCAACACCATCAACAAGAGCGGTCAGCATCTGCTCGCGCTCATCAACGACGTGCTGGAGATCTCCCGCATCGAGGCCGGCCGCCTCGCACTCTCGCCCCAGCCTTTCGATCTGTACGAGATGCTGGCCGCGCTCACCGAGGTGCTGGCCCTGCGTGCCCGCGACAAGGGCCTCGCCTTGCGTCTGGAGCAGGATCCCGAGCTGCCCCGTTTCCTCGCCGCCGATTACGGCAAGCTGCGCCAGATCCTGCTCAACCTGCTGTCCAACGCGGTGAAGTACACCCGCGCCGGGGAGATCGTGCTCAATGCGCGCCTGCTTGGCATGGCCGGGGAGTCGGCCGCGTTGGAGTTCGCTGTGCGCGATACCGGCATCGGCATTCCGGCGGAGGATCTCGCCCGCATCTTCCAGCCTTTCTATCAGACCGAGGCGGGGGCGGCCCAAGGCGAGGGCACCGGGCTGGGGCTGGCCATCTGTCGCGAGTATGCCCGCCTGATGCAGGGCGAGCTGTCGGCCGAGAGTGTGCCGGGCGAGGGCTCCATCTTCCGTCTGCGTCTGAGCCTGCCGCTCGCCGAGCCGGTGGCGGGCGCGGCATCCTTCGCGCAGGTCGTGCATCTGGCGCCGGGCCAGCCGCGCTATCGTGTGCTGGTGGCCGAGGACCAGCCCGACAACCAGCGCCTCATCGAGCAGTTGCTCTCCCGCGCCGGATTCACCGTCCGTTGTGTCGACAACGGCGAGGCGGCCGTCGCCGCATTCCAGGAATGGAATCCGGCATTCGTCTGGATGGACATGCGCATGCCGGGCATGGATGGCTATGCCGCCACACGCGCCATCCGCAAACTTCCCAATGGCCGCGACACGCCGATCGTCGCACTCACCGCTTCCGCATTCGCCGAGGATCGCGCCGGCATCCTCGAAGCCGGATGCAATGATGTGCTCACCAAGCCGGTCGAAGCCGGCGCGTTGTTCGCCTGCATGCACCGCCTGCTGCCGATCGAGTTCGAATACGCGCCCGTCGCGCCCACGCCGGCCCCGATCGAGGCCGCCGAGGTCGATCTGGAGCGGCTCCCGGCGGATGTCCGCCAGCGCCTCGCCGAAGCCGCGCTGATCCTCGACGCCGGAACGGTGCGCGCCATCGCCCGCGAATGCGAGGCCGAATACCCCGAAATCGCCGCGTTCATCCGCGCCGAGGTCGACCGGTACCACTTCGAACCGTTTCTGCACCCCGGCGCCTGAACCGCGGCCGGGCCACGGCTAAAAGGTATCCAACGGCGGCGCGGCATCGGGTAGCCCGGATGCCGCACAGCGGAATCCGGGGTCTCGTGCATCCTGCCCGGAGGGTCTGTCGTTGCGTGGGGCCACGACGGCTAAAGCGGCTTGCGCCGCCCCCCATCCCAACCTTCCCCCGGCAGGGGAAGGCCCCCCCTACCCTCCCCCTGCTGGTGCGAGATGTTTCACGCGGGCATCGCGCTCGCCCCCCGGCGTCGGCGTGAGATGGAGCAAGGCACGATGCTCACCCCACTCGCCGGATTCGATCTGGAAGCGGGCGCGGGCGGCGCTTGCAACCTGGATGCGGTAGGCATGTTCCGCGGGCATCCCGAGTACGTAGGCGATGGCCATGCGGATCGCCCCGGCATGCGCCACCACCAGAGGGTGGCCGCCCACATGCCCGGCCAGCACGGTCTCGAACGCATCGGCGATGCGGGCATGGAATGCGGCGAGCGGCTCCGCTCCGGCCGGACGACAGCCGACCGGATCGCGCTTGAATGCCCGCACCGCGCCCGGGGTCGCGGCCTCGATCTCGGCCGCGGTACGCCCCTCCCACACGCCGAAGCCGACCTCCATCCAGCGCGGATCGAAACGCAGCGGCAGGTCGTTCTCAGCGGCCAGAGCCTCGGCGAATGCGCGGCAACGGGCCAGGGGTGAGCTGACGATGGCCGTCCACGGCCGTTCGCCCGCAGTCGCCGCGCGCATCTCGGCCCAGCCGCGTTCGGACAGCGGGTCGTCGATCTGCCCCCGGTAGCGGCGCCCGCCCACCGGCTCACCGTGGCGCAGGATGTCGATGCGGGTAAGGCTCGGGGTCATGGACGGCTCAGCCGACGATATCCACCACCTCGCGCGCCAAGGCGTCCACCTCCAGGCTGGCGATGGCGGCGCGGCTGCCGAGGCGGGCGAGGCTGCCGCCGAGCGCGGCGGCCTGGCGGTAGGCGGTGCGCTGCTTGAGCTGGGCGGCGAGCATGGGGATGCCGAATTCGGGCAGCAGGGCCAGCACCTCGCGCGCCAGCACAGTCTGCGGCTGGGCTTGGTTGACGACGATGCGGGCGATGAGGCCGGGATTGCGTTCACGCGCGTCCTGGATGGCGTCGCGGATGCGCAGCGAGGCCCACAGGTCGAGCGGCGAGGGGATCACCGGCACCAGAGCGAGGTGGGCGAGCCGCAAGGCGCTGCCGATGACCGGCGCGGTGGCCGCCGGCGGGCTGTCGATGACGATGTAGTCGAAATCGTCGAGACGCTTTTTCAGGTGCTTGTGCAGCTTGCCTTCCTCGCCTGACAGATCCTCGACCCGGGCCGGGAAACCCTCGCCGGCGCTGGCCCAGCGGGCGGCGGTGTTCTGCGGATCGGCGTCGGCCACCAGCACGGCGTGGCCCGCGTCCGCCAGGCGGCCGGCGAGGAGCATCGCCAGGGTGGTCTTGCCGGCGCCCCCCTTCTGGTTGACCACGGCGATGACGCGGGCGCTCACCGTGTATCCCCTTGCATGGGGTCGAACAATGACGCGATACAGTGTTTCATCTTCTTGCGTGAAAAAGGAGGGAGGCTATCAGAGCATGGCTTCGCCATGCCACCCCAAGGGCGACAATCCTCTGGACAGTGCGCCTTCCCGCAGCGCATCGAGGAACTCGACCGGGCCGGCCGCATACAGGTCGCTCTGGCTCAGATCGGCGCAATTGGCCAGGATCGCGGTCACCGTCGCCGCCACGCCGGGTTCGGCGGAGAGGGGGTGATAGCTGAAGTTGTCCAGCGCATCGGCCCAGGAGCGGCACAGGTTGTCGCGGTACTGGCCGACTTCGGTCGCCGCCCAGTACAGATGCATGCTTTCCGAAACCTCCAGCGACATGGCGTGCTGGATCAGGCTCTGGATGGGGGCGAATCCCTCCTCCCAGGCGACGAACAGGGCCGGCCGGCGTGAATCGAGCCTGAACACGTTGCGTCCGTGCGGGCCGACGACCCGCACCGTATCCTCCTTGCGCAGATCCCCGAACACATGCCGGGCGAAAGGCTGGTTGTCGCGCCGGATGTGGAAGCTGAGCTGGCGATCCTCGCAGGGACAGTTGGCGATGTAATGCTCGGCCGTGTGACCGGCCACCTCCAGGGTGACCGACTGGCCGGCGAGAAAACGCAGACGCTGGCTGCGCGGCGTAGTCAGGTTGAGGATGCGCATCCGCTCGCCGACCGCTTCCAGACCTCGCACCCGGGTCGTGATGCGCTGCTCGGGAATGTCCTCGGCCCCCATCACCGCAGCCTCGATGACCAGATCGCTCACCGCCGTGCAGGAGCACATGAGGAATGCGCCGCCGGACTTGTCCGCCTCGCTGAACACGAAATCATGCGGATGCACCTTCTTCACCTGGCCGGACAGCAGGCGCGCCCGGCATTCTCCGCAGTTGCCGTTGCTGCATCCGTAGTTGAGCGGCACGCCGGCGCGCAGGGCGGCCTCCAGCAGGGTGTCGTTGCCCTCGACGAAAAACTCGTGCCCGGAAGGTTCGACCCGCACATGCGCCGACATCACCCGCATCACGCTTTCCTCGGCGAGCAGGGCACGGCAGCGCTCGGCCTCCTTGGGGACATCGTCGACCTGACGCCGCAACTGGCGACGCAGCTCGATCAGCCGGCTCGCATCCGCGCCCTCCTCCGCGAGTTCGGCCAGCCGTGCCTCGACCCAGTGCATGATCTGGTGGTAATGGATGAGCATGGACTTGGCCGAGGCGAATTCCCGCCCCAGCTCGTACAGACGCTCGGCCAGAACCTCCTTGTCCGGCAACACCCGCTCCATGATGCGCTTGCCGAAGGCCTTGGCCTTGATCTCCTCGACCCGCCGGTATTCGCCGTCGTCCTCCCAGCGCACATCGGGAAACACCCGCAACAGCTCGGTCAGCTCGACCTGGCCGTCCTGGGTGACGAGCTCGCCATTCTTGATCTTTTGCTGCAGCTGGCCGCGCGAGCAGCCGACCAGGCGGGCGATGCGGGACAGCGGGATGCAATGCGACATGAAGGGCTCCCGGAAAGAGCTTTGGTGAAGCCATGCTAGCCCAAAGCCGGGGCGCTGAGTAGCTCGCCCATGGACTTCCAGCGGGTCGACGGGGTAGGCTGCCGCATGCCCCGCATCCTCGACCGCCTCCCCGACCCCGGCGTGGTGGGCCTGCTCGCTTCGCGCCTGAAGGAGGCCCACCACCGCCCCGTGCTCGCATTCGCTGCCGCCGGTGACGGTCTGGTGCGCGGCTCCGGCCGTTCCATCCGCGGCCTGCACCTGCGCGACGCGCTCGACTGCATCGACAAGCGCGAACCCGGCCTGATCCGGCAATTCGGCGGCCACGCCATGGCCGCCGGACTCACCCTGCTCGAATCCGACCTGCCCCGCCTGGCCGCAGCGTTCGAGACCGTGGCACGGGAACGGCTCAGCGCCGCCGACCTGGAACGCGAGATCGTCACCGATGGCGAACTCGCCGCGCACGAATTCGGAGCGAAAAATGCCCGCCTGCTGCGCGACGCGGTATGGGGCCAGGGCTTCCCCGCACCGCTGTTCCGGGGCGAATTCACGGTCAAGGCGCAGCAAGCCGTGGCCGAACGCCACCGCCGCCTGCAACTTTCCGGCCCGCACGGGACGGCGCGCGCCATGCTGTTCAACCAGGCCGAACCGCTGCCGACCCGGATCGAGGCCATCTACCGGCTCGACCTCGACGAATGGAACGGCCGCCGCGAGGCGCGCCTGATCGTCGAACACTGGCAGACGCTTTGAACCTAAAAACCGCAGTTGACCGCTGATTTGGTCCCGCAACAGATTGTAACGATCCCTGAACTCGGTTACGACCTGCCGAACTTCTTCGAGGTTGAGGAAGAGGCGACTGTGGATGGCCTGCTCCTTCAACATAGGGGCAGCCTAGCATGACCGACCCGACCGCCAAGATACGCATTGCTGCCTGGCGCGATGCGGTCAAGATCGTCGCGGCGCTCGACGGCATCGAATACCATGCGGTCTTCGAGCTGCTGCCCAAGCGCCGCATGTTGTCCCTCAAAACGCTATGGAAAGGAGGCCGTCCCCCCGTCATACGTCCGTAACGCTTCGCGGTATGCGCGCGACGACGGGATGCAATCGGCCTCCACCGCCCAAATATAGACCATGATCCGCATCGAAATCGACGACCGGGAAGTGCAGACGCGCTCGTGCGTGGAATCTGTTTCGCGGCGCCCAGCCTTCGGAGATCGACGGGATAAACGCGCAGTTGCTGATGCCCGTCCGAAGCGATGTTACCCTTTCTATTGCCCTTACTAAAGGGTAATTACCCTTACTTTGGCTACGGCCGCTGCGCTTATCGTGAAAGTCGCGTAGCCGACTCACCACACTCCCCTCCCCCTCGGGGGGAGGGGCGGGGAGAGAGGGAACGGACACGGCGACATTCATGCTCTGGGGTGGCCGTCGCCATGTCCGTTAACTTTGCCATAGGCAAAGTTAGCGTTCGCCGA
>Ga0209207_1000322_pt1 | contig 31661 bp, 27 predicted proteins | sample SaghotsprinmetaG_FD_184140 | JGI IMG/M metagenome (GOLD analysis project Ga0209207, IMG submission 184140) | Hot spring microbial communities from South Africa to study Microbial Dark Matter (Phase II) - Sagole hot spring metaG (SPAdes) (version 3) | ecosystem: Environmental > Aquatic > Thermal...
CGGCGGTGCGTTCGGCGATCCGCTGTTCGAGTTCGCCGTGGATGCGCTGCAATTCCTCGCGCCGACGACGGCGATGACGCAGGTGGGCGGCGACGCCGATGGCGAAGGCGGCGGCGAAGACCAGTGCCGTGGCGCCGGAAAACGCTGCCGCCCGGGCTTCGTCGAGGCGGCCGAGCTGCACCACCTGCCAGCCGAAATTGCCGACCGGGCGGGTCACCAGCAGGTGCTCGCGCGGCGTTTCGTCGGGCAGGGCCAGACGCAGGGGGGCGCTGGCTTCGAGCGGCACGGGCCGGTCGGCCAGGGCGACGATGGCCTGGTTGCCGTACTGGCGGGTCTCCGCCAGGCGGGCCGTGGTCGCTGCCGGCAGCGGCGCCAGCGTGCGATAGCGCAGGCGGCGTTCCGACGACAGGAAGACGATGCCGTCGGCGTCGGCCAGCAGCAGGATGTCGCTGGCGCCGGCCATGGCCTGTTCCATGGCTTCCAGGCCGATCTTGAGGACGACGACACCGAGTATCTGCTGTCCGTCGCGGACTGGTGCGGCGATGAAGTAACCGGGTTCGCCGGTGGTCACGCCGACGCCGTAGAAGCGCCCCAGGCCTTGCGCGACGGCATCGGTGAAGTAGGGCCGGAAGGCGTAGTTGTGGCCGATGAAACTGCGCGGCTGGCGCCAGTTGCTGGCAGCCAGCGTCAGGCCGTTGGCGTCGATCAGGTAGGTGGCGGCCACCGCCGCCCCCTGTTGCGCGGCTTCGAGATAGGCGTTGGCCGCGTCGATCCGCTGTTTGTTGCCGGGGTCGCGCAGCAGCGCGGCCAGCGAGGGTTCGAGCGCAAGCAGGCCGGGCAGCGATTCGTGCCGGTTCAGCGTGGCGTCGAGCGACAGGGCGAAGGCGTCGAGACGCTGCGTGGCCAGCCGGCGTTCGTGGGCCAGGTTGTGGTCGAGCAGCAGGCGATAGCCGAGCAGGCCGATCAGCAGGCAGGCCAGCGTTGCCAGTACGGTCAGCAGCCAGGTGCGGGAAGGCGCTTTGGAAGGGATGACAGGACGGCTCATGGCCGCATCGTAACCAGTTTTTCGTGTTGCGGCGCAGGGGCCGGGCAGGCTTTCAGGTCGACCACGGTGTCGGCAGGCAGCGTCGGCAGCCAGTCCGGCAGCGGTCGGCAGTTACCGGCCGTACACACCACATAGGGCGCGACATGCGGCGAATGGCGCAAGCTCACCGCCGGCAGCAATGGCAAGGTGGGGGTGTAATGCCAGGCGCCGTCGCGGTAGACCGCGTCCGTCGGCGGTTCCATGCCGGCGCCGGTGCCTAGCACGCGGGCCGAAGTCAGCCGGAGTTGATCGCCCTGCAGGCGGTAGTCCTCCGCCCACAGGGTTTTCTGGATCGAGTGCGTCCATTGCAGCGTGACTGCCTCGCCGAGCGGCGCCACCAGCAGGCCGGCGACGAGGCAGATCACGTTCATGCCGGCTGCAGGCGACGGGTACGCAGCAGGTGCCAGCCAATGAAGGCGGCGCAGGCGGCGAAGCCGATCTCGTCGGTGAGCGGCATGGCGGCGACCAGCATGAAGGCGGCGGCCGCAGCCCAGACGCGTTCCCAGGCGGCCAGCGGTGCGCGCAGGTAGCCGATGCTGGCGGCGCCCCACAGCGTGATCGCCAGCAGCGCCTTGCCGACGATGTAGGCTACTGCCAGGGCCGACGGGTCGCCTTGCAGCATCAGCGCATTGTCGTACACCGCCATGAACGGGACGACGAAGCCGGCGATGGCGATCTGCACCGCCTTGATGCCGATCTTCATCGCCGGTTCCTTGGCCACCGAGCTGGCGGCGAAGGCGGCGAGTGCCACCGGCGGCGTCAGGTCGGCCATGATGCCGAAGTAGAAGACGAACATGTGGCTGACGATCAGCGGTACGCCGAGCTCGAGCAGCGCCGGGGCGGCGATCGAGCTGGTGATGATGTAGTTGGGAATGGTCGGGATGCCCATGCCCAGCACCAGGCAGATCAGCATGGTCAGCAGCAGCGAGACGAACAGGCTGTCTTCGCCGACCTTGAGGATGAAACCGGCGAAATTGGTGGCGGCGCCGGTCAGCGTCAGCACGCCGATGATGATGCCGACGATGGCGCAGGCGACACCGACCGGCAGCGCCTGCTTGGCGCCATCGACCAGGCTGTTGCGCATCACCTGCAGCGTGTCGCGGCCGCCCTGGACAAACAGGCAGGCGACGATCAGTAGCGCAATGACGATCAGCACCGGATAGACCCCCCACTTGACCAGCGCCGAGGCGCCGAGACCGACCGCGATCCAGAAGACGAAGCGGAAGGCGGTGCCGGAAAGGCGGGCGGCGACGGCGGCGCCGAGGATCAGGATGGCGCACAGGGCGAGGCCGACCATGCCCGAGTACATCGGCGTGAAGCCGTTGAACAGCATGCCGACCAGGCCGACCAGCGGCAGCACCAGATACCACTGCTCACGGATCGCCCGCCAGGGGTTGGGGCAGTCTTCCTTGGCCAGTCCGCCGAGATTCTTGCGGCCGGCTTCGAGGTGCACCATCCAGAACACTGTCACGTAATAGAGGATGGCCGGGACCAGCGCCGCCTTGACGATCTCGATGTAGGGGACGTTGAGGTTTTCGGCCATGATGAAGGCGACCGCGCCCATCACCGGCGGCATGATCTGGCCGCCCATCGAGGCGGTGGCCTCGACGGCGCCGGCGAAGGTGCCGGAATAGCCGAAGCGTTTCATCAGCGGGATGGTGAACTGGCCGGTGGTCAGCACGTTGGCGACGCCGGAGCCGGAGATCGAGCCCATCAGACCGGACGAAACCACCGAGACCTTGGCGGCGCCGCCCTTGGCGTGGCCGACGAAGCCGAGCGCCACCGAGTTGAACAGGTTGATCATGCCGGCGTGTTCAAGGAAGGCACCAAAGAGCACGAAGAGGAAGATGTACATCGCCGAGACCATGGTCGGGATGCCGAAGATGCCTTCGGTGCCGAAAGCCAGCTGGTCGACGATCTGGGCGAAGTCGTAGCCGCGGTGGGCGAGGTCGCCCGGCAGATACTGGCCGAACAGGCCGTAGAGCAGGAAGAGGGCACAGATGGTCGGCAGCGCCAGGCCGAGGATGCGGCGGGCGGCCTCGAAAACGAGGACGATCATCGCCGTACCGACGATCAGGTCGGTGGTGCTCGGGTCGCCGGCGCGCATGATCAGGTCGACTTCGAAAACCCATTGATAGGCGGCGAGCGCGAAAGCGAGGCCGGCCAGCAGCCAGTCGCCGTAGGGAACGCGGTCAAGGCGACCGTTCTTGCGGATCGGGAAGAGGATGAAGGTCAGGGTCAGCAGGAAGCCGACGTGCAGCGCGCGCATGACCAGACTGGAGAGCGGATGGAAGGCCGCAATGGCCAGCTGGTAGATGGAAAAGCCGAGCGCGATGCCGGTCAGCACGAGGAGCGCGACGCCTCCGAGACGGCGCTGGGCGCCGTGCTCGGAGAACGTCTCCTGCTCGATGTTCGGCGGGGAGACGTGAGCCGTCATGATCGCTTACTTGAGCAGACCGGCTTCGCGGTAGTACTTCTCGGCGCCCGGGTGCAGCGGCACCGGCGAGCCGGTGGCCAGCTTTTCCTTCTTGATCGCCTTGGCGGCGGCGTGGGCGGTGGCCATGGCGTCGAGGTTCTCGGCCATCGACTTGGTCATCTTGTAGACGGTGTCGGCCGGCACGCCTTCGTGGGTGATCAGGTAGTTGGGCACGAGCACGGTGTTCACGTCGGTGGTCTGGCCGTTGTAGGTGTTGGCCGGGATGGTGCCGGACTGGTAGGCGGCGTCGCCGATCTTGGCGACCACATCGGCCGGGATCGGGATGACGACGATCTTCAGCGCGGTTGCCAGGTCACGCACGGCGGCGACGCCGAGGCCGGACGACAGCAGGGTGGCGTCGAGCTGGCGGTTCTTCATCAGTTCGACCGACTCCGAGTAGCCGAGGTATTCGGTCTTGGCGAAGTCCTGGTAGCTCATGCCGACGGCCTTGAGGATGTCGCGGCTGTTCAGTTCGGTGCCGCTCTTCGGCGCGCCGACCGAAACGCGCTTGCCCTTGAGGTCGGCCAGCGACTTGATGCCGGAATCGGCGGAAGCCAGGAAGTGGATGTAGTTCGGGTAGATCGCGGCGACCGTGCGCAGCTTGTTCAGCGGCGCCTTGAAGCCGACTTCGGCGTTGCCCTTCCAGGCTTCGGACAGGGTGTCGCCGAGCGTGAAGGCGATTTCGCCCTTGCCGGCCTGCAGCAGGTTGAGGTTTTCGGCCGAGGCCTTGGTCGCCTGTACCGACATCTTGGCGTCGGGCAGCACCTTGCCGTAGATCTGGGTCAGCGAGACGCCGAGCGGGTAATAGACACCGCTGGTGCCGCCGGTGAGTACGTTGATGAAGCCGGATGCGTTGGCGGCAGTGGCGCCGACGGCCAGCGAAGCGGCGACGATCAGGGAACGCAGTTTCATATTATCTCCTCCGTGGAATTGGGACGCGCCGCAAGACGGCAGCGGAGGAAGACATCGCAGGACCTGTGCCAGCCGCGTCGCCGGCTGGCAAATCATTGATTTATTGAAGTTGTTTTCTGGCTGACGATAACTGGCGACGGTCACTCAGTGCGGAATTCCGGAATCAGGCAAGGCGCCGGTGCGGAAATCCGCACAAGCTCAGTCGGCCAGCAGCATCGCGCCGAGCGCCGCCGGCTGTGCCGCCGCCCGCCAGCCAGCACGCATCTCGTCGGCGTTCAGGCTGCCGTAACCCCAGGTCACGGCGATGAAGGGCAGGCCGTTGGCGTCGGCCGACTCGCCGTCCTCGCTGCGGTCGCCGATGTAGATTGCCTGTTCCTTGGCGATACCCTGGTCGGCGAGCAGCCGGGCGATCATCGCCGCCTTGTTCGGCAGGCGCGGCGAAATCAGGTCGAGCGCATAGACATGGGTGAAATGCCCGCGCCAGCCGAGGTGGTCGAGGATCAAGCGGGTCGGGTGGATACGCTTGTTGGTGGCAATCGACAGCGTCAGCCCGGCCCCGGCGAGTTCGGCGAGCAGTTCGCCAACCCCGGCATAGGCGGCGGTTTCCCGGTAGCCGGCGCCGTCGTAACTGGCCTTGAAGGCCTCGGCCAGCCGCCCGATCAACGCGGGATCGGCGCTACCCGACAGCAGTTGCAGGGTTTCGGTCAGCGGCGGGCCGATCACGCTTGCATCGATGGCGACAGCCGGTGCGATGCCGGTCTGCGCGAAAGCCGCGCGAAAACTGGCGAGGATGGCCGGGGCGGAGTCGATCAGCGTGCCGTCGAGGTCAAAAACGATGTGCGGGTAGCGGGGCATGGGGGAATGTACAGGCAAAGAACGAAGGATGGCCTGAGTATCGGTGCGCTTACGGCAAGAAACCGGCTCAGGATTTTGTGGACGCCGGTGCGGCGATGGCGCCTGCGAGTATGCCACCGTCGATGTTCAGCTCCGCACCGGTAATGTAGGTGGCTTCGTCCGAGGCGATCATCACCGCGACTGCCGCGACTTCCTCCGGCCGGCCAAAGCGGCGCAACGGACAATCCTGCACGAATTCACGCATCCGTTCCTCGCGTTCCGGACCGCTGCCGAGCAAGGGTTCCCACATCGGCGTCAGGATGGCTGCCGGATGAATCGAGTTGCAGCGGATCGGTAGTCCTTGCTCTGCGCAGTACAGCGCCACCGTCTTGCTGTGGTTGCGCACCGCCGCCTTCGAGGCAGCATAGGCCGCCGCCCCCGGAATGCCGACCAGGCCGGAGCGCGAGGAAATGTTGATGATCGAACCGGTGCACGCGGCTTGTCTCATTGTCTGGATGGCATGTTTGCAACCCAGAAACGTGCCATCCAGATTGGTCTGATGAACGGCGCGCCAGGCTTCGAGGGAAGCATGCTCGGGGTCATGGACGAGATTGCCTTCCTCGAAGCCGGTGATCCCGGCATTGTTGACGAGTACATGCAGGCCCTGGCGCTCCTTGAGGACTGCCGAGGTGACCGACTGCCAATCAGCCTCGACGCGCACGTCGAGATGCAGGTATCGGGCTTGCCCGCCAAGTTTTTCGGCAGTCGAGCGCCCGGTGACATCGTCGATATCGGTCAGATAGACGAATGCACCGTTATCGACGAAGGCGCTCGCTATCGCCGCCCCGATGCCGCGTGCCGCCCCGGTGAGCAGTGCGGTTTTGCCTTCGAGTCGTTTCATCTGCGTGCTCATTGAGTTTTCTCCCTCGTCGACGGGTCGTAGTCGTCCGGCGTTATGCCCCAGTCGCCCCAGGTATACCAGTCGTCGCCGAGCATTTCGGCCGGGTGCATGGTGCGGCCGGAGCCGTTGCCGCATTGCAGGTCACCGGCCGGACAATATTTGTCGCACCCCCAGCAGATGCGCTCGGGGTGTTTGGGGTGGAGCGGGAAGCGCTTGGCCATCGCTCCCCCTCGCTTACAGCAGCGGCGCCAGCCAGCGTTCGGCTTCCTTGACGTCCATGCCCTTGCGTGCGGCCCAGTCTTCGAGCTGGTCGCGGCCGATCTTGGGGATGGCGAAGTACTTGGCGCCGGGATGGCCGATGTAGAAGCCGGAGACGGCGGCCGCCGGGGTCATCGCGCAGGATTCGGTCAGCGCCATGCCGATTGCCGGCGCGTCGAGCAGGGCGAACAGCTCGCGCTTGGCGGTGTGGTCGGGGCAGGCCGGGTAGCCGGGGGCGGGGCGGATGCCGGTGTAGGCTTCGGCGATCAGCGCGTCATTGTCGAGCGTTTCGTCCTTGGCATAGCCCCAGTAGTGCGTGCGTACTTGCTTGTGCAGCCATTCGGCAGCGGCCTCGGCGAAGCGGTCGGCCAGCGCTTTCAACATGATTGCCGAGTAGTCGTCGTGGGCGGCTTCGAAGGCGGCGACGCGATTGTCGATGCCGAGGCCGGCGGTGACGGCGAAGGCGCCGGCGTAGTCGTTTTCACCGACGAAATCGGCCAGCGCAGTGTTGAAACGGCCGGCCGGTTGCTTGATCTGCTGGCGCAGGCCGACCCAGCGGGTGGCTTCGACACGGCGCGACTCGTCGGTGTACAGCACGATGTCCTCGTTCTCGCCGCGGGCCGGGTAGAGGCCGAACACGGCTCTGGCGGTCAGCCACTTCTCGGCGACGATTTTCGCCAGCATCGCCTGCGCATCGTGGAACAGCTGGCGGGCGGTTTCGCCGACGACGTCGTTGGTCAGGATGGCCGGGTAGCGGCCGGCCAGGTCCCAGCTCTGGAAAAAGGGTGACCAGTCGATGAACGGGACCAGGTCGGCGAGCGGGATGTCCAGCGTCTGGCGGCCGAGTTGCGCTGGTTTGACCGGCGTGTGCGCTGCGTTCCACGTGAAACGATTGGCGCGGGCGTCGGCCAGATTGACCAGCGTGGCGCCCTTGCGGCCAGCGTGTTCGGCGCGCACGGTTTCGTACTCGGCGGCGATTTCGGCAACGTAGCCGGCCTTCTGGTCGGTCGACAGCAGCTTGGTGGCGACGCCGACGGCGCGCGACGCGTCCGGCACGTAGACCACCGGGCTGTCGGTGTTGGTGGCGATCTTGATCGCCGTGTGGGCGCGGCTGGTCGTGGCGCCGCCGATCAGCAGCGGCTGGTTCATGCCGAGGCGCTTCATCTCGGCGGCGACGTGGGCCATTTCTTCCAGTGACGGGGTGATCAGGCCGGACAGGCCGATGATGTCCACCTTGTGTTCAAGCGCCGCCTTGAGGATGTTGTCGCAAGGCACCATGACGCCGAGGTCGATGACGTCGTAGCCGTTACAGCCGAGCACGACGCCGACGATGTTCTTGCCGATGTCGTGCACGTCGCCCTTGACCGTCGCCATCAGGATCTTGCCCTTGGAGCCGAGGCCGGTGCGGGCCTTTTCGGCTTCGATGAAAGGCAGCAGGTGGGCGACCGCCTGCTTCATGACGCGCGCCGACTTGACGACTTGCGGCAGGAACATCTTGCCGGCGCCGAACAGGTCGCCGACGACGTTCATGCCGCTCATCAGCGGGCCTTCGATGACCGCCAGCGGCGGCTTGCCTTCGCTTTCCAGCTTGACGCGGACTTCTTCTGTGTCGGCGACGACGAAATCGGTGATGCCCTTGATCAGCGCATGTTCCAGCCGCTTCTCGACCGACTGTTCGCGCCAGGAGAGGTCCGGGCCGGCGTCCTTGGCCTTGCCTTCCTTCACCGTCTGCGCGAAATCGACCAGCGCCTCGCCGGCGCCGGGGTTCTTGTTCAAAACCACGTCCTCGACCTTGGCGCGCAGCTCCGGCTCCAGGTCGTCGTACACGCCGAGCATGCCGGCGTTGACGATGCCCATGGTCATGCCGTTTTTAATGGCGTGGTAGAGGAAGACGGTGTGGATCGCCTCGCGCACCGGGTCGTTGCCGCGGAAGCTGAACGACACGTTGGAAACGCCGCCGGAAATGTGCGCGTGCGGCAGGTTTTCCTTGATCCAGCGCACCGACTCGATGAAATCGACGGCGTAGTTGTCATGTTCCGGGATACCGGTGGCGATGGCGAAAATGTTCGGGTCGAAGATGATGTCTTCGGCCGGGAAACCCATGCCGGTGAGCAGTTCGTACGCCTTGCCGCAGATCTCGATCTTGCGCGCATAGGTGTCGGCCTGGCCCTTTTCGTCGAAGGCCATGACGATCACCGCGGCGCCGTAGCGACGCGCCAGTTTGGCCTGTTCCAGGAACTTGGCTTCGCCTTCCTTCATCGAGATCGAATTGACGATGCCTTTACCCTGGATGCACTTGAGGCCGGCCTCGATGACTTCCCACTTGGAGGAGTCGATCATGATCGGCACGCGCGAGATGTCCGGTTCCGAGGCGATCAGCTTGAGGAACTTGTCCATCGCGGCGAGCGAATCGAGCATCGCCTCGTCCATGTTGATGTCGATTACCTGGGCGCCGTTCTCGACCTGCTGGCGGGCGACGGCGAGCGCGTCGTCGAAGCGGCCCTCCAAAATCATCCGCGCGAAGGCGCGCGAACCGGTGACGTTGGTGCGCTCGCCGACGTTGACGTAGAGCGACTCGGCGGTGACGTTGAAGGCTTCCAGCCCGGACAGGCGCAGTGCCGGTGCGATGACCGGTTTCTGGCGCGGGGTGAGCGCCGCGACACGTTGCGCGATGGCGCGGATGTGGTCGGGCGAGGTGCCGCAGCAGCCGCCGACGATGTTGACGATGCCGCGCTCGGCCCAGCCGGCGATCTCGTCGGCCAGCTGTTCCGGGGTTTCGTCGTAGCCGCCGAAGGCATTGGGCAGGCCGGCGTTGGGGTGGGCCGAGACGTAGCAGTCGCAGACGCGCGACAGTTCCTCGACGTACTGGCGCAATTCGCTGGCGCCGAGCGCGCAGTTGAGGCCGAAAGAGAGCGGCTGGACATGGCGCAGCGAGTTCCAGAAAGCCTCGGCGGTCTGCCCGGACAGCGTGCGCCCGGAAGCATCGGTGATCGTGCCCGAGATCATCACCGGCCAGCGGCGGCCGGCGATGTCGAAGTACTTCTCGATGGCGAACAGCGCGGCCTTGGCGTTGAGCGTGTCGAACACGGTTTCGACGAGCAGGATGTCGGCGCCGCCTTCGATCAGCCCGGTCGTGGCTTCGACGTAGTTGGCGACCAGTTCGTCGAAAGTGACGTTGCGGTAGCCGGGGTCGTTGACGTCGGGCGAGATCGACGCGGTGCGTGAGGTCGGGCCGAGGACGCCGGCGACGAAGCGCGGCTTGGCCGGATTCTGCGCGGTGAATTCGTCGCACAGGCGGCGGGCCAGTGCGGCGCCTTCGAAGTTCAGTTCGTAGACGATCTCGGTCAGGTTGTAGTCGGCCTGCGAGACGGCGGTCGAGTTGAAGGTGCAGGTCTCGATCAGGTCGGCGCCGGCTTCCAGGTACTCGCGGTGGATGCCGCCGATGATGTCGGGGCGGGTCAGCACCAGCAGGTCGTTGTTGCCCTTTAGGTCGTGCGGGTGATCCTTGAAGCGCTCGCCGCGGTAGTCCTTCTCCTGCAGGCCGTGGCGCTGGATCATCGTGCCCATGGCGCCGTCGAGGACGAGCAGGCGTTGTTCGAGCAGGGCGTGGAGTTCGGCAGTACGGTCGGGCTGGATCATGGATTACCTCGGCAAAGCACCGGTGACGCCGCCAAAAAGCGAACGGCGCTGCAAACCGGCGGGAAACTTGGGGTTTGCGAGCGCCGTTGATCGTTGCCGAGCCTGGCCATTCACTGAAATGGTCGCAGCGCTCCTCGGCAGGGGGTGAAGTGTAGCCGTCGACGGGCCGAAAGCCAAGTTTTCCCTGCAAAAACAGTCGCTCAGCCTGTCTGGTCACGTGGCGGATGTGCCGTGGTCAGCATCCGCCATGACGATTTAGTTTGCTAAGGGATGCAATGCCGCGTATTGTGCACCGCAGCGATTTCTAGTTGTATTGTTATTTTGTCGGTTTAGTACCCGCAGCTCTGCGGCGCCATTCCCCCATCTTCGCTTTGCCCTCTTGATCTCGCCCCACCCAGGGGCATTCCGCCCCGCAATTTTCGGAGATTCAAGATATGGCAACAGGTAGCGTCAAGTGGTTTAACGATTCCAAGGGGTTTGGCTTCATTTCACCTGAAGGCGGCGGCGAAGATCTCTTCGCTCACTTTTCCGCAATTCAATCCAATGGTTTCAAGACCCTGGCCGAAGGCCAACGGGTGAGTTTCGACATCACCAACGGTCCCAAGGGCAAACAAGCCAGCAACATCCAGATCGCCTGATTCTCCAGGCCTTCTCTCTGACAGCCGCATTGGCGTGACTGTCAGTCCCTTCATGCCGACACCCATTGCCGGCATGAAGTCCCCGGATCGGCGCCTGCCGATTCCCGGGCAAACCTAGAAAAGAATCAATGAACATAGAAAAACAACGTGCCCTGGCGGAACGCCTGTGCGCCGAATCGGGTATTTCCGTCCTGCCCTACGGCAACGCCTGGTGGCTACTGGGCCGGGGCATCAACCGGGTGGTTGGCGAACTGGCCGGACTGTCCCATTCCGACCTTCAGCGCTATCAATTCATCGAGCGGTGAGATTCAGGCGGCTGGCCGAAAGCCTTCGGCCCAGTCCGTTCAAAACGACACGGAGAACAGCATGACCATGACCCACGCCATCCAGCGCAACCAGCTCAAGACTTTCTACTACACCCCGGTGCATTGCCCTTTCTGCGGCACCCGGGTGATGGGGGCCGATCCGGTGGACGAAACCTTGATCACCGCCTGTATCCATACCCTGTTCATCGCCCATGACATGGCTTTTGAATACCGCTCCGAGCGTTTCGACACGAATCTGTGCCTCAACGGCCTGAGCGAAAGGGAAGTCGAAGAGCGGTGGCTGAGGGAGACCGACGGCATCGACGGCCTCACCGATCAGGTCACCCTGGCGGATGCGATCAAGCTTGCTGCGTACGCGCCGGCGCCGTCGGCCTATGGTTCCTACTACGGGTTCGCCCCGACCGAGTGAGCGGATTGCGGCGGCGTTACGGCTGAACCGCTGTCTCAGCCCAGCGGTTCGCAGCGTAGCCAGAGCGTGAACACGGCGCCGCCGCCAGCCGGGCAGTCGACGGTGATACGCCCGTCGTAGCGTTCGACCAGCGATTTGCTGACCCACAGGCCAAGGCCGTGGCCGCCGGGTTTGTGGGCGGTGTAGAAGGGCTCGAACAGGTGTTCGCGGTCGGCTTCCGGGATGCCCGGGCCGGAGTCGGCGACGCTCAGGCGCAGGCCGATCGGCATGTCGGCTTCGTCCCAGTCCTCGACCGCCAGGCGCAGCGTGCCGCCGTCGGGCATGGCCTGGATCGCGTTGGCCAACAAATTGATGACGACCTGCTGCAGCTCGTTCTTGTTGCAGGTGACCAGTCGCGCCGAATCGATCTGCTGTTCGATGGCGATATTGCCCTTGCGCAACAGGTGACCGACCAGCAGCAGGCAGTCGTGGATCAGTTGCTGGGCGCCGACCGGTTCGAGGTAGCCGACATATTCCTGCGGCCGGGCGAATTGCAGCAGCTTGGTCACGATCAGGCGGATGCGGTGCACCTGATCGAGGATCAGCCGGAACTCCGGCTCGACCGGTTTGGCTTGCTCGCCGAGCACTTCGCGGGCCATTTCCAGATTGCCCTGGATGACGGCAATCGGATTGTTGATTTCGTGGGCGACGCCGGCGGTCAACTGGCCGATGGCGGCCATTTTTTCCTGAGTGATCAGCTTGCCCTGCGTCGACCGCAGGGTTGCCAGCGCTTCCTGCAATTCGGCAGTGCGCTGGGCCACCTTGCCGTCCAGGGCTTCGCCCCAGCGTTGCAGGGCGAGCGCCTGCGCCTGCTGGCTTTCGAGCAGGCGGTCGAAGTGCCGGGCCAGGTCGCCGACCTCGTCGACATTGGGCACCGGGCCGACGCGGGCGGTGCCATCGCCGTTCTGGATGGCGTTCATGGTCGCGTGCATGCGCTCGATCGGATGAAAGACCTGGCGCGCCCAGAGCACGCCGAATACCGCAACCAGCAGCATGGTCAGCGCGAACAGCGCGACGATGCCGGACAGCGCCGAATTGCGGGCTTCGGCAAACGGCGTTTCGAGGAAACCGACGTAAAGCATGCCGATGCGCTCGCCGCGACTGTCGATCAGCGGGCGGTAGCCAGAGTAGTACCAGTCCTGGACGACGAAGGCGCGGTCGAGCCAGGTTTCGCCCGCGCCGAGCACGGCGTCGCGTACCGCCTGCGAGACGCGGGTGCCGATGGCGCGGCCGCCTTCGAACAGGCGGACATTGGTGGCAATGCGCACGTCGCCGAGGAAAAGCGTTGCCGTGCCGACGCTGCCGAGCATCAGTTCGCCATCGGGATAGACGATTTCGTTCAGGCGGTCGACGAATTCGAGATTGCCGTTGAGCAGCACGCCGCCGGCCAGCACGCCGAGCAGCTGGCCGTCGTGCGCGTAGACCGGTGCGGCGCTATGCACGACCAGACCCCGGTCTTCGGCCACACGCGGGTCGGGCGTCGCGTTCTGGGTCGGCAGCAGCGGCGTATGCGCGCGGCGGGCCAGGGCGGGGTCGATGGCGGCCAGCAAGCCGGGGGTGAAGATGTCGTTATCGGTCTGCGCCTGCCCCGAACGGGCGCGGTCGATGACCGGCCAGCCGGCGAAGCAGGGCTTGCCGGCATAAGCGGGGGCGCAATCGTCGGCGTCGAGCAGGTGCAGGAAATCCAGCTTCAGGCGCTGTCGCTCCGCGTCCAGCCAGCGGGGCAAGGCATCCGGGTCGGCGGCGGCAGCGGCCAGGCGGGTCGACCCGGCCAGACCTTCGACGGCGGTACCGATGCCGGCGCTGACGCGTTCGTAGTAGCCGTTGGCGATGCCCAGATCGGCGCCGACCTTGGCCACCAGCAAGCGGTCGAGATAGGCGCTGCCCCACTGGGTGAGGATGATCAGCAGCAGCGGCAACACGACGCCCAGCGGCAACAGGGCCAGCGCCAGCAGACGTTGGCGGATCGACTGCCGCCGGGGTTTGTCGCTCACTCGCAGCCCCAGGCGGTGCACTTGCGGTCCAGCGTCTTGCGCGAGATGCCCAGGCGGCGCGCGGCTTCCGACTTGTTGCCGTGGCAGGCCTGCAGCGTGGCCAGGATGTGCCGTTTCTCGACGGCTTCCAGGCGCTCGCCGCTCGCGCTTTCACCGTCGTCGCCGCTGTCGTCGTCGGTACCCAGGTCGAACCAGCCGAGGATCAGCGAGCGTTCGATGAAATTACGCAGTTCGCGTACATTGCCCGGCCAGTCATAGGCGGCCATGCGGGCGAGGGCACGCGGCGTCAGGTCGAGCGGCGGCACGTTCAGCGCCTGCGCCATGCTGGCGATGAAATGGCGGGCGAGCAGGGCGATGTCGTCGGGGCGCTCGCGCAGGGCGGGCAGATTGAGTTCGACGACCTGCAGGCGGTAGTAGAGGTCCTGGCGGAAGCGCTGCTGGGCGACTTCTTCCTTGAGATTGCGGTTGGTGGCGGCGATGACGCGCACGTCGACCGGGATTTCCTGTTCCGAGCCGACCGGCCGGATGCGCCGCTCCTCGAGCACGCGCAACAGCTTGGCCTGGGCGGCGGCGGGCATTTCGGCGATTTCGTCGAGGAACAGCGTGCCGCCCTGGGCGTAGTAGAACAGGCCTTCGCGGGCGCTCTGGGCGCCGGTGAAGGCGCCCTTGACGTGGCCGAACAGCTCCGATTCGATCAGTTCGGCGGCAATCGCCGCGCAGTTGATCGGCACGAAGGGGCCGGCGTGGCGGCCGCTCATGCGGTGCAGGGCGCGGGCGGCGACTTCCTTGCCGGTCCCGGATTCGCCGGTGATCAGCACGGTGGCGTTGGTCGGCGCGATTCGCTTGAGCCGCTCGCAGATGCCCTGCATGGCATCGGACTGGCAGATGACGCCATCGACCGCCGTCGATCTTTCCTCGATCTCGCGGCGCAGCACGAAATTTTCCCGGCGCAGCCGCGAGCGTTCGAAACAGCGGGCGACGCCGTTGAGCATCTGGGCCACCGAAAAAGGCTTGAGCAGGAAGTCGGAGGCGCCGGCGCGCAGCGCGTCGATGGCCGTATCGAGGTCGGCGTAGGCGGTGATCAGGATGACGTCGCCGGCAAAGCCGTCGTCGCGCAGGTCGTGCAGCCATTCGATGCCGGAACGCCCGGGCAGCGAGATGTCGAGGATGATCAGGTCGTACAGCCGCCGGTGCAGTTGCGGCACCGCCTGTTCGACGCTGCCGGCCGTATCCACCTGGCCGTAACGCTGGGCCAGCGCCCGCTGCAGGAAACTGAGCATGCCCGGCTCGTCATCGACGACGAGGATGGAAAAGGGCGGCTGCCCCGCACCTGCCTGATCCGGGCTTGACTGAACGTTTCCCGGTTTTGTTTGATCCATGATTGACTCCGCTTTTCCGGCATCATCGCAAACCTGGGCCTTGGCTAGCAATTGCTACGCGATGCGGTCAATTGCCGGTGATCGGGATGCATGGGAGTAAAATCGCGGTTTTTCAACAGATTGCGATGCCATGACCTTTGCCGAACTGGGCCTAGCCGCCCCGCTGTTACAGGCGCTTGAAACCCTCGGTTACCAGACGCCGACGCCGGTTCAGCAGCAGGCCATTCCGCCGGTGCTGGCCGGCCGCGACCTGATGGCGGCGGCGCAGACCGGCACCGGCAAGACCGCCGCCTTCGCCTTGCCGCTGCTGCACAAGCTGGCCGCCGACGGCAAGAAGGTCGGCAGCAACGCGATCCGGGCGCTGGTGCTGGTGCCGACGCGTGAACTCGCCGAGCAGGTCAACGCCAGTTTCCGCGAATACGGTCAGGGCTTGTCGGTCAGTTCCTACGCGGCCTACGGCGGCGTCAGCATCAACCCGCAGATGATGCGCCTGCGCCGCGGGGTCGATGTGCTGGTGGCGACGCCCGGCCGCCTGCTCGACCTGTTCCGGCAGAATGCCGTGAAGTTCCGCGATGTGCAGGTGCTCGTGCTCGACGAAGCCGACCGCATGCTCGACCTCGGTTTTTCCGCCGAACTGGACACGCTGTTCATGGCCTTGCCGAAGAAGCGGCAGACGCTACTGTTCTCGGCGACCTTCTCCGAACAGATCCGCAACATGGCGCGCGCCCGCCTGCGCGATCCGCAGACGGTCGAAGCCGGTCCGCGCAGCGTCACGGTCAAGGCGGTCAAGCAGTGGGTGGTGCCGGTCGACAAGAAGCGCAAGACCGAGCTGTTCCTGTTCATGCTCAAGGACCGCAAGTGGGGGCAGGTGCTGGCCTTCGTCAAGACCAAGAAGAGTGCCGACGATCTGGTTGCCCGCCTGCAGGCGAAAAAGATCGCCGCTGATGCGATTCACGGTGACCGGCCGCAGGCCTCGCGCCTGCGCGCGCTGGAAAGCTTCAAGGCGGGCGAGGTGCAGATCCTCGTCGCCACCGACGTGGCGGCACGCGGCCTGGACATCGACGATCTGCCGCAAGTGGTCAATATCGACCTGCCCATCGTCGCCGAGGATTATGTGCACCGCATCGGCCGCACCGGCCGGGCCGGCGCCACCGGCGAGGCGATCTCGCTGGTCTGTGCCGACGAGGCACCGTTGCTGGCGGCCATCGAGGTGCTGATCAAGCAGGTGCTGAGCCGCGAGGAAGAGCCGGGCTTCGAGCCGGATCACCGGGTGCCGGCAACCAACGGCGTGGTTGCCGCGCCGAAACGGCCGAAAAAACCCAAGCTCGGTCGCTCCGGCGGCACCCCGGGCAACTGGGTGGGTTACGACGACTATACGGTCGGCGACAAGCCGGTACGCCGCGGTACCGGCCAGCCGCTGGCCCGGACCCCGCCGCTGGCCGGCAAAAGGCCACCGGCCAAGGCACGCGGTCGTTGATGGCCGGCGTCAGCGAACGCTGACGCCGTTGCCTGCGCGCATCTGGCCGATCACCCGGGCTTCGCTGAAGCCGTCGGCGCGGAAGATGTCGAGCACCGCGTCCACGCAGTCCGGGGCGCAACTGACCAGCAGGCCGCCCGAGGTTTGCGGGTCGGTCACCAGCTTCTGCTGCCACGGGGCGAAGTCGGCCGGCAGTTCGACTTCCTCGCCGTAACTGGCCCAGTTGCGGGTCGAGGCGCCGGTGGCGACGCCCTGGCCGAGCCAGTCCAGCGCTTCGGCGATCACCGGCAGGTCGGCGAAATTGACGTCGGCGCCGAGGCCGGCACCCCGGCAGATTTCCAGCAGATGGCCGGCCAGGCCGAAGCCGGTGACGTCGGTCAGCGCGTGCACGCCTGCCAGTTCCGCGAGCTTGGGGCCGGGGGTGTTGAGCTTGGTCGTCCAGCGCAGCATCTCGGCGTAGCCGGCGGCCGACAGCTTGCCTTGCTTGAGCGCCGCCGACAGCACGCCGATGCCGAGCGGCTTGCCCAGCACCAGGCAATCGCCGGCCTGCGCGTCGCGATTCTTCTTGAGCTTGTCGGGATGGACCAGGCCGAGGGCGACCAGGCCGTAGATCGGTTCGACGACGTCGATCGAGTGCCCACCGGCGACCGGGATGCCGGCTTCGCGGCAGATGCTGCTGCCGCCTTCGATGATCTGGCCGATGACTTCCGGCGGCAGCTTGTCGATCGGCATGCCGACCAGGGCCAGCGCCAGGATCGGCTTACCGCCCATGGCATAGACGTCGGACAGGGCATTGGCGGCGGCGATGCGGCCGAAATCGCGCGGGTCGTCGACCACCGGGGTGAAGAAGTCGGTGGTGGCGACCAGCGCCTGCGTGTCGTTGAGGCGGTAGACGGCGGCGTCGTCCGAGGATTCGATGCCGACCATCAGTTCGGGCGGAATCAGGCCGCGGTCGACGTGCTTGAGGATGTTGCTCAGAACGGCCGGCGAGATCTTGCAGCCGCAGCCGCCGCCATGGGCGAACTGGGTCAGGCGCAGGGGGGGCGGGTTTTCGGAAGGTTTGTCCATGAGCTGATCCTGAACTTCGTTAAAATGCCGTCTTTGGCTTGAAAGGGCGAAGGATAAAGGAAAATGCGCGACGACAGGCCGCCGGCAAATCAACGACCGTCCTCGCGCAAGGGGATCGCCAGCCTCGACGCGCTGGCCGGTTTCGACGAGATCATCGACGTCCGTTCGCCGGCCGAATTCGCCGACGACCACATTCCCGGCGCGATTTCCTGCCCGGTTCTCGACGACGCGCAGCGGGCCGAGGTCGGCACGCTGTACAAGCAGGTCTCGCCCTTCGTCGCCAAGAAACTCGGCGCCGCCTACATCTCCGCCAATATCGCCCGTCATTTGCAGGAACGCTTCCTTGAGCGGGACAAGTCCTGGCGACCGCTGATCGTCTGCTGGCGGGGCGGCATGCGTTCCGGCGCGATGACCACGGTGTTCCGCTCGGTCGGCTGGGATGCCTGCCAGCTCGAAGGCGGTTACAAGGCTTTCCGCAATCATGTGCTGGCCGAACTGGAGCGCCTGCCCGGCCTGTACCGTTTTCACGTCATCGCCGGGCCGACCGGTTCGGGCAAGACGCGCATCCTCCAGGCCATGGCCGGGCAGGGCGCCCAGGTGCTCGACCTGGAGGGCCTGGCCTGCCACAAGGGCTCGGTGCTCGGCGGGCAGCCCGGTCAGGCGCAGCCGGGGCAGAAATGGTTCGAGACCTGCCTGTGGCATGCGCTGGCCGCCTTCGATCCGGCGCGGCCGGTGTTCGTCGAGTCGGAGTCGCGCAAGATCGGCCGCCTGCGCCTGCCGGAAGCCCTGTTCCTCGCCATGCAGCAGGCGCCGTGCAGCGAAATCCGGGTTGCCCGCGACGACCGCGTCGCTTTCCTGCTGCAGGATTACCCGCATTTTCTGCACGATATCGGGGAACTGGCTGTGCGTCTGAACGGTCTGCGTGCACTGCTCGGCAACGAGCGTATCGACGACTGGCTGGAACTGGCCGGGCAGAGCGATTTTTCCCGTCTGACCGCTTCCCTGCTCGAACTCCACTACGATCCGCTGTACGGGCGCGCCCTGGGCCATCTGCGCGGCCCGCGCCGACAGATCGAGGCCGGCGCGCTGACGACAGAGGAAATTGCCCGGGTGGCGCAGCAGGTCCAGGCCTTGGCGCCCTGATTCGCGAATTGGGACATTTTGTCCATTCGCTCTGGCGGAATGGACAAAATGTCCCGGTTTTCGCGCCGGGGCTCAAACCCGAAGTCTTTCGCCTCAGTGACTTGCGCCGAATGGCATGGTCGTTGCAGTGGTTTTTCCTTGCGACAGGGAGTCGCATTCAGGAGGAAAAAACACAATGAACATGAACAGGCGGCAGTTCTTCAAGGTCTGCTCCGCCGGGCTCACGGGTTCGTCCATCGCAGTGATGGGCTTCTCCCCGACCGCAGCCCTGGCGGAAGTACGCACCTTCAAGCTCGCCCGCGCCACCGAAACGCGCAATATCTGCCCGTATTGCTCGGTGTCCTGCGGGGTGCTCATCTACTCGACCGGGGACAAGTCCAAGAATTCCCAGTCCGAGATCATCCACATCGAAGGCGACCCGGATAATCCGGTCAACCGCGGTACGCTGTGCCCGAAGGGTGCCGGCCTGCGCGACATGATCCAGAGCAAGGACCGCCTGAAGTGGCCGGAAGTCCGCGAAGCCGGTTCCAGCGAATGGAAGCGGATTTCCTGGAACGAAGCGCTCGATCGCATCGCCGCCCACATGAAGGCCGACCGCGACGCCAACTTCATCGCCCAGAACGCCGACGGCCTGACCGTCAACCGCTGGCCGACGATGGGTGCGCTGGTCTCTTCCGCCTCTTCGAACGAAGCCGGTTACCTGACCGTCAAGACCCTGCGCGGTCTCGGCGTCACTGCGCTCGACACCCAGGCACGCATTTGACACTCCCCTACGGTGGCCAGTCTGGCTCCGAGTTTTGGGCGTGGTGCGATGACCAACCATTGGGTGGACATCAAGAACGCAGACCTCATTTTCGTCATGGGCGGCAATCCCGCCGAAGCGCATCCTTGCGGCTTCAAATGGGCGATCGAGGCCAAGAAGAATCGTAAGGCAAAGCTTGTCGTCGTCGATCCGCGCTTCAACCGCACGGCATCGGTGGCCGACTACTACGCGCCGATCCGGCCGGGTTCCGACATCGCCTTCCTCGGCGGCGTCATCAATTACCTGGTCAGCCATGACAAGCTCCAGCACGAGTACGTCAAGGCCTACACCAACGCCGCTTTCCTGATCGACGAAGGCTACGGCTTCGAAGACGGCATCTTCTCCGGCTACAACGAGGAGAAGCGCAACTACGACAAGTCCACCTGGAAGTACCAGATGGGCGAGGACGGTTTTGCCAAGGTCGACGAAACCCTGCAGGACCCGCGCTGCGTCTTCCAGCTGATGAAGGCCCACTACGCCCGCTATACGCCGGAAGTGGTGCAGCAGGTCTGCGGTACGCCCAAGGACGCTTTCCTCAAGGTGTGCGAGTACATTGCCTCGACCGCCGTCAAGGACAAGGTGATGACCAGCCTGTACGCGCTGGGCTGGACCGAGCACTCGGTGGGTTCGCAGAACATCCGCTGCATGGCGATGATCCAGTTGCTGCTCGGCAACATGGGTATGGCCGGCGGTGGCATCGGCGCCTTGCGCGGCCATGCCAACGTCCAGGGCATCACCGACATGTGCGCCTACTCGCAGAACTTGCCGGGCTACCTGTCGGCGCCGACCGAGGCCGACAAGGATCGCACCAGCTATCTGGAGAAGCGCACGCCCAAGGCGCTGCGGCCGAACCAGATGAACTTCCCGCAGAACTTCCCGAAGTGGTTCACCAGCCTGTGCAAGGCCTGGTACGGCAACGCCGCCACCCCGGAAAACGGCTTCGCCTTCGACTGGCTGCCCAAACTGGGCGGGCCGGGCGACACGCTGGCCATCTTCCACGCGATGTTCGAGGGCAAGATCAACGGCTTCATCTGCCAGGGCTTCAACCCGCTGTCGTCGGTGCCGAACAAGAAGAAGGTCGGTGACGCGCTGGCCAAGCTGAAGTGGATGGTCGTCATCGATCCGCTGGCCACCGACACCTCCGAGTTCTGGAAGCCGCACGGCGAGTTCAACGACGTCAAGCCGGCCGAAATCCAGACCGAAGTGTTCCGTCTGCCGGCCACGCTGTTCGCCGAAAACTCGGGCACCTTCACCAACTCCGGCCGCGTCATCCAGTGGCGCTGGAAGGCGGCGGACGGTCCGGGCGACGCCAAGGACGACACCGAGATCATCGCTGCCTTGTTCCTGCGTCTGAAGGCCATGTACGCCAAGGACGGCGGTGCTTTCCCGGATCCCATCCTCAACCTGACCTGGGCCTACACCCAGCCGGCCAAGCCGTCGCCCGAAGAACTCCTGCGCGAGATCAACGGCAAGGCGCTGGCCGACGTGGTTGATCCCAAGGACCCGACCAAGGTCCTGGTCAAGGCCGGCGAGCAGTTGCCGAGCTTTGCCATGCTGCGCGACGACGGTTCGACCGCCTGCGGCAACTGGATCTACTGCGGTTCCTGGTCGCAGGCCGGCAACAACACCGCGCGGCGCGACAACAGCGATCCCTCCGGCCTCGGCCAGACGCTGAACTGGGGCTTCGCCTGGCCGGTGAACCGGCGCATCCTCTACAACCGCGCTTCCGCCGACGTGGCCGGCAAGCCGTGGGATGCCCAGCGTACCGTGCTCAAGTGGACGGGCACGGCCTGGGGCGGCAACGACATTCCGGACATGCGTCCGAATGCCGCGCCGGAAGAGAACGTCATGCCCTTCATCATGACGCCGGAAGGTGTCGGCCGCCTGTTCAGCCGCGAGCTGATGGCGGAAGGCCCGATGCCGGAGCACTACGAGCCGTTCGAAAGCCCGCTGGACAACAATCCGATGCACCCGAACAACCCCAAGGCCAAGTCCAATCCGGCCGCTCGGGTGTACAAGGGCGACATGGAAGCGTTCGGCACGGCCAAGGACTTCCCGTACGTGGCGACGACCTATCGTCTGGTCGAGCACTTCCACTACTGGACCAAGTTCTCGCAGATCAACGCGATCATGCAGCCCGAGCAGTTCGTCGAGCTGGGCGAGGAACTGGCCAAGGAGAAGGGCATCAAGGCCGGCGACAAGGTCAAGATCCGCTCCAACCGCGGCTTCATCAAGGCGGTGGCGGTGGTGACCAAGCGTATCAAGACGCTCGATGTGGACGGCAAGAAGGTCCACACGGTGGGTATCCCGATCCACTACGGGTTCAAGGGGGCGACGAGGCCTGGCTTCATCACCAACACCCTGACCCCGTTCGTCGGTGACGCCAACACGCAGACGCCGGAATACAAGGCGTTCCTGGTCAACATCGAGAAGGCGTAAAGGAGAGCTGACATGGCATTGCAATCGCTAGACATCAAACAGCGCTCCGCCACCACGACGCCGTCCACGCAAGTGCGGCAGACGGTGGAGATCGCCAAACTCATCGACGTTTCCGCCTGCATCGGCTGCAAGGCGTGTCAGGTGGCCTGCTCGGAGTGGAACGACATCCGCGACGAAGTCGGCAACTGCCACGGCGTCTACGACAACCCGATGGATCTGTCGGCCAAGTCGTGGACGGTGATGCGCTATACCGAGGTCGAGCAGAACAACAAGCTCGAGTGGCTGATCCGCAAGGACGGCTGCATGCATTGTGCTGATCCGGGCTGCCTCAAGGCCTGCCCGGCGCCCGGCGCGATCATCCAGTACAGCAACGGCATCGTCGATTTCCACCAGGAAAACTGCATCGGCTGCGGCTACTGCGTCACCGGCTGCCCGTTCAACGTCCCGCGCATCTCCAAGGAAGACAGCAAGGCCTACAAGTGCTCGCTGTGTTCCGACCGGGTTGCCGTCAACCAGGCGCCGGCCTGCGTCAAATCCTGCCCGACAGGTGCGATCCAGTTCGGTAGCAAGGAGGACATGAAGGACTACGCCGCCAAGCGCGTCGCCGACCTCAAGGAACGCGGCTACGACCAGGCGGGGCTGTACGACCCGCAGGGCGTCGGTGGCACGCACGTCATGTACGTGCTGCACCATGCCGACAAGCCCGACCTGTACGCCGGTCTGCCGGCCAATCCGTCGATCAGCCCGCTGGTCTCGCTGTGGAAGGGCTTCGCCAAGCCGCTGGCAACGCTGGCCCTGGCCGGTGTCGCCCTGGGCAGCCTGTTCCACTACGTGACCAAGGGTCCGAACGAGGTCTCCAAGGAGATCGAGGACGAGATCGAGCGCGAAGATGCGTTGGCTAACAAGGAGGAAGCAAAATGATCCGCGATCCCAAGGACCTCAAGCGCTACACGGCGTCGGAACGGGCCAACCACTGGGTGGTGGGCATCAGCTTCATCCTCCTCGGTCTTTCCGGACTGGCCTTCTTCCACCCGGCGTTCTTCCCGCTGACACAGTTGTTCGGCGGGCCGGTGTGGACGCGCATCCTGCACCCCTACCTGGGGGTGATCATGGCGCTGGCCTTTGTCGTCATGTTCTTCCGCTTCAAGCACTTGAACAAGATGACACCGGCGGACAAGGAGTGGCTGAGCAAGGTCGACCAGATGGTTGACGGCGACGACCACAACATGCCGGAGCAGGGCAAGTACAACGGCGGCCAGAAGGTGATGTTTTGGGCACTGGCCATCAGCATGCTGCTGATGACCCTGTCCGGCATCGTCATCTGGCGGGCCTGGTTCGACCTGCCGGTGGACATCGTCCGCCTCGGCGCCGTCGTCCATGCCGCCGCCGGTGCCGTGATGATCGGCCTGATCATGGTGCACGTCTATGCCGCCATCTGGGTCAAGGGCACCATCCGCGCCATGTGGTACGGCACGGTCACCCGCGCCTGGGCCAAGCAGCATCACCGTGGTTGGTACCGTCAGGTAACGGGGAAATAATCCCGGTTCCCTGTTTCTAAAACGATTTACCTTGCGTTATCGGGGCTCTGCAGGAATATTCCTGCATCCCCGCTTTTTTCAAGATGGACCCCATGCAGAGCCAACCGATAGATTTTCATCCGCCCAGCGAAGAGGCGGCGCCCTACCTGTTGCCGGCGGCCGATGTGTTTGCCGGCCGCGCCCGTCGTTTCGAACACCTGGCCTGCGATCACAGCCTGGCTGAGTGGCTGCGCTTCCTGGCCCGCCTGAGCCAGGCCCAGCACGATGCGCTCAAGGCCATCCCCGAATTTCCGCTGCCGGAGGCGCAGGCCCGCGAACTGGCCCGCAACCACGGCATGCCCCCGCTCAATCTGGGCGAGCGCCCCGCGGTCTGGCGCGATGCCTTGCGCCAGATGCTCGCCGCCCTCGACGACGAGACCCTGCCCGAGGGTGCACGCGCCACCTTGACCGGTCTGCAGACGGCCGACGACAGCCGCCTGGAAAAACTCGCGGCGACCCTGCTCGAAGGCGAGATTTCCGCCGATCTGGCCGGCGAACTGCCCTTCATCGCCGCCGCCTTGCAAGTCACCTACACCGGCATGGCCCTGCGCCTCGATCCGGCCAGCCTGCAGAAACTCGACGCCCCGGCCGTCTGCCCGTGCTGCGGCAGCCCGGCGGTCGCCAGCGTGGTCCGTCTCGGCGCCGCCATCAACAACCTGCGCTACCTGCACTGCAGCCTGTGCAATACCGAATGGAACGTGCCGCGCGCCACCTGCACCACCTGCGAGGACGACAAGGAAATCGCCCTGCATGAACTCGAAGGCACAGCAGGGAAAAATGCAGGCGCCGTCCGTGCCGAAACCTGCGACGCCTGCAAGAGCTACCTGAAGATCGTCTATCAGGATAAAGACCCGAATGTGGACCCGGTCGCCGACGACCTGGCGACGCTCGCCCTCGACATGCTGGTCGACGAAGCCGGCTACGAGCGCAGCGGCCCGAATCTGTTGCTGATCGGTGCCTACAGCGGCTGATCCAGCCTTTCCCTCAACCTTTCTGCCCGGTCCGGGTGAAAGCCATGAACGAAAATCCACGTCTGCCCGCGGTTGACCGCGTCCTCAAACAACTTCCCGAGCTGATCGAAGCGCACGGTCGCCAGCCGGTGACCGCCTGCGTCCGTGCCGAGTTGGCCGCTGCCCGCGAGGGCGCGAAGCACGGCCTGCCGTTGCCCGACGAGGCGACGCTGCTCGCCGCCATCCGCCGCCGCGCCGCTGATGCCGCCCGCGCCAATCTGCGGCCGGTGTTCAACCTGACTGGCACCGTGCTGCATACCAACCTCGGTCGCGCGCTATTGTCCGAAGAAGCCATCGCGCTGATGGTCGAAGCCGCGCGTTCGCCCTGCGCGCTGGAATACGACCTCGCCTCCGGTGGCCGTGGTGACCGCGACGATCTGGTGTCCGGCCTGCTCGCCGAACTGGTCGCCGGCGGCTCGCCCGACATCGCGGCGACCATCGTCAACAACAACGCCGCTGCCGTGCTGCTGACGCTGAACGCGCTGGCCCAGGGCAAGGAGGCAGTGGTCTCGCGCGGCGAGCTGGTCGAGATCGGCGGTGCCTTCCGTGTTCCCGACGTGATGCGGCGGGCGCAGGTGAAGCTGGTCGAGATCGGCACCACCAACCGCACGCACGAGAAGGATTACGCCGAGGCTATCGGCCCGAAGACGGCGCTGCTGATGAAGGTGCATACCAGCAACTATGTCGTCACCGGCTTCACCAAAAGCGTCGACGAGCAGGCGGTGGCCGACATCGCCCACGCCGCCGGCCTGCCTTTCGTCGTCGACCTGGGCAGCGGTACGCTGACCGATTTCGCGGCGCTGGGCCTGCCCGCCGAGCCGACGCCGCAGCAGGCGCTGGCCGCCGGCGCCGACATCGTCACCTTCTCCGGCGACAAGCTGCTCGGTGGGCCGCAGGCTGGGCTGATCGTCGGCAGGAAGGACCTGATCGCGAAGATCAAGAAGAACCCGCTGAAGCGCGCGCTGCGCGTCGGCAAGACGACGCTCGCCGCGCTGGAAGCGACGCTGCGCCTGTACCGCGATCCGGATCGTCTGTGCCAGCGTTTGCCGACGCTGCGCCTGCTGACCCGGCCGACGAGCGAGATCGCTGTCCTTGGCGAGCGCTTGATGCCGGCGGTGCAGGCTGCCGTCGGTCCCGGCTTCGTGGTCGCGCTTGAGGACTGCGCCAGCCAGATCGGCAGCGGTGCCTTGCCGGTCGAGCGGCTGGCGTCGACCTCGTTGGTCCTGCGCTCGACCGCGAAGAAGCCGGGCAAGGCGCTGGCCGCGGTCGAAGCCGCTTTCCGCGGGCTGCCGCAACCGGTGATCGGCTATATCCGCGATGATGCCTACCGGCTCGACCTGCGCTGTCTGGAAACCAAGGATGAAGCGCGCTTCGTCGCGCAGCTGGCGGCAGTGAAACTGTAGTTTTTCCGGAAATGGCCACGAGCGGCGGTCCGCGTACCGCCCGCCATTCCCGACCCCCGGCGCCTGGCGGCGCCACCCTGTAAATCCGGGCATCTCCGTGTCCGGGTGGTTCAACGCAATGGAGACAACAACATGAGCTTCAATCGAAGAAAATTTCTCGCCGCCGGAGCGGCGCTCGGGACGACCGGTGCCATCGCCGCGCCGACCAGCCCGCTACCTTTCCTGATCCAGATGCAGTCCGACCCGCTGCTGCCCAAGGCCACCGGTAAACGTGTGGTCATCTGCGGTGGTGGGTGGGGCGGGGTGTCCGCGGCCAAGCACCTGAAAGTGCTCGATCCGACACTCGATGTCGTGCTGCTCGAACGTAACCCCATCTTCTTCGCCTGCCCGATGAGCAACAAGTGGCTGGTCGATGTCGTCGATGCGCAGTTCCTCACCTTCAGCTACCTCGACGTTGCCCAGAAGTACGGCTACCACTTCATCCAGACCGAAGTCACCGCCTTCGAGCGCGACAAGAAGCGCGTCGTCACCGCCCAGGGCTGGATCGATTACGACTACCTGATCGTCGGCGCCGGCATCCGCTACAACTACGAAGCCTGGTTCGGCAACGACCGCAAGGCCGCCGAATACACCAAGGCGATGTTCCCTGCCGCCTATATTCCCAATGCCGAGCACTTCAAGCTCAAGCAGGGCATCCAGAACTTCAAGGGGGGCGACCTGGTGATGACGCTGCCGCCGCCGCCGCATCGCTGCCCGCCGTCGCCCTACGAGCGCGCCTGCCTGATCGCTGACCTGTTCAAGCAGCGCAAGACCAAGGGCAAGATCATCATCCTCGATCCCAAGCCGAGCATCATGCCGATCGGCGGCGGCTACAAGGACGCCTTCGAGGAGTTGTACAAGGACCAGATCGTCTACGTGCCCAAGGCGCAGATCCAGGAAGTCGACCCGTTCGCCAAGCGGATCAAGACCACGGCCGGCGACTTCAAGTTCGACCATTCCATCCTGATGGCCCCGCACCAGGCCGGCGACATGGCCTGGAAGGCCGGCGTCATCGGTCGCGACGCGGAAGGCAAGCTGACCGGCTGGGCGGGCGTCGATCCCTTCTTCCTCAACCTCAAGGACGATCCGGATACCTACGTGATCGGCGACGCCGTCGGCGTCGTCTCGCCGCTGTTCAAGTACTACCCGAAGGCCGGCCACGTCGCCAACGCCCACGCCAAGATCGTCGCCAAATACATCACCGACCGCATCAAGGGCCGCGAACTGAAGCCGGCGCTGCCTGACAACCTCTGCTTCATGATGGTCAAGACCCAGCCGCAGGAAGCGATCGCCGTGCGCTTCAAGTACTGGGTCAACGACAAGGGCCTGATCGTCCAGGACCAGGACGACGACAACCTGCGCCGTCCCGAACTGGTGACCGAGGACTTCCAGTGGTTCGCCGGCAAGGTCGAGGACATGTTCGGCTGAACAACAGCCTGTGCTGGTGCGGTGGTTTCACGTGGAACCGCCGTGCCAGAATAGGCTTCTTTCCAAACCTACTGACATCGCAACATGTCCCGTTTCCTCTTTCTTGACGCCACCACCCGCGAACCCGGCCACACCGGCAACAGCGAGACACTCGCCCGTCACGCCGCGGCCAGCCTGCCGGCCGCCGCCGAACAACGCTGGCTGAAGCTGGCCGACCTCGATCTGCCGCCCTTCGTCGACCTGCGTCACACCGCCGGCAGCTATCCGCCGCCGGCCGGCAACCTGAAGACGTTGCTCGACGAGACCCTGGCCGCCACCGATCTCGTTTTCGTCTCGCCGGTCTACTGGTTCTCGGTGCCGTCGCCGCTGAAGACCTACCTCGACCACTGGAGCGCCTGGCTGCGCGTGCCCGGCGTCGATTTCAAGGCAGCCATGGCCGGCAAGCGACTGTGGGTGATCGCCACCAGCGGCAACCGGGAGAAGGCGCAGCCGATGTTCGACAGCTACCGGCTGTGTGCCGAATTCCTCGCCATGGAATTCCGGCCGCCGCTGTGGGGCAAGGGCGGGGCGCCCGGCACGGTGCTCGGCGATGCCGAGGCACTGGCCGCCGCCACAGCCTATTTCCAGTCGGCTTGAGTCGTTGGCGATGCGCGTCTCCGTCTTCATCGCTACCAGTCTCGACGGCTACATCGCCCGGGCGGACGGCTCGCTGGATTGGCTGGAGGCTCAGAACGCGCGTATTCCTCCCGGTGAGGACTGCGGCTACGGCGATTTCATGGCCGATATCGATGTGCTGCTGATGGGGCGTGCAACTTTCGACCAGGTCAGCACCTTTCCCGAATGGCCCTACACCGGGAAGCGAGTGATCGTCCTGTCGCACCGCCCGCTCTCGGGGCCTTATGCGAGTCACGTCGCTCGTCAGGCTGGCGAGCCGGGGGAAATACTGGCCGCGCTGCAGAGCCAGGGGGCTCGCCATATTTACCTGGACGGTGGGCAGACCATTCAGGCCTTTCTGCGTGCCGGTCTGGTGGACGATCTGGTCATTACTTGTGTCCCGGTGCTGCTCGGTGGCGGGCGTCGCCTGTTCGGCCAGTTGGCTGCGGATTTGCCGCTGGAAATCCTATCCAGCCGCAGTTACCCGTTTGGTTTCGTGCAGACCGCCTATCGCGTAGGGCGAGCGCTTCCCGGAGGCGGGTCATGATCGTCGGCACCGCCGGTCACATCGACCACGGCAAGACGACGCTGGTCAAGGCGCTGACCGGCGTCGACTGCGATCGCCTGAAGGAAGAGAAGGCGCGCGGCATCACCGTCGATCTCGGCTACGCCTACACGTCTACGCTCGGCTTCATCGATGTGCCGGGGCACGAGAAGCTGGTGCACAACATGCTTGCCGGCGCCACCGGCATCGACTTCGCGCTGCTGGTGATCGCCGCCGACGACGGGCCGATGCCGCAGACCCGCGAGCACCTGGAAATCGTCGAACTGCTCGGCATCCGCCGGGGGGCGGTGGCGCTGACCAAGATCGATACGGTTGCCGCCGACCGCGTCGAAGCGGCAAAAAGCGAAATCGAAGCGCTGCTCGCGGATACCGCGTTCGCCGGGGTGCCGGTGTTTCCGGTCGCCGCGGTCAGCGGTGCCGGCATTGCCGAACTGCGCGCGCATCTTGAGGCCGTCGCCGCCGGGCATGCCCGGCGCGAGGCTGCCGGCGGCTTCCGGCTGGCGGTCGATCGCTGCTTCACGCTCACTGGCGCCGGTACCGTCGTCACCGGTACGGCCTTCGCCGGCTGCGTCCGGGTCGGCGATCAGTTGCTGCTTTCGCCGAGCGGCAAGCCGGTGCGCGTGCGCAGCCTGCGCGCCCAGGATGCGCCGGCCGAATCCGGCCAGGCCGGACAGCGCATCGCGCTGGCACTGGCCGGCGTCGAGAAAGGCGAAGTCGAGCGCGGCCAGTGGCTGCTGGCGCCGCCCCTGCACCGGCCGCTGCGCCGTTTCGACGCCAAGCTGCGGGTGCTCGCCGGGCAGCCGGCCTTGAAGCACTGGACGCAGGTGCACCTGCACCTCGGCGCCATCGACGTGCCGGCGCGGGTGGCGCTGCTCGGCGCCGAGGAGATTCCGCCGGGTGGCGAACACTGGGCGCAACTCCACGTCGACCGTGACATCGGCGCGCTCGCCGGCGACCGCTTCATCCTGCGCGACGCCGCAGCCCGCCACACCATCGCCGGCGGCTGCGTCCTCGACAGCGCGCCGCCGACACGGCGCAAATCCAGCCCGGAACGCCTGGCGATGCTGGCGGCGCTGGCCGATCCCGATCCGGCGGTGGCGCTGGCGCTGGCCGCGCAACAGCAGCCGGCTGGTGTCGACCTGGCGGCGTACGCGCTCAACCGCAACCTCGACGCACCGACGCTGGCTGAAATCTGCCAGCGGCTGGGCCTGCGCACGGTCGGCGACACCGCCTTCGCCGCCGCTGGCTGGCAGGTCCTGGGTGAGCGCTTGCTCGCGACGCTGACCGCAGAACACGAGCGGGCGCCCGACCTCACCGGCGTCGAACGCGATCGCCTGCGCCGGCTGACGCTGCCGACGCTGGCCCGGCCCGCCTTCGACGCGCTGCTCGGCGAACGGCTGGCCAGCGGCGAGGTCGCCCAGAGCAACGCCTGGCTGCACCTGCCCGGCCATCGCGTCGAACTTGCTGCCGCCGACCGCGACCTGTGGCAGACCTTGCTGCCGCTGCTCGCCGCCGAGCCGTACAACCCGCCGCGCGTGCGCGATGTCGCCAAAGCCACCGGTATCGCCGAGGACACCGTGCGTGCGCTGTTCAAGCGCATCGCCCGGCACGGCGAAGCCTGGCCGGTGGCGCACGACCATTACTTCACCGCCGCAGCGGTGGCCGACCTGGCCCGCCACGTCGCCATGCTCAACGAACGCGACGGCTGTGCCCGTGCCGCGCCGCTGCGCGACGTGATCGGTGGCGGCCGCAAGGTGGCCATCCACATCCTCGAATTCTTCGACCGCATCGGCTACACTCGCCGGGTGCGCGATACGCACGTACTGCGCGGTGTACCGGAGCAATTCGGATCATGAACAACGGAAGGAATCGTTCCCCGGTGGGGCGGCCGGTCTTCAAAACCGGCAGGGCCTGTCAGACAGGCTTGGGTAGGTTCGACTCCTGCTTCCTTCCGCCAGATTCCAGCGTCTGCCCGCAGCTACCTTTGTCACCTTCGCCTTGCCGTGCAAAAGCACTGTCTTCGGCTCGGTTTCGCGGTAGCTGCGAGCATCCGCCAGAATCGTCGCCCAGGATGCCGGCTTGTCTTCGCGTCCTGAATGCGCCAAGCGCGCCGAGCACCCTGCTATTGGTTATCCGCTAAATGGCTCTTACACCCTTCACCGGCACCATTCCCGACAATCTCCTCTACGACCCCGAGCACGACATGTGGGTGCGCGAGTTGCCGGGCGGCGAGCTGTTGGTCGGCGCGACCGCTTTCGGCATTCATCTGGCCGGCGAGATCATCGCCTTCACCAGCAAGCCGAACGGTGCCGAGGTGGCGCGCGGGCGGGGGATGGGGACGGTCGAGTGCCGCAAGACGCTGCTCGCGCTGCATGCGCCGCTGTCCTTCGTGCTGCTCGAAGGCAACGAGGCGGCCGAGGAGCGGCCCGGGCGGATCAACCGCGACCCCTACGGCGACGGCTGGATGGCCCGCGTGCGGCCGACCGACTGGGCCGGCGAACGCGGGCTGCTGGTCGATGCCGCCGCCTACCGGGCGCAGGTGCTGAAGCTCGATCCGGAGGCCCGCCTTGACTGAGCGCCTGGCCCTGCTGATCGGCTCGGCGCAGCCGGAACAGGTGGTGACGCCGCTGGTGCATGCGCTGGCCGCGCGCGCGCTGGATGCTGAGGTCGAAATCCACTTCGCCGGGCCGGCGGTGCGCTGGCTGGTCGCCGGTGCCGCCGAGGCGGCCTGGCCGACGCCGGCGCGGGAAAAGTCCATCGCCGCCTTCCTCGACGAAGCCGCCGCCGCCGGCGTCCGCTTCTACGCCTGCGGCATGGCCCGCGCTGCCTGGGTCGGCGCCGAAGAAACGCTGCGCGCCGATGCCGGCGCCGCCGGCGCCACTGCCTTTGTCGCCCGCACGCTCGATCCGGCGTGGCGGACGCTGGTGTACTGATGGCGCGCGGCGAGATCACCGGCGTCGTCCTGGCGGGCGGTCTCGGCCGGCGCATGGGCGGTGTCGACAAGGGCCTGCAGGAATTGGCCGGGCGGCCGCTGGTGGCGCACATCATCGAGCGCCTGCAGCCGCAGGTCGGCCCCTTGCTGATCAACGCCAACCGCAATGCCGAGGTCTATGCCCGTTTCGGCTGTCCGGTGGTCGCAGATGCCGTGCCCGATTTTGCCGGGCCGC
>Ga0209207_1000324_pt1 | contig 31611 bp, 29 predicted proteins | sample SaghotsprinmetaG_FD_184140 | JGI IMG/M metagenome (GOLD analysis project Ga0209207, IMG submission 184140) | Hot spring microbial communities from South Africa to study Microbial Dark Matter (Phase II) - Sagole hot spring metaG (SPAdes) (version 3) | ecosystem: Environmental > Aquatic > Thermal...
CAGAATCGCGTCCTTCACCGCCGCATCAATGCTGCGGTTCGAGGGCTTGCCGCGCCGGCAGCTGACCAGCCCCGCCGCCCCTTCGGCCTCATAGCGGCGCAACAAGCGGCGAACTTGCCGCTCCGACAACCCCAAGCTCCGTCCCGCCTGCCGCTGACTCACCACCCCATCGGCCACCTGACGCAATACCTCCAGCCGCTTGACTTCTTTCCCGCTCATCTCGATCCGGTCCACCATCACATGCTCCGCCTGCAACCAAAGCGGACATTTCTAACTTGCTGAGACCGGACATTACTAACTTGCTCTTACAGGCCATGATCAGGATGGAGTCTGCGGGGTCGGTTCCGGTTCCATTGCAGCGCGATGGTGGCGCAAGCGCCAAACCGAGTAGTGCATGGTGTGGTCGCGGTAGAGCGGGATCTGGATCGGCGGCAAGGCCTCCACCACGGCGAAGTGCATGGCCAAGGTGTCGGCACGTGCCGCACGGCTGATGAGGATGAATTCGCCCGCGGGTGAGGCGCGCACATCGCGAGTGAGTGCGTAATGGTTGCGGATGCGGCCGTCCGGGTTGAAATAGCGTGCGCCGTCGCTCTCCGGCCGGGCGTAATAAAGCAGCAGGGCGAATGTCTTGCGGTCGTCCCCGACGAGGCGCGCGTCCGGAAACTGCTCCAGACGACGGCGCACTTCCTCGCCCAGGGCGCGGGCGCCCGTGACGCGGGCATAGGGGTCGGTCTTGCGCGTCAGTTCGATGCCGAGCGCGGCGGTGATTGCATGGGCGTGGTAGATCGCCGCGCCGAGGCCCAGATTGACGAGCACCGCAGTGAGCCACAAGCGCCGCCGCCCGGCGTGCAACAGCACGAGGGTGGTGAATGCGGCGCCGGCGACATAGGCGAACGCGGCCCAGTTGGCGAATGCGCGCGACAGCAGGCTCAGGCCCAGGAACGCGGCCAGGGGCAGGAGGGTGAAAAAGGCCAGCATGCGCATGCGCTCATTCGCCCACCAGCGGCGTGCATTGAACACGGCCAGCAGCAAGGCGGCCAGCATGAGCGGGCCGAACACCATGAACTGGGCGCCAAAAAATTCGGCCAGGGCGACCGGATTGACGAGTTCGCGGTCGAGCTGGGAGATCTCGGCGGTATGGCGGAAGCTGGCGAAATCGTGGCTGGCGTTCCAGAGCAGGTTGGGCAGCAGCACGAGCAGGGCGACCGCCGCGGCGATCCAAGGCTTGGGGTTGCCGAGCCAGAAACGGTGGCGGGGGCTCGACAGCAGATAGGCCGCGAGTGCAAGTGGAAAGAACACCATGGTGTATTTGGACAGCCCGCCCAGGCCCACGCATAGGCCGAGCAGGATCCAGTCGCGCCAGGCGCCCCGATCGAGCGCCCGAACCAGTAAATACAGCGCCAGGCTCCAGAACAGGAGCAGTGCGGCATCGGTGGTGATGAGCCAGGAGCCGAGCGCGACCAGCGGCAGGGTGGCGTAGGCGAATGCGGCCGCCGCGGCCCAGCGTTCCGCGCCCGGCTCGCCGGCGAACAGGCGGCGCACGGCGATGAACAGGGTCCAGGCCCCGAGGGGGTACAGGATGAAGCTCATGGCGCGCACCCCCAGCTCGCTTGTGCCGAACAGTTCGGTGCTCAGACGGATGATCCAGGCCAGCATGGGCGGCTTGGAGTAATAGCCCCAGTCGAGTTGGCGGGACCAGTCGAAATACTGCGCCTCGTCGGCGTACAGCTCCAGATTGGCGTGCATGGCCGCGCCCAGCCGCCAGGCGGTGAGCACGAGCAGGGCGAGGAGGAGGCCCCGCGCCGGGCGGGTGCGTGCGAATGTGCTCATCGCGGCGGGGTTTCGTCCGCGGCGAGTTCACATTCCAGGTCTTCGTCATAGACCCGGCCGGAACGCATGCGTCGATACAGATACAAGCCCAGCGCACTGGAGACGATGAACAGTGTCACGCCCAGCGCCAGATGCCAGAACGGATCGACGCCGACGCCGCTGCCGACCAGCGCGAACACCACGGTCTGCGGGATGTACCCGAGTGCCGAGCCGAGCACGAAGGGGAGGGCGGCCACGCTCGACAGCCCGGCCGCGAGGTTGGTGCTGAGGTTGTGGCCGGCCGGCAGCAGGCGGATGAGCAGGGTCATGCTGAACGGATGTTCGCGCACGAATGCATCCACCCGCGCGATGCGGCCGGACAGGCGCGGCGCGATGAGTGCGCGGCCGAACAGGCGGGCATAGTAAAAGGTGGCAATGCAGCTCAGCAGCGTGGCGAGGAGTGCGAGCAGGGTGCCCTGAACGAGGCCGAATGCGTAGCCGGCGGCAAAGGCTACCACCTGGCGGGGCACGCCGACGCTGATGGCCAGTGTGGCCAGGGCGACGAAACCCAGCGCGCCGCGCCCGCCCGGACCGCGGATCTCCCGTTCCAGCCAGTCCGGCCCGAACAGCGAGAACAACTGCAAGTGTTCGACCAGGAGCCCCAGCGCCGCCAGCGACAACAACACCGGCAGGCCACGCAGCAGGAGACGCAGCGGCATCGTACCCGGTTCAGCTGCGGCCGATGCCACAACTGTTGGCGTAGGCGGTGATGTAGGCATAACAGGCGCGTGCATCGTCGGCGAGTTCCATGAAGTCGATGCGGCGATGTTGCCAGGGGCCGAACTCGGGCAGGGCGGTGTCGTTGTCCAGATCGCGCACCGCCATGCCCCAGTCCGGGAACATGCGCCGGCGCGCCGGGCCTTCGATGACGATACGCAGATCGTGGTGGCGCGAATCGGCGCGGATGCGGTCCATCAGCGCGTACAAGGCAGCGCCGGTGCCCTCCAGCATCTGCATGAAACAGCCATCCTGATACACCAGGCAGCCCGAGATGCCACTCGCGCGGTTCTTTTCGCTGAACTCATTGGCGATCCGCTCGCGCATCAGGGCGCGGTTGGGCAGCCCGGTGAGGGGGTCGTGGGTGGCGCGCCGGGCGGGTTCCTCCTCGGCCCGCTTGCGCTCGGTCTTGCTGCCGATGACGAACTGATGCAACAGCTCGACATGCTGCTGGCGGAAATGCGGCGGCACCAGTTCATGCACCGACAGCCCCAGCAGCTCGTCCTCATGGTAGCCGAAGATCTCGCCTGCACTGGGGTTGGCCTCGTGGATGATGCCCTCGGTATCGGTGGCGAGGATGCCCATGTCGGCGATCGACAGGATGCGTTGCGCGGTGCCGAGCCGGCGTTCGCCCGCGGCAAGCTGTGCGGCAATGCGCGCCGCGGCCTCCGGGCTGGGTTGTGATTCGTGCAGATTCACACCGGCCCTGGACGCGCAATAACGCTCGGGGATCTGCGGCACGATGCGACCGAACGACTCCTGCAGCACGAAGCGGCCTTCGGCGTCACAGCGGGCGAGGTAGCCGTTCACCGCCGCGTGATGGGTGCCGGGGTCCATCTCCACCCACCCCTGGGGCGCATTCACGCACACGTGCTCCAGCGCCTGCACCAGGGCCTCGGACGCCGTGGAGCCGGCCCGCTCCACGGCGTTGGCGAATGCATGCACACACAGATAGGCGCCCTCGCCGAAGTTGGTGAGGATGCCGTTGCCCGCCGGCCAGAGCCCGTTCACCCCGGGGTGGCGCGCGATCTGGCGCAACATCGCGCGGTTTTCGGCGCTGTCGACGGTCATGAAATAGGTGTTGCTGGAGTAAAAGCCTTCGCGCACCGCGGGCGGCAGGTGGCTGGCCATGATCTCGTCGTAGTGCCCCATCCCCACCGCCATGCGTTTCTTCAGACCGAGCTCGGCGAACCGGGTGAGGAGGGTGATCTGGTCGGCGCCGGCGAAATACGGCACAAACACATCGCAGCCCGATCGCGCCACCTGTTCGAGCAGTCCTTCGATCTCCGTCACGCTTGCGCCGATGGGCAAGTATTCCTCGCCCACGCAGTCGCCGTCGAATGCCGCCAGCGCCCGCTTGGCGGCGTCGATGGAGCCGCGTGGCCATTCGTCGTTGTTGCCGGCAAAGAACATCTTCGGCCCATAGCGCCGCGCCATGAACGGGATCATCTTGTCGATCTGCTGGTTGGGCAGGGCGGCGAAATGGAAGAAATGCCGTACCGAGATGCTGCCTTCGTAGAACGAGAAGTTGAGGTATGGAATGCCTTTAGGCTCTGCCACCCGCGAAGCCACGGCGATGCCCGAGTTGGACAGCAGGTTGCCGATGATGGCGACGCAGCGGTGTTCCTCGATCAGACGCAGGGCCGCCGGCACCGCCGTTTCGGGCAGACTGCCGTCGTCCTCGACGATAAGCTCGAGCGGTCGCCCGAGCAGGCCACCCCGGGCATTGATCTCGGCACGGGCAATCCTCGCCGCACGCACGATCTCCTCGCCATACATGGCGACCAGGCCGGTCAACGGCGGCATCAGGCCGAGACGAATCGGTTCGGTCATGGCAATGGGGTCAGGGTTGCGAGCCGCCATTGTAGCTGGGTGGCGTGGGGGGCGTGGGGGGCGGGCAGGCGATTCCGGTGTCCGCCGCTATAGCGGATCATTCATAGGATCGCCCGGGTTGAACTCGAGAGAAAAACGGGGGCCGTTCAGGCCGACCACCTTCGGAGGGGGCGCTCCAAGGATGCATCCGGCTTCCGAAATGAGATGTTGCCTATCCCAGCATGAATCGTGGGCCGGCCGGTGTATCGAAGAGCTGCACAGGGTGTTCATACAACTGGCTTAGGCGTTTCGGTTCGAGCATGTCGGCGGCCGGGCCGCGTGTGGCGCCGCCTTTTCCGTTCAGCAGCATAAGGTGGGTGCAAAAGCCGGCGGCCAGGTTGATGTCGTGCAGACTGACGACAGCGCTCCCGGTGTTTTCCTGCAAGGCTTGCGTGAGTGTGCGCAGCAGCCCGGCCTGATGTTTCAGGTCGAGGTGGTTGAGCGGCTCATCGAGCAGGAGGATGCGGGCTTGCTGGGCAAGGATGGCCGCCAGTGCAGCACGGCGTTGCTCGCCGCCGGACAGTTGTGGCGTGGCCAGGTCGCGTACTGCGCCCAGGTCGAGGGCCTCGATCGCGGCCTCGACGATGGCGTGGTCGGTCGCCCCGGCGATGCCTGGCCAGGACAGGTGCGGGTAGCGCCCCGACAGGACCTTTTCGTACACGCGGCTGGGCAGTTCGCTTTGATCGTCTTGCGGCAGGTAGGCGCGGATGCGGGCGCTTTCCTTGGCTTTCCAGTGCCGGTAGGACTTGCCGAGCAAGTGGACTTCTCCGGCCGTGACCGGCTGCAAGCCGGCCAATGCGCGCAGCAGGGTGCTTTTGCCACTGCCGTTGGGCCCCAGCAGGCCCCAGCGGCTGCCGGCCTCGATGCTCCAGTCGAGCACGTCGATGAGCGTGCGTGTGCCGCAGTGGAGCGTGAGCTTGTGGCATTGGAGCAGAGGGGGCGGCATGGTTCAGCGCTGCCGCTGCAGCAGGTAAATGAAAAGCGGGACCCCGAGCAAGGCGGTGATTGCCCCGGTGGGCAATTGGGTTGGGCTCAACAGGGTGCGCGCGATCAGGTCGGCGAGCGACAGCAGCAGCGCGCCGATGATGCATGCGGCAGGGATCAGCCAGCGTGCGTCGTTGCCGACCAGGCGGCGGGCGAGATGCGGTGCGGCCAGGCCGATGAAGCCGATGCTTCCGGCCGTGGCGACCGCCAGCCCGGTGGCCACGCTGGACAGGATGAACAGCACGGTCTGTGTGGCGCGAACCGGGATGCCCAGCGCGGCGGCGTTGATCTCGCCACGACCAAGCACATTGATGGCGCCGGCCAGCGGCCAGACCAGGACAAGGAGCAGGATCAGGCCGATGCCCGCCGGAAGCGGTGAGCCGGCGGCGGCCAGGTCACCCATCAGCCAGTACACCAGGCCGGGCAGGGTGCCGGGTGGGGCGAGCGCCAGCATGAATGCGGTGAGTGCGCCCCACAGGCTGGCGAGCATGATTCCGATCAGCAACAGCCGGCCGACATGCCAGACGCCGAGCCGGGATAGGCCGTAGACCAGGCTGGTGGCGATGAAGCCTCCGAGGCTGGCGATCGCCGGGGTCCAGGCGGCGGGCAGGCCGGCGAGCAGGCCGGCGAGCACCAGCACGGCAGCGCCGCCGGCCACACCCAGCACATAGGGGTCGGCCAGCGGGTTGCGGGTCAGGGTCTGGTTGATGCAGCCGGCCAGGGCGAGCAGGCCGCCTGCGGCGGCGGCGGCGAGGATGCGTGGCAGGCGCAGCTCGAACAGGATGATGCGTTCGTGTGCCTCGCCGCCGCCGAGTAGCACGTTGACGGCCCCGGCCGCGCTCAGGCCGCTGCCCAGCGCCATTGCCAGGCCGAGTACGGCAAGGGTGGCGATGAGGAGCAGTGTCAGTCGGAGCGGGGGCGTCATTGTCCGGGCTTGGCAGGCTGTTAGAGCTGCCAGTTGAGGGCCGCGAACAGGTTTCGGCCGGGCGTGTCGTAGCCATGCACCAGGCTGTAGTCCTTGTCGAACAGATTGTCGATGCGGAAATCGAGGCTGGCGTTGGGGCTCAGGCGATAGGACCCGGACAGGTTCCACACGCTGTAGCCGGGCGTCCGTGTGGTCATGTAGGTCGTGGCGTGGATGTCGGGCCGGGCCGCAGCGGCCTTCCATTCCAGCCGGAGACCGAGTTTGCCGTATTCACGTTCGAGGCTGACGCTGCCGAAGCGCTTGGCGCGCCGCAGCAGGGCCTGGCCGGTCGTGGCGTTGACGGGGTCCTGCAGATTGAGGCTGGCGCGCAGCGTGTATTCCGTGATACGGCCGGACAGGCTCCATTCCCAGCCGTCGATGCGGGCGCGTTGCAGGTTCTGGTTTCCGGTGGGCCAGGTGTAGGTGATCAGGTCCTCGATCCGGTTGTTGAAATGGGTCAACCGGGTCTGCCAGGATCCGGCGTCATGATGCAAGCCGATCTCGCGGCTCACCGCTTTTTCCGGCTTGAGGGCGGGGTTGCCGCCCCAGGCCGGGTTGTAGAGTTCATTGAAGGAGGGCGCGCGGAAGGCCGTGCTCAGACTGGCGATCGCCCTCCAGCGTGGCGTCAGCTCGAAACCGTAGCCGATCAGGCCGGTATTGTGTGCGCCGAAGTCGCTGTAGTCGTCGTGCCGGCCATTGATTTGCAGGCTGTGCCGGCCAAGCTGGGCGAGGTAGCCGAGGCTGAGGCTGGCGATTTCGCGCCGGGTCCGGTCATAGTTCTGGTCACTGCTCAGGCCTTGCTGGACGTGACCGAGGCCGAGGCTGGCGTTCTGGCCGGGGGCGAGGCCGAACTCGTGCAGCCATTCGAGCTGGCTGGTGCGGCTGTGGACATGGCCGGTGGCAGTGCCGTCGATGGCGTTGTCGAGTCGGTCGACGCTACGGGACAGGCTGAGGCGGCTCTGCCAGCGCTCACTCAGGCGGTTGTTCGCCTGGAGGGCCAGGTGTCCGAGAGTGTGGTCGGACTGGTTTTGCCATGCGCCGTCGTATTCCACGCGTCCCCGGCTGTGCCGGGCATGAAGGCCGATGCTTTGTCCGGAGGCATAGGTATGCTCGACATTGAGGCTGAATGTGCGATTGCGATAGCCGTCCCGGTCAGTGTCGGTGGGGGCAAACGCCGCCCAGGGGGCGGCGGTTACCGGCACGAATTCGCGCCGCGCGGCCGAGAAGCCCTTCTGTTCGCGCTGGCTGAGGCCAAGCCGGTAGCGGGTGTTTCCGGTTTGGCCGGCGTGGCTCGCCGAAAGAGAATGGGCGCCATATCCCCCCAGGCCGGCGCGCAGGCGGGTGGCTGGCTGGCCTTGGCCGCGCCGGGTGAACAGCTGAATGACCCCGCCGATGGCCTCGGAGCCATACACGCTGCTGACGTTGCCGCGCACGATCTCGATGCGTTCGATGTCGTCGAGCATGATCTGGTCGAGGGCCGTGGCCCCCGTGCTGACCGAACCGATACGCACACCGTCGAGCAGGACGAGTACGTGGTTGGAGTTCGTGCCACGCATGAACAGGCTGGTCTGACTGCCCAGACCTCCGGTCTGGGTGATCTCGATGCCGGCCTGCTGGCGCAATAGCGTGGGGATGTCGGCGGCGCCGGAGGCGCGGATCTCACGCTCACCGATCACCGTGGTGTGTTGCAGGGTGTCGGCCGGCACCTGTGGCAGCCGGGTTGCGGTGACGACGATGTCGTCGAGGGAGTATGGAGCCGTCGGATCGGCCAGGGCCGCCGTGCTGCCGGCCAGGGTCGTGGCCAGAAAAAAGAAGTGTGGACGCATGATGAAGGTTCCTGTGTACGCAAGCCCGCCGCTTGCTGGTTTGCGGGGCGAAGCCGACGGGGCGTGAACAGGAGGCAGCAAACGCCGGAGGCGCCCTGCCGGTTCCCGATCGCCGCCCACCGCGGCTTCGTGACGTTCGGCAGGCCGGTCTCCGGGCTGGCGAGATTTGACGTGTCGCCTTCCCGGTCGCCCCAGTGGCTTCATGACACGCCCGCGCTCGCATACCGTTGCGGGGGCAGCACAGGCCTTGCACCTGTTTCCCGTTTCACCCGCGCCCAGTGTTCTTGAACATCGGTGCGCGGGAACCTTGCCGGAAGGAAAGGATAGCAGCCCAGGCGCGACTGCAAGGCGCTTGCGCCGGACCCACGCCGGGGGAAGCCGTGGTGATGCACCGTAAAAACGACAAGGCCGCCCGGAGGCGGCCTTGTCGGGGTGGGGATTTCAGTCCTTCTTGCTGAAGCTCAGCTTTTCCTTGATGCGCGCCGACTTGCCGGTGCGTCCGCGCAGGTAGTACAGCTTGGCGCGGCGCACGTCACCGCGGCGTTTGACCTCGATGCTGGCGACCAGCGGCGAGTAGGTCTGGAAGGTGCGCTCGACGCCTTCACCGGCCGAGATCTTGCGGACGATGAAGGAGGAATTGAGGCCGCGGTTGCGCTTGGCGATGACCATGCCTTCATAGGCCTGCAGACGCTCGCGGTTGCCTTCCTTCACCTTGACCTGCACCACCACGGTGTCGCCCGGGGCGAATTCGGGCAGGGTCTTGCCCAGGCGGGCGATCTCTTCCTGTTCCAGTTGCGCGATCAGATTCATTGCATTTCCTTTCGGTTCGGGGCGGCAGAGGTTTTCGCTCGGCGAAGACATGCGGCCGTTTCTGGGTCAAATGCCGGAGGGGCTCTCCGGCGGCATTTCCATCCGCGCGTCGCGCTCGACGGCGGCAGTGGATTCAATACTGTCCAGCATTTCAAGCTCGTCCGCGCGTGGCGGCTGCCGCGCGAGCAGGTCCGGACGGCGCTCCCGGGTGCGCAGCAGCGCTTGCCGCATCCGCCAGCGCCGGATCTCGCCGTGGTTCCCGGTCCGCAACACGGCGGGCACATCCATGCCCAGGTAGGACTCCGGTCGCGTGTAATGCGGACAATCCAGGCGGCCGTCGCTGAACGAGTCCTCCGACGCAGAACCGGCATGCCCGAGGGTGCCGGGGATCCAGCGGATCAGCGCATCGAGCAGCACCATCGCCGGCAACTCGCCGCCGGAGAGCACATAGTCGCCGATCGACACTTCCTCGAGCGGGTGGCGGGCAAACAGCCGCTCGTCGATACCTTCATAGCGTCCGCACAGCAACACCAAGGCGGGCTCGCCCGCCAGCGCCTTCACCCGATCCTGATCCAGCCGGTGCCCCTGCGGCGACAGGTAGATCAGCCGCGCCCGGGCGCCCGTCTGACGCAAGGCGGCGGCCTTGGCGGCGGTGAGGGCCAGGTCGATCGGCTCGGCCAGCATCACCATGCCCGGCCCGCCACCAAACGGCCGGTCGTCCACCGTGCGCCAGGGGTCGCTGGCAAAATCCCGCGGATTCCATACATCCAGGCCAAACAGGCCGTTGCGCCAGGCGCGCCCACTCACGCCGTGCCCGGTCAATGCCGCGAACATTTCCGGGAACAGGCTCACCACATGGTAGCGTGGCGTCATCCGTACTCTTTTTCCCAGTCGACCCGGATCCTGCGCGCGGCGAGGTCCACTTCGAGCACGATCGCGGCGACGAACGGAATCAGCCGCTCATGCTCGCCAGACACCTTCAACAGGTCGTGCGCACCCGATTCAAGCAGGCCACTGACCTGGCCCAGGGACTCGTCGTGGGTATTCACCACGTCGAGGCCGATGAGGTCATCCCAGTAATACTCGTCCGGTCCGGCAGGCGGCAGCTCGTCGCGGCCAACCGCAACTTCAAGCCCCTTGATCGATTCTGCGGCAGTCCGGTCATCGATGTCCGCCAGCTTGGCAATCAGTGTGGCGCCGTGGACCCTGGCTTCCTCGACCGCATGGCTACGCCAGACGTTATCCTTGCCGATTTGCCAGACCGGGTAATCCAGCAGGCTGTCCAGATATTCGGTGTAGGCCTGGATCTTGACCCAGCCGCGCACCGCATACGGGGCGGCAACCCGCCCCATGACGACACGTTCCTTAGGCGGCGACGCTGGCCTTGTCACCGCGCACCAGGCGATCGACCGTCTCGGTCAGCTGCGCGCCGACACCCTGCCAGTAGGACAGGCGTTCGCGGTTGATGCGCAGGCCTTCGGCATTGCCGGCGGCGACTGGATTGTAAAAGCCGATGCGCTCGATGAAGCGGCCGTCACGGCGGTTGCGGGAGTCCGCGACCACGATGTTGTAGAAGGGGCGTTTCTTGGAGCCGCCCCGGGCAAGACGAATGGTGACCATGCTCGAATTCCTAAGGTGAAGCTGCGCGCCAGGCGTGGGTTGCGCCGGACGGTACGTCTAAAAGTTATGAATTTTAATAGAATTCCGGGCTCAAGATCAAGCCGCGGGTTGATCTTTCATGGCCTGCCAGGCCATGTGCAGGTAATGCGCCATCGACCAGAGGGTGAGCAGGGCGGCGAGATAGAGCAGCCAGGTGCCGGTGGCGGCGACATGCGGCCAACCCGGAATGGGGTCGTGATAAAGCAGGAGCAGGATGGCGGTGATCTGGGCGGTGGTCTTGATCTTGCCGATGAAGGACACGGCAACGCTTCCGGCCTGGCCTTCCTTGGCCATCCATTCGCGCAGTGCGGAAATGGCGATCTCGCGGCCGATGATGATGAGCGCGACGCCGACACCGGCCCGGCCGAGGTCGACCAGGACGATGAGGGCGGCGGCAACCATGAGTTTGTCGGCGACCGGGTCGAGGAATGCACCGAAGGAGGAGGTCTGGTCGAGGCGGCGGGCGAGCCAGCCGTCCAGCCAGTCGGTGAGTCCGGCCAGGGCGAACAGCAAGGTGGCGATGAGGTTGACGTTGTGTCCGGGCAGCCAGCCGGTGGGCAGGTAGAACACCGCCACGAACAGCGGGACCAGGGCGATGCGCAGCCAGGTGAGAGAATTGGGGATGTTGAATGCCATCGGCTCAGTGTAACGCCTGATAGATGCGCTCCGCCAGTTCGCGGCTGATGCCTTCGGCCTGGGCGAGTTCTTCGACGCCGGCGGACTGCACGCCACGCAGGCCGCCGAACAGCTTGAGCAGGGTCTGGCGGCGGCGGGGACCGATGCCGGGGATGTCTTCCAGGCTGGAGGTGACCCTTTTTTTCGCGCGCCGGGCGCGGTGGCCGGTGATGGCGAAGCGGTGCGCCTCGTCGCGGATCTGCTGGATGAGGTGGAGTGCCAGGTCGGTGGCGGGCAGGCGCAGGGGTTCGGCCTCGTCGGCGAGAAAAAGTTGTTCCAGGCCAGGCTTGCGGCTCTCGCCCTTGGCCACGCCGAGCATGGGCAGGTCGGCCAGGCCCAGCCCGCGCAATACGTCGAGCGCGACATTGAGCTGGCCGCGTCCGCCGTCGATGAGGATGAGGTCGGGCAGGCGGGCCTCGCTTTCGACCCGCTTGCCGTAATGACGGTGGAGCGCCTCGCGCAGGGCGGAGTAGTCGTCGCCGGGGGTGGGGGTGGCGATGTTGTAGCGCCGGTATTCGCCATTCTGCATCTGGCCCTGGTCATACACCACGCAGGCGACCACGGTGGCCTCGCCCTGGGTGTGGCTGACGTCGAAACATTCGATGCGTTCGATACCGGTTTCATTCAGGCAGCGGTTGAGCGCGGCCAGCCGGCTGGCCTGGCTGGCGCGTTCGCCTTCGCGGCCGGCCAGGGCGAGGCTGGCGTTCTGTTCCGCCATCCTGAGCCAGTTGCGGCGTTCTCCGGCACCGGGGACGATCAGCCGGGCACTCTCCCCGGTCGGTCCGGTCAGGCATTCGGCGAGACCTTCGGGCGCCTCGGCCAGGATGATTGCTGCCGGTATGGGCCGGCCGGCGTAGTGCTGGCCGATGAATGCATCTAGAACTTCCGCGCCGGTCAGGCCTTCGGCGTGGCTGGGAAAATGGGCGCGGCCGCCCAGGTTGCGCCCCCCCCGGATCATCATCAAGTATACGCAGGCGCGGCCGCTGTTCATGGCCAGGCCGATGACGTCGGCGTCCTGCTGGCCGCGGCTTTCGACGAACTGTTTCTCGCGCATCCGGTTGAGCGCCTGGATCCGGTCGCGATGCACCGCCGCGGCTTCGTAACGCAGCTCGGCGGCGGCCTCTTCCATCTTGGCCGAGAGGCTGGCGATCAGCTCATCGTCCTTGCCGGCGAGGAACAGTCCGGCCTGTTCGACGTCGCGGCGATAGTCCTCGGGCGTGACCTGGCCGACACAGGGGGCGCTGCAACGGCTGATCTGGTGCAGCAGGCAGGGGCGCGAGCGGTTGGCAAATACGCTGTCCTCGCAGGTGCGCAGGCGGAACACCTTCTGCAGGATCTGGATGCTCTCGCGCACCGCATGGGCGTTGGGGTAGGGGCCGAACACCCGGTCGGCCTTGTCCGGGGCGCCGCGAAAGTAGCCCAGACGGGGGAATTCGTGGCCGGTGAGGATCAGGTAGGGGTAGGACTTGTCGTCGCGGAACAGGATGTTGTACTTGGGGTTGAGGCCCTTGATCAGGTTGTTTTCCAGCAGCAGAGCCTCCGACTCGGAGCGGGTGACGGTGATCTGGATGTCGCGGATGGCGGCGACCATGAGGCGGATGCGCGGCGACAGGTCGCCTTTCTGGAAATAGTTCGACACCCTTTTTTTTAGGTCGCGCGCCTTGCCGACGTACAGCACCTCGCCGCCCTCGCCGAGCATGCGGTATACCCCGGGCAGGTGGGGCAGGTCGCGCAGATGGCGGCTGGGGTCGAAGCCGCTGGCAGCCTGGGGGCCGGAATCGCTGGCCACGGTTCAGCCGGTTGGATCCAGGTCAGGGGCTGCCGACTTGCGCGCGCCAGTCGCGCAGGCGGGAGAGGTCGACCCAGGCGGGCGCGTCCTGGCCGGCGGAGTCGAGCCGGGTGCAGGGCGCGTCGGGCTCGCCTAGGTCGGTCAGTACGGCGTGGGCGCCGCTGAAATCGTCGTCACGGGTGTAGTCGTTGACCGTCACCACGGTGCGTAGGCCGGCGCCGAGAGCGGCGCGCAGTCCGTTGCGGGAGTCCTCGAAGGCGAGACACTCGGCCGCGCTCAACCCGAGTCGGTCGAGTGCCCAGAGGTAGATGTCGGGTGCCGGTTTCTTGGCCGGGACGATGTCGCCGGCGGCGATCAGCGTGAACCAGTCCGGGGCGTCGGTGGCCAGACTGTGACGGAGCAAGGCGGTGACGTTTTCCGGTGTGGTGGTCGTGGCGATGGCGAGGATCAGGCCGGCGTCGCGCGCTTCGTGCAACAGCCTTTTGACGCCCGGGCGCAGGGGCAGGGCGCCGGTCTCGACCAGGGCAGTGTAGTGGCGGGTCTTGGCGCGATGCAGCTCGACGACCAGGGCGTCGAAGTCGGCCGGTGGGGTAAAGTCCGGGCGGTGGCGCGCGACATAGTGGCGGATGCGTTCCTTGCCGCCGGTCACTGCCAGGAGTTCGCCATACAAGGCGACGTCCCACGTCCAGTCGAGGCCGAATTCGCGGAATGCGGCATTGAATGCAGGACGATGGCCATCGCGCTCGGTGTCGGCGAGGGTGCCATCGACGTCGAACAGCAGGGCGCGCAGCACGGGGGGTGAAGAGGGACGGGCGCGTCGCGTGGATCAGCTGTTGTCCGGCGGGATCACCAGGATCTGGCCGGGAACGAGGGTGCGCGGGTTGGCGTTGTGCTGACGCAGGTCGGCAAGACCGACGTTGTACTGGCGGGCGACGCTGGCCAAGGTATCGCCCCTCTTGATCTGATGCGTGCGCGGCGCCGCTCGTCCAGCCCGGCGCGGCTCGACCGTGGAGCTGTCGGCCGGGGTCGCACTGGGCGGAGGGGGCGCGCTGCTCGCGGACACTTGGGCCGGAACCAGCAGAGCTTGGGTGTCGGCCAGGCGTCCCTGTTGCGTGCGGATGGGGTTGTGCTGCTTCAGCCAGTCGGCGCTGACGCCAAAGCGGTCGCCGATCTTGTCCAGGGTTTCGCCGCGGCGGGCGTTGTATATCTGCAGGCGGGGTTTTTCCTGGCCCAGCCGGTGCAGGTTGAAATGGAAGGTCTCGATGCGATCAGCCGGGATCAGCAGGGTGTCGCGCGCATCGGTGTAGATCACCCGGCGCTTGAAGCCGGGGTTGAGGGCCATGAATTCATCCATCGGCATGTCTGCAAGGCGGGCGGCTGTCCTTGCCTCGATGGGGTGCTTGAGGGAGACCTGCATGAAGAACGGCTCGTTCGGAATGGGGTCGAGCTCGATGCCGAACCGTTCCGGGGCCAGGATGGCGTTGCGCACCGCCAGAAGCTTGGGGACGTAGTGGCGGGTCTCGGCGGGCAGATCCAGGCTGGCGAAATCAGTGCCCCGGCCTTGCGCCCGGTTGCGGGCCACGGCGCGTTGCACACAACCCTCGCCGCAGTTGTAGGCGGCCAGCGCCAGTTCCCAGTCGCCGAACATGCCGTGCAGGACCTGCAGATAGTCGAGCGCGGCGCGCGTGGCGGTCAACACATCGCGGCGGCCGTCGTACCAGGCGTTCTGCTTGAGGCCGAACACCCGTCCGGTGGACGGGATGAACTGCCAGATGCCGGAAGCCTGGCGGGGCGATTCGGCCATCGGATTGAAGCCGGATTCGATGATCGGCAGCAAAGCGATCTCCATCGGCATGCCGCGCTTCTCGATCTGCTCGACGATATGGTACAGGTAAGGGCGGCTGCGCTGGATGGCGTTGGCGAGGGTGGCCGGACGGGCGGCATACCAGTTTTCATGGGTACGCACGAGGGCGTGGCCGCGCTCGGGCAGGGTCATGCCCGAGCGGATGCGTGCCCACAGATCGACTTCGACCGTAGGCGCCGACTTACCCAGGCTGATCTGCTGCGGGCTCAGATTGAGGACGGGCCGTTCGTTGGGGGAAGGGTTGGCCTGAGCGGCGAAGCTGGCGCAGAGCAGGAGGAAGAACAGGGGGAAACGACGCGGGGCGCCGGCAGAGATCGGTCGATGCATGGGGCTCGGGCCTGGCCATTCCGCGCAAGCGGGACGGATGTCGGACGCTGTTGAAACCGCCTTTATTCTAAATCCCTAATCAGATCAATGCAATGCATTTTATTCGGCAGGCTGTCGCGGCTTTTGAATAAGCCTCTGGCGAGGCTTCCGTGCGACCGGTCGAGTCAAAAACGGTCCTTCAGGGCGCGCAGGCGGGCGAATGTCTCGACCGCGTCGATCGCGTCCGGGGTCTCGTCGGGGCCGAGGACGCGCGCGCGGAGTGTTGCTTCGTTGCAACGCAGGAAGGGGTTGCGGCGGCATTCCTCATCCAGGCGTACCGGCAGTGTGGGCCGGCCGGCGGCACGCAACCGGATAGCGGCTTCGGCCCAGCGGGCCAGGTCGGGGGTGTCTGGATCGATGCTGCGGGCGAATTCGATGTTGGCCAGGGTGTATTCGTGTGCGCAACACACGCGCGTGTCGCCGGGCAACCGGCAAAGGCGCATCAGCGAGGCATGCATGTCGGCCGGGCTGCCTTCGAACAGACGGCCGCAACCGCATGAAAACAGGGTATCGCCGCAAAACAGGTGGCCGGCAGAGAAGTAGGCCAGGTGGCCGAGGGTGTGCCCGGGACAAGCCAGAACCTCGACGCGAAGCGCCAGTCCGGGCAGGTTCAGGACCTCGCCGCCGTGAAGCTCGTGGTCGATCGCGGCGCCGGCCTCCGCCGGTCCCCAGCATGGTATGGCGTAGGCCTGGCACAGGGTGGGCGCGGCGGCGCAATGGTCGGCGTGGTGGTGGGTGACAAGCAGAGCCACCGGACGCATGCGGCGGTGGGCCAGCCAGGCTACAATGGGCGCGGCGTCGCCCGGGTCGATGAATGCGACGTGGCGATCGTCGTGGATGGCCCAGATGTAGTTGTCGCGCAGCGCGGGAATGGCCTCGATGGTGGTCATGCGCATCCCTTCCCTTGGTATTCGGCCCCGCCGGGCCCACATGGAGCCGAACGTTCGCATGGACATCGGGGTATTGCAAGTCGCGTCTGACCCAATCAGCGCTCCGGCGAGTCTGGCTCGGGGGGCGGGCCTGGGCAAGGCCTGGCCTTGCGGACGCCGGGGTCGGTTAGCCCGCGGGACGCATGGATAACTGGTTCGCAACCGACCTTGGCCGCTATGTCGTGGCCCGTGAGCTGGCCTGGTACGATGCGGTCTCGGCGGATCTGTTCGGCTTCAACGCCATGCAGATCGGCCATTGCCACATCGATTACCTGCGCGCCAACCGCATGCCGTTTCGCTTTTGCACCAGTCTCACACAGGGTCACCTGCATTGCCGGTCGGAGCATCTGCCGCTAGCGAGCCAAAGCCTCGACCTCATCGCCTTGCCACACGCCCTGGAGTTCTCCGAGCATCCGCACCAGCTGTTGCGCGAGGTGGAGCGGGTGCTGCGGCCGGAGGGCCGGTTGCTGTTGAGCGGGTTCAATCCATTGAGCCTGTGGGGCCTCAAACGCAAGCTGGGCCGCAGCGCGCTCTATCCGTGGAGCGGGCGCTTCCTGAGCCTGGCCCGCATCAAGGACTGGCTGTCGCTGCTCGGCCTGGAACTGGTGGCTGGGCGCATGGCGGCCTATGCGCCGCCCATCAATCGGGCCGCCTGGCTGCGCCGTTTCGCGTTCATGGAATCGGCAGGCGACCGCTGGTGGGCCTTGGGTGGGGGACTGTACATGTTGCATGCGGTCAAGCGGGTTCCGGGCATGCGCCTGATCACCCCACGCTGGGAAGATTGCTGGCGCATGAGTCCAGCCCTGGTACGCCCGGGCAACCGCATCGCCGGACGTTTGGGCGGGCCCACCGCCGCTCAGAACAAAGAGGACATATGACAGGACAAAGGACTGAAGAATCGAATCCCGATCCCATCGAATGGGTGGAGCTGTATACCGATGGTGCCTGCAAGGGCAATCCCGGCCCGGGGGGCTGGGGGGTGCTGCTGCGCTATGGCGCCCACGAGAAGAGTCTGTATGGCGGAGAGTCGCACACCACCAACAATCGCATGGAGTTGCGCGCCGTGATCGAGGGCCTGCGTGCGCTCAAGCGGTCGAGCCGGGTGCGGGTGCATACCGATTCGCAATACGTGCAGAAGGGCATCCAGGAGTGGCTCCCCAACTGGAAACGACGCAACTGGCGCACCCGCAGCGGTGGCGCGGTGAAGAACCAGGATCTGTGGCAGGCCCTGGATGCCGCCGCGGCCGCGCATCAAGTGGAATGGCACTGGGTCGAGGGACATGCCGGCCATCCCGGCAACGAAGCCGCCGACCGGCTCGCCAATCTGGGCGTCGATCAGCCGCGCGGAGCGATGCAATGAGCCGCCAGGTCGTGCTGGATACCGAGACTACCGGCCTTGACCCCGAGCGTGGACACCGGGTGATCGAGATCGGCGCGGTCGAGATCGCCAGCCGCCAGTCATCCGGTCGGGTGTTTCACGTCTACCTGAATCCGGACCGGGAGATCGACGCCGGGGCCATGGAGGTGCATGGCATCACCAAAGAGTTCCTTGCCGGCAAGCCGCGCTTTGCCGACGTGGTGGACGATTTCCTCGATTTCATCGCCGACGCCGAGCTCATCATCCACAACGCGCCGTTCGATGTCGGCTTTCTCGATGCCGAGCTGGCGCGCCTCGACCGGGGGGCGCTGGCCAGTCATTGCAATGGCGTACTCGACACCCTGCGTCTGGCCAAGGATCTGCATCCGGGCCAGAAAAACAATCTGGACGCACTCTGCCGTCGCTACGAGGTCGATAACTCGGGCCGCAGCTACCACGGCGCCCTGCTCGATGCGCAGCTCCTCGCCGAGGTCTACCTGATGATGACGCGCGGGCAGGATTCACTGGCCATCGAGGTGCGTGCGCCGTCGAGCGAGTCCGGGGTCGAGCTGGCGCGCCCGAAACAGTTGCGTGTCATTGCTCCAGACGCGGCCGAACTGGCGGCGCATGCGGAGTATCTGCGCGTACTGGGCAAGGAGGCGGGGCGCGAGATCACGCCTTGGTGAAGCCCGGCCGGCTTGGGTTCAGGCCTTGTCCAGGGTTCGCTGCGGTTGGATCAGGTTCAGGATTTGCCCCTGTTCACCATAGACCCGGGCCGGATTGGCGGCGGTCTGCAGCACGTCCAGGGCGCGGTGGGTGCGTTGCAGTTGCAGCTCGATCTGCTGGCCATTGGCCTGGTTGAGACGGGCGGCCTCCTCAGCGAGTTGGCGCACCGCCCGCCAGCGCTTTTGCAGCGCGGGAAAACGATCCAGTGCTTGCTGGATGCGATCGATGCTCAGGGGCGGGGTGCTGGCGTGGGCGGCGAATCGCTCCCAGGCGGCGCCAACTTCGGCGGCAAGCGCCGTCTTGCGCGCCACGGCGTCGGCCAGGGCCTCGGCATCCGGACCGCGCAGCGCCTCGGCCTCGTTTCGCAGCGTCTCGACGAATGCCGTGAGGCCACGCCCGAGCGCGTCGATGTCGTCTTCCAGTGCGCTCATCCGTGCCTGCGGTGACGCAACTGTTCGAGAATGGATTTCACCAGGCGTTCGGCGACGAGGTCCTCGTCCACCGTGTAGCGCCCCTCGGCGATGGCCCGACGCATGCTTTCGATCTTGGCTGTATCCATCACCGGTACATCGTTCAGGGCCTCTTCCATGGCGCGCAGTTGCAGGCTGGCCTGAGTGAGATCGACGTTGTCGCCGGCATCGGCGCTGCCTTGGGGCGAACCCGGGCGGCCCTCGCGGGCGTGCAGTTCACGGGCCCGGCGGATGGCGGAAACGCTGCTGATGGAATCGCTGATTTTCACGCACTGCTCCTGGCCACAATGGCTTTCATATCGTCAAGATTTCGGATCACTTTAGCAGGCTGTTAAAAAAACTACTGCGGTGGGCCACCGGCTGTATTGCGCGGTGTTGGCTCCGGCCGCGCGGCTTGACATCGGTTGCGCCGATGTCCGCCTTCGGAAACCCCCTTCGCTTGTTTTCTCGGTCGCTGCGCTCCGTGCGCCTTGCATTTGGTCATCCTCGCTACGTTTTTCAACAGCCTGTTAGCACGTCGTCGGCCGACATCCTCTCAAGAAACACGCCGGGTCGCCCCAAGTGTTTCTTGTCCCCTCGGGGGCGGGTTGGGCGTAGCCCAGCCCTGGGGGCGATCAAGGAGAAACCTGCACGCTGCCATCGCGCTGGACCACGCCGTGCACGATCCGACCGTTGCCAAGCCGGACCTTGACCATTTCACCCATTGCCACGGTCTGTTGCGCCACGCCTTCCTGAGTCACGGTGAAGCCCGTACCCTCGCTGAACAGGCGGACCTTCTGGCCGCTGCGCACCGCCGGCGGTCGGCGCAGCATGTCCAAGCGCAGGGCCACCCCCTGGGCAAGGGGGCGTGTCGTTTGGCTGCCGGCGAGATCTCCCGGATCGCGCGGATAGAGACCGGGATCCTGCTCGTATTCTATCACCGCGCCTTCCAGGTCCGTTGTTGCAAGAGGCGCGCGCGCGGCGAGGGGGCGGCGGGTGATCAGGCCGGGGCCGCGCAGCTGGATGCGGTAGGTGAGATACAGGGTCCATTCGCTCGGCGCGACGCAGCGCACCGCCAGATGGCCGCTGCCCCATATGCGGGCGGAAGGGGGCAGGGCAAAGCGGGGTTCGCTGCATTCGGGCAGGCGCAGGCGGGGGTCGATGTCACCGATCTCGACGCGCGCCTGGGCGTCCGGATGGGCGTTGCGCGCCATGGATTCGACATGCTGCGCGGCCAGCTGGCGCAGGCGCATGCTGTCGATGGCGGCGGCCTTGGCCGCGCCGGTGGCGAGCGCGAGCAGAAGGGGTGTGAGCAGGGCGGGCCAGAACGATGGGCGGTCTGCGTTGTACTGCATCTCTGGTAGACACGGCGGTGGCGCTGGAGTTCGCCCGGCAGGTTTAGCCATGCCGCAGCTTCAGCCACAGCACCGAGCCGGCCAGGCTCAGGGTGATGCTGTTGGCGAGGATGATCGGCCAGCTGCCGAGCTGGATGTCGTAGGCCAGCCAGAATGCGAGGCCGAGCGTGAACAGGCTGTACATGCCGAGCGAGATGCCGGACAGGTCGCGGCTGCGCCAGGATTTCAGCGCCTGGGGCACGAAGGCGACGGTGGTGAGGGTGGCGGCGGCGTAACCGAGCAGCTCGGCGGACGGGTTCATGTTCAGCGTGTGGCGGTGAGGTGCACTACACGATTCTTGCGCGGCTTGCCGACGACGTGCATCTCGCACTTCTTGCAGTCGAAGCGAAGGGTGAGGCGGTCGTCGCCGGAAATGAGCTGCAAGGGCTCCGCCGTGATGCCTTTCACCTGCTTCGGGCATAGGTTGAGGCTGAAACGGATGCAATGCCGGGTAATCATCAGCGATACCGCGCCGGTTTCCCGGTTGGCTTCATAGGCGGGTTCGATCCGCTGCACGCCGTGGCGGGCATAGAACGCCCGCGCGCGTTCGTTGAGCACGTTGCCGAGGTAGTCCAGGGCGGAGTCGGGATAGGCCGGCGGCGGCTGCACCGGTGTGGCGCGCGGCGGCCGCTGCCAGGCGCGCCGCCGTGCATCTTCCAGCTGCGCCAGACACTCGCGACGCATCGGGTTGATGGCGCGCACGGGCAGGAACCAGGGGGCGTCGAATGCGATTTCGATCGATTCGGCGAAAAATGGGGTGCCACCGAGTTTGCCCAGGTGTTCGCGCAAGGTTTGCAGGGCGGACTCGGGCGCGCGCGCCGCTTCCTTGGCGTGGTCGAGGACGGACCGGGCGCGGATGCCGTCCTCGTCGCATAGATGGAGGATGAATCCGTTCGCGCATTCTTCCAGACGCATGTGTACCGCGATGCGGCGCTCGGCCGATCTTTTTTCGAGCTGGCGTTCGAAGGCCTGGTCGCGGTTGCGATAGATCCGGGCGCCTAAAGACGGCAGCATGCGCCGGCCTTCTGCAGACGGGGCGGGATACAGGCGGCGGTCTTCGGCGCGGTTCACGCGCAGGCCGATGAGAATTTGATCGCTGTCATAGAAGCATAGCCCGTCGCCATTGGCGAGCGCTGCATCGCCATCGACCTCGAACCAGTCCGGCCCCCTTGCCGTGACTTGGCCGATCACTTCGCCCATGAACTTGGGCGTGCCAAACGCGCCGATGTCGGGGCGGCGGCCATGCAAGAAATAGTCGGTGCGGCCACGGTTGAACGTCTTTTCCGGGCGCGGCGTGAACATGAACTGGCAGCGGCCGGAGCTGGCGCGCCGGTAGCGTGGATCGCTATCGATCAGTGCGTCGAGCCGTTGCCGGTAGTGGGCGGTGACATTCTTGACGTAGGCGATGTCCTTCAGTCGGCCCTCGATCTTGAACGAGCTGATGCCGGTCTCGGCGAGCTCGGCCAGGTTGTCGCTCTGGTCGTTGTCCTTGAGCGAGAGCAGATGCTGATCGCGCACCAGCACCCGGCCCTCGCCATCGGCGAGCGAATAGGGCAGGCGGCAGGGCTGCGCGCATTCACCCCGGTTGGCGCTGCGGCCGGTGTGTGCGTGGCTGATGTAGCACTGCCCGGAATAGGCGACACATAGCGCGCCATGCACGAAAAATTCCAGCACGCACGAGGTGGCGGCGCGGATGGCGCGGATCTCGTCCAGGCTGAGCTCGCGCGCTAAGACGATTTGGGAAAAGCCGACGTCCTGCAGAAAGCGCGCCTTGGCCGGACTGCGGATGTCGGTCTGGGTGCTGGCGTGCAGCTGGATCGGCGGCAAGTCGAGTTCGAGGAGGCCCATGTCCTGGACGATGAGCGCATCCGCCCCGGCTTCCCAGGCCTGCCAGGCGATCCGGCGCGCGGCCTCCAGCTCGTCGTTGCGCAGGATGGTGTTGAGCGCCACCCGCACCCGGGCGTGGTACAGGTGCGCATGGCGGACCAGGCGTTCGATCTCGGCGATGGAATTTCCGGCCTCGGCGCGGGCGCCGAATGCCGGGCCGCCGATGTATACCGCGTCGGCGCCGTGCTCGATGGCGGCAATGCCGGTGTCGGCGTCGCGAGCCGGGGCGAGGAGTTCGAGTGGGGTCGGCACGGGGGCTTCAGACCTCGCTGCCCGAATCGAGCCAATCCAGGGCCAGGCCGGGGTCGTCGAATGCGCGCACCTCGCCGTCGACGAATGCACGGTTGATCCAGGCCACCCAGACCATCCATTCGTCCCCCGTCACCACGGCGATCTTGCGGAAATCGTAGCGGTGCTCGCGGGCGAAGCGGATCTCTTCCCAGGCCACGTCGACGGTGTAGTTCACCATGTCGCGCAGGTCGAGCAAAATGCGCGCCCCGCCCTGCTTGAGCACATACAGCACGTGCTCCTCGAACTCCTTGTAGTCGTCCAAGGTGAATTCACCGATGACGGATACGCTGATCAGGTTTCCTTCGGTCTTGATTGCAATCATGCTGGGGTCTCCCGCGCGTTCGGACGGATGGCCTTCAAACCGGCCGTCACGCTGAGGACGATGCCGATCCAGGCCGGAATGGACAGGGTCTCCTTCCAGATTACACCATCCAGCAGGGCGCCGAACATCACCGTGCTGTAGGCGAATGCCGCCACCTGAGCGGTCGGGCCGTGGCGATAGGCGCGGGTCATGGCCAGTTGTGCCAAGGTGGCGGAAAGACCGATGCCGAGCAGGGGCAGGATGTGTTCTGGCTCCGGCGCATGCCAGCCGCCCAGGCCGGGCAGGCTGGCAAGCACGGCGCCGCCTGCCATGCCGACCGCGGCGAACCAGAACACCGTGCGCCATTCCGGCTCGGCGAATCGCCCCAGACGCCGCACCTGGACGTAGGCCAGGGCGGCCATGAACCCGGATGCGAGGCCAATCAGGCCGGGTACGATCTGGGCGCGGGCGTCCGCCTGCCAAGGCTCGAGCATAAGCACGACGCCGACGAAACCCGCTCCGACGCTGAGGTATTGCCCCCGTTCGGGGCGCTCGCCGAGCAGCCAGGGCATGAGCAAGGCGAGGAACAGGGGCGAGGTGTAGTTGAGGGTGATGGCCACCGACATCGGCAGATGGGCGAGGCTGTAGAAGAAGGCCACCAAGGCCATGAAACCGATGCCCGCCCGGCGCAGCTGTTCGCTGAGATGCGGTCCGGCGAGCCGGGTCATGCCTCGCGGCGCATCGGCCGGCGCTCGACGCAGGGCCAGCCAGGCAAGCACGAACAGCACCCCGAATGCCGAGCGCCAGAACACCAGCTCCGGGCTGCCGAAGGCGCCGGCGGTCGCCTTGACGCACACGCTCATCAGGGCGAAGCCCAGGCCGGCGGCGATCATCCACAGTGCGCCGAGGGGCAGGCTGCGGGCGGGGAACGACGAAGGTGCGGGCATGCCGGCTTGGGCCGGGTCAGGGTAGGTGAACGGGGGGGCGAGACTCGCCGATTTCAGCCGCCATGACAAGTGTCGCGCGCTTGATGGAAAATGTGGTTTTGCCGACGCACCGCCCGCCCATGTTCAATCCCAGCCGCGAGCAGTCCCGCCGATTCCTGTTCGAAACCTGGCGCAAATACCGGTCCAGCGAGCCCCTGGCCGGGCTGGAGACGATTGCCATCGGCCACATCCTCGACCACCCCGAATATCACCCGGTGCTGTCCGACCCGGAACGCTACGTGGAGCGCGATTATCGACCGGAACTGAGCGAAACCAATCCATTCCTGCATCTGATGTTCCATGTCGCTTTGTCGGAACAGCTGTCCATCGATCAGCCCATCGGCGTGCGCGCCGCCTACGACGCCCTGCGCGTCCGTTTCGGCGATCCCCACGAAGCTCAGCATGCTGCACTCGACTGCCTGGTGGAGATGCTCTGGCGCGCCCAGCGCGACGGCACGCCTTACGATGTTGACGCCTATCTCGACTGCATGCGCCGGGTGCGGCCATGAGCGACCGGCTCACCGACATCGTCACCCGCACCGGCGACGATGGCCGGACCGGCCTGGCCGATGGCCGTCGGCTGAGCAAGGCCAACCCGCGCATCGAGGCCCTGGGTGTGGTGGACGAACTCAACAGCCAGATCGGTGTGCTGCTCGCCGAGCCGCTGGATGCGGATCTGTACGGCTTGCTGCGGGAGATTCAGAACGATCTGTTCGATCTGGGGGCCGAACTCGCCTGGCCCGAAGGACCGGTCCTGGAGGCCGCCGCCCTGGCCCGGCTGGATGCCGCGATCGGCGCATACAATGCCGAGCTCGGCCCCTTGCGTGAATTCATCCTGCCCGGCGGCACGCGCAGCGCGGCCCTCGCGCATGTATGCCGCAGTATGTGCCGGCGCGCCGAACGACGGCTGGTGGCGCTGGCGGAAGTCGAATTGCTCGCGCCCCGCGGGATTCAGTACCTCAATCGTCTCTCCGACCTGTTGTTCGTCCTGGCGCGCTCGATCAACCGTCGTGCCGGCGTGCTGGAGGTCCACTGGCGGGGGCCGCGCCCAGCCTGAAGTCGTAGCCAAGAAATCACGGAGGTCATCCATGCCATTGCCGCTCCATCGCCAGGACATCGAACGCCTGAGCGAGGAACTGGAAACCATCATCGCCGCCCATCTGGGCTGGTTCAAACAGATCCAGCGCATGCTCGTATGTGGCGTGGGGGAATCGCTCGCGCCGGAGCTGGGGGCCCAGCTCGAAGACGGTGTGGAGCGCCGCACCGCCCTGGGCTGCTGGTATTACCGGGACGAGCCGCATCCGCTGGTCGACTATCCCGGTTTCCATGAACTCGGACAGATGCAGCCGCGCATGCATGCCGCCGCCCGCATGGCCTTGCAGGAAGTGCTGGAAGGGCGACGTCCGGAGGCAAAACAATACGATCCCTGCGTCGATCTCGCACTGCGCGTCAACACCCTGTTGCGCCACCTGCAACTGGAAATCATCGGCGAGCTGCTCGCCACCGATGCGCTCACCGGCTGTTACACCCGGCGCGGCATGCTCGCCCGGCTGCGCGCCGAGCAGGAGCGGGCGCGCCGCATCCAGCGGCCATGCAGCCTGTGCCTGATGGATTTCGACCGTTTCAAGAAGATCAACGACGAACTCGGTCACCCCGCCGGTGACGCGGTGCTGCGCCAGGGCATGCGGTTTGCCCTCGGCATGCTGCGCAAATACGACTCGGTCTATCGCTATGGTGGCGAGGAGTTCCTCATCTGTCTGCCGGGGACCCCGCTCAACGACGCCCTGGCGGTGATCGAACGCCTGCGCGCCGGGCTGGAGACGCTGACCATCACCCTGCCCAGCGGCACCCCGCACCACGCTACCGCCTCGTTTGGCCTCGCCGAGCTACGCGCCGATCAGGCGGTCGAGGACGCCATCGAGTCTGCCGACCAGGCCCTGATCCGCGCCAAGGAGGCCGGCCGCAACCGGGTGGAGATCAGTCCGTGGGGGTGAACCCAAAACCGCAGTTGACCGCTGATTTTATCTTTCAACATGCTGAATGAATCAAGTTTTATCAGGCTGTTGAAAAACGACTGCGGTAGGCCATCTGCTGTGTTGCGCGGTGTTGGCTTCGGTCGCTTCGCTTCACATCGGCTGCGCCGATGTCCGCCTTCGCCGAAACTTCGTGCAGCTTCCTGGTTTACGCGAGCCTCGCTCGCGCCTTCCCACGTTCGAATGGAAAATCTGGGTTGAATTTACGCCGTCACCGGCGCGCCGGGACGGCTGACATAGGCGTCGATGTCCACCTCGTCGATCTGCTCCGGCTTGAGGAAGCGTTCGGCGTATTTCAGGTAGATGCCGGAGGTAAGGAACAGGTCGAACAGGTCGGGGTCAAGGTGCTTGTCCTTCTTGAAGAAGGACAGGATCTTGATCGCTTCGGACAGGGTCTTGGCCTTCTTGTAGGGGCGGTCGGAGGCGGTCAGCGCCTCGAAGACGTCGGCGATGGCCATGATCCGCATCGGCACGGAGAGCTCGGCCTCGGTGAGCTTTCTCGGGTAGCCGGTGCCGATCAGGGTCTCGTGGTGGGTGCCGGCGTATTCGGGGATTCGCTTCAGGTTCTTGGGCAGCGGAAGCTGTTCGAGCATCATCAGGCTCTGGATGACGTGTTCGTTGATCTTGAAGCGTTCCTCCTCGGTGAGCGTGCCTCGACCGACGCTCAGGTTGTATAGCTCGCCGTAGTTGTACAGGTGTTCCGGTACGTTTATCTTGAAGCCCCATTTCGGGTCCAGCATCTGGGTGTTGGTGCGCGGGATGATGTGCTGCGGCTTGTCGGCCAGCAAGGGTTCGATCGCCGGTAGCGGCTCGGGATCGCTGGTGTAGCGTTTCAGTTCCTCGTGTGGCAGGCCCAGGCGGTCGTCGAAATGACGCACCCAGGTCTGCGCGGCAATCGCCTTGAGTCGCTCGATCTTGTCCGGGGCCATGAATTCGCCGCCCAGATTGCATTCGGCGACGAATGCGAAGTCGTCGATCAATTGCGCCTTGCGGGCCTCAAATGCAGCCTCCGCCTCGGCCGGGTCGGCGCCGTGGGCCACGGCCTCGTAGCGGGCCAGCATGGCGTCGCGCAGTAGGACTTCGAAGCGGGTGCGGATCTCGTGGATGCGGTTGTGGATGGTCTCCAGCTTGGCCGCCTTGTCGACCACGTATTCCGGGGTGGTCACCTTGCCGCAGTCGTGCAGCCATGCGCCGATCCTGAATTCGCGCCATTCGTCCTCGGTCTCGAAGCGGAATCCGGCCAGCGGACCTTCGGTGACCGCGCTGGCGGCCTCGGCCAGCATTACCCCGAGCTCGGGCACCCGCTCGCAGTGGCCGCCAGTGTAGGGGCTCTTGGCGTCGATGGCGCCGGCAATGAGCGTGATGAGCGCGTCCAGCAGCTCTTTCTGGGCCTCCATGAGCTGGAAATTGTCCAATGCCACTGCCGCCTGGGCCGCCAGGGCGGTGACGAAACGCACCAGTTCTGGGTCGAACGGCACCACCTGGTCAGTTTCGGGATCGATGGCGTTGAGGAACTGGAGCACACCGATCACTTCGCCCTCGCGCGGGGCGAGCGGCACGGTGAGCATGGATACGGTGCGGTAGCCGGTCTCGGCGTCCATCTTCTTGGTGCCGGAGACATCGAAGCGGGTTTCGCTGTAGACGTCCTCGACGAGGACAGGCTCGTTGTGCAGGGCACACCAGGTGGCCATGTAGCGCTCCACCGGCCGGCCGGCTTCGTCGTAGAGTGGGATCTCGAACGAGGGCAGGTCGTCGCTCTTGGTGCGCAGGGCGAAACGCAGGGTCTTGCGCTCGGTGACCAGATAGAGGGTGCCGGCGTCGGAATGCAAGAGGTCGCGTCCGCCGAACAGGATCTTGCGCAACAGCTCCATGCGGTCGCGTTCCCGACCCAGCTTCAGGCCGGTTTGGATGAGGTTTTCAAGTTTGGCCTGGGCGTTGATCAGAGCGGCGGTGCGGTCGCGCAGGGAGGATTTCATCACCGACTGGGCCTCGCCGAGGTTGTCCAGTTCGTGGAATACCGAGCGGACTGGGGCGGATTCCTGCAAATCCAGGGCGCGGATGCGCTCCGCCTCCTGCGAGAGCTGATTGAGGGCATGCGACAGGCGGCGCGCCAGGATGAAAACCAGCGGCAGGGCGACGATCAAGGTCAGCCCGGCAAACAGCGCCATCTCGTTGCGGGCCGCGAGGATGAAGCCGGAAAACTCATGCATCGGGGCGAATGCGATGACCCGAAAACGGTTGTCCTCGCCCAGCACCACCTCGGTCTGCGCCTCGACGTATTCCTCGCCCTGGAACTCGCTGACACGTCTGTCGAGGCCGGCTCCGCTTGCGGCATGCCAGTCTGCGAAACGGACGAGATAGGGGTCTTCAAGCTCGGCCAAGGGGGTGAGCGGTGTGAGTGCAGCCACCCGACCGGCCGCCTGGCCTTCGCCGAAGGCGATAACGCGGTTTTGGCGGTCGATCAGCAGGTTGACGCTGAGCGGGGTGGTCGCCAGTTGGGCGAGTGAATCGTTCAGATCGCGGATGCTGACATCCGCCGCCATCACACCGTTGCCCTCGGCAAGCCGACGCGCGAGGGTGATGCCGATCTCGCCCGAGGATGCGAAACGGTAGGGGTCGGCCACCACCAGACGGTCGGTTTCGATGGCGGTCTTGTACCAGGTGCGACTGCGGGGGTCGTATTCGGCTGCGGCCTCGCGACCGCCGATCAGCGCGCGGTTCGCGTCGAGGAAACGCCAGCGCTCGATGCGGCCGCCGTTCTCCGCCGAGATGGTGCGGATGGCAAACCAGGTGCCGGCGGGGGCCTGGATCGATTTGATCACCCCGGAGTGGCCGCGCACGCCGATGACCTGGGAAAAGTCGCCATTGTCCAGGCCGACGAAATAGCCATACACATTGAGGTTGTCGGCCAGGGCGGCGATGAATCGCCGCTCCAGCGCATACTGCCCGCTCGAACCGGCCTCCACCCGGGCCGGGTGGCCGACATCGGACTGGACCTGGACGAACTGGCGCGGTGTATCGAGCATCTGGCTCAGGCGGTTGACGCCGGCTCGCGAAACCTGTTCGAAGATGATCTGGGCACTGTCCTGTGCCATCGCCTGGAACTTGCTTTGGGCGGAATAGAGCAGGATGCCGGTGAGGATGAGGATGAATACCAGCAGCAGGGCGGTGGTGACGATATGAAAGCGCAGGCGAATCGAGTTTTGGGGCATGGTGTGCAACTCCGTCGAGCTGGGGCGAGGGTCTGGTTCGGGGGCTGGTAGGATTTACGGCCGCTTCATTTTTCGCTCATGACGATGAGGTCGCCGCTCTGGCCGGATTCGAGTCGTTTGATGTGAAGTTTCACCAGCGGGTCGTCCGGGCGCTGTTCGGCCAGCGCCCGGAATGCGGCGAGGGCGTCAGGGTCTTCGTCGCGCATGGCCTTGAATGCCGCTTCGTAGGCGCGGTCAGGGCCACCGGCGTCGATGAGCGGCTCGAACACCATGAGCGGCTTTGACTTGCCTTTCAGCACCAGGCGGCCGACCGGGCGCACGAGCGCGTCCGGGCAGCCGGCCAGGGTGACTTCGGAGACGCAGATGCGGGTGCCGAGGTGCTTGTTCACCGATTCCAGGCGGGCGGCGGTGTTGACCGGGTCGCCCAGGGCGCGGTAGTCGAATATGGTGCTGCCGCCGAAGTTGCCGACGATGACCTCGCCACTGTGTACGCCGATGCGGGTCTGGCCAAAACGGATGCCGCGTGCGTTGAGCTCGTCGGCATAGCGGTGCGCGAATGCCTGCATCTCCAGGGCGCAGATGAGTGCCCGGCGTTGATGGTCCGGCTGCGGCACGGGCGCGGAAAACATGATGGCGACCGCGTCGCCGACAATACGGTCGAGTGTGCCCTCATGCCGGAAAGCGATGGCGATCATCTGGTCGAGGTAGCTGTTGAGCAGAGCCACGGCCTCGCCGGGGTCGATGCTTTCCATGAGGCTGGTGAATCCGGCCAGGTCGGTGAATATGAAGCTGCATGTCTGGCGCTTGCCGCCCAGTTCGAGGGCGCCCGGACTTTCCACCAGATGGTTGACCAGGTTGGGCGATACATAGCGGGCAAAGGCCTGTTTCACCCAGCGTTGGCGGCGTTCGCTGCGGAAGTGGTGAATCAGGCTGGATATGACGAAGCTGGCCAGCACCACCAAGGCCGGAGTGACTGGGTCGAGCAGGAACCCTTGCTGGGTGAAGCCAAACCAGGCGCCGGCGCCGATGCCGGTCACGGCAACCACAGTGATGGCGGCGGAAATCATGGCGCTGGCATACATGGCCAGCCCGCCGACCAGAAGGCCCAGCAGCAGGAGTGCGCCGGCCTCCACCACCACGGCCCAGTGCGGGCGCAACAGGTAGTGTCCGGTGAGGATCTGCTCTAGGGCCTGGGCGTGCGCCTCGACACCGGGGATGATGCGGCCCATGGGCGATGCGCGCAGATCCATGAGGCCCTGGGCCGAAGAACCGATCAGGACGATGTGCCCCGCCAGCGCCTCGGCCGGGGCGCTGCCGTCCAGCACCTGCCAGGCTGGGATGTAGCGTTCCGGCCGGGGCTCGGTGTAATGCAGCCAGAGTTCGCCCGAGGACGTGGTGGGGATGCTGAACTGGCCGATGCGGATCGCCTCGATGCCGGCGCCGTGCGCGGCGGCATGCAGGACATGGTTGCGCTCGCCCTGGGCGACGCGCAGGCTTTCCGCGGCCAGGGTGGGCACGGATTCGGTGTCGATGCGTAGGGCGAGCGGCACCCGCCGGACGATGCCATCGGCGTCTGGCACGAAGGTGAGGCCACCGTTGCCGGCAGCGGCGTCCTGCAGCGGCGGCAGGGCGGTGACCGCGCCCTGGAAGGGGGGCAGGTAGGCGCTGGGGTCGTCGCCGGCAAACACATAGCGCCAGGGGCGGGCGAAATGATCCAGGGGCTGGGCCGCGGCCCCTCGCTGGGCGGCAAAGCCGAGCACCACGTCGGGCTGTTGGGCGATGGTTTCGGCCAGTGTCGCATCGTGGTCGGGCAGAGTGGCGAGTGCCTGGCGGGTGCCGGCGTCGATGCGCCACAGGTCGAGCACGGCCTTGGGCGAGGTGCGGTCGGGTTCGGCGAACACCACGTCGAAGCCGATCGCAGCGACCTCCCCGGCGCGCAACTGGTCGATCAGTTCGGCAATCCGGGTGCGTGGCCAAGGCCACTGGCCGAGGCGGGCCAGGCTCTCGTCGTCGATGTCGACGATACGCACCGGGGCCGGTCGGTATTCCCGCGGCGACCAGCGCTGGAACTGGTCGAATAGGCCGTTGCGCAGTACCTGGATGGGCAGCGGTTCGGCCAGATGCAGGCCGAAGCCAAGCAGCACCAGCAGCAAGGGGAGCAGGGCCAGCGGGTTCAGCGCGGAATGGATTCGCATGGCGGGTGCGGGTGGGTTAGATGGGGCGGGCGTCAAGCCTAAACATAAATAACTGTTCAAGTGCCACACAAAAGGGGATCTGATCCGGGTTTTGGCAGGCTGTTGAAAAACGACTGCGGTGGGTCATCGGCTGTGTTGCGCGGTGTGGGCTCCGGCCGCGTAGCTTCATCGGCTGCGCCGATGTGAGCCTTCGCCAAACGAAGTTTCAGCGCAAGCTATTAACCCGGCCATGAAATATCGTACGAATCAAGCGGCATATTTGATGCGCTCGGCTTTGAAATATGAACGGATGCGTGCTGGCTGTTTCTGGATGGAGTGCAGGTGAGAGACCACCTTACGCTCGAGGTGTTTGGCATCGCGCACCGGCTCGGCCGCGTTCAGCCTCGCTTTGAGGTCGGCGTTCAGGTACTCGTCCGGGTTGAGTTCTGGGCAATAGCTGGGCAGGAAGAACAGCTC
>Ga0209207_1000326_pt1 | contig 31464 bp, 33 predicted proteins | sample SaghotsprinmetaG_FD_184140 | JGI IMG/M metagenome (GOLD analysis project Ga0209207, IMG submission 184140) | Hot spring microbial communities from South Africa to study Microbial Dark Matter (Phase II) - Sagole hot spring metaG (SPAdes) (version 3) | ecosystem: Environmental > Aquatic > Thermal...
ACCCTGCGGGGTGATCAGCCGCGCATGAATGCCGTCATCGTCGAGCTGCGCCTCGGGGCAGTACAGGTAGGCAGAGGCGTCTTCCAGGCTGTAGCTGATCAGCCGCGATTCGCGCTCCTCACCGGCTAGCGCACGGCCGAAGCCATCGTCGAGATTGATCACCCGACAGCTCAGACCAGGCACGCCGAACAGCCGAGCCTTGGCAGCGCCGTAGGCTTCCATGGTGCCGTGGTAATCGAGATGGTCGCGCGACAGGTTGGTAAAGACAGCGACGTCGAACTCCAGCGCGGCGACGCGGCCCTGATCGAGGCCATGGGACGACACCTCCATCGCCACGGCGCGCGCGCCTTCCTGCTTCAGCTGAGCAAGGGTCGCCTGAACGCCGATCGCATCCGGCGTGGTATGCCGCCCCATTTCCAGCTGACCGTAGAAACCGGTGCCCAGGGTGCCGATGATCCCGCAGGGTTCGCCGAGACGGTCGAGGGCCTGGGCGATCAGCTGGCTGACGCTGGTCTTGCCGTTGGTTCCGGTGACACCGACCAGACGCAGGTTGCGGCTGGGCTCTCCGTAGAAGCGCCCGGCTATGGCCGAGAGCTGACCGGCCAGGTGATGCACCGGCACCATCACCGCGGCACCGGTCAGCGCCTGATCCAGCCCTTCGGATTCGTAAGCGACCGCAGCGGCGCCGCGGGCAATGGCGTCCTGTACATGATCGCGCCCGTCATGCTGCAGCCCCGGCACCGCCAGGAACAGGTCGCCACCACGAACCTTGCGGCTGTCGAGCGTCAGCTCGCGGATCAGGACGTCGCTGCCGGCGTGTGGCAGCAGGTGATTCAATGGCATCGGCATCAGCTGCGCCCTCCCTTGCCTTTGGCCGCTTCCGCGGTCTGCAGCTCGGCGGGCGGCGGCAGATTGTCCGGCGCGACATTCATCAGGCGCAGTGCGCGCGCCATGACCTTACCGAACACCGGAGCGGCCACCAGACCACCGTAGTACTGCCCCTTGCTCGGCTCGTCCACGACGACCACCGCGGCGATTCGCGGGTTGGAAAGCGGCGCGACGCCGGCGAAGAACGAACGGTAAGCATCCTTGGTATAGCCACCGGTACCGGAGATCTTCTTCGCGGTACCGCTCTTGCCGCCGACGTGGTAGCCCGGCACCTTGGCCCGCGCGCCACCGCCGCCTTCCTCCTCGACCACCGCCCGCAGCATCTGCAGCACGGTGCCGGAAATCTGCTTGTCGATAACTTGCACGCCGTCCTGCGCGCGATCCAGGCGCAACAAGGAGAGCGGCACGTTGGTGCCTTGGTTGCCCAGCACGGCATAGGCGTGCGCCAGCTGTACTGCCGTCACGGAAAGGCCATAGCCGTAGGCCAGGGACGCGGTTTCCGCATCCCGCCACTTGCGATGGTTGGGCAGGTTGCCAACGCGCTCGCCAGGGAAGCCCAGGCCGGTATCCTGGCCGAAGCCGGCCTGCTGCATCACCGCGTAAACCGGCTCGGCACCTATATCCAGGGCGATCTTGCTGATGCCGACGTTGCTCGACTTCATCAGGATTCCGGTCAGCGACAGCATGCCGCCGCGGGACACGTCGCGGATGGTATAGCGGCCGATGCGCATCCAGCCCGGCAGCGTGTTGACCACCGAATCGGGCTGGTACTTACCGGTCGCCAGTGCCGCCGCGATGCTAAACGGCTTGACCGTCGAGCCCGGCTCGAAGACGTCGATCATGGCGCGGTTGCGCATCGCCGCCGGCTGCAGGTTGCGGCGGTTGTTCGGGTTGTAGGTCGGCTGGTTGGCCATGGCGAGGATCTCGCCAGTCTTGACGTCCACCATCACCAGGCTTGCCGCCTTGGCACCGTATTCATGCACGACGTTGCGCAGCTCGCTGTGGGCGAGGTACTGCAGGCGCAGGTCGATCGACAGCGCCATGGCCTTGCCGGGCTTGGCGTTCTTGGTGACCTGGACGTCCTTGATCAGGCGCCCGCGGCGGTCCTTGAGCACCTGGCGCTTGCCCGGGACACCGGCCAGCCACTCGTCATAGGCCAGTTCCATGCCTTCACGACCGCGATCGTCGATGTCGGTGAAGCCGACTACGTGCGCTGCCACTTCGCCTGCCGGATAGAAGCGACGGAACTCCTCCTGCGCGTAAACGCCGGGAATCTTCAGGTCGAGAATTTCCTGGCCCTGCTCCGGCGTCAGGCCGCGCACCAGGTACATGAATTCGCGCGAGGCTTGCGATTGCAGCCGTTCGCTCAGCACCGCTGCGTCCTGCCCGAGCGCCTTGGCGAGTTCTGGCCAGCGGGCGCGCGCGGCCTGTAGTTCCTTGGGGTTGCCCCAAAGAGTGGTCACAGGCGTGCTTACGGCGAGCGGCTCGCCGTTACGATCGGTGATCAGACCCCGGTGCGCGGGAATCGGAATATGGCGAACGCTGCGCGCGTCGCCCTGGCCTTTCAGGAAGCCCTGATCCATGACCTGCAGATCGACGATGCGCCAGGCGATCACGCCCACCAGCAACGCCAGCAGCGCGAGAACGATGCGAAAGCGCCAGGGATAAAGCGCGCCCTGAAGACTCATCATGGCTTCACCAATCGGACGTCTGCCGCCGCAGGAATGTGCATGCGCAGCTGCTCGGTAGCCAGCGTCTCGATGCGGCTGTGCGCCGTCCAGGTGCTCTGCTCGAGAATCAGTCGTCCCCATTCGGCCTGGGCCTTGTCACGCACGCTGAGTTCGCCATACAGCTCGTTCAACAGCTGACGGTTCCAATGCGCGCAGTAGGCAACCGCGATCGCCGACAGGAGAACGCTGACGAACAGCACCAGCATCAGCAGGCTGCCGTTGGGCATGGCACGCAGCACGCGGCTCATCGCACTTTCTCCGCGACACGCATGACAGCGCTGCGCGAGCGTGGATTGGCTTTCACTTCCGCTTCGGATGCGTATTGCGGCTTGCCGATCAGCTTCAGACGCGGCTCGAAGGCCTTCGGGATGATTGGCAGGTCACGCGGCAGCTTGTCTGCCTCGCCCTTGGCGTGCCGACGCATGAACTGTTTGACGATGCGATCTTCCAGCGAATGGAAGCTGATGACGACCAGGCGACCGCCCACTTCCAGCGCTTCCAGCGCTGCGTCGAGACCACACTCCAGATCGCCCAGCTCGTTGTTGATATGAATGCGCAGCCCTTGGAAGGCCCGTGTTGCCGGGTTCTTGCCTTTCTCCCAGGCTGGATTGGCGTCGGTCAGCACCTTGGCCAGATCGGCGGTTCGCTCGAAGGGTGCCTCAGCGCGCCGCTGCACCACTGCACGAGCCATACGTTTGGCGAAACGCTCTTCACCGTAGTCCTTGAACACCCGTGCGATCTCGTCCTCATCGGCCGAGGCAATCCATTCGGCCGCACTCACGCCACGACTCGGATCCATGCGCATGTCCAGGGGGCCGTCGTTCAGAAAACTGAAGCCGCGAATGGGGTCGTCCAGCTGAGGCGACGACACGCCCAGATCAAGCAGAATGCCGCTCACACCCCCCGTCCAGCCGCGTTGCGCGACTTCGTCACCGAGCTCGGCAAAACTTCTCTGCACAACGACAAAGCGGCCGTCCTCGGCCGCCAGCGCTTGTCCCGTAGCGATAGCTAATGGGTCCTTGTCGAACCCTAGCAACTGGCCATTAGGACCGAGCTGTTGCAGAAGTAGCCGGCTATGGCCGCCCCGCCCGAAGGTCCCGTCCAGATAGCGACCATCGGCGCGCACGTTCAGCGCCGCGACGGCTTCGTCGAGCAACACGGTGATATGTCGCAGGCTGCTGATCTGGCTCACAGGATAAGGTCACGTAGTTCTTCCGGCAGACCGCCGGGTTGCTTGATGGCCGCCAGGTCCGCGTCAGAAATCGCGTTCCAGTCGTCCTCGTTCCACAGTTGAAACTTGTTGAGTTGCCCCACCAACATCGCGCGCTTGTCCAGCCGGGCGTATTCACGCAGACGCGGCGGCACGACCACTCGACCGCTGCCATCCATTTCCAGGTCGACCGCGTTGCCGATCAACAGACGCTGCAGGCGGCGGGCCTCTTCTCGCAGGGAAGGCAACTCACGAAGTTTTGCCTCGATGAGTTCCCACTCGGGTAGTGGATATATGCACAAGCAGCGGTCCACGGCGTCGATCGTGATGATCAGCTGGCCATCGCCACGGGAATTCAGCTCGTCACGGTACCGGCTGGGCATGGCTAGCCGGCCTTTGGCGTCGAGACTGATGGCGTTAGCTCCGCGAAACACGCTTGCGCTTCCCCTGAATTAGCTATCCATGCCCATATTTACCCACTTTCTGCCACTTCCTACCACTTGTGCGCACTATAGAAACGCAGCCGCCCCACCGTCAAGGCGAGCCCAGCGGGAAAAAGCCTTACGGAGCGGCAATTTAGCGATGTCAGGTGGGGATAAATGGGGAAAAGCGGACAGGCCCAGAATGGCTTTTTAGGAGCAGCAAGGAGTTACTCAACAAAGTTAAAGTACTTTGTTAAGAGCAAGAATCTTTCGAAATTAAAAACGGAGATTACGGAAGGAAGAAACGGAGAGTCGATCTGTAAGCCGGGTTCTGTCGAGGACAGCCATTCCTCTACGACAGCCATCACTGACTGCCTCTAGCAACCTACCCGGATCCAGCGCGGGCCACGCCAATGGATCCCTATTTGGTCTTGCTCCAAGTGGGGTTTACCTAGCCACGGACTGTTGCCAGCCGTGCGGTGCGCTCTTACCGCACCTTTTCACCCTTACCGGCGCCGAAGCGCTTAGGCGGTAATTTTCTGTGGCACTTTCCGTAGGCTCACGCCTCCCAGGCGTTACCTGGCACTTTGCCCTATGGAGCCCGGACTTTCCTCCCTCCCTTCTTGCCGGAACAAAAAGAGACAGCGACTGTCCGATCGACTCTCCGGCCGCCAGAGTACCGTCGCGCGCACCATGCCGCAAGCGAAACGCCGGCAGGGCGCCTTGCTACTTACGCTCTAGCGCCGCCTGATACAGCAGATTCTTGCGCACTCCAGTGATGTCGGCCGCGACGGCAGCAGCGCGCTTGAGCGGCATTTCTGCCAATAACAGATCGAGCACCCGCAGCGCTTCGGCATTCACCGCGCTCTCGCCTTGCGGCGCCTCCCACCCTTCCACCAGCAGCACACATTCGCCTCGCTGCTGGTTGCTGTCCGCCTCGACCCAAGCGCGTAAAGCCGCCAACGGCAATCCCTTCAAGGTCTCGAAGGTCTTCGTCAGCTCGCGTCCAAGCACCGCCATGCGCTCACCACCGAACACATCCTCGAAATCTCCCAGCGACTCAAGTATGCGATGCGGGGCTTCATAGAAGATCAGCGTACGCGGCTCCGCCTTCAGCGCCTCGAGACGTGTACGTCGCGCAGCCGCCTTGGCGGGAAGAAACCCCTCGAAGATGAAACGGTCCGACGGCAAACCCGCCGCCGAGAGAGCGGCTATCAGTGCGCAGGCCCCCGGCACCGGGACGACAACCACTCCTGCCGCCCGGACCTGACGCACCAGATGGTAGCCAGGATCGGAGATCAAGGGCGTGCCGGCATCGGAGATCAGCGCCACGTCATCCCCTGCCTGCAAACGCTCGATGAACCGCCCTCCTTCGTTGCGCTCGTTATGCTCATGACAAGCGGCCAGCGGCGTCTGGATACCGAAGTGTGCCAGTAGCCGCGAGGAGTGGCGAGTGTCCTCGGCGGCGATAAGTGCCACCTCGCGAAGTACACGCAGCGCCCTGGCGCTGATGTCCTCCAGATTGCCGATCGGCGTGGCGACGACATAAAGCGTACCCACTCCGGAATTCGCACGACCGCTGGCAGTCACAGGGCTTACCTCAAACAGGAAATGCGCATTGTAGCCCGATTCACCGCCGCAACATCGCGGCCCCTTCGGTGGTTGGGTACAATCGGCCGACACTCGCAGTGCTTTCAGGAACGATTAACCAATGGCTTGCTTACGCCCCCTCCTTCTCCTCTGCGTCGCCACCCTGCTCGCAGCCTGCTCCAGCTCCCCCTCGTCCACGCTCGGCGAACTGCCCCGGACGCCGCAGGCATCCACTCAGCAACTGTTGAAGCAGGCTGAGCAGAGCGACGCCGAACAGGCCGCCCAGCTGCGCCTGGCAGCTGCCGACCAGAGCATTCAGCAGGGCAACCGCGCGCAAGCCCGCAGCATTCTGCAGCAGGTTCAACTGGACGCACTGAAGCCTGCGCAGCAGATTTTCGCCCTGACGCTGCAGGCCGAAATCGCACTCGCCGACGGGGAGCCCGAAAAGGCAGAACAAGCGCTGCAGCACCCGTCATTCGAGCGTCTGGGCGAGCTTCCCGTCAGCCAGCAGATTCGCAGCCAGCTCGCTCGCGCCCAAGCACTGGAGGCAAACAACAAGCCACTAGCAGCCGCCCGTGAGCGCGTATTCACTGCGCCACTGCTGAGCGGCGAGCAGGCGCAGGCCAACCACGAAACCATCTGGAAACTCCTGTCCGCCCTTCCCGAGCAGCAACTGCAAGGCGCGGCCGATACCGATCTGGCCGGCTGGCAAGCCTTAGCGCTTTCGCTCAAACGCGCCGGCACCATCGCGCAGCAGCAACGCGCGATCGACGACTGGATCGCGCAGAACCCTCAGCACCCCGCCGCGCAGCAGCTCCCGGAGTCACTGCAGAAGCTGCGTGAACTCGCCGATCAACCGCTGAATCACGTAGCGCTGCTTCTGCCTATGGAAGGCCAACTGGCGAGCGTTGCTCGCGCCCTTCGCGACGGTTTCCTGGCTGCTCATCTGCACGCACAGCAGGCCGGTGCCGAACTGCGCATCGAGCTGTATGACAGCTCGCGGATGAAGTCCATCGACGACTTCTATCGCCAAGCCCAGGCCGCTGGCGTACAGCTGGTGGTCGGCCCGCTCGAAAAGGACCTGGTGCGCCAGCTCGCGGAACGCGATCAGCTACCTATCACCACATTGGCGCTCAACTACAGTGACGCCGGACAGCGCACACCACCTCAGCTCTTCCAGTTCGGCCTGGCTGCGGAAGATGAAGCACGCGAAGTCGCTCGCCGCGCGTGGGCGGACGGCCATCGCCGCGCAATCGCGCTGGCGCCTCGCGGAGAATGGGGCGCAAGGATTCTGGAAGCCTTCCGCCAGAGCTGGCAGGAAGCAGGCGGAACGCTGGTCGCATCCGAGCCACTGGCCGAACCTGTCCAGCTGGCCAACCAGATCGCCGATCTGCTGCAGCTACGCAACAGTGAGCAGCGCGGACAGCGCGTAAGCAGCATCACAGATGCATCCACCGCCAGCCAGCCAACACGTCGGCAGGACGTCGATTTCATCTTTCTGGCGGCCACACCACAACAGGCCCAGCAGGTCAGGCCGACCCTGATCTTCCAGTACGCGGGCGACCTGCCGGTATACGCCACATCCCACCTGCACGCGGCCAATCATGACCGCACGCAGTACCTCGACCTTGAAGGGATCCGCTTTGCCGAGACGCCATGGCTGCTGAACGACCAGCTGCCCCTTCGGCAGGAAGTCGAGCAGAAATGGCCGCAAGCGGGCGGAAGCCTCGGCCGGCTCTATGCCATGGGTGCCGACGCCTACCTGCTGGCACCCCGACTCAATCAGTTGCTGGCCCTTCCGGACACTCACCTCGATGGGCTTTCCGGTACCCTCAGCCTGAACCCACAGCAGCGAATCGAGCGCCAGCTGCCCTGGGCACAGTTCCGCGATGGCGCCGTAGAGCGGCTGGACGAGCCGCAGTAATGAGCGAAAGCCAGAGCAGCGGACGCTCTGCCGAAGCACTGGCCCTGCAGCATCTCAGCGACAGCGGCCTGCGCCTACTCGAACGCAACTGGTCGTGCCGCAGCGGCGAGCTCGATCTGGTCATGCTCGACGGCGATACAGTAGTATTCGTCGAAGTCCGCTACAGGCGGCATACCGCCTGGGGCGGCGCCCTGGAAAGCGTCGATGTGCGCAAGCAGCAAAAGCTGATCAAGGCTGCCCAGTTGTTTCTGCAGGCACATGGCCGCTGGGCCAAGCACCCTTGCCGCTTCGACGTAGTCGCCATCACCGCGCCAGGCCAAGCAAAGGACCTGAACTGGATCCGCAACGCATTTGAAAGCTGAACGAAACACTGCGCGGCGACCGCTGCGCGATGCCGTCCGGCCCTAGCGAACCGCAAGTGCATCGTCCGACCGCTTTTTCGGGCGAGCCTGCCACCTTGAAGGTCAACCACCAATGGACATGCAAACCCGAATCCGCCAACTCTTCCAGGCCAGCATCGAAACCAAGCAGCAGGCCATGGAAGTGCTAGCCCCCAGCATCGAGCAAGCCGGCCAAGCGATGGTTAATGCACTGCTCAGCGAAGGCAAGATCCTGACCTGCGGTAATGGCGGTTCAGCCGGCGATGCCCAGCACTTCTCCTCGGAACTGCTGAACCGCTTCGAGAGAGAGCGCCCAAGCCTTCCGGCCATCGCACTGACCACCGACAGCTCCACCATCACCTCGATTGCCAACGATTACAGCTACAACGAGGTGTTCTCAAAGCAGATCCGCGCGCTGGGACAACCCGGGGACGTGCTGCTGGCCATCTCCACGAGCGGTAACTCCGCCAACGTGATCCAGGCGATCCAGGCTGCCCACGACCGGGAAATGCTGGTAGTCGCCCTCACCGGCCGCGATGGCGGCGGAATGGCGTCGCTGCTGCTGCCGGAAGACGTTGAAATCCGCGTACCGGCAAAAGTGACCGCACGCATCCAGGAAGTCCATCTCCTGGCGATCCACTGCCTCTGCGACCTGATCGACAATCAACTGTTTGGGAGTGAGGAATGAACCGTTTCCGCTTGCCTGCCATCGCCCTGGGAATTTGCCTGGCCGTCAGCGGCTGCAGCTCGGTGTTGACGGCCACGCGCGACGACCCGATCGCCGACAATCGGGGCACACGGACCATCGGCAGCAAGATCGACGACTCGCTGATCGAGACAAAGGCAGCGGTCAACATTGCCAAGGCCCATCCGGACCTCGACCAGCGTAGCCACATCGTGGTTGCCAGCTACAACGGCGTCGTGCTGTTGGCCGGGCAGACGCCTCGCGAAGAACTCAAGCAGATGGCAGAACAGGCAGCCAGCGGCGTGCAACGCGTCAAGCGCGTACACAATGAGCTACAGATTCTGCAGCCCTCGTCCGCACTGGCACGCAGTAACGACTCCTGGCTGACCACCAAGATCAAGACGCAGATGCTCGCCGACAACAGCGTGCCTGGCTCGCGAATCAAGGTGATCACTGAGAACGGGATCGTCTATCTGCTAGGCCTGGTCACACGCCAGGAAGGCAGCCGCGCGACTAACCTTGTCCAGGGCGTCGCCGGGGTACAGCGGATCGTCAAGCTGTTCGAGTATATCGACTGATCGGTCAGCGGCGCCCTATCACCGGGCGCCGCATCACCTCATTTTACGACCTTCAGACTCGGGCGACCGCCCGGTCGCGGCCCCTCTCCTCCTGCAGCGCCACCAGCATCGCTCGGCGCGTCATCGTCCGGTGGAGTCGGCTCGATCTCGAACACCATGCCTTGCCCGTTTTCCCGGGCATAGATCGCCATGACCGCAGCGGACGGCACGTTCAATGAATGAGCTACGCCACCAAAGCGCCCCTCGAAACTGATCGCCTCGTTATCCATATGAAGATGCCGCACGGCGCTGGGGGCGACGTTCAATACGATCTGACCATCGCTGGCGTAGCCTGCCGGCACCTGCACCCCCGGATAATCGACATTCACCAGCAGGTGCGGCGTGCAATCGTTGTCGACGATCCACTCGTAAAGTGCTCGTACCAGATACGGGCGACTCGAATTCATTGATGACCTCGCTTAGCGCATGTTGCGCTCGACGGCGGAAAGACTGGCCTGGAAAGCCTCGCGAGCGAAATTGCGCTCCATGTAATCGAGCAGCGGCTTGGCCGCTCGAGGCAACTCGATACCGAGTCTGGGCAAACGCCAGAGGATAGGCAACAGACAGCAGTCGACAAGGCTGATCTCGTCACTCATGAAGTAAGGCTTTTCCGCGAATATCGGCGATACACCGATCAGGCTTTCACGGAGCTCCTTGCGTGCCTGAGCGCGCTGAGCCTCCGCGACGCGCTGGTCGAGAATGCGGTCGGCCAGCGAACACCAATCACGCTGGATACGATGCGCCAACAGACGCGTATTGGCGCGCGCCACCGGATAGACCGGCAGCAACGGTGGATGCGGATAGCGCTCCTCCAGATACTCGAGAATCACGCCGGGCTCGTATAGCGCCAGATCTCGATCCACCAGTGTGGGCACACTGGCGTATGGATTCACCTCGGCCAACTTGACCGGACACTGGCCTGCTTCGACATCGACGATGTCCACGCTAACGCCTTTCTCGGCGAGAACAAGGCGAACGCGATGACAGTAATGATCGGCAGGATCGGAATAGCAGCCCAACCGGTTGGTCGCAGCCATAGGGCCTTCTCACTTTATCTCGAGGCAGAAAAAACACGCGCGCCCATTGGGCGCGCGCAAGGTACAACGATTACCGCGAAGTGCTTAGTGAACGTCTTTCCAGTACTCGCGCTTGAGCAGGTAGGCGAACACGAAGAACACCGCCAGGAACAGCAGCACGTAGGTACCGATGCGCTGGCTTTCCAGCTTGACCGGATTGGCCGAGTAAGCCAGGAAGGTCACCAGATTCTTGATCTTCTCGTCGTACTCAGCCTCGGAGAGCGACCCAGTACCAGGCTCGACAACCATCTGGTCACAGGCTTCCTGAGTGATCGGTGTGCCGGTCAGCGGATCGAACTGCTTGCGGCCATTCTCGACCACTTGAACCTGCTTACATCCGACAACCCGGCGACCCTGGAGCGGAGCCAGAACATGCGGCATACCAACATTGGGGAACACGCTGTTGTTGACGCCGTACGGACGCGCCGGATCTTCATAGAAGCTGCGCATGTAGGTATACAGCCAGTCGTTGCCACGAACACGAGCAACCAGGGTGAGATCCGGCGGAGCGGCACCGAACCAGACTTTGGCGTCTTCAGGCTTCATACCGATCTTCATGTGATCGCCAAACTTGGCGTCCGTGAAGACGATATTGTCCATCATCACCTCTTCCGGAATACCCAGATCGGTGGCGACGCGCTCATAGCGCTGATACTGCGCACCATGGCAACCCATGCAATAGTTGGCGAAGGTCTTCAGACCATCCTGCATGGCCGCCTTGTCGGTCAGGTCGATATCGACCTTATCCAAATGTACCGCCGGGCCGGCCGCGAAAGTGAAGGCCGGCAGAATTGCAAGAATCAATGCAGCAAATTGCTTTTTCATCAGCCATCCACCCTTTCCGGAACCACTTTGGTCTTCTCGAGCTTGGTGTAGAACGGCATCAGGATGAAGTATCCGAAGTAGATAGCAGTACAGATCCGCGACACCAGAGTACGCTCAGGCGTCGGCGACAGTACGCCCAGTACACCGAGAATGATGAAGGAGATGCAGAACGCCAGCAGCGCGATCTTGCTCATCCAGCCCTTGTATTTCATGGACTTGACGGGGCTGCGATCCAGCCACGGCAGAACGAACAACACTGCGATAGCGGCCCCCATGGCGATTACGCCGAGCAACTTGTCAGGTACCGCACGCAAAATCGCGTAGAACGGAGTGAAGTACCAGACGGGTGCGATGTGCTCAGGAGTCTTGAACGCGTTCGCCACTTCGAAGTTCGGCTTCTCGAGGAAGTAGCCGCCCATTTCCGGGAAGAAGAATACAACCGCGCAGAAGACGAAGAGGAACACCACAACCCCGACGATGTCCTTCACGGTGTAGTACGGATGGAAGGGAATGCCATCGAGCGGCACACCGGCTTCATCCTTGGTCTTCTTGATATCCACGCCCAGCGGGTTGTTCGAACCCACTTCGTGCAGCGCCAGAATGTGCAGGACGACCAGACCGAGAATCACGATCGGCAGCGCAATCACATGCAGCGCGAAGAAGCGGTTCAGGGTGATGCCCGAGATCAGGTAGTCACCACGGATCCACTGGGTCAGATCGTCGCCGATGACCGGAATGGCACCGAACAGCGAAATGATCACCTGCGCACCCCAGTAGGACATCTGGCCCCACGGCAGCAGGTAGCCCATGAAGGCCTCGGCCATCAGCGCGAGGTAGATCATCATACCGAAGATCCACACCAGCTCACGCGGCTTCTGGTAGGAGCCGTAGAGCAGACCGCGGAACATGTGCAGATACACCACCACAAAGAAAGCCGAAGCGCCGGTGGAGTGCAGATAGCGGATGATCCAGCCGTACTCGACATCACGCATGATGTACTCGACGGAGGCGAACGCACCTTCAGCCGACGGCTCGAAGCTCATGGTCAGCCAGATACCGGTAAGAATCTGATTGACCAGCACGAGCAGCGCCAACGAACCGAAGAAGTACAGGACGTTGAAGTTCTTGGGAGCGTAGTACTTCGAGAGGTGATCTTCCCACATCTTGGTGGCGGGGAAGCGGGCGTCAACCCATTCCATGAACTTGCTCATCAGGCGTTCTCCTGGTCCACACCGATGATGATGACATTATCGGTCTCGTACGAGTGCGGGGGCACCGGCAGGTTCAAGGGAGCAGGCTGCGCCTTGTAGACGCGACCGGCCATATCGTATTTGGAGCCGTGGCAAGGGCAGAAATAGCCACCCAACCAGTCGGCGCCGAGATCGGCCGCAGCCACCTCGGGACGGAACGAAGGCGAACAACCCAAATGAGTGCACAGCCCTACGACCACAAGAAGCTCGGGCTTGATAGACCGGTTCTTCGGGTCGACATATGCAGGCTGGTCGGACTCCTTGGACTCAGGATCGGCCACCTGGGCAGCGACCTTCTCAAGATTCCCGAGGACCTCGTCGGTTCGACGCACAATAAACACCGGCTGACCACGCCATTCAGCAACCATTTGCTGTCCAGGCTCGATCTTGCTGATATTTACCTTTACCGGCGCACCGGCAGCCTTGGCCTTGGCACTTGGGAACCACGATCCCACGAACGGGACCGCAGCACCCACCGCTCCTGCAGCGCCCACCACCGAAGTGGCGGCCACAAGGAAGCGACGCCGGCCTGCATTCACGCCGTCATTGCTCATTCAGTCGTCTCCCATCAGCTTCTTATGGCCTGCCGTGAAGCAGGCATGTACTACGTAAAATTGAGCCGCGAAAAATTCGCCAAATGGTAAAGAAAAGACCCTCTTCTGACAAGGTAATAGCCTGTCACAATGCCTTTACCCTCAGGCAAACCAAGCCCTCCAGCGCGCGACACACTGTCGCACCAAAACAAAAGTGCAAGGCAAAAAAAACGCCCAGCTCCGAACGAAACTGGGCGTTTCTTTGAAAGCGCGAATTAGCGCTTGGAGTACTGCGGACGCTTGCGTGCTTTACGCAGACCGACCTTCTTACGCTCGACTTCACGGGCGTCACGAGTGACGAAGCCAGCCTTGCGCAGCGGGCTACGCAGGCTCTCGTCGTAGGAGATCAGTGCACGAGTGATACCGTGGCGGATAGCACCAGCCTGCCCACTGACACCACCACCCAGAACGGTGACGTAGATATCGAACTTTTCGACGGTCTCGGTCAGCTCCAGCGGCTGACGCACGACCATGCGAGCAGTTTCGCGGCCGAAGAAATTATCCAGCTCACGGTTGTTGATGGAAATCTTGCCAGTGCCCGGGCGCAGGAAGACGCGCGCGGTTGCAGTCTTGCGACGGCCAGTGCCGTAATTTTGAGTCGCCGACATAATTGAACTATTCCGTTAAATCTTCAGTTCTTGGGGCTGCTGAGCGGTGTGCGGGTGATTGGCACCCTTGTAGACCTTCAGCTTACGATACATGTCGCGACCCAGCGGGTTCTTCGGCAGCATGCCCTTGACCGCAGTCTCGATCACGCGCTCGGGCGCCTTGGCGATCAGCTTCTCGAAGTTGATCGACTTGATGCCACCCGGGAAACCGGAGTGAGAGTAGTACATCTTGTCGCTGGTCTTGGCACCGGTAACACGCACTTGCTCAGCGTTGATCACGACGATGTAATCGCCAGTATCGACGTGAGGGGTGTATTCCGGCTTGTGCTTGCCACGCAGGCGGCTGGCGATTTCGGTTGCCAGACGACCCAGGGTCTGGCCGGCAGCGTCGACGACGAACCAGTCGCGCTTGACGGTTTCCGGTTTAGCAGTAAATGTCTTCATTCGTTATAGCCTCAGGGGCCGCCCTGAAAATAAGACGGCGAATCTTACTGAATAGTGCTCGCCCTGACAAGAACAGGGCAGCCGGAAACAGACGCTATCGGGGGCTCGGGTCAGCGCGTCCGCCACGGCAGTGGTTCGGTAGGCTAGGCATCCCCTACCATTGGCTTGCGTCGACGGGCTAGGCATCCCCGCCGACAGGCTGCGGAATTATCCTGATTGCCAGAAAAATAGCAACCAACATTTATCCTCTCGGAGTTCCAAAGCGCCCGTCGTCTCAGCAAGCGCCGGCGTGCATGCACCGCGCTATATGCCAGAGCCCCATCGGGCACTTCGGGCGGTCGCGATCACTCTCATGTCATGGCCAACTTCGTTAATCTCGCATCCTTAAAACTTTCGCCAGCCCGGAGGCACTCCATGGAATTTCGTCCGCTCGGCCGAACCGACCTGAACGTAAGCTCACTCTGCCTCGGCACCATGACATGGGGCGAGCAGAACACCGAGGCTGACGCCTTCGCTCAGATCGACATGGCCAAAGCCGCTGGCATCAACTTCATCGATACTGCGGAGATGTATCCCGTTCCGCCGCGCCCGGAAACCTACGCCACCACCGAGCAGTACATTGGCACCTACTTCAAGAGCCGCGGCGATCGAGCCGAGTGGATACTCGCAACCAAGATCGCCGGCCCTGGCAACGGCATCAACCACATTCGCAACGGCCGTCCGCGATTCAACCGTGAGCACATTCGCACCGCCCTTGATGACAGCCTGCGCCGACTGCAAACCGACTGGATCGACCTTTATCAGCTGCATTGGCCGGAACGCAGCACGAACTTTTTCGGGCGTTTGGGCTACCAGCACCTGCCGGACGACGATTTCACACCTCTGGAAGAAACGCTTGCCGCCCTTGATGACGAAGTCAGAGCCGGTCGAATCCGCCACATTGGCATTTCCAACGAGACCCCCTGGGGCACCATGAAGTATCTGCAACTGGCCGAGACGCACAAATGGCCGCGCGCCGTCTCGATACAGAACCCCTACAACCTCCTCAACCGCAGCTTTGAGGTGGGCCTGGCGGAGATCAGCATGCGTGAACAGTGCGGACTGCTGGCATACTCGCCACTGGCGTTCGGCATGCTGAGCGGCAAATACGAAAACGGCGCCTGCCCGGCGAATGCGCGACTTTCACTATTCCAGCGCTTCGCACGCTACAACAACCCACAGGCACGAGCCGCCTGTTCCCGCTATGTCGCCCTGGCCCACCAGCATGGCCTGGAGCCCGCGCAGATGGCCCTTGCCTACGTAACATCCCAGCCCTTCGTCACCAGCAATATCATCGGTGCCACGACACTGCAGCAGCTCGAATCCAATATCGGCAGCCTTGATCTGACACTGTCGAACGAAGTCTTGGCAGCCATCGACGCCATTCATACGGCGCAACCGAACCCGGCGCCCTGACACAGAAAAAACGAGCCATCAGCAGTTTCAGGTAACGACACACAGGATCCGACAGGATGATCGCCGCGCATCTCCTAGCTCCCTCCACCCTTGTCGCAGGTTGGCTGATCTATTCGCTTGCCTTGCTCTGGGCTGCGTGGCGCGCCCCCTGGGTCGAGCTCTTCAGCGATGCGCGACGGCAACACCTGCTGTTCGGAGCGATGCTGGCCATCTTTCTGCTGTGGTTGGTTCGCCGGGACTTCGACTCCGGTCTTTCATTCCACTTCATCGGACTGACGGCAGTTACCCTGCTGCTCGACTGGCCGCTGGCGATCATCGCAGCCCTGGCGGCCCAGCTAGGCCTGACCCTCACCGGTCATCAGCATCTCACCGCCCTGGGGACCAACGGCGTGCTGCTGGTGTTGATCCCGGTCTTTGTCACAGTTATCTGCGCCCGCCTGGTGGAGCGATCCCAGCCGCGCAACCTCTTCGTCTTCATCTTCTTTGCGGGCTTCTTTCCAGCGGCACTCGCCGCCCTGGCCTGCATCCTGGCATCCCTCGGCATACTGCTGATCGATGGCCGCTACCCGATGCCGCCCTGGCTGGAAGACTTTGCCGGCTACATCTGGCTCGTGATGTTTCCCGAGGCGTTCATCAACGGCACGGCAATCACGGCGCTGGTCGTCTTCTATCCGGACTGGATGGAAAGCTTCAACCAGAGCCGCTACCTGCAGGCGCCCTGGAAAGAAGATAAATGAGGAAACTGCGAGTCAATGCTCGCGGGGCGGCAGATCACCGGAAAACAGCTCATCCTCCAGATCGCTTCCGGGAATGGCGTGCTCCTCCGCAGCCCAAGCCCCAAGATCGATGAGTTTGCAGCGCTCAGAGCAAAACGGCCGACTTGGGCTCTGAGGCCCCCACTCCACTGGCGCCCCGCAGGTGGGGCACTCGACTACAGTCGCGGTCATTCCTGGCCTCCTCGCAATGTCAGATAGAAGTGGTGCAAGCGTTCGACTTCCGATTTGAGCCACGCCAGATCACGGTCATTCACAAGGACATCGTCCGCATGCCGCAGGCGCTCCTCCCGCCTGGCCTGGACCTGGATAATCGCCCGCACCTGCTCTTCAGTTGCCTGATCACGAGCCGCGGTGCGAACGACCTGGAGAGTATCCGGCACATCGACCACCAGTACACGCTCGACCTGGCGATACTGCCCGGTTTCTATAAGCAACGGAGACACCATGATGGCGTAAGGAGACGTCGCTGCCGCCAGGTGCTGCGCCACCTCGGCGCGAATCATAGGATGCAAAAGGCTCTCGAGCCATTGGCGCTCAGCCGTGTTCGCAAATACTCGCTCACGCAGCACAGCACGATTCAAGCCGCCCTCTGGCAGCAGTACGGCATCGCCGAAATGCTCAGCAATCTGCCGCAACGCCGGGCGGCCGGGCTCAACGACCCAACGCGCCGCTTCATCGGCATCGACTACATGCACGCCAAGACTTGCAAACTGGTTTGCCACTGCAGTCTTGCCACTGCCAATACCGCCGGTCAACCCGAGAACCCAAGGCTTCATCCGTCTAATATCCCAGGCCAAATAAGACGCGCGCAGTAGTAACCACTCGGCGAGCTGTGCGCAAGCCTCAGCGTTCGAAATAGGACGACAGAGAAAAGCCGATCGGTGACAGGTCGACCGACCGAGCGCAGTCAGAAGCGAGCGAACTGGAGGTAGCTTTCGGTAATTCGGTCGCCCCAAAGCAACGCAATCCACCCCGCTATCGCCAGATACGGCCCGAACGGAATGGGCGTACTGCTTTCAGCCCGCTGCACCCTCAGCAGAATACTGCCAAGCACGGCGCCGACCACCGACGACAGCAAGATAGTGAGCGGCAGAACCTGCCAGCCACCCCAGGCACCAAGCATCGCCAGCAGCTTGAAATCGCCGTAGCCCATCCCCTCTTTGCCTGTGATCAGCTTGAACAGCCAATAAACGGACCATAGGCTCAGGTAACCGGCTATCGCCCCCCACAGCGCATCCTCGAGAGAGGCGAACAGAGCAAAGCTGTTGGCAATCAACCCTACCCACAAGAGCGGCAGCACGAGCGAGTCAGGCAGCAACTGATGATCGACATCGATCAAGCTCATCGCCAGCAACCCCCAGGTCAGCAGAAGCATCGCCCCTGCCTGCCAGGAAAAACCGAAATGCCATGCCACGTATCCGGATAGCACGCCACACGCCAGCTCAACCAACGGATATCGACAGCTGATCGGCGCCTGACAAGACGAGCACTTTCCACGCAGCGCCAGCCAGCTGACCAAGGGAATGTTCTCCCAGGCACGGATACGATGACCGCAGTGAAGGCAGCGTGAACTCGGCACCAGTAGATTGAAACGCTCCCCAATTGGCTCGGGCGGATACTCCAAATATTCCCGCGCCTGCATGCGCCATTCGCGCTGCATCATGATCGGCACACGGTAGATGACGACATTGAGAAAGCTGCCAACCAGCAGACCGAGCACTGCAGCAGACAAAACAAAGGCCAGCACATGGCTGGCCATCAATTCGTAGATCATTACCTATCCAACCACACTACCAAGCTGGAAGATTGGTAGATACATCGCAATGATCAGGCCACCGACCAGAACCCCAAGCACAGCCATGATCAGCGGCTCCATCAGAGTCGTAAGGTTGTCCACCATATTATCGACCTCTGCCTCATAGAAACTGGCCAGCTTGTCGAGCATCTCATCGAGGGCTCCGGACTCTTCGCCGATGGCCGTCATTTGAATGGCCATCGATGGGAAAATGCCTGTTGTTCGCATCGAAAAGTTCAGCTGCACGCCAGATGACACATCGGTTCGAATTTTCGCAACCGCATTGCGGAAAACCACATTACCTGTCGCTCCTGCAACTGAATCCAGAGCATCTACAAGCGGCACACCAGCGGAGAAGGTGGTCGATAACGTACGCGCATAACGCGCGACGACAGATTTGTATAAAATATCGCCAACGATAGGGGCCTTAAGCAGCAACCTATCGAGCGCATCGCGAAATTTTTCGGACCGCTTATAGGCGTGCTTGAAAAGGAACGCCGCCGCGAACAGCGCTCCAGCTACTAAGTACCACCACTCTTGCAGCCATCGAGATAGACCTACCACCATCATCGTAAAAGCCGGCAGCTCTGCCCCGAAACCTTGGAATACACTTTCGAACTGAGGCACAACTTTGATCAGCAAAATCGCCGATACAATGATGGCAACAACGATCACCGCAATTGGGTAGGTCATTGCCTTCTTGATCTTAGCCTTGAGCGCCTCGGTTTTTTCCTTGTAGGTAGCAACACGGTCCAGCAACGTTTCGAGCGCACCGGACTGTTCTCCGGACTCGACCAAGTTGCAATACAGGTCATCGAAATACTGCGGTTTTTTGCGTAGCGAGCCAGCAAAACTGTTGCCCGCTGCCACTTCTTGCTTGATCTCATCGACCAGCTTACGCATGTTCGGATTATCGAAGCCCTCGCCAATGATATCGAACGACTGCAGCAACGGCACACCCGCCTTCATCATGGTGGCCATTTGCCGAGTAAACAAAGCGATGTCCATCGGCTTGATTTTCTTGCCCGCCCCGAACAAGGAAACGGCCTTCTTGCGAACCTTCAGCGGATTGATACCCTGCTTGCGGAGCTGCGCCTTTATCAGTGCTGGGCTCTGACCTGCCAGCTCCCCCTTGACCTTGCCACCTTTTCTGTCGGTGCCTTCCCAGGTGAACACACTGGTTTTCAACGCTTTTTCCGCCATGGTTAATCCTTGGTCACGCGGTTGACTTCTTCCAGGCTGGTGACGCCGTTCATGGCTTTAACCAGACCCGAAGTGCGCAGGTCATTGAACCCATCTCTGCGCGCCTGCAAGGCGATATCGATGGAATTGCCTTCTTCCATGATAAGCCGCTGCAGGGCCGGCGTGATTTTAACCACTTCATAAATACCGACACGCCCCTTGTAGCCTCCCTTGCAGCTATCGCACCCCACCGGCCCGTAAAGCTTGAAGGAACCGATTCGCGCTTCAGGAAAACCTTCGCTAAGCAGAACATCTCGCGGCACATCGACTTCTTGTTTGCAGCTGGGGCACAGCTTCCGAGCCAGCCGTTGAGCGATGATCAGGTTGACCGATGTGGCAATGTTGAATGCCGGCACCCCCATGTTGCGCAAGCGCGTAAGCGTTTCCGCAGCACTATTGGTATGCAGAGTCGACATCACCATGTGCCCGGTCTGCGCTGCCTTGATGGCAATCTCGGCGGTTTCGAGATCTCGAATCTCACCCACCATGATGATGTCGGGATCCTGGCGCAGGAACGCTCGAAGCGCCTGGGCGAAGTCCATGCCCTGCTTCGGATTTACGTTGACCTGATTGATCCCCTCCAAATTGATTTCAACCGGATCTTCAGCGGTGGAAATATTTACATCGACCGTATTGAGAATATTCAGGCCGGTATAAAGCGAGACGGTCTTGCCCGAGCCTGTCGGACCGGTAACCAGAATCATCCCTTGCGGCTGTTTCAGCGCGCTTAGGTAGAGCTCCTTCTGGCCATCCTCATACCCCAGCGCATCAATACCCATCTTGGCACTGGAAGAATCCAAGATTCGCATAACGATCTTCTCGCCCCACAGAGTGGGTAGCGTATTCACGCGAAAATCGATCGACTTGGTGCTCGAGACCTTCATCTTGATCCGCCCGTCCTGCGGCTTGCGCCGCTCGGCGATATCCAGACTGGCCATTACTTTCAGACGCGCAGAGATACGGCTGACCAACTGGACCGGTGGACGGGCAACCTCGTGCAGCATGCCATCCGTACGAAAGCGCACCCGATAGGTCTTCTCATAGGGTTCAAAGTGCAAATCGGACGAACCACCCTTGATCGCATCGAGCAACATCTTGTTAACAAACCGCACCACTGGCGCATCATCGGCTTCGTTATGCGCCGTATCGTCCTCCTTGGCGTCGCCAGCCACTTCAATATCCAAGCCGTCCAGTTCGGAATCATTCAGCCCCTCAAGGGAGGAGGCTGCCGATTCGAAGAGCTTTTCAATCGCTTCACCGAGCTTGTCGTCTTCAACCAGCACGGCCTCGACCGACAAACCAGTGTTGAACTGAATGTCACTTATCGCCTGATGGTTGGTCGGGTCGGACACAGCCACATAGAGCCTGTTGCCGCGACGCTGCAATGGTAGCGCGCGATGCTGACGTACCAGCTTCTCGCTGACCAGATCCTTCGGCTGGGTATCTTTATCCAACGCACCCAAATCAAAGAACGGAACACCAAACTGCTCACCGGCGATATCGACAAGCGCTCGACTTTTGACCAGCTTGTTCTGCACCAGCCAGGTAACCAACGGAACTTGACTCCGCAAAGCCTGCTGCTGAGCTTGCTGGGCAATTTTTTCGTCGAGCTGTCCAGTCAGGACCAGCTGGCGGGCCAAACCGCCAAGGGGCGCATTTTCGTTCATCAGGTGAGTTCTGCTTAGGCGGGAAGACCGCCGCCTTATAGCGCACTTTCCGTACCAGGCCAAACTGGCAGGAAAAAGGTGGCATTTTTTGTCACTTGAGGACAGAAAGAGCACGCAGCCGCAAACGCACACCAAGCCCTCAAGATGACAGGGGGCATATAGAAAAAAGCCTTGAAAGAGCCCAGAGATAAGCTGCACGCCCCGGCCTGCAAGGCCTGCACAACTATTGCCCCTTTTGATTCATCTCGATAAACAGTGAGCAAGCTCACAACCCCAACACAACCCAACAATCTCAGCCGCATCTGGCACAGAAGGTGCTGACACTTCACCAGGTCCAACGACCTCACCAACAAGGAGCTTTCGTATGAAATCCATCAAGAAGCAAAAAGGCTTTACACTCATCGAGTTGATGATCGTGGTTGCAATCATCGGTATTCTGGCCGCCATCGCTATTCCGCAGTTCAATGAATATCGCGCGAAGTCTAACGACACGGTCGCCCAGGCGGATGCCAAGAACGTCCTCACAGTCATGTCCGCCGCTCAGCTCTAAGGAAAAACGACAATGAAAAAGATTATCGCTGGTATCTTCGCCGCCTCCGCCTTTTTCGCCAGCGCGTCCTTCGCCGCGCCTACCGTAATTACCTCTGGAAATGCGATCGGCAATGCGCAATGTGAACTGCTGGCAGAGAATGTTGTACTAACTCTGTCCAACAACGTCCATGGCGCATACAACTGCACTAAAGACAACAACTCCATTACTGTAGCGACCTGTCACTTCGCCGGCAGCCGAAAAGTAGGCCAAGAGCGCTGTGTGCAGACGGGGACCGACGCCCAAGGAACGCCGACTTATAATGACGCTAGCTGCAAAGGCACCACTCCGTCTGACACCTTTACTGTTGACAACAAAGGTAAAGCCTTCGTTGGCTCAACAACAGGCGGCAGCATCGGCGCCTCCAGCCTATCGGCTTTCTGCGACGACACTTCTGTAGTAGGCGCCCTGCAGTAAAGATATATGCTCGCAAGCCACCAAGCTTGCGAGCATATTTCACGCACCTCATCATCAATCCACGACAGAAAAACAATGAACGCTCCGCCTAGTGGATTTACATTAATTGAATTAATGGTAGTGCTAGCGATAGTAGCTTTATTAGCAGCCATCGCTCTCCCCCAACTCAACGAATATAGAGCAAAAAGCAATGACACATCTGCCATGGTAGATGCGCGCAATGCGGTAGCCGTATTAGCATCCAACAAAATTCGCTAAAGCCATTGAATGATGGCAAGTCAAGAATAGTCACTAACATCCAATGAACCATCGAATTGTACATCTCTAATTTAATAATCAGCTTTCGCTTAGCGTTTCGAGCACGTTTTTTGTGGATCGCCGGCGCAGCTGTCACACTACTTATACTCGCCACACTGCTCTCCTCTTTTTTTAGCGGCCGTCAACCTGCTACCGTAGCATTGGATATAGGCCTATCCATCATTCGCCTGCTGCTGCCTCTTATCTTGATATTGATGACACAAGAGCTGCTCTCTCGCGAGTTCGAACGACGTTATTTTCTCAACACCCTATCTTACCCACACTCACGGCATAGTATATTGCTCAGCCGATTTATCGGCGTCGCATCCCTAGCACTCAGCCTTCTCATCGTTCTATCCGGCACGCTGGCTAGTCTGGTTTGGCTAATCAGTCGAAACTACGCACAAGCTACGCCGGTCTCTTTGGGGTATCACTACCTCATCACCGTCGCATTTATCGGAATTGATGTTATTTTGTTAACGACTGTCGCGACCTTACTCGCAGTAGTCGCGTCCACCCCAAGCCTTGTACTGGTCGGCACATTCAGTTTTATGCTTATTTCACGCTCGTTCGGCTCGATCATTGAACTGCTCACACGCAATGCAACAGTAGTGCACGATGCGGAAAGCTATCGTTCTGGCATTACAATCTTGAGCTATTTGCTACCCGACCTCGGTGCATTAGATGTACGTATGATCACCCTATATGGCAAACTGGAATTTTTGCCGGACAACTGGCCTCTGGTAATCTTATCTTGCTTTTCCTATATGGTAGGCATGCTAGGCCTTGCAGTATGGTCCCTGCATCGCAAGCACTTCGCCTAATATGCATAAGCATCACTCATTACTTCTATCTGCGTCGGCTTTCTGCCTGTTCGCCATCTTAGCAATTTTTAGCGCTCAGCAACCGAACGTAATAACACCACAAGCTTTCGATGACCGAGTGGTAGTTCCTGCATCATTATTGACCATATTGCACGGCGGCGATCGCTTCCTTGCTGCCGATCTGGAAATCATACGCATTTCCGCCACCGGCATGGATGATCGGGGCGTTGATACTGGCTTTCTGATCCGCGCCCAACGAGAAATTACCCGACTCAACCCCTGTCACGAGGACAATTACTATCTAGCTAACGGCCTGCTCACTTGGGGCGGCGCAGTAGAACAAGGTAACGAAGTGCTTCGCGCTGCCATCCAGTGCCGCTTCTGGGATGAATTCCCCCCCTTCTTTTATGGTATAAATCTGTCATTCTTCCAGCACAAGAATGATGAAGCCGCACGCGTACTAGAGATCGGCGCAGAGCGCTCTGCCCAGAACGCGGCCACTATGCGCAAACTTGCGATCATGCTGCGTACGGAGCAGTTTGCTGACGAACGCATTGCGTTGAACTATCTGTCACAGCAACGCGACGTCGCCACATCCCCTAAACTGCGGAACATGCTCGACAAGCGCGTGATTCGCTTGCAGGGGCTGATTCAGTTGCATGAAGCCCATCAACGATACGAAATAGAACATGGCGTACTGACCGAGCTGCAGCAGCTAGTCACGCATGGTGTAATGGCTGAATTGCCAACCGACCCACTGCGCCTTGGCTATGAACTACGCAACGGGCGTATCGAGCTAAAGAAATTGAAGATCGCCGGATTGGAGGAACAGCCTTGAGCGCTGCCGTTGAGTTTCAAGGCGTTAGCCATACCTTCAAGACGAAAGGAAAGCTCGTACAGGCCGTTCGCGATGTGAGCTTCAGCCTGTCTGAGGGGGAAGTATTCGGCTTCGTGGGCCCTAACGGTGCAGGCAAATCCACCACGATCAAGATCATGCTAGACATTATCAATGACTATCAGGGTCGAGTGACAATTTATGGCACGGATGCTCACCGTGCTGAGGCACGTCAGGGTTTGGCATATGTACCCGAAGCGCCGGCCCTGTACGATCAATTCACCCCGCTGGAAATCCTGCGCATGGGTCTAGCCATGTACGGCATCAAGCGCAGCGATGCCGATGCATGGTGTATGCAATGGCTCGAGCGATTTTCCATTGCAGAGTACGCCAAACAACGGATTCGTCAGCTTTCCAAAGGTAACGTGCAGCGAACTGCCCTTGCTCATGCGATGGCTGTAGAGCCGCGACTGTTGATTCTTGACGAGCCGCTATCGGGACTGGACCCTGTAGGCCGCAAAGACGTGGTCGACATTCTCAACGAGTACAAAAAGCAGGGCGGCGCGATTTTTTTTACTTCGCATGTACTGCACGACGTCGAGCGAATCGCTGATCGCTTCGGTTTCATTAATAAAGGCCAGCTGCTAACGGTCCGCTCCCCTCGAGAGCTCGCGGCGGAGCGAGCTGGTCATTTCATCATTCGGTATCAAGCTAACCTCCCGCTCACTGCAGGCTGTACCGTTCTTCGCCCCGGGGAGTTCGAATGCGAGATTGAGCAATCCAGGCTGCCTGAACTTATCGCTCAGCTGAATAACACCAGCGGGCATTTGCTCGCCCTTCAGCCGGCCGTCTCCTTGGAAACGGTATTCTTCCGAATTCTTGAAGAAGCTAACTAACGGCTCTGCAGCAAGCAGGCTTCTCTCGAACAAAAGAAAAGCCCCGCATCTGCGGGGCGTTCGCGTCACCAAGCTATCTCTAGATAACACCTCGATCGCGCAACAGACCCATCACCTGCCTAACGCCCTCTTCCAGCGACGCCATTTCGCTATCAACCACCAAGTCGGCACCCAGCGGCACATCATACGGGAAGGACTCCCCGGGAATGTTATCCCCACCGGCCGCATACAACCCTTGCGGATCGCGCTGGCGGCAGGTTTGCGGGGAGGCCTGGACGTAGACGGTGATCAGACGCTCAGCGCCGATCAATGCCTTGGCCTGTTCGCGACCTTCGGCGTCAGGGGCGACAAACGCAGCCAGGGTGATCAGGCCCGCTTCATTGAATTGGCGGGCGACGTGGGCAGCGCGGCGCCAGTTTTCGGTGCGGCCGGCGCGGTCCTGCGGTAGGCCCTTGTTGATATCGTGACGCAGGTTCTGGCCATCGAGGACGTAAACCGCGCGGCCCATGTCGAACAGCTTGCGCTCCACTGCATAGGCCAGGGTGCTCTTGCCGGCGCCGGAAAGCCCAGTGAACAGCACGGTTGCCGGCTGCTGACCGAAGCGTGTGGCGCGCTCTTCCGTTGAAACATGCGCCAGCGCACCGTGATGACCGCCCGATCCATGGGCAACCGGGTCGGCGATGATCATGCCCGCGCCGACGGTGCCATTGGTGAGGCGATCGATGACGATGAAGGCACCGGTGGTGCGGTTCTGTGCGTAGCCGTCCAGAGCAATCGGCGCGTCCAGGCTGACCTTGACCTTGCCGATCTCGTTGAGCTGAAGGCTACTCGCAGCGCCCTTCTCCAGCGTGTTCACATCCACCTTATGGCTGATGCTGGCGATGGAGCCCGGCACGTAACTGGTGGCGCGCTTGATGTCATATTTCTTGCCCGGCAGCATCGGCTCTTCGCCCATCCACACGAGCATCGCCTCGAAGCTGTCAGCGATACGCGGACGACTGTCGGCATGCACCAGCATGTCGCCGCGGGAGACATCGATCTCGTCTTCCAGCGTCAGGGTGACAGCCTCGCCAGGGGTCGCCTGCTCGAGTTCACCATCGAAGGTGACGATGGACTTGACTCGACTGGTCTTGCCGGACGGCAGTACGGCGATCTCGTCGCCCTTGCGCACGATGCCGCTCGCCAGGGTCCCGGCGAAACCGCGGAAGTTGAGGTTGGGGCGATTGACGTACTGCACCGGGAAGCGCAGATCATCGAAGTTGCGGTCCCCAGCGATCTCGACACTCTCGAGAATCTCCATCAGCGACTGCCCCTGGTACCAGGGTGCACGTTCGCTGCGATTGACCACGTTATCGCCCTTGAGCGCCGACATCGGTACGAAGTGCAGGGACGACGGCTTCAGCTCGATGCGCTCGGCGAATGCCAGGTAGTCGGCCTTGATGCGCTCGAACACGTCCTGATCGAAGTTCATCAGGTCCATCTTGTTGATGGCGACGACGATGTGCTTGATGCCCAGCAGCGAGGTGATGAAGCTGTGACGCTTGGTCTGGGTCTGCACGCCATAGCGCGCATCGACCAGAATGATCGCCAGGTCGCAGGTGGACGCGCCGGTGGCCATGTTGCGGGTGTACTGCTCGTGGCCAGGAGTATCGGCAATGATGAACTTGCGCTTGGCGGTGGAAAAATAACGGTACGCCACATCGATGGTGATGCCCTGCTCGCGCTCGGCCTGCAGGCCATCGACCAGCAGCGCCAGATCGACATCTTCGCCGGTAGTGCCGACCTTCTTCGAGTCGCGGGTGATGGCTTCGAGGTGGTCCTCGTAGATCATCTTCGAGTCGTGCAGCAGGCGGCCGATCAGCGTGCTCTTGCCGTCATCGACGTTGCCGCAGGTCAGGAAACGCAGCAGTTCCTTGCGCTCGTGTTGCGCCAGGTAGGCGAGGATGTCCTCGCTGATCAGATCGGATTGGTGACTCATGATGCGTTTCCTTAGAAGTAACCCTGGCGTTTCTTTTCTTCCATCGAGCCCGTGGCATCGTGGTCGATGACGCGGCCCTGGCGTTCGGAGGTTCGGGTCAGGAGCATTTCCTGGATGATCTCCGGCAGCGTGGCCGCGGTGGACTCGACCGCACCGGTCAGCGGGTAGCAGCCGAGGGTGCGGAACCGCACCATCTTCTTGTGGATGCTCGCCTTCTGTTCGGGCGTGAGGTAGCTGAGGATTCGCTCGTCATCGATCATCACCAGGGTGCCGTTGAGCTCGACCACTTCGCGCTCGGCAGCGAAGTACAGCGGCACGATCGGGATCTGCTCCAGATAGATGTACTGCCAGATGTCCAGCTCGGTCCAGTTCGACAGCGGGAACACACGGATGGACTCGCCCTTCTTCACCTTGCCGTTGTACAGGTTCCACAGCTCGGGGCGCTGATTCTTCGGGTCCCAGCGGTGCTTGCTGTCACGGAAGGAATAGACGCGCTCCTTGGCGCGGGACTTTTCCTCGTCGCGGCGAGCACCACCGAAGGCGGCGTCGAAGCCGTACTTGTCCAGCGCCTGCTTGAGGCCCTCGGTCTTCATCACATCGGTGTGCTTGGCGCTGCCATAGGTGAAGGGGTTCATGTCCTGCGCCACACCGTCCGGGTTGATGTGGGTGATCAGGTCCAACCCCATCTCGCTGACCATCTTCTCGCGGAAACGGTACATCTCCTGGAATTTCCAGCGTGTATCGACATGCAGCACAGGAAACGGCAGCTTGCCCGGGAAGAAGGCCTTGCGCGCCAGGTGCAGCATCACGGCCGAATCCTTGCCAATGGAATAGAGCATCACCGGGTTGCCGAACTCCGCAGCAACCTCGCGAATGATATGGATGCTTTCCGCCTCCAGCTGTTTCAGATGCGTCAGTTTGTCGACCATGGCTACTCACGATTTTGCAGGTTGACGGCCAGACGGCCGTGAATTGGGCGCAACTCTAACACGACCATAGATTCTAATCAGGCCGCCTTTTAGACCTAAAAGCTATAGATTTATATCGACTCGAAGCCGCTCCGACGCAGGCAAATGACAGGCGCCGGAAGCACGGTGATGCGACAGTGCGGATTGGCTCAGGCCGGATTGTCGCAATCGATGAAGCGGTGCTCGATGCCGAAATGCCGGGCAAGGTACTCGCCCAGCGCACGCACCCCGTAACGCTCTGTGGCGTGATGACCGGCGGCGAAGAAGCTGAGGCCGTTCTCCCGCGCGACATGTGCGGTGGGCTCGGAAATCTCTCCGGTGATATAGGCATCCACCCCGGCGGCCACCGCCTGCTCGATATAACCCTGGGCGGCGCCGGTACACCAGGCCACGCGCTGGATCGGCCTGTGCCCGTCGACCATCAGCGGCTCGCGGCCCAACGCCTGTCCGATCTTCGCCTTGAACTCGCCCGGTGCCAGCGACTCGGGCAGCGAGCCGACCAGGCCGACCGACCGCGGATTACCGGGCTCCAGCGGCCCCTCGACGCTCAGACCAAGCAGGGCGGCCAGCTGCACGTTGTTGCCCACCTCAGGATGCACATCCAGGGGCAGATGGTAGGCCAGCAGCGAAATATCGTGGCTCAGCAGGGTTTTCAGGCGGCGCTGTTTCATGCCCACGACACGGGCATCCTCGTTCTTCCAGAAGTAGCCATGATGCACCAGCACCACATCCGCCTGTGCTTGGACCGCAGCATCCAGGAGTGCCTGGCTGGCGGTCACGCCGCTGACGATCCGAGCGACCTGCGGCCGCCCTTCGACCTGCAGTCCGTTGGGGCAGTAATCGGCGATCCTGGCGGCATCGAGAAACCGGTCCGCCTCCTGTACCAGGGTGGTGAGTGCTACTGGCATGGGTTCCCCTTCGTCGCAGCCGGCGCGCAGCAGTCGAACAGCGCGACCGAATCGATCTTACGGATGAAGCTGCATTTCGGTCGCAGCTTCGTATAATGCCGCCACCTTAAGGGGCACTCCCCATGCCCGCAACTCTGTCCGGACTCCCGCGCGATGTTCAATGCCCTGCGTTTCCTCGGCTGGCCGCTGCTGGTCGGTCTACTCGTAGCACTGCTGATCATCCAGCGTTATCCGCAGTTGGTAGGACTCAAGGAGCACGACCTCGGCCTGCAACAGGCGCCGCTGGTGGCCGCCGCACCGCAGCAGGGCCCGTACTCCTACGCCAATGCCGTGGCCGGGGCCGCACCGGCCGTTGCCAACCTGTACACCACCAAGGTTATCGAAAAGACCGAGCAGCAGCCGCCGCTATCCAAGGATCCCCTGTTCCAGCGCTTCTTCAGCGACAACCTGCCAAGGCAGCGGCGGATGGAGTCCAGCCTCGGCTCGGCGGTGATCATGAGTTCGGAAGGCTACCTGCTCACGAACAACCATGTGACGGCCAACGCTGAGCAGATCGTGGTAGCGCTCAAGGACGGCCGCGAAACCTTGGCCCGGGTGATCGGCAGCGATCCGGAAACCGACCTCGCCGTGCTCAAGATCGACCTGGCCGACCTGCCCGCCATCACGCTCGGCCATTCCGACCGCATTCGCGTAGGCGACGTCACCCTGGCAATAGGCAACCCCTTCGGCGTCGGGCAGACCGTCACCATGGGCATCATCAGCGCCACCGGTCGCAACCAGCTGGGCCTCAATACCTACGAGGACTTCATCCAGACCGATGCTGCGATCAACCGTGGCAACTCGGGTGGCGCTCTGGTGGATGCCGGAGGCAACCTGATCGGCATCAACACCGCCATCATTTCCGAGTCCGGCGGCTCGCAGGGCATCGGATTCGCCATCCCGGTGAAGCTTGCGCTGGAGGTGATGAAATCGATCATCGAACACGGCCAGGTTATTCGCGGCTGGCTCGGCGTAGAGGTGCAATCGCTGACCCAGGAGCTTGCCGAGTCGTTCGGCCAGGAAGGCCGCCCGGGCATCGTCGTCGCGGGCGTTTACCGCGACGGTCCGGCTGCTCGTGCCGGGCTGCAGCCGGGCGATCTGATCCTGAGCATCGACGGCGTACAGTCGGCCGACGGACGCAGCTCGATGAACCAGGTTGCCCGCGCCCGCCCAGGCGAGAAGATCGATATCGACATTCTGCGCAACGGCAAACCGCTGACGTTGACGGCGGAAGTGGGCATGCGCCCGCCAGTGGCGCCGAAGTAACCCGGGACGCCCCCCGAAAAACCACCGGAGAACGCGCCCGCCCTGCGTTAGCCGAGCGCCTCGAGCAGAGCCTGGTTCTGTTCCGGCGTGCCGATGGTGATGCGCAGGAACTGCTCGATGCGCGGCTGCTTGAAGTGACGCACGATCACGCCCTGTTCGCGCAGCGCGGCGGCGATGGCGGCGGCGTCGCGCTGAGGGTGACGCGCGAAAATGAAGTTCGCTGCCGACGGCAGCACCTCGAAGCCGCGCTCGTGAAGCGCCGCCACCACCGCCTCGCGGCTGGCGATGACCTGCCGGCAGGTCTGCTCGAAATACTCACGATCCGCGAACGCTACAGCCGCGCCGGCGATGGCGATGCGGTCCAGCGGGTAGGAGTTGAAGCTGTTCTTGATCCGCTCCAGCGCCTCGATCAGGTCCGGATGTCCTACCGCCAGGCCGACCCGCAGACCGGCCAGCGAGCGCGACTTGGAAAGCGTCTGGGTGACCAGCAGGTTCGGGTAGCGATCGACCAGCGCAATCGCCGACTCGCCACCGAAGTCCACATACGCCTCGTCGACGAGCACGACGGACTCGCTATTGGCCTGCAGCAATCGCTCGATAGCCTCAAGCGGCAGCAGGCAACCAGTCGGAGCGTTCGGGTTGGGAAAGATGATGCCGCCGTTCGGCCGCTGATAATCCGCCACGTCGATCTGGAACTGCTCGTTCAGCGCAACGGCTTGGTAGTCGATGCCGTACAGGCCGCAATAGACCGGGTAGAAGCTGTATGTCACGTCCGGAAACAGCAGCGGGCGGCCATGCTGGAACAGGCCGTGAAAGGCATGCGCCAGCACTTCGTCCGAGCCGTTGCCGACGAACACCTGCGCCATCTGCACACCGTAGTAGTCCGCCACAGCCTGCTTCAGGCGCTCGCCGTTGGGGTCAGGATACAGCCGCAGGCCGTCGTTGATTTCCGCCTGCATGGCGGCGATTGCCCGCGGCGACGGGCCATAGGGATTCTCGTTGGTGTTGAGCTTGACCAGCTTGCTCAACTTGGGCTGCTCGCCCGGCACATAGGGCACCAGGTCCTTGACGAAGGGGCTCCAGAATTTGCTCACCGCCCTTCTCTCCTCGAATTCGATCTGCTTGGCGTAGGGTGGAAATCGCGTGACGCTTTCCACCAGTGACATCAGGCGGAAGGGGCCGGCGGCCTCGCTCCCACCTTACGGCTTACTTGATCCGATACTCGGCGCTGCGCGCGTGAGCGGTCAGCGATTCACCACGGGCCAGAACC